>Ga0073928_10004953_pt1 | contig 19089 bp, 14 predicted proteins | sample PaiPotPPA55metaG_FD_76969 | JGI IMG/M metagenome (GOLD analysis project Ga0073928, IMG submission 76969) | Iron sulfur acid spring bacterial and archeal communities from Banff, Canada, to study Microbial Dark Matter (Phase II) - Paint Pots PPA... ... | reverse complement strand
GGCGAGGTTTTGGAAGAACGCGAAGCGGGATCGACCGAAGACGTGCTGCGCCGCCAGTGTCTGCGGGCTTTCCACGCGGTGTCCAGCAAGAAAGCTGGCAAACTCGTAGTTGCGTACGAACCGGTCTGGGCGATAGGAACGGGGAAGACTGCCACACCACAGATGGCCGCCGAATCCCATAGCTTGATCCGCGGCGAGGCCACGAAAGCTTTTGGTGAGCAATTCGCGAATAATCTTCGCATCCTCTATGGGGGTTCGGTGAAACCTGAAAACGCCAAAGCGCTTATGGCAGAAGAAGAAATCGACGGCGGGCTCGTCGGCGGGGCCAGCCTTCATCCAAAATCGTTTTCCGCAATCGTAAAATACTAAATTCGGGGCATCTAGATGCTCGCTACGCGCGAAGCGAATATTCCTCTCCGCATCATTCTGCACATACGACATTCCGGGCATTTTCGTGGACGTGCCTTTCACTATGACGCGAAGTGCATTTTGCTGAAAAATAAAGCCTACAGTATTTATTAACTTGCCTTTAACCAAGCCTGATTATCCAAGACTTACACTCGCGTCTGCGTCCACTTTACGAATCCTTGAGGAGGCACCCCCATGAGCTCTGTATTTGCGAATCGAAGCGGCAACTCCTGCATATTTGGAATTTGTCTGATGGTTTTTCTCGCTATGGCTACCATAGCATCTGCCCAAGTCACGGCTGTTGCTCCGTACACAGTTTCGGTATTCGCCACCAGCGTTTCTAATGTGTATTTTCAGCCCGATTCCATTACTCTATGGAACAATCGTGTGTTCATAGGCTACGGAAACAATGCCGGGACTAAGGGTGGCGGTCACAGCACGATTGTCGAATATGCCATGGACGGTACCGTCCTGCATAAGGTCAAAGTGAGTGGCCATAATGACGGATTGAAGGTGGATCCGAAAACCAACCTCTTGTGGGCCATGCAGAATGAGGATGGGAATCCGAACCTGGTTATCATCGATCCGCGCAATTGGAGCTCGAAGAAATATACTTTCGCGAAACCGGCTCACGGAGGTGGGTATGACGATATTGCCTTTATCGGAGATGACGTTTATATCAGCTGTTCAAATCCGTCCCACAACCCGAACACCAAGCAGGCTGTCGTGAAGGCTACGCTGGATGGCGATAAGGTTGACGTTACTCCGGTTCTTCTTGGCGACGCCAATGCTACTGATATAACCACGGGCAAGCCGATCAAACTCAATCTTCAAGATCCGGATTCCATGATTAACGATCCGGAGGGCGACTTGGTTCTCGACAGTCAAGCCGACGGCGAATTGATTTTCGTTCATCATCCAGGATTCACCGACCAGAGCGTTTTTCATCTTGGTTTGAGCGCCAATCGCAAAGCGACTCAAATCGACGATACGGTGTTGGCACGTTCCTCGCAGGGCGTCATTCTGGTTTCGGACCGCGATGGCGAGACCGTTTACTCCATCCAGGCACCATTTTTCGGGCCGAGTGAGGCTTTTTCCGCGGGGCCAACGTTTGTAGGTCGGCTGAATGTTCACACCGGAGTGCTCATTCCAATAGTCACGGGTATGGTTAGCCCGCATGGCATGACGTTCATCGCGCAGTAGCGCTGGATTACTTTTAGTTCACTTCAACCAAAGAGGGCACAAACGTTGTGCCCTTTTTTATTTCTGTGAATGAGAGGTTGGCAGGATGAAGCTACTTCGCCACGGCGGAACGTTGTCTGACCGTGGCGATGAACGTAGTTGTCGGACGCGTGTGGGTTCGATCGCGCCGGTAGGCCAATCCCAATTCACGCCACAGCTCCACCCCTTGAAGTGGAATCAGCTTCACCCGTTCCGCCAGCACCTGGTCGCGAGCGAAGCTGGCGCTGATCAGTGAAACCCCGAGCCCGGCGGCGACGAAACTCTTGATCATTCCGATGCTGGGTAATTCCATTCTGACTTGCAAGTCAGCACGGTGCGGCCGAAATAGTTTGTCCATTACCCGGCGACTGTAACCGGTTCTCGGTAAAAGCAGCGGCTGGGTGACGATGTCCGCGACGGATACGTGCTTTTGCTTAGCCAGCGGGTTCTGGGGATTGACCATCAACATAAGCTGGTCGCGAAAAATTGAGTGCACTTTCAGGCTGGGAGATTTTATGGGCAAAGTCACAATGCCGACGTCGATCGAACCATTCTCCAGTTTCTCGATAATTTTGTAGCTGAAGTTTCGGTAGATGCTGATTTGCACTCCCGGATAGAGCCGGCAATATTCAGCGAAGACTTCCGGCAACACGTACAGGCAGGTAGCTTCGTTAGCGCCGATCAGAAGAGTGCCGCGCGGCGTTGCGCCCTGATCGGCAACGGCGAGCAACGATTCATCGCGCAATCTGAGCAGCCGCTCGGAATAGGCAAACAACACTCTTCCCGCGGGAGTAAGCCGCACTGATTTTCCGGAGCGATCGAGAAGTTTGTCTCCATATTCCTGCTCGAGCAGGCGAATCTGACTGCTGACCGCGGACTGTGAGCGAAAAACTTTTTCTCCCGCGCGCGAGAAGCTGCCCAGCTTGGCTACTTGCAGAAACGTGACTAGCTGGTCGAAATCCATGCGTGCGTGATTATAACGGAGGGGTGCAACTTATTGAGTACCACGCAGGGCGCGCCGCTTTCGATAGGCGGGCAAGTGACCAAGCGGAATAGCTCGCGATATATCGAAAACTGGCGCTCTTTTGACTTTGAAGCGTTTGAGGATTGCGTCCCATGTATCCGCGATCGAACAAGGTAAGGACAGAGGTTCGACGCGACTGAACGGCAGAGGCTGATCGCTGAGCAGTAATTGCGCAACCTTCGGGCTTCCGGTGAGACGTTCGTGTCTGCGAAGAACCCGGCGAAGCCATAATTCTTCCTTCAGTTCGAGCGCGACGAGTCGCACGGATTGTTCGTTGTGCACGTGTCCCGTTGCGTCGTCGCGCAGCAGGTACGCAAGCCCTCCGGTCATTCCGGCTCCGAGATTAATTGCGGCAGGTCCGAGAATGATCGCTACGCCGGCGGTCATGTATTCGCATGCATGTTGGCCAACGCCTTCGACCACGGCAAGCGCGCCGCTATTGCGGACGGCAAATCTTTCTCCGGCGCGGCCGGCGATGTAGAGTTCGCCGCTGGTGGCGCCATACAGCACGGTGTTGCCGGCTAACACGTCTCCGCGTCGAGAAGCTTCCACTCCAGCCGTGATGGCGATGTTGCCGCCCGACAGACCCTTGCCCACATAATCGTTGGCTTCGCCGAGCAGGCGCAGATTGATTCCGGGAACCAGGAACGCACCGAAGCTCTGGCCTGCGGTTCCAATGAATTCGTAGTCCATGGGCGAATCAATTTCGGATCGCCAACGCACGATCTCGCCCGAGAGATTGGCTCCAACAGCTCGGTCAGCGTTGCTGATGCGGAAGCGTTTCGAACGATTGGCGTCTCGGTGTGCGAAGGCCTGTCCCAATGCAAACTGAAGCGCGCCACTGGGCTCACGTGCGCAAGTTGTTTGTGCTGGCGCTTCGATCGGCTGAAGCAGTTCTGCCACAATGTGCGCAGCCTCCTGGTTGCGAGGCTGAAGCCGGTCTACCGCGCCAACAATTGCGTCGATAGAGCGAGCACCCATTTTCGCCAGCAGGTCGCAAACCTCGGCAGCCACGGCACGGAAATAGCTTTCGACCATCTCCGGTTTGCCGGTGAAGCGCATCCTAAGAGTTTCGCTTTGCGTGGCAATGCCTACCGGACACGTGTTCAGATGGCATTGACGCGCCATAACGCATCCCAATGCGAGCAAAGCGGCGGTGCCGAAGCCAAATTCGTCGGCTCCCAATAATGCAGCAATGATGACGTCTCGTCCAAACTTGAATCCGCCGTCGACGCGCAGTCGAACCCGGCGACGCAAACCCGCGCGTACAAGAGCGGAGTGAGCATCGCGCAGTCCGACCTCCCAAGGGATGCCGGTATTTTTGATCGAGGTCAGGGGAGACGCTCCAGTGCCGCCGTCATAACCGCTAATCGTGATAACGTTGGCGCCAGCCTTGGCAACACCTGTGGCTACGATTCCCACGCCGGTGCTGGAGACAAGCTTGACCCCAATTCGCGCCTGCGGATTTACCGCGCGCAAGTCGTAGATAAGCTGCTCCAGGTCTTCGATGCTGTAGATGTCGTGATGCGGCGGCGGCGATATTAGCGTTGTGTTAGGTACGGAATGTCTGAGCCTCGCGATGTATGCCGTCACTTTTCCCGCGGGCAGTTGGCCGCCCTCGCCGGGTTTAGCACCTTGCGCGATCTTGATCTCTAACTCATCAGCATGGACGAGATATTCGGTAGTCACGCCAAATCGTGCCGAGGCGACCTGCTTGACCCGGTTGTTGGCTTCAGGCTGATCGCTGTACACCGCGGGGTCTTCACCACCTTCGCCAGTATTGCTGCGCGCTCCCAGGCGGTTCATGGCGATGGCGAGCGAGCGATGCGTCTCGGGAGAGATTGCTCCCAACGACATCGCTTGAGTACTGAAACGGCTGAGAATGGAAGCTTCCGACTCCACGTCTTGCAGCGGGATCGGCGTGGACGGCGGGATCTCTAACAGGTCGCGAATGGCAACTGGCTCTCTTTTTTTGCTGAGTGCGGTGAATGCATCGTAGTTTTCGCTGGTCGGTGACTTGATGAAACGATGCATTCGCCGAACCAGCTCCGGCGAGTTCGCGTGTCGCTCACCTTCGTGGCGAAAGCGGTACAGCCCGAGATCCCGCAACGGTGAGGTTTCGCTTTTGAATGCGACCGCGTGACGTTGAATGCAATCCTCGATGAGACCGTCGAGGTCCTTACCGCCGAGAGCTCCGCCGGCATTTTCGAAGAAGCGATCCCGCAGATCTTTGTCGATACCGATGATTTCGAAGAGCTGGCTGTTACGGTAGCTGGCAATTTTCGAAATGCCCATGCGCGCGATTACTTTGCGTAATCCGTTCTCGATAGCTGAGCGGTAGGCGGCGATTCCGTCCGCGCGCAAATTCGCGGCTTGCTCCATTGCGGCATAAGGGAACACAGCGCTCGCGCCTGCGGCGATCAGCAGAGCGATGTGATGTGTATCGACGACCTGGCCGGTCTCGATCAGCAACGGAATATTCCAGCATTCGGCGCGGACCATCGATTTCCAAACTGCAGCTAGAGCGAGTAATGCGGGCAGGGCTGTCTTCTGCGCATTCACAGCACGATCACTTAAAAGAACAAGCCGCGGGGGAGCGTTTTCCTGAATCGCAGTTTCCTCAAGATGCTTGAGAAGAATCTTTCCTGCGTCGATTCCGTCTGCGGCTTCGAAACTAAAATCTATATGCGTGACCGGTTGTAAATTGTTCTGGATCGCTTGCAACTGGCCCGAATCAAGCAATGGGGACGGAAGCAACAAAGTATCGTCCAGATGAACATCGAGCGACATCACGTGGGCTTCCCGCAGGGGGTCGATTGGAGGATTCGTAACCTGTGCGAAACGCTGCTTGCAATGCTCCCAAAGCGGACGGCGCATGGTGGATAAAAATGCTGCGGGCGCGTCGTCGCCCATGCTCCAAACGCTTTCCTGTGCATTTTGCACGAGCGGTTGGAAAAGGAGTCGGAACTGATCGTCGGTCCAACCGAGTGCTGTTAAAACTTTCTTAGGCTCGGACGAGACGATTGGAGGCAGATTGGTTGGATCAATTTGCTCTGGCAAAACGGCCGAAACAAACGGCCGCCATTCGCCAAGCTCAGGCACTTTTCCGGGACGCGCGAATTTGCCGTTTGCGGAGTCGACCAGCAGTATTTCGCCCGGCCCCAGTCGTTGACGTTCAATCACGTGCTTGTCATGCAAATCGGCGATGCCCACTTCCGACCCGGCAATGAGCAGTCCATCTGAGGTTAGTGTGTAGCGAAGCGGACGCAAACCGTTGCGATCGAGCTTGGCGCCTACGGTGCGACCGTCGGTGAAAATGAGTGCAGCGGGACCGTCCCAGGGCTCCTGCTCGCGCGCGTGAGCTTGCAGGAAAGATGAAAATTCCGAGTTGTCGTCGGCATCTTTTTTTTGTGCAGGCGGGACCATGCGCCACATGGCGGCGGCTGGGTTGTACCCTTTGCGCAGCAGGATTTCGAGTGCATTATCGAAGCTGGCGGAATCGCTCACGCGTTCTTCGAGCAATCGAACTGTGGCAGGAAGTCCGAGCGAGCGGCGCAGGGAGCCTTCTTTGGCTCGAAGCCAACGGCGGTTCGCGCTGATGGTGTTGATCTCTCCATTATGCGCGACGAAACGAAACGGTTGTGCCAGCGACCAACTCGGGTTCGTGTTGGTGGAATAGCGTTGATGAAAAATGGCGAAGGGGCTGACAAAATCCGGATTAGTTAAGTCGGGATAAAATGCCGGCAACTGCTCCGGCGTGAGCAATCCTTTGTAGACGACGGTCCGCGATGAAAGAGAGCAGAAATAGGTTCCATCGGGCGCGGCCGATTCCGCTTCTTTGCGCAGGCCAAACAAATAGGCTTCCAGATCGATGGATTCATTCGAAGCCAAAAAGCATTGATAAATAATAGGGATCGTGTCGAACGCCCGGGGGCCAACAATTGCGGAATTAATGGGGACAAGGCGCCATCCCAAAAGTCGCAGCCCCCGCCGTCTCGCAAGCGTACCGATTAATTCGCGTGCGCGCTCCCGCTGCTCGCCGGGTAAGAAAACCATTCCCAGCGCATATTCGGACGGCAATTCAATTCCGGCTTCGCGGGCGCAATTTCGGAAAAACTTATCTGGAATGGGGGTCAGCAGGCCGGCTCCGTCGCCGCTTCTGCCGTCGGCGTCCAGTCCGCCGCGATGGTCAAGCCGACGCAGGGCTTCGAGCGCACGTTCCACCACGTCGCGCGAACCGGTGCTGCCAAGTTGCGCCACGAAGCCCACGCCACAGGCATCGTGATCGACGATAGGGGAACTGCTGGTCATCTTATATTGTGTACCCTCCCAAAGGCAGGGAAGTACAATCAAGAATTTCGATGACAGCAATGTATTTTTTGGGAAGGTGGTCGTTGGCCTTGGTCTAACTTCATTTACCACAGAGACACAGAGTCACAGAGCAAAACCTGCAAGGATTTTTTCTCTGGGCCTCTGTCGTGAATATAGCGCTTAAGGCCCGCTTTGCAAGGCTCCTCGCAATCCGGCCTCCACTTGTTTCAGATGTTCGGGCGCGAGTTTGTTCCGATTCTGCGTGAGATAGAAAACGTCAATCGCCATCTGTCCTTCGGTGTCGATCAGGGCAATTTCGATGTTGCACTCGTGGTGGGAAAAACACGAAGCGATCGTGTACAGCAGCCCGGGTCGGTCCTGTGCGACCACTTGCACCAGGGTGCTGTTTGAGGAGCAAAGATTGTCAGACTGAATTGACATCTTGATCTTTACCTTCGGCTGACTTTTCTTCTCCTCGGCTTGCATTCGGCTTTTCAACATGCGATCCAGGTCTGTTTCACCCATTAAGACCTCGCTTACGCCACGCTTAAACCGCTCCCACTCTGAGAGGTTCAGCTCAAGCGTGCGGAAGCGGTCGGTGAAATAAAATGTGTCGACGACGATTCCGGCCTGGTTTGAGAAAGCCGTCGCTTTCACAATGTTCATGCCCCACCCAGCCAACGTTCCGGCCACCTTGCCGAAAAGAAAGGGACGATCGTTTGTGACCAGCGACAGTTCAAACCAGTGTCGTCCACGCGTTAAATCAAGCTGGACGGGATGTTTGCCCAAGGCCTCCGCCATTTCGAGATGGTGCAGCACATCCTGGGCTGCGTAGGTTTTCAAGTAGCGTTGCGGCAATCCCTCGAGAAAAGCTTTGACTCGCTTGCCCGCAGTGGGAGCCAGCGTGCGCAGGTGGGCAATCTTCTCGTTATGGACATCAGCGTCAGGGTGCAAGCGCTGGTCGACATTACGACTCAATTGGTTCGCGGCTGCGATGTACAGTTGCCAGATATTCTCGGCTTTCCACGGCGTTAGCGCGTCCGGATTGACGGCCTTGATATCCGCGTAAGTAAACAGGCAGAGCATCTTCAGCCTCTCTGGGGTTCCGACTTTCTCCGTGAATGCAGCCACGGTGGCTGAATCGAAAATATCGCGGCGGAGCGTAGCCGACATTTCCAGATGATTGCCAATCAGAAATAGAACCGTGTCTCGCTCTGACGACTCGAGATCCAAACGCTGCAGGCATTGTTCTGCGATAGCCAGACTGCCTTTCACATGATTTTCAGAGACTGCGCCCTTGCCGGTGTCGTGCAACAGGAGGGATAAATAGAGTAGTTCCGGGTCTTCAAGTTCATTCAGAATTTCGGAATATTGCTTTTCCCATTCCGATCGCGGCCCCCGCAGCCGGTGCAGGGTTTCGATTGCCAGGAAGGAATGTTCGTCGACGGTGAAGCGATGATAAAAATCGCGTACTACCAGAGAATCAATGGGCTTCAACTCTGGCAGCAACAGCGTGAGCAGCCGCAGCGAATGCATGGCGCGCAAAGCTTCGGCCGCATGGGGTTGAGTAAGAATCTCTCCCAAATACAGCCATAACTCTGCTCCCTTGGGCGGCGTGGCCGCGAGAGACGGCAATATCTGTTCAACTTTGTATTCGGTAGTCGTGCTAAGCCGCACGTCGTGACGTGCTACGAAATGAAAAAGACGCAGCAGCACCTCCGGATCTCGCAACGCAGATGACTCACGCAGGAAAACCAGTCCATCAACCACGGAGAAATCGTTATCAGAGACGCGGGCTCGCAAAGTTTGAAAGTGCCGCGAAAGCGACGACCATGCGGCGGGAATCTCTTCCAGCAATTGTGTCGCAGTACGATGAATCGAGCGGGCGTTGCCGAAATAAATTTTCATCCAGTCGGCGGCGGAGAGTTCTTTGGATTCATACACTCCGATTCCGCGCTGGGCGGCTTCTTCCTGCGCGTCCCAGGAGAGCGTGTTATCGTCTCTGCCGTTTCGCAGGTGCAAGAAACATCGGACGGACATCAGAAAGTCCAACGCCGGATCAAATTGTTTTCGTGCCGAAGGTGACAGCAGGGATTTGGGATCCGGCCAGTCCTGCAGCTTATCCATGCAGGAGAGCAAGCCCAGCCAAAGTGCAACGTTGCAATCGCGCAGCCCTCCGGGCGTTTCCTTGACGTCGGGTTCGAGATGAAAGATGGTGTTGCCGAACTTTTCGTGACGGCCGCGCGTAACATCCGCCAGCCTCTGCAATAGAGACTGTGACTCTCGCGTCATTAATCTTGGAATGACTTTGTCGTGCAATCGGGCGAAAAGATCGGGATCGCCCGCGAGATAGCGGCAGTCAAGCAGAGAAATGGCGAACTCGACATTAGCGGGATCGAAGCGGTCACACTCTTGCAGAATGCGAGATGCTGGACTCAACTTTAGACGGATATCCCACAGGGCCTGCGAAAAGCTTCGAATACGATCTTTAAGAGCGTGTTCGGTGTCGCGATCAGCGTGAAGGAAAAGCAGATCGATATCAGAGTGCGGAAACAGCCATTGACGACCGAATCCGCCCAGAGCAATCAAGGCAAAACTTGTTGGACCCTTGGGGTCGGGACAGACGATTTCGCTCCAGAGTTCGAAAGCAATCTTTTCTACGAGCGCGGTCCGCTGGGTGAGAGCCGCGCCGCCATTTCCTGTAGCAATAAACTCCTGCCGGATTCGCACCGATTCTTCTGTGTAAAGATCGCGTAGTGCGTTGCTCGATGAGCCTGCCGTGGACATGCTTTTTGATCGGGGCGAACCTCACGCACTCAGCAGCGTTCTTGTGGCTGCGGGATCCTGATTTATGCTCCTCACGTGCTCTCGCGTTTTACAAAGCATTCTCGCCGCGCTCATCATTGCGTATTCGAATGATTTCATCCACGCGTGAGAGGAAGATTTTTCCATCGCCGATTTTTCCGGTACGGGCTGATGCTGAAATCGCCTGCACGACTTTCTCCACCATGTTGTCGGCGACCACAAGCTCAAGCTTTATCTTGGGAATAAGATCAACCGTGTACTCGCGGCCGCGATAGAACTCTGTGTGCCCTTTCTGCCTGCCATGGCCGCGGGCTTCAAGCACGGTCATGCCCTCGATCCCAATTTCATGCAGCGCGGCCTTCACGCTTTCGAGCTTGGAGACTTGGATGACTGCTTCAACTTTCGTCATTGCGGTCAGTGTCGTGCCTTCTAGTTCTTATCACATGTGCCAAAATATCTGCGCAATTTTTATTTATGGATGATATAAGCGCGCTTTATGCGGTCCCCGGGCGCGGCATGTCCACATCACTTCAGTTGTTCGACAACGGCAACTTTATTCACACCGCTGCATGCCAGATACAAGCGGCCATCCGGCGTTGCCGCCATATTGCGTACCACGCCGCCTCCGGATGGGATCGATTGGGCGCTGAAGCTTTGCGATTTAGGGTCGAACTTGACTAGCGTGTTGGGCTTCACGCCTGACTCGCTGTACCAGACCTCACCATCTTTCGTGACCGCGATTCCATACGGTTCGGATTCCGAGCCTCCGGGCGATGGCCATTCTTTGAGCAACGATCCGCTTGAGGGATCGAAATGACCCAGGTACCCGCGGGCGAAATCTGTGTAATAAATCGTGCCATCTGGCGCCAGCGCAAGGCGCCGTGGGCGCGCGCCCGTAGCCGGCAAGGTGTATTCGTGGATTTTCATCGTGCGCGGGTCCAAATGACCCAGCTTGTTGCTGCCGAATTCGCAAAAGAAGGGAGTGTTGTCCTGCAATACGACTATGCCGTAGGGAAGAGCGTGGGGCGTAGGAACTTTGGTCAAGCTCATCTTTCCAGTTTTTGGATCGAGACGCCCGATGTAATTCGTCTGTTCGTTGGTAAACCAGAGAATGCCGTCGTGGTCGAATACCGGCGTGTGCGGATCGATCTCGGCGCCATCGGCTGGGCGATACTCGGTAATGCCTCCGGTCTTAGGATCAAGTTTGCCGACGTAGCCCGCGGAAATGGCGGTGAACCAAATATCGCCCTGTTGATCCGCAACCAGCCCGTGCGGTCCGGAGTTTGGCGTCTTCAAAGGGTATTCCTTAAATTCGCCAGTCTTCGGATCTAGCCGGCCCAGTTCGTTCGCTGCCTGACCCGTGTACCAGAGCGAGCCATCGGGAGCGACAGCGGGATCATGAGGACGCGACTTCGGCGTTGGCACATCGTATTCCACGATGCGTACATTCAGCGTTCCTACTGTGGCGGCAAAGAGCGCGGCGGCTATCGTAAACAGGCACAGTTTGTGTAGAGACATAAACGCTCTCCTTCTGGAAAATTGTAATCTTTAGCGGTTTGAAGGTGCGAAGCTTTCAAACGGTCAAATTGTTTTGATTTGTGTGAGGGTTTTTTGCCATGGTTTGGCGCTTTAGGGAGTGGGTGGAAGTTTTTCAATCCGGGATGCGCGGCCATCCTGCCGGCGCCAGTGATTGGGGGATCATTGGGGGCCAGCAGACTTTGCTGGTTCGCATCCCCGTGATGCCTTTTCATCCTTTTCCGCTCCGGCCTCCGCGTCGATTACAATCACGGATTCCGGTCTTGCGGAAATCAAATGAAACTTGCACAAATTGCTTCTGCGCTGAGTGCGCGCCTGGAAAACGGGTTACCAGACATTGAGATAACCGGAGTCGCCGGAATTGAAGAAGCTGGTCCAAGCCAGTTGACGTTCGTCGCTAACCCGAAATACGCGGCTGCGGCGCATAGGACCAAAGCTTCGGCTGTTATTGTTTCCGATGAGTTTCCTGCTCTCGCGACCGCGATGTTGCGAAGCAAAAATCCATATCTGGCTTTCGCGGAGGCCATCGCTTTATTTCATCCAGTTCGCGAATATTCATCGGGGGTTCACCCAACTGCCGTGATTCATATGTCGGCCAGGATCGGCGAAGGTGCACACATCGGACCGTACGTGGTTATCGGTGAAGATGTCGAAATTGGGAAGAATGCTGTGCTGTTGGCGCAGGTGGTGATATATCCAGGCGTGAAGATCGGTGACAACTTCATGGCTCACGCCCATGCGGTCATTCGCGAGCGGTGCCGTTTGGGAAACAATGTGCTGCTTGGAAATGGCGTGGTCATTGGCGGCGATGGATTTGGTTTTGCTAAAAATGAGATGGGGCACTGGTACAAAATTCCGCAGCCCATGCCCGTCGTGATAGAGGACGACGTCGAAATCCAGGCCAATACCTGCATCGATCGCGCCAGCGTTGGAGAAACTCGTATTTCTAAAGGCACGAAAATCGACAACCTGGTGCAAGTCGGCCATGGCTCGCATATCGGAGAGCATTCCTTGCTGGCTTCGCAGGTCGGCCTCGCTGGTTCTACCGAAGTCGGAAATAACGTGATTCTTACGGGACAAGTGGGCGTGGTTGGCCATTGCAAGATTGGGGATGGCGCCATCGTTACGCCTCAGAGTGGCGTGGCTGGTGACATCGAGGCGGGTGCAATTGTCAGCGGCGCTCCTGCCATCGATCACAAATTGTGGCTGAAGGTTTCGGCGTTGCTGAGCAGATTGCCTGAGATTGCGAGAGCGGTGCGGACAAAAAAAAACTAGAACCATGTGATAAACGATCTCAGGCGAGGCACTTCACAAACCGGGACATACGCCACCCTCGTGGAAGGGCTTGACACGGCGAGTCCGGCGGAACAGAATTTCTGCACTGTCGAGACGTCCCTTGCGCCGTCTCCCGCCTCAGTGGTTGTGCGAGCGATTAGGAGTTATGCTGTGCCGGAGAAGAAGGTCCGCTTCAACGATTTCCAACTCGATTACGGTCGCTTTCAACTCTGCCGCCGTGGCATTCCGATTCGGCTGGAGAGTCTGCCGCTGCAGTTGCTTATGTTTCTGGTCGAAAAGAGAGGGCAATTGGTCACGCGCGAGCAGATCTCCTGCGAGTTGTGGAGCAAGGACGTGTTCGTCGACGTCGAACAGGGAATCAATACCGCCGTCCGCAAGATCCGTCGTGCCCTGGCTGACGATGCCGGCGAGCCGCAGTATTTGCAGACGGTAGTTGGCCGCGGCTACCGCTTCGTCGCTCCCACCGCCGAAGACGTAGGTAGCAGCCACGCGCCAGCCGAAGCATTTGTCGTTTCCCCCGAGGAACTGGGACGTGCCATCATGAGCGCAGCCGGGTTGGATCCGGAAAATCCCCGAGGAAACCCGAAGGTTCCAACCGAAGACCGAACTAAGTCTGAAACTTAATCGCAGCGGGTCAAAACGACTGTCGACACTACCTTCATGGATTGATCGACGATCTCATCAATCTTCAGATCGCTTCAGATCAATTCAGACTGTCTCCATGGACACCACCAGCAATGAGGTCCAAGATCGCGAACATGATTTCTTCCCGGCAGGAGTCGAAATCAATACATCACGGAGGTGATTTCATGAGCGGAATAAAAAGAACTGGACGAAGCAGACTACTGGCATCCATGGCAATGCTATCTGGCGCGATATTTATCATGTTGCTCCCGGCGTATGGCCAGCAGGAGGTCAGTCCGGACTGGTATGACCCCACGCCAGACACAGCAGTCGTTCATCCCGCTCAGCCCGCAGCAGCGGCTCGTTCTGCTCGACCATCAGCAGCCAATCACCAGTATCAACAGACGGCTAAGTCTCTGTCGCGGGCTGCGAACGCGGCGAAGCCTCGGGTGAAGAACGCAAAACTCGATCAAAGTAGTCAGAACGGTGCCCACAAAAACGGGACCGGAGACGACTCGGCGTATGAACCCGTCGCTTCGGTTGAAGGAGCAGATGGATTAGTTCCCATCCGGCAGCGCTGAGTTTCATTACCTCGGGCCCTGGTGGCGGAGCCGGTTGAGGGTTATGGTTGTCCGCGCCAGATCCTTCGTGGCTTCGAGCCACTCAGGATGACGTCTTAGTGAAACGTCTTTGAAGGTAAAAGGTTCGCAAGACGTCATCCTGAAACGGGCTTCGGTCGGGATGTGGGATATTGCAGGATCGGGAGGAAAAGCGGTTCAAAATTTGGCGGAGATCGGCGAAACGCCGCATTCAATTTTCTTAACGATTAGGCAGCGATGGATTTCAGGCCGACGCGCTTCCTTCGTGAACTCTCGTCTCGCGTGTGGTCGCCGGAGCAGTCTCTTGCAGCTCAGCCGGCAATCCGCTTTCGATTGCCCTCCGCACTTTCGCCATCAGACAGTCGCGGCTGCCAAAATCTCTCGGCTCAATGGGCGGGTGAAAGATCACCGTCACCGTCCCAGGCTTGATCGCGAATCTTTTCTTGGGCATGACGTAGTGCGTGCCAACGATGGTTACTGGCACAATCGGCACGCCGCATTCCTCGGCCAAATAAAATGGTCCCTTCTTGAACGGGAGAAGCTTGCCATCAAAGGATCGGTGGCCTTCGACATAGACAGTCATGTTGAGGCCTTGACGAATTACTTCCGCGGCCGCCCGGACCGCAGCAATTCCCGACTCCCGGTTTCCGCGGTCGACTGGAACCAGCGATCCGAATCGCATGAGCCTTGACAACACCGGAACGCGGAACAACTCCTTTTTGACCATGATCGACATGCGGCGTGGAATTAGCGGCATCAAGATTGGGGGATCAACATTGGAAACGTGATTGGACATGAAGATATAAGTACGGGACGTGTCGAGTTTGTCCAAGCCCATGGTCTCCACACGAATTCCAGAGAGGCGCACCCCAGTCCACGCCCCCCACATTGTCATGCGATACAGAAATCGGATGTCTCCGGTAATTAATGTCCAGGGAAAACCAATCAAGGCCGCAACCGGAAGCAATGCGGCCCAGAAACCTAACATCACCAGCGTGCGAATCATGTGCGCGCATCTCCGAGCGATTGGGATTCGATTTTCGATGAGGAGGCACGGCGTTCCTGTGGTTTGAGTTTATCCACGTCGTTCAACTCGACATTACTTTGTTCTCGGTACTCAGTAAATTGCCTTGGCCGACCGATTTCAGACGTTCTGGCAGTTTCTCGTAAATTCCGCCGAAGCCTCCGTTGGAAAGAATGGCGACCACATCGCCCGAGCGCAATTCGGGAGCGATCAGTTGCACAATGCCATCGACTGTAGGAACTATGCGCGCCCGGCGGCCATGCTTCAGGATTTGTGCGGCCACTGCGGCCAGGTCCAGACGTTCAGCCTCGGGTATCGCTTCCGATTTGAAAACGTTTGCCACGACTACTTCGTCGGCAAGCGATAGGCTCTTGGCCAATTCATTCTGCAGCACGTTGCGACGGAGTGTGTTGGAGCGCGGCTCTAAAATCGCCCACAAACGCGCTCCTGGATAAGTTGAGCGCAGCGCGGTAAGTGTACCCGCGATAGCCGTAGGGTGATGCGCGAAGTCGTCGATAATGGTTACTCCGTTCACTTTCGCGCGAACTTCTAGCCGGCGTTTTACGCTTTTGAAAGTCTTCAGCGCGGCGGAAATTTCTTCCCGTGAAATGCCGCACCCGGCGGCCATCGTCGCCGCCGCCGTCGCGTTCCAAACGTTGTATTCGCCGCCCACACCATATTCAAACTGCGCCCATGGTTTTCCTTCTTGCGCCACCGACCATATGGTGCGTCCCGGTTCTAAATGCAGATCGGTGATTCGCCAGTTTGCATTCGCGCTGGAACCGTATCGCTCGACCGGACAGAACGCGCGCGCAACACAGCGGTCGATGCTCTCTCCTGTATCGAAGGCAATGATCCGGCCGCGACGAGGCACCAGATTCACCAAGCGCTTGAAAGCGGTTTCCACTGCGTCGAGATCTTTATAGATATCGGCGTGATCAAACTCAACTGAGGTCAGGATGACGGAGTCGGGGAAGTAGTGGAGGAACTTTGGACCTTTGTCGAAGAACGCAGTGTCGTACTCGTCGCCTTCGAGGATGAAGTGTTTGCCTTGTCCCAGTTGAAAGCTGCTGCCAAAATTTTCTGCGATGCCGCCGATCAGAAACGAGGGCTGCAATCCTGCCGTATGAAAAATCCACGCGAGCATCGACGTCGTCGTGGTCTTGCCGTGCGTGCCTGCGACCACCAGCACTTCTTTGCCGCGCAGAAACTGATCATGCAAAATTTGCGGCAGAGAACAAAATGGAATTCGCTGATCGAGCACATGCTCGAGTTCGACGTTTCCCCGCGAGATGGCATTGCCCACGACTACCAGGTCCGGAGCTGGTTGCAGATTTTCCGCAGCGAACGGTTGTGCTACAGGAATGCAGAGTGACGCCAGAAAATCAGACATCGGCGGATAGGCGGCCGCGTCCGACCCGCTTACGCGAAAGCCGCGCCCTCGCAGCATACCGGCCAGCGACGCCATTGCGGTGCCACAGATGCCAATCAGATGAATGTGTTTGTTTTCGGTCATAAGTTCAGTTATGTCAGACCTTACATTCAAGATTCTGACGCTCGCGACGACACTGCCGCCGGCGCGGTTGCGGATTCCAGAATACGAAGGCTTCCTTCCTTTTTATCGACGTTCAATTCCGCACGCACGCCAATTGGAAGCGTAATGTTGCCATGCGAGACGTGGCCGGATCGCAATCCATACGCCACCGGCACCCCCAGGTCACCGACAACTCCTAGCACGACTTCTTCCAGAGTGTAATCCTGGTCTTTGTTCTGCGAGCAGTCCAGCATTTCGCCGAAAATAATCCCGCGTATGTCTTCAAATTTGCCCGCTAGTTTCAGTTGCATCAGCATGCGATCGATCTGGTAAGGCTTGGCTGCCACGTCTTCGATAAACAATATCGTGCCCGCGGTGTGGATCTCGTAAGGCGTACCCAAAGAAGCCACAAGTATGGAGAGGCAGCCGCCATAGAGCTTGCCTTCGGCAGAGCCAGCCATCAAAGACCTCGCGCCCGATTCCGCGCCAAAGTTTATTGTCCATGCAGAAGCGGCGGTCAGTGCGGCTTCCCATGATCCTAGATCGATTCCGTCGGAGTCAGCGAAATCTTTCGCCACCATCGGTCCATGAAAAGTCACAAGTCCAATCGTGTCGGAGATGTAAGTCAGCAGCGACGTGATATCGCTGTAGCCGGCGAAAATCTTAGGATGCGATTTCAGATTCGCTAAGTTAATCGAATCGAGAAGATAGTTCGAGCCGTATCCGCCGCGGGCGCAGACGATGGCTTGCACATCGTCGCGCGAGAACATTTCTTCTAATTCGCGGGCCCGGCGCTCCGTCGAGCCCGCGAAATAAAGGCTTTTGTCGAAAATCGAATCGAGAGAGAAAGGCCTGTATCCGAGCTTGCGCAACGCGTCGCATCCGGCTTCGAGATGTTCGCGTTTGATGTTGCTTGCGGGAGCAATGATTCCGATCGTGTCGCCGGGTTGAAGCGCTGGCGGCTTGATGCGCGGGATTGGCGGCGTCAGCGGCATGGGTGTCGAAAGCTTCGAATAATCTTAACAGTCTGCGAAGGCTGCCGTACGAGGCGTCCGGGGCTACGCGTACGTTAGTTAGGCAAAAAAATCGCCGCGGCAAACTATCCGGGCGCTGCCGCGAAGATACACCTGCTGCTCCCAGCGTACCGTCTGCATCCCGCCGGGCGTGTGCACTCTCACCGGTGATTTTGCTTTTCCAGTTACGATGGCAGCGATCGCTGCGGCGCACGATCCGGTACCGGACGACTGGGTTTCACCCACTCCACGTTCGAAAAACACGACATCAATATTTCCTTCATTTCTGATACCGACAAGCTCAACATTGATCCCTTGTTTAAAGTTAGGGGAGCGCCCGATTTCAGCCGCTTCCGCCTGCCAACCACCGACAAACTCGCTGGCGAAAATTACGTAGTGCGGGTTGCCCATTGAAACAGGAATGCCATTCACCTCGCGACCATTTACTTCAATGGATAATTCTGCGCCGACCTCGGGCTCGCCCATATCGATTTCAAATTCAAACTGAGCACCGCTGCGGGAAACAAAATTGCAGATCTTAAGACCTGCACCGGTGAGTATCACAACTTTCTCTTTGGCTTTTTCGGAGCAAAGGCGTGCAGCCACGCAGCGTGTGCCATTGCCTGAGATTTCAGCCTCAGATCCGTCAGCGTTGAAGAGGCGAGCTTGGACATCGGCCTCATCGGTCGGGAAAAGCCATTCCACGCCGTCAGCGCCCACACCTTCGTGACGATCGCACAAACGCCGGCTAAGAGCAGCTATGTCGTCCGTAGCATGTACGCCATCAACAATCAGGAAATCGTTTCCGCAAGCGCTGGCCTTGACGTAAGGAATAGTGCGGCCGAGCGAAGTCATTCGGTGCTGACTGCTCCCAACCAGGTCGCGCTTTCAAACACCGAAGATTGCTTGAGTAGCTGCATAACCTGCCGCTGATTTTTTCGCGACGCTTCCAATTCGAATTGCACGCGCACGTGCTGAGGGGTTGGCGCGACTTGCAGGTTGTCCGCCATGCCATGAACACTTTCGAGTACCCGATTCACTTCAAGCGTAACCTCATCGGCGTTTTGCCCGGCCACCTCGTAGGCATAAACTGCGGCTTTCAATCCGAATCGCTCTTCCGCTCGTCCCAGCAGAAAAAGGCAAAGCAAGATGAGCGCAGTGGCAAATATTGAGGTGAGATAGAGCCCTCCGCCGACTGCCATGCCCACGGATGCGACGACAAAAATCGTTGCCGCTGTCGTCAGACCGGTAACCAACCTTTCGCGCGAATGAAGAATGGAACCGGCTCCGATGAAACCAATTCCGGGGATAATCTGCGCCGCAATGCGAGTGTGATCTCCAATGTGCTCGACAGCGAGTTCGTCCGAGAGCAGCGTGTACATGGCAGCGCCGAGGCAAATGAAGAGGTTGGTGCGGAGGCCTGCGGGCCGGTGCTTTAGCTGACGCTCCAATCCGATCAGGCCGCCGAGAATGGTCGCGAGTATGAGACGGGCGAGGGAAACTCCGACCACCGTCGACATCTCGTTTTGAAGGACATCGTAGATATATCGCAGTGTAAGCACGTAGTTGGCTGGATTTTATCATTGTAAAGTGCGCCTCCGCGGGTTGATCGTGCGTAACGTTAACGCACGTGATTACCGGACGGCGCGGTGTGTCCAGAAAATTGTGGCCGGAGGTTGTCCGGCGGTACGAAG
>Ga0073928_10004952_pt1 | contig 19089 bp, 21 predicted proteins | sample PaiPotPPA55metaG_FD_76969 | JGI IMG/M metagenome (GOLD analysis project Ga0073928, IMG submission 76969) | Iron sulfur acid spring bacterial and archeal communities from Banff, Canada, to study Microbial Dark Matter (Phase II) - Paint Pots PPA... ... | reverse complement strand
GGCGTTCCCACGCCAGTCATGTTATCCCAGCCCCGAGCCGTGTTCAGGCCGGGATCCGTACCGAATGAGATGACAGCCGTCGTTTCTACATCAGGGAAGACGTCCCACAGAGCGCTGACAAACCGGTGCTCGGTCGGGGTTGCATTAGCCAACTGCGCTGCAGAGTATTGCGTGGTGCCGTTCGAGTCCTGAATCGACCCGGTCACGTTCGTCTTCGACGTCACGGGCACGATATCGGAGATGGTTCCCGCCGGCAGGGAATAGAGATAGGGCGCCGCCTGACCGAGTTCCGTTCCGCCTCCAGCGAGCGCTTCCTGATTGGCGATGGCCCACAATGCGGAGAACATCGGAGTAGCCAGGCTTGTCCCACCAACGACCTGCCATACCTGTTCCGGCGACTGACCGGGAATGCTAATCAGGATTACGGCTCCAGTGAAGGGATCCGCCAGCCAGGAGACGTCGGGTAGTTGGCGATACTTGCCCGGCACCAATAGTTGCTGGTACGACGGCTTGGGGAAGCCGCCGGTACAGATCGGTCGGCGAAATTGAGTGTGCTTGGTGACGCAGTTGCTCGGACCACCGCCCGAGCCGAAGAAGAAGCCTGCTTCTGGCGGATCGTACACCGTCCCCTCCTTCGCCAGCAGGCTTCCATTGTTCCCCCAACCCGCCTGCCAAGCGATCGAGTTGTCGAAATTCACCGCTAACGTGACCCCACCCACAGCCGTGGACCAGGGAGAGTCCGCCGGAGCGCTGACAGTGGGGAGAAAAACGCCATCAGTGAGCTCAAAGTTGCCCTCGTCTCCCGACGCGAAGTTGAAGGAAATCCCCGCGGCAGCGCCAATCTCTGAAATCAGATTTTCCGTGTCCAGTTCTGTCGCCGCGGTGAGCGCCTCCGGCGAGCCATAGCTGCCCGAGAGCACATTTCCCAGCCCATAGTTCGCGACATCAAACTCGGCCTCGTCTACATCCTGGAAAGATGCCGACGGCGGAACCTCCAGGTTGATGTTGGCGCCCGGTGCGACAGCATGGGCCCACTCCACGTCGAGGTTGATTTCGACTTGGTCGTAGGCAATGCACTCGCTGTGCGCCGTGTAGGTGATGGCGAAGTTCGATGAGGTTAGCTTGGGTAGCCCGAACTTCGTCGAAAATTTATTGGCATCGCTCCGAATCGAAACCGAACCGCACCAGTCGACGATGGCAATCGTCTGGCCCGTACCGTCGTATCCCTCATTATATAAGCCGGTGAGGTCGTAGGCAGTTTGGATCGACGGTGGCGTATAACCACAGCCAGGGCCGGTCGCGCTCGGCATATTCAGTTTGTTGCCCGAGTAAGTGCCGATCGGCAACTCACCATCACCGTTCGTGGAAAATGACTCCGTCTCGGTGCCCGTGAAACATTGCTGCGAAAAGAGGTCGGCATCGCTTACAGCTGCCGGTTTCGCTGCGGCGGTCTTAGAGCCGCCGAGGTTTGTCGGCTGCGTGACCAAAGTATGCTCGAATTGCGCGTTATCCAGTCCCGATACCGCTCTCACCAACGTACTCGCCGCTCCCTCGACATAAGGGTCACCAGCATTGGCGCGGATCGTCTTGCCGCCCACCTGATAGTTGTTGAGCTGTACCTGGAAGGCTTTCTCCACATCGCCGACCGTGCCTCGCGCCCTGACGTAGAAGTTGTTGGGACCCGTCTTCACCACCGTCAGATTGTGCGCCGCAAAAAACTGCTGCACTGTCTTCGCTTCCTGCGCCGTCGGCGCGAAGCGGGCAGCGATGTCGTTCGGTTTCAGCCAATGATGGTAGCTGGAGGAACTGCGATCATAGAGGGACTGGGTTAGCGCGTCGAATTGGCTGCGGTTGTGCAACTGCAGCCAGATGCTCACTTCGATAACCTTTGCCGAATCCTCCGCTCCAAGATTCTTCGCGGTCGCTACGTAGCTCGGTGTGCTGTTCGTGACGAGTTTGCCGCCTACCGTACTGGCCGATAGGGGCGCACAACTCATCGCGATCACAACTGCGACGCATAACAACCATTGAAAAACGACATCTGCATTTGCTGGCCTGCTCTTTCTGTTCATTAGTTCCTCCTGGGAAATTACATGAAACCTTAACTGAAACAGATCCATACACTGGGGAATTTCGCCGGTTAAGTGGGCATTGCGGCCCGCTTCATTTGCGTTGATCTGGTGTCCGGTTTGTCGACGCTGTAGCTCTTCTCGGTGCGTACTTCAGAAAGTCCGCGTCCTTGAAGAACTTCTGAAACGTCCGAGACCCTAGGATCATACATATCTTGTACGGCCTGATCGTAAGATGCCTTGTTGTGAATCTTTAGAAGAATCGTGATCTTCTGCTCCTGATTCTGGTTCCCAGGGCCTTGATCGTTTGCCAGTTCCAGACCTTTGCCTGCTTGACTGACGATTTGACTGCGTGCAGGCAGCAAATTTCGGATATCGTCACTGGACCTCCAAAGCACCCTTCGCTCGCTAGCGAAGCGGTGGGCCTGCGGAAATTCAAGGAACAGTAACATGGGGGAAGACAGCGGCGCGTCTTCTCTATAGGGGGTATTTTGACCTACCCGTTCAGGTAGTTCTTTCAGGCCTCCAGCAGACCCTGCTGGATCGCAATCACTACCGCCTGTGTGCGGTCATTGGCGTGCAGCTTACGGAAGATGTGTTTCAGGTGCATCTTCACCGTGTCCTCCGAAACGACCAGAAGGTCAGCGATCTCTTTGTTTCTCTTTCCCTGTGAGACCAGGCCCAGCACCTCGAGCTCGCGCTCACTCAGCTTTTCCGCGCCGATATACCGGGTCAGCTTGCCGACCGACTCTTCCGACAGCGAGCGACCGCCTGCGGCGACGTGGCGCACCTGTGCCGCCAGCGTGGCGCCATCAATGCCCTTCAGCAGATATCCGCGGGCGCCGAGATGGATGGCCTTATAGATTGAGGCATCCCCTTGGGTAGAGGTCAATATCAGTATGCGGGCTTCCGGATCGGTCTTCAGAACCGCGCGTAGAACCTCGAAGCCGCTCTGGTCAGGAAGTCGAAGGTCCAGCAACATCACTTCTGGCCGAAGTTCCATGTACATCTCCAGCGCCTGCCGTCCGTTTGCTGCTAAACCGACAACGCTGATTTGATGTCGAGTCAAAAGCCCGGCGACGCCTTCACGGACCATCTGGTGATCGTCCGCAATCAGCACAGTCACCATCCCCTCGCGCGCGTTTTTCGTAGGATCCAACGATTTTCTCCTCATCAGGCGCGCTTGCGCCACCAGCAGCTCCAGGCGATTTTTCGGATCGGCACCCGCAGCATCACCGTTGTGCCCGCCTCCGGAGCGCTCGTGATCCTCAGAGTAGCGCCGATGCGTTGCGCGTGGGTCGCCATGCCTCGCAGGCCGAAATGGCCGGGGCGTCCTTGCAGCCGTACCTCTTCGCTGATCCCTCGGCCATTGTCGCTCACCTGCACACAAACGGCGTTCTCCAGAAAATGAACGCGAACAGTGATCAGTGTCGCATTGGAATGACGGAAAGCGTTCGCAAGCGCCTCGCGGCAGATGCGGTACACCTCATCACGCACCAGAGGATGTATGTGTGTGGCTTCCCCTTCGCTGCTCAATTCAAAGGCGGGGCATTCCGCTACCCTGAACTCTGCCTCCGCGTGGCGCAGGATCTCGATAAGGCTGTACTGCGCCATGGCGGTCGAATGAAGATTTGAAACCATGTGGCGGCTGCGAGTGACCATTTCCCGCATCTGTGTTGTGAGCATCTCCACGGAACCCTGCGCATACTGCGGATTCTCCATAATCTGAAACCCTATCAACTCCAGCTTTAAGGTTGCGCCGGTCAGGTCCTGGATCACCGTGTCATGGATCTGGGAAGCAATGCGTTCGCGTTCGGCGACACGCTCCTGAAAGCGCATATTCAACCGCTCCGCGCGCATGCGCGTGCGCCGGCGTGTCACCTCCACCAAAACTCCTGCGATCAGAAGGACCGCAAGCGCTCGAAACCGGCTTGTCTGCCAAAAGAATGGCCGGAGTGTGAAACCCAGCGCGGCAGGGTGGGAATCTCCCAAACCCTCGCGATTCACAGCCATCACCTGAAAGCGATAGGTTCCTGGCGGAAGGCCAACATAGGAGACTTCGCGCGATGTTCCTGCTTCGATCCAGTCACGATCCCATCCTTGGAGGCGATACCGGAATCGCGTCTGCTCGGGTGCGACATCAGTCAATCCGGTATAGCGTAACGTAATCCGATGCCGTCCCGGCGGCACCGTGAGGCTCATGGCCGGTTGTTGGTGCTCATCCACAATTACCCCGTCCATCGATGCTCGTGCGGGGGGCTCCGGAGCCAGCCGCGAGTCGACCACCGACAAACCGTGCGAGGTCGCAAACCATATTCGCCCGTCCGACGCCCGCATTGCCGTCACATGGTTCAGGGGAAGAACACTGCGGCTCTTTAAGCCATCCGTTTGGTTAAAGACCGCCGGCTGCATTATCGCGTCATGCCCCGCAAGGTAGTTCTGCCATTGCTGCTTCCGGAATCGTGCAATCATGGTTGTCGTTGCGACCCAAAGATTGCCCTCGTCGTCTGCCACCACATCTAGCACCGTGTTCCCGGGCAGGCCATTCTCCTGGGTCAGTAGACGAGCCTTGCCATCGTCGGCGTGGAAGAGCAGGCCGTGGAATGTAGCGATGGCCAACGCCCCCGGCAGCCACGCAACGTCGAGAACTGCAGATTCCGTTCGAGCTATTTCCAAAAATCGTTTATGATTCCAGCGGTATAGTGCCTTGTTCGTCCCCACCCAGAGAGAGCCCTCCGGATCGAGTACGAGATTTGATACGTCATCTCCATCGAGACCCTCCGCCGTCCCCATTTTCCGCACGCGTCCACCGCTCATCACGAAAAGTCCGCGGTGCAATACGTTAAACCAGACGGTGCCATCCCCCATTCTTACTGGTGTGGAAATGTATCCACGAGGAAGGGACGAGAGTTTTCGGAAGCGATGCCCGGTCCATGCAAAGATTCCATAATCCGACACTGCGACCCCGGGCATATCTCCGTTCTCGAAGAATCCCCGCACCTGTCCTGGCGGAAGACCTTCAGCTCGTCCGAACAAACTCCAATCTCCGTTTTGAAAACGTGCGATGCCATTCTCCACCGTTCCTTCCCAGATGGCGCCTCCATTCTTCTGCTCAAAAACGGAATCGGGTTGGCTTCTGCCTTCTGTCACCGCAGTGAGTGGCGTGTATGTGGAGAAAATCCCGACGTGTAGGCGCTGGAGTCCGGCGATGGTGCCAATCCAGATATCCCCGTCTCTGTCCTCAAGCAACGTGCGCACATCATTGCTCGCAAGACCGTTACGGTCGGTGAGCGTCTCTATCAAATTGCCGGATTTACGACTAAGCCCATGCAGGCCGCCACTTGCCATCCACAAGCTGTGGTTGCGGTCCACCATGATGGAAACAAAGTTCGTGAGTCCGGGATTCTCAACCCGCTGGAAACGTTTCCCGTTGAAGCGGAAGAGGTGGTGGCCATCTCCCGCGTACAGTTCCCCGAAATGGTCGCAGTACAACATTTGTACGTTTGGCAGCCGATACTCGGCATTCACTTTGCCGCCATCCTGCAAAACATGTACACTGTCCCCGCTAGCTATCCACAACCTTCCGTCGGATGTCTCCGCAATTGCCTTAGGTGAAACCGAAAATGTAAGCCGCTTGACCTCAAGACGCATTCCGTTCGTGTGCGCTAGCTTTCCTCCGCCGTAAATCCAAAGACCTCCGTTCCTCCCGGGCGCGAGCAAAGTTATCTCGTAACGCGTCTTTCCCTGCAGAGAAAGGTGTGTAAATCTTCCCTGCTGGTACTGGAACAGACCCGTATTCGTAGAAATCCAAAGACCGCCCGTTTCATCGGGAAAGAGCCCTCTGATATCGTCCTGCATCTCCGGCGGTCCAACGTTGGTGAAGCTTCGGAAGTTCACTCCATCGAAGCGGAGGAGACCGTTCAGCGTTCCTACCCACAAAAATCCATCCGGCGTCTGCGCAAGCGAGGTTACGAAGTCCTGAACCAGACCTTGGTCTGTGGTCCATTTGGAAAGGAGATCGCTTCTCAGCGGAGGAATCGCGGAAGACCTAATAGTGCTTTGGCAAAAGCCACAGCCTGCAAAGCTGAACAACAGAACGCCTACCCGAACCTTTCGCACAAGCTCTCTCCACTGCTTTAATTTCGGTTCGACAGCCTGCGAGACACGGTTCGGCATTCTCGTAAACAACGCAGGGTTGGGCCACTATGGCGAATTCTATGCAAGCACCTTTCGCAGAGGCATTTGAGTAACTCTTGCGGATGGTCTGGCAGAGAAGGTAGTTCTATATCGCAGGGTTGCTTTGTCGTGGATGAAGTTGAGAAGGTGGGGGCGGCCGTGCCCGCGTGATATTTTTCTCGGAGTGGAGCATGAACAGTCTTTTGCAAATGTCACATCCAGCCGCTACGCAGCCGGCACAAGAAGCGGCATACCCCGTTCTCTCGACAGCGGTCCCGCAGTTAAATATCTCATTGGTTCCTCTCACGTTCTCAACTCTGATAGCGATTCGTGCGATCTTCGCGTTTTTGAGGCGAGTAATCAACCCGTTAAAAACGTGCCAAGTGCCGCCATTCAAAAAGCGGAAATCCGAACAGAATGTAGCAGACTCGCACCTGGAGGCACGTAGATTACTGCAATCAGACACAGAATAAAGGCCACTAGTCCTACCATTGTGACAACCTCCCAAACTTAGTAAAAAAAAAAGCAAAAGCCCAAAATTCCTCCCCCTTTGACGGAACTTGCGTTAAAGGCTTGCTTTTTTGACCCCTTCTCTCCCCCGAGACCCCAGCATCTTCCCGGAACGGCGGAGTGTTGTCAAGGCCCTACTCGCTGGAACTGAGGGACAGCCTTGCTTTCTCGGATCAGTTTCCACGTGCGCGGCAAACTGCAACGCAACCGCGAGCGCATCGAGCGGCCGGCCCATGATGCGGTGCTTCAGCGTCTCACCGTCACCGGGTCATTTACTCTGGCCTGGCCTTAGGCGGCCAGTTGGGCGTTTCAATACCGAACTGCTTGGCGTACTCCGCGTGCAGCCGCTGCCAGCCGAACTTCATGGCCTCGGGGCCGACGATGCGTCCAATGGGAGTTCCGCTCAGAAGGTGATCCAGAACATCGAAGCAAATGTGCCATCCGGCAGCGCCCATTGCGATGAAGCGGTGACCGATGTTGGTCCACAGCGTCAGGCGCGTACCGGCACCAAAGCCTTCGAGCTCCCACCGAATATCGAAGCCACCCCACTTGTACTCAAGCAGCTTGGGAGCGTCGGCTCGCGTCACTGTTGTTTCGGAAACCTGCGGCGTGGGCGCTCCCACGGTGGTGAGCTTTACCGTGGTTCCAAGCGTACCCAGGCTCCCATCGGCTTGAAATCTCGGACGGTTAGCCTGGCGGGGTAGCAGTCAAAGCGGACGAGAGCGGGCGGAATGGGCGCGAGTCTCTTGTAAACATCGGAATAGTTTCCGATCGCCTTCCGTTTCGCATTAGCTATTCCCTCGCACTCCGTGAGAGCCGCGGCACTCGTCGAAGAGTAAAGAATAAGAAGGTGTTCATTTTCTCTTGCTGAGAAATGTAATCCGATTTTTAATTCTGTTGATCCTGCCATCCGCGCGAACGGGGAGCAAGCGGAAATTATGCGGGAGCTTTGAACTTTCCATGCAACCCTAGAGTTCTATCCCCCTTTTGTGTCCGGGTTGAAAGTGAAGAACATATTCACGACAGTTGAGAATGTCATCTGAAAGAGGGCTAAGATTGAACACATGAGTCTCCGAGCCTTCTCAGGAGCGATAGGCAAGGCCGTGCGCGAGGTAGATCGCAAACATCTTCTCGCATTCTCAGGAAGCCTCGCCTATTACTATTTTCTGGCCTTGCTGCCGCTGCTCATTCTGCTTGCGAGTGCTTTGGCGTACATTCCCATTCCCCACTTGTTCGATCAAGTACTGCTGTGGATGTCGTACATCATTCCAGCCGAATCAATGACTCTAGTCAGAAGGGTATTTGGGGACGTAATGGCTACTCGGGACTCGGGTTTTTTGTCGTTCGGAATCGTGGGTACGATCTGGACGGCATCGGGGGCCTCGGCCACCCTGATTGAGGCGCTCAACGTCGCATATGGAGTCGAGGAGGGACGGCCGTTCTGGCATACACGGCTCCTCGCTATTGGCCTTACGTTCGCGCTCGGGATAATGGTAGCCATCGTTCTAACCGCGATGTTTTTCGGTCCGATCTTTGCGGTTCGAGTGGCGCACCGGATCGGTTTAGATCCGCTGTTCACGCAGTCCTGGTTCTATTTTCGATGGGTTCTGGCGATATGCTTTTCGGTCCTCGCTGTCGAAATCGTCTACTATTTAGCTCCGAATGTTGAGCAGCGAAAGTTCTGGCGCACGGTGCCGGGTTCAATCGTGGCGGTCACAGCGTGGATAGCTGCCTCGTATGGGCTTGGATTCTACCTGCAGCATGTTGGGAATCTGAGCAAGAGTTACGAAACACTGGGTGCCATTGCGGGCTTGTTGCTGTGGTTTTATCTGAGCAGCGCCGCCATTTTGATCGGGGCGGAGGTAAACGCGGAACTTCTTGATGCCGCCTCTGAGAAATTGCCGGTCAAAGAAGTCCCGGACAGCGCATCCGAGCACCCAATTACCTTGGCAGGATGATAATTAGTCACGTAAAGCCGATTTGGGGCCCCGCTGTCATCTGGCAAACCTGAAAACATTCAGCGTGAAGAACCGTGTCAGTCCACCAAACTCCATCTTGCGAAGCGTTGAACGAAGAACGAAGTGTCGCAAGGTTGAGGAATCGACTTAGGGAATTCCCCGTCGAGGTTGCTGTTGGGATTCCTTATTGTGGGATTCCAAACGTTACCGCTAATTCCACAAATGGGTCTGAGCAGTGTTGAACACTCCACAGAACTTAAGGAGCAGTATTCTGGTGTGGTGGGGTGCCGCCGCACAATCGACTGAGCCTTCATGTAAAGCCTTGTCTATTCGTTTGAAAGCGTGGTGCTCGAAGTTGAACAGACGGATCGTTCTGGAATTTCGCGACACTTACAGCGCTGTTGCTGGCTTTTGGTTCATCCCAGGTTTCTCCTCTGCGGCAACAGGTCACGCATCTTCATCTTCGCTTTATGGAGCTGTGATTTCGAGTTCCCAATGGAGCATTGCAGCTGTTCGGCAATCTCATGATGCTGGTATCCCTCAACCTCGTGCCGTTCGAAGATCTGTCGGGCTCCCCCGGGAAGTTCTTCGATGGCGCGGCGCAACGCAATACGGTCAATCGCCCCGCTGAGGCTCGGATCCTGTTTCCCAACCTCGCGCTTGAGAGATGGCGAGTCCCTCGTTACAGGCTCATCCAGCGACAGCACTGGTGGAGATTTACGACGACGCAACTTCATTTAGCACGGTATTCACAGCAATCCTGTGCAGCCAGGTGGAGAAGGCCGAATCGCCGCGAAACGAGTTGAGATTGCGAAACACCTGCATGAAAGCCTCTTGCGCCAGATCTTCTGCTTCAGCCACATCTTTCGTCATTCTCAGACAAACGGAATACACACGTTTATTATGCAACTGGTAGAGTGTGGCAAACGCCTGCTCGTCACCGCGCTGTGCGCGCTGAACGAGGGTGCCTTCGGAATCGTCTCGCTGGTTTTCAGCCCCTAGCGGAATCACACTTGCTAGGGGCACATTCATTGGTGTCGCGGATATCGAACAAGTCGCCACTGTAGTCTCCCTGCCTGGGTCATTACGCGTGTCTTATTCGGGCTTTCATACACCAACCCGTGACCGCGTTCTCAGCTTCAAGAACAACACAGTACCTAATTCAACGTGCCAATAACTGTTCAATTTTGTACATTGTCGATAATAAGACTGAGTAACACTGTCATTAGTTCGTGATAAGTTACAATGATTGCGGTGGGCCACCCGCCCGATCACGTGTGGGATGTTCACTTGATCTCCTTCGTCACTAGGGTTGAGCATTTTCTTGCACCTAAGTTGCAAGTAATTAACGTTTGTGCGGGGTCACAGTATGCATTGGCGAAACATCGCCTCTCTCCGAGTAGAGGAGCCCCGATAGGCTGTAGGTGTTCCTTGGCTGTATCTGCCGTTTCCAGCTTCGTGCCCGTTTAGGTCCACCTTGGCAGCATCGGGATGGCTCCCCCCTCACAGACCCACCGTGCAGATTTCCCGCAGCGGGTTCCTCAAGCGTGACTCACTGCTTAAGTCCACGGCTACAGATCCGAGGTTGCAACAGAGGGTAGCGGCGGAGAGGGGCGTTGTATTTCTCCCACGTCGGCCGCGACCCGCGCGTTCGGCGATTGAGCCACTTGTACCAGAGTTTGCAGGTGCCCCGATAGAACTGCCTGAGACACCGGGAGTTCGTGGGTCGCCCGTAGTACTGATAGTGGCCCCGGAGCGCTTTTCTCAAGTGCCTGGAGCCGAGCGCGGGCCGCGGCGGCGGGATTCTTGGCCTGCATCTCAATCTGGCCGAGCGTGCATGTGTCTTCGGCCCTTAGAATAGGTGGACGGATTTGAAGCGATATAGACGAGGGCCAGACATGCGGATCACAATTTCGCATAACCGTTCCAAATCAGAGATCATCGAGTCCGTTGATCGCTCATTCAACGAAATGGTCCAAGGAGTCGAAGGACTCCCCGTGCGACTGGTTGTGCAGCAGAAGAGCTGGCAAGGACCAATACTCAGCTTCTCGCTCACGGCAAAGTTGGGCTTATTGAGCACACCGATAAAAGGGACCGTCGAAGTCACTGACCAGGACCTTACGATGGATGCTGATCTCGGCGTGCTAAATCGTCTGGTTTCCGAGAATGCTGCGCGTGAGGTAATTGGCAACCGGATTAAGGGGCTATTGAAATGATTTCCGCGATGGGAGTCGTCGGCTTACCGGGATTTGACAATTCGCACGCTTCACGCTGTTGTCTTACTCTGACGGGACGAAAGTATTGCAGGCGGCGATGGTCCCGTTGTTCAAACCGGTGTTGAACCAGCGCATCCGCTGCTGGGAGGAGCCATGAGTGAACGATTCGGGTCTGACACTACCGGTGGACATTTTCTGCAGGCGGTCATCACCGACGGCAGAAGCAGCGCCCAGCGCCGATTCCACGTCTCCCTTTTCGAGCAGGCCGCGCTGTTGAGTGGAATGCGCCCAGACCCCAGCAAGACAATCGGCTTGCAGTTCAAGTTTCACGGATAGCGGCTTCGCTTCGCGTGAATTGCTTTCCTGAAGCTGATGTACCTTCCCTTCAATCCCTGTCAGTTTCTGTACGTGATGCCCCAGTTCGTGCGCGAGAACATAAGCCTGTGCAAATTGGCCAGGCGCTCCGAACCGCCGGCTCAGCTCATCGAAAAAGCCTAGGTCAACGTAAACCTTCTCATCTTCGGGACAATAGAAGGGACCCGTGGCAGATGCCGCGCCGCCGCATTCGGACTGAGTGTAATCGCGGAAGAGTACCAGCTTGGCGTGGCGATAGGGGGTACCAGTCTGCTGCGGCAGAAGGTGTGTCCACGTGTTCTGAGTGTCATCGAGTACGTACGACACGAATTGTACCAAGGGCTTCTCGGCGGCATCGCGAGAAGGGTCCGCCTGGCGCACCGCCGTGCGGGGATCTCCTGTTCCGCCGCCAACCAGGGTAAACAGGTTGGTCCTAAAAATGAAACTCAGAATCAACAGAAAAATCGCGCCGCCGATGCCTAGATGCATGCCGCCGAATTGGAAGCCCCCGCCGCCCCCGCCGCTGTCATCGCGGCGGTCCTCAATATCTTGGCTCTCGCCCCCGGGCAACCATTTCATGACGCTCATCTCCTTAAGAAGAAAACCTTTCGCCATTGCAGCCTTGGCTTGGTCCTCAAAAAGTAGCAGGAGGGGGAAAAACGCGGCAATACACTACTTCAGGTATCAATACAGTTTTGTTTGGCGTCCATTTCCAAGAACTCCAACCCTACCGACCAAACCAGGATTTTCAACCATGCCTCAGGTCAACTCCGGAGAAGTCGGATCAGCCAGTTGCTTTAAACGCTCGCCTCGATCCGTCATTCGGGAAAAGTATAGCAGCCGACTAAAGTTGCGGACGAGCCGACGCACCCCTTGCGGTCCATCGTTGTGGGTGTAATGGAGATATTAAGACAACAGCAACCACATAGTTTCCGAATTGCCGACGATGTAGGAGTTGTTGGGGTTCCGCACGGTCGGCAGGGTGGATGAGCAGAATCTTGAACGATCGTATCCATCCGGCCGGATAGGGAAACCTCCCGGCACCAGTCTTGACCGGATTTAGGCCCGTAATACAGAGAAGAGGGTGGCTGGTCGATTTGCCGAATCCGGAGTGGTGGCTCACCGGACAGTCAGCGCAAACTATTTAGGAGTTTCACCCGGTTTCGCGGCGTCCTGCACGGACTTCGTCGTAGTCGACTTGTTGATCTTCGACTTGGTGGACAGGCCACATGCGGAGGGGGGATTTGTCATCTGTTTGGCGAAGACTCGGTAGCTCGGTCCGCCCGGCCGCAACGTCGACCAGTATGACGACCGGGTCAGCAAGGGTTTGTGCTGCACGATGGTCTGATGGAACAGAATTTTCACTCCACATTCGAGATTATTCTTCGGCTGGAGAATGGTTTTGGCCGGATCGTTCGCCTTCAGAACTCGGTCCACTTGCCAATTGAAATCGCAGCCGTAACGCTTCTGGTCTGCGTACGCAAGCTGCAACAATCCTTCACTTCGCTTGGCCAATCCGACTTCCGGCTCGGTGTGACGAACGCTCGTGTTCGGATTCAGGCCGGCTTCAGCGCCTGCAAGCGCCTGGAAGAAGTAAGCCCAAAATGTGCGTTTGTCTGCTGTGTCCATCTCGTAAAATCGCGGGCAGAATCGACGGACGTCCTTGGGGGCCTGCGAGGAAAGCATTTCGGGCGGCAGCGCCTTCTCGATGATCTGGTCCCATTGTGGGTTCCAAGGCGTCCCACCGAGCTCCGCTTTCTTCAGGTCGATAGGGGTTGGTGGGGCTGGTTTGGCGGCCTGCGCAGGCGCTGTTGTGGCTCTTCCGATGAAAAGTACGAGACTCCCGATGAACAACGATGTCTTCAGCGCAGACATACTCATTTTTACCGTCCTCTGTAACCGGCGATTTCACCAACGGTCAGGTCTTTCACTCTGATGTCAGTTTCTGCTTCCATTCGCCAATCAAGTCTTTGTAGTCGGGCGCAAAAATCTCTGGCAGCGCTCTCTCGATTACTCCTTCCAAGTCCCACAGGGCCGTGCGTTCTCCTGCGTCAGGTTTGAGCAGGACGAAAGTGTTTTCCGCGAGCTGTGGGCTGCCTGAGCGTTTCCACGAGTCATAGCTGAGTGCAAGAAGCTCAAACAGAACTAGTAGCGTCCCCTTCGGCAGCGAAATCGTTACCTGTCCATCCAAAGCAGTGCTCAAGGTGGGCACCTCATCGCGATTCCAGTTGCTCCAATACTGCCATGGATTCAATCGAAGGGCCAAGAAGCGAGTGGGTTGGGAATCGGATTGTTGGTGTAATCGCCTGTGGCTGTTGAAAAGGTCGCTTTCCTTGAAAAACTGCCAGATTTGGGGATAGAAAGTGTCCAGGTGACCCGAGAGAATCGTTTATAGCGCATCCTGACGCGATTTTATTTTTGCGATTTTCCTTGTCAAGAGTTTTTCAACAGCGTAGGGGCCGGCCGATGGTCGGGGCAAAGCGGAAAGGAACTTGTCTTGGCCGCCCCATTTATGCGAAGGAACCAGAGTAAACAACGATTACAAAAATCTCCGCTGAGGCCAAAGCACAGAGGTTCAGACACTGCATTGCGCGATCCATCAAGAGCGGCTCAAGAAAGGCCACCCTTCTCCACCGTCGCTCCCAAGGGTTATGCGCGACCGCTAGCAAGGTGCCGCGCTGTTCCGTTTTGTACAGTCTTGGTTGGGATGCTCTTGGTACGGTGAGGGCGACTCCAATCCAACCCACCATAAGGATCGGAAGGTCCGATAGCATCAATCCCGACACTCAATTCTGGAGGAAAGCGCCTTGAAAGATGAAACGACTGCTGGAGGTTTTAAGAAAGTGTCTCGCCCCGAACTGATCGAGTTGCTGAATCAGGACCTGTCGCGCGAATACCAAGCAATCATCGGGTACGTCGTCTATTCACAGGTTTTGAAGGGTGCTGAGTTCATGAACATCGCCGGCGAACTTGAAAAGCACGCTGCGCAAGAACTGAGCCACGCCCTAATCATCGCCAAGCAGATTGATTATCTTGGCGGCATGCCGGCGGTTGAAGCCAAGACCGTCCGGACATCAGAAAAAGCCACGGAGATGTTGCAGTTGGATCTCGACAACGAAACGGAAACGATTCGAAATTATCGCGAGCGAGTCCGCCAATGCGAGGAGTTGACCGAGTATGCCATGAGCGAACAGATTCGCGAGATTTTGATCGACGAACAAGACCACCAAATTGCTCTGGCGACGGCTTTGGGCAAGAGCGTGCCAATTCAGCGTAAAACCGCATAGGAACGATGATCAATTCATGTCTGGGCGTCAAGCATAAGAGGGTCAGGATTCCCGCCTGCCTGCCGATGATGGCACTTGCCGTTAATGACGGTGGCAGCAATGGCTAAGAAGAATCTCGCGGAGCTCCTCGTCGATACTCTGGTGGCGGCAGGAGTGAAGAGGATTTACGGTCTTGCGGGGGATTCTCTCAACGGGATCAGGGACGCAATCCGCACCGACGAAAGAATCAAATGGATTCACGTCCGGCACGAAGAGACGGCCGCATTTGCTGCTGGTGCGGAAGCGCATCTGACCGGGACCTTGGCGGTGTGTGCCGGGAGCTGCGGCCCTGGGAATCTGCACTTGATTAACGGATTGTACGATGCAAACCGCAGTCGTGTTCCTGTTCTCGCCATCGCAAGCCATATTCCGAGCTATGAAATCGGGAGCGAATATTTCCAGGAGACTCACCCGGAGAGTATATTCCGCGAATGCAGTCACTACTGCGAACTCATTTCTCAAGCGGAGCAAATGCCGCGTGTCCTGGAGATCGCAATCCAAACAGCACTCGCCAAACGAGGCGTAGCGGTTGTCGTTCTTCCCGGCGATGTCGCCTTGCGTGAGGCAATTAATTCCACTCCGCGTCTTCACTTTCCAGAAATTCACACAACGATTCGGCCTTCTGACGAAGAGATTGGCAGGACTGCCGGCATTCTCAACAAGTCGCGGAAGGTGACCATCTTTGGGGGTGCCGGATGCGCGGGAGCCCACACCGAATTGATGGAGCTGGCGGGGAAACTGAAAGCGCCTATCGTGCATGCGCTCCGCGGCAAGGAATTCATCGAGTATGACAACCCATTTGACGTCGGGATGACGGGTTTGCTTGGATTCTCGTCCGGCTATCGCGCCATGATGGACTGCGACACGCTGTTGATGCTAGGCACCGATTTCCCTTATCAGCAGTTCTATCCAGAGAAGGCAACAATCATTCAAGTGGACATTCGCGGGGAACAGATCGGCCGCCGAACCAAGGTCGATTTAGGAGTGGTCGGTGACGTAAAAACGACCCTTCGCGCCCTTCTGCCCCATCTCACTGAAAAAACGGACGACCAGCACATTTCCGCTTCGATTCAGCACTACCAGAAAGCCCGCACGGCACTGGATGACCTTGCAGTCGGTAAAACAGGCGAAAAGTCTGTTCATCCACAGTATGTCGCAAAAGCAATCAACGAACTCGCGGCGAAGGACGCGATCTTCACCTGCGACGTTGGCACGCCCACCATTTGGGCAGCGCGCTACCTTGCGATGAACGGTAAACGCCGATTGTTGGGGTCCTTTTCCCACGGGTCAATGGCCAGTGCGCTTCCCCAGGCAATTGGGGCACAGCTTGTTTACCCGGATCGACAGGTGATTACCTTGTCTGGAGACGGCGGACTCGCGATGCTCATGGGTGATTTGCTGTGACTCCGGCAGCTTGACTTGCCGGTGAAGATGATCGTCTTTAACAACAGTGCTCTGGCCTTCGTGGAACTCGAAATGAAAGCGGCCGGCATGCTTGACTTCGCAACGGACCTTCGAAACCCGGATTTCGCGAAGATGGCGGAGGCTGCGGGCGTGCTCGGACTAAAGGCAAATGCGACGGAGCAAGTCCGCCCCCTCCTTGCCCAAGCGCTAAACCAGCCAGGGCCGGCTCTCGTCGAAGTTGTAGTCGACCGCCAGGAACTCGCGCTGCCGCCGTCGATTAAGCTGGACCAAGTAAAGGGCTTCAGTCTTTTCATGATGAAGGCCGTAATTGATGGCCGGGGTAGCGAAGTCATCGATCTTCTAAAGACCAACCTGTTCTGATACCGCTTGTGGGTGCGCCATTCTCGCTCCTCCTCTGCACTTCAGCCACGCACATTCCGCTAAATGCCATAGCACTGATTTACAAGACGATCAATTCTGACCAGTTTTCCCACCTCCAAACTCCCATACTGGCCATTTACAAGCACCAGCGACTGTGGAAAGGAAGGAGGGTAGGTAATGGCTGAACTAAAATGAGGATAGACGAAGAGTTTCGGGCGGCCGAGTTGGCGACCTACGGCATTCCGCCAAGGCAACCCGAAGGACCCAAGCTGGTAGCTGCGGTGATGCAGGATTCGCGGACGGTTTTGCCAACGAGCGATCGGGATTGGAAAAGCAGTGGGACAGCGGTGACAACGTGTCCACTGAGGATTTTCGGCTTGCCCAGCAGCGCTATCGCTCCTTTTTTGACAGTTCGCTGAAACTTTAAGGATGAACACGTTTCGGATAACAAGAACGAGACCTCAACATGAGGATGTGCGGACTATATTACTCAACGACAAGGAGAAAACAGATGAACCCCAGTACGAAGGATGAGATCGAAGGCACCGTTCACGAAGTGAAAGGCAAAGTCAAAGAGACGGCCGGCAAAGTCACGAACAATCCTAACTTACAGGCCAAAGGCAACACCGAAAAAAACACCGGCAAAGTTGAGAAAAAGGTTGGACAGATCGAAAAAGTGTTCGAGAAGTAAAGTAGGTGGGCCCCGCCCATAGCACGTTCATGCGTTCGGGACAACTGATGTAACGCCGTTTCCGCTCCAGTGATCGCCCGGAAACGGCGGGCGTCAGCTTGGCAGTCAGAGTTCTGTATTGGAGTGGGGCCATACGTGTCAGTCCTACGGACCGACCGCTTCGCGCACGAACGCCATGGCGACGCGAATCGGACAGGGCGCTCTCGCCGCAGGTTGGGGTAGGGCAACGCAGTTCGCGGCGAAGCCTCTTCGAGTCGAGTGCCGAAAAAGTCACCTAAGCGTCACCATCCAAGTCGCGGCCTGTGCCTCCCCGGCTAGTCCGGAAATCTGAACTCAATCGTGCATTCCGTTTCCAAAGCCTTCGCCAAGAGTGACCCGCCCTGCCCTTACAGACACAGCCCTAGTAAGCTGGTGGCAATGATTCGAAGGACAGTGAGAAAAAATGGGGGTCGAATGGCTCAGAGGATTCTTGTGGTCGACGTGGGTGGGACTCATTTGAAGATTTTAGCGAGCGGCCAGCACACGCCGCGGAAGATCGCTTCGGGACCAAAGATGACAGCTCGGCTGATGTGCAACTGGGTGAGGAAGGCCGCAAGCGACTGGCATTATGAGGTCGCCACGATCGGGTATCCGGGCCCCGTGGTGCACGGCAGGCCCGTGCACGAACCATACAATCTGGGTAAGGGGTGGGTAGGGTTTGATTATGCCAAAGGGCTCGGTTGTCCCGTGAAGGTAATTAATGACGCCGCCGTGCAAGCGGTTGGCTCATACGAGGGAGGCCGGATGCTTTTTCTCGGACTCGGCACCGGACTCGGTTCGGCGATGATTGTGGGTGGCATCGTCGAACCGATGGAGCTAGCGCATCTCCCGTACAAGAAGGGAAAAACATATGAAGATTACCTGGGATTGCGAGGCCTCGAACGCATGGGGAAAAAGAAATGGCGCCAGTATGTTGCTCGCATCGTCGAAGAACTCCAGACGGCGTTAGAAGCGGACTACGTCGTGCTGGGAGGCGGAAATGTGAAGAAAATTAAAACGCTACCGCGGAAAACACGTTTGGGCGCCAATGGGAATGCATTTATCGGCGGCTACCGCTTGTGGTCAGCGAAACAAGGTGCGGGAAGCAGCGTTTTCGCCGAGTAGGTACAAACCCAACGCCAGAGATCAATCAAATTCCGCCGGCCACTCACTTGCTGAGAATGGAAAAGAAGAAGGAACGAATCAATCTGGAGCCTTTTTGATGATGAAAATAGACTCACGGCAACTTGCGCCCGGCATGCAGCCGATCACCGGCGTTGGAGAAGAGCACTCACGCTGATCTGCGTCGTTGGCGCGGGCATTGCGGGGATGACTCGGCCTACCTTCTAGCGCGCGAGGGCAAGTTCGTGGTCGTTGTGGACAAGAATGCCATCGCGGAGAGACCGCCCATAGGACTGCTCATCTTTCGAGCGAAATTGATGCAAGCCATCGGAAGATTGTGCAACTCCATGGTGAGAGGAGGCCCCGCTTGTGGCTCAGAGTCACACTGTGGCTATTTCTGAGATTGAATCCCTAATCACTTGTGAAAATGTGTTGCCCGAGTCCCGGGCAGACCGGAAGTTGTGAGGAGTACTTTCTGCCCACCTCCTGGTGCGCGACCGGAAAGAAATACGCCGGATGTCCTTCAGCACTGGTCGCCGAGATAAGGGACGGACATCAAAGCATCAGCGGCCGCAAGAATGTAAACCCTTTTTGTAAACCCCACCGCTTTCACAGACCGCAACCCCGCAAGCTAGGTCCGGAACTCCTTGATAAGATGTGAGCGAGATTTCACGAAATCCGACTCCCTTGTGCCTTGCCAGGGGTTCTTCCAGCTTTCCATGGCGCGCCAGTTACTGATTTAGAATAAGTTGGTCGGGGAGAGAGGATTTGAACCTCCGACCCCTGGTCCCGAAAAAGGGACTCGGTTGTCGTGCTGAATGTTTTCAATCTCTTACAGTGGTGCTTCGACCGTCTCTGTCCTGC
>Ga0073928_10004951_pt1 | contig 19094 bp, 15 predicted proteins | sample PaiPotPPA55metaG_FD_76969 | JGI IMG/M metagenome (GOLD analysis project Ga0073928, IMG submission 76969) | Iron sulfur acid spring bacterial and archeal communities from Banff, Canada, to study Microbial Dark Matter (Phase II) - Paint Pots PPA... ... | reverse complement strand
TGCCAGGAAAATATCGAAGGGGAGATCAAGATTCCGGATCATCCGTTGGCTCGCGAGACGATGAAGGACGCGCTGACGGAGGCGATGGACATGGAGGGTTTGAAAAACGTTTTAGATCGGATAGCCTCAGGTAGCATTCGCTGCGTTGCGGTTGAGACGCCGGTTCCATCGCAGTTTTCGCATGAAATTCTAAATGCAAATCCATACGCGTATCTCGACGACGCTCCACTCGAAGAGCGTCGCGCTCGCGCCGTGGAGATGCGTCGCATGTTGCCGGAAGCAGTGCTTTCCGAAATTGGGAGGCTGGATCCAACCGCGATTGCACAAGTTCGTGAAGAAGCGTGGCCCGACGTGCGCGATGCCGACGAGCTCCACGATGTGCTGCAGACACTGATTGCGTTGCCGGTACCTCGAGGTCCAAATCCCAACTTGTCGCAACCAGATGCGACCTCGACGGTCACGCCGGAACTGCAGCGACGTGCGGCTAATAGGGTTCCGCAGTGGACGGAGTACTTTGCCCGGTTGAGCCAAGCACGGCGCGCAGCCACCGCTTCTATCGGCGGTCGGCCTTACTGGGTTGCGGCGGAGAAAGCCGCAACTTTTACGGCTGCGTTTCCTGAAGCGCGGCTGGATTCTGCGCTTCCTGAAATCGAAGCTCCTGTTACATCGCGAGAAGATGCGCTGTTTGCATGCATCACAGGATGGATGTCGCACGTTGGTCCGATATCGGTTGCGAGCTTGAGCGCTTTCCTGGGAATTGCGACCGGCGACGTTGACAAAACGTTCCTGCGGCTGGAAGCGAGCGGAGCCATTTTGCGCGGCCACTTCACCGACGGCTCGAGCCAAGAAACAGAATGGTGCGAACGCCGCCTCCTTACCCGCATTCATCGCATGACGCTAGGAACTTTGCGCAGCCAAATTCAGCCCGCCACCGCGGCTCAATTTATGCGCTGGTTGCTGCGCTGGCAACATGTAGCGCCCGGCAGTCAGGTGCTCGGCGAACGCGGTACTTTGGAAATTCTGCAGCAGCTACAAGGTTATGAAGCGCCGGCGAATGCGTGGGAGCGGCAAATCCTCGGCAGACGAATCGTAAATTACGATCCGCAAACCCTCGATCGTCATTGTCTCACCGGAGTAGTGGGCTGGGGCCGGCTCTCGCCGCATCCCGCGACATATGAAGCTCAAACGAGCATTGGCCGTCGCGTAATTCCCACGAGCGTGGCACCCATCGCATTTTTTGTGCGTGAAGACTCGGACTGGATGATTCCGCAGAATGCAGAGGGACATGCGCAGGAACCGCAGGGCTTGAGCCAGAATGCACGCGATGCGTTGAACTATCTTCGCCAGCGAGGCGCTTCCTTCTTTGCGGATCTCGTGCGCGGCACGGGCAAGTTGAAATCTGAAATGGAAACGGCATTGTGGGAACTGGTAACAGCCGGAATGATCACTGCGGACGGCTTCGATAATATTCGCGCGCTGATTGATCCGAAGCGACGTTCCGGGCAGGGCCGCGGCCACAACTCGCGTCCGCGCCACAGCGTTGGGCGGTGGTCGCTGCTTTACGCACACGAGAATCCTGATCGCGCGCGGATCGCCGATGCCACGTGCTGGATGCTGCTCAAGCGCTACGGCATCGTCTTTCGCGAAGTGATCGGGCGCGAAACAATTGTTCCACGCTGGCGGGAACTGCTCATCGCGTTTCGGCGGCTCGAAGACCGCGGTGAAGTGCGCGGAGGACGGTTTATCAGTGGATTTATGGGAGAACAATTCGCGCTACCGATGGCCGTGGAGTCCTTGCGAGCCATGCGCAAGGTTGAGCCTAGCGAGGAAACTGTCACGATTTCCGCGGCCGACCCCCTAAATCTCGTGGGCATTCTATTGCCGGGCGAGCGCGTTTCTGCAGTTTCCGGAAAAACTGTTACGTTCCGGGACGGAGTGCCGTTGGAAACGGGTGATGCTTCCCCACAATTTACAAGTTCGATCGCAGTATAAATTCAGATTTCGGCACTTCGAGGTGCGCACGCGATTAAATGAATAAGAAATCAGCAGATGCGACTCCCGCAGGTAAGGTTCGCATCGGTATTTCCGGCTGGAGATATATTCCCTGGCGCGGCGTTTTCTATCCGGAGAAGCTGACGCAGAAAAAGGAACTCGCCTACGCCTCCAGTATTTTCCGATCGATTGAAATCAACGGCACTTTCTATTCGTTGCAGCGTCCGGAATATTTCGAAGCTTGGGCTGGCGAAACACCCGATGATTTCGTTTTTTCGGTAAAGGCGCCGCGATTCATAACACATATTAGGCGCTTGCGAGATGCCCAGACGCCGCTGGCGAATTTCCTGGCCTCTGGCATCTTTCGGCTAGGCCCAAAACTAGGTCCAATCCTCTGGCAGCTGCCGCCTAATTTCAAATACGATCCAGCAAGACTGGAAGATTTTCTCAAACTTCTTCCTCACGATACCGAATCCGCCGCCGCTCTTTCGAAGAAGCACGACAAATGGATGAAAGGCCGGGCAGCGATGAAGCCGGATGCGCCACGCCCCTTGCGCCACGCCATTGAGATTCGTCATGCTAGTTTCGCGGCGCCGGAATTTATTGAAATGCTGCGTTCCTACAACGTGGCGGTTGTGTGCGCTGATACAGTGGAATGGCCCCGGCTGATGGATGTTACGTCGGACTTTATGTATTGCCGCCTGCACGGCTCGGAAATTCTTTATGCCAGCGGCTACACTGCCGAGGCGCTCGATCAATGGACCGCTCGAGTTTGCGCTTGGGCGCAAGGCGAGGAACCTAACGATGCCGATCGGGTCGTTAAAAACTGTGGCGCGAAACTCCCCGCGCGCGATGTCTTCGTTTATTTCGACAACGATGTGAAAGTACGTGCGCCTTTCGATGCAAAAAGCCTAACCGAGCGCGTCGACAAAGTGCTCGCCCGCTAGGTCGAGCGAATCTCTCCCGGTGACATTGCGAAGAACCGTTACAACCAACGAAGGTCTGCCCAAATTGGCGCCCAAGAGAGGACTCGAGCCTCCACTCCCTTGCGGGAACTGGCTCCTGAATCTAGTTTTAACGACCCGGCATGGAAGAGCATCGTGTCGCACGCGATTGCATCCTACACAAATTGAATGCACTTACAGGATTGCCTATGCGCAACGCAATTCCCGCAAACCGCCAAGACAAATTCTTATTGTTCGTGTTTTCTCTGGTTCCAACTTCTTGCCGCGGGCGCCGCCTTTTATTCAAATCCGATCTGTTCATCGTCGAGGCGCTCACGGTTGAGCATCCGAGTGACTGGTAGCTCTGCAATTGTTGAGAGTGGGATCTGGTCGCGTCGTTCCTGACATGGTTTGTCATAAACATTAAGTTGAGCCTGCAAGCCTTCCTGGGAGTGGTTGAGCAAGATTTGCGCAGTCTCGGGCGATTGCCCAGTCTTCTTGGGCGCGAATGACGAGGATGCGTACCACCGAATCCGTGGTGGCAACGTCCTGATCTTGGGAGAGATGTAGGTTCCTTTCGGAATCGAGGCTGAGGCCCAAATATTCAAAATTCGAACATGCCCTGGCACGAACTTGGGATGAGTTCTCGCCGATGCCCGCGGAGAAAATCAGAGCGTCGATTCCTCCGAGCACGGCGATCATCGAGCCAATCGATGAGCGCAAACGGTGGATAAAGATGTCGAAGGCGAGTTTGGCGCGGGCGTGACCTTTTTCTATTGCTGATTCGATCTCGCGCATGTCACCGGATATCCCTGAAATTCCAAGCAAGCCTGATTTTTTGTTCAGCAATTCGTCGAGCTGCTGCGCGGTGTACTCCTTCTCACGAATCAGATACGTCATTATGCCCGGGTCGATGGAGCCAGAACGCGTCCCCATCATCAAGCCTTCTAGGGGCGTAAATCCCATGGTGGTATCGATACTTTTCCCAGCGCGAATCGCTGCGAGAGAACAACCGTTGCCGAGATGGCATGTAACCAGTTTCAATTCGCGCAAATCTTTACCAAGGAGTTGTGCTGCGCGTCCTGCGCAATACTGATGATTGATTCCATGAAATCCAAAGCGGCGAATGCCCAAGTCTAACCATTCATACGGACCGGGGTAAACTGCGGCCGCATCGGCTAACTGCGCGTGGAAGCTCGTGTCAAAAACTGCGACCTGCCGAACCGCGCCCAATTTTTTCTCAACAAGCTCGATTCCTTCGAGTTCGGCCCGATTATGTAGCGGAGCAAGCCCTGACATTCGCGCGATGGCAGATTTCACTTCAGGCGTGATGAAGGTTGGTTCGGTGTAATGTCGGCCGCCATTCACGATACGGTGCCCCACGATATCAATTTCAGAAGTTGCCGTGATCGCAGGTACTTTTTCGGAAGACAACATATCGAGCAGACGTTGGGTGGCTTCGGCGTGAGACGTAATCTTTAAATGTTCTCTCAGCGTGGCGTCCTGCGAATTTCGCAAACGAATTTCCGCGGCGCCATCTTCCCATTCGATCTTGCCTTCCCAAACAGGGTCAGGCGGAAGCGCAGGCAGCGCACCGCCAATTTCATAGACACAATTTTTCTGGCTGCTCGAACCAGAATTTAGAACAAGAATCTTCATGGCCTAGTAGGGCCACTTCCAGTCGCGAATCTCCGGCATATCCTCGCCGTACTGGCGGATATATTGGTTGTGCTCCACGAGCTTGTCTCGGAGGAATTGCTTGAAATGGGCGCCGATGGGCTGCAAGCGAGGTACGCGATCGACAACATCACCCGCCAAGTGGTATCGATCCAGATCGTTCAGTACCGTCATATCGAACGGCGTTGTGGTTGTGCCTTCTTCCTTGTAACCGCGTACGTGAATGTTGTCGTGATTGGTGCGGCGATAAGTGAGGCGATGAATCAGCCACGGATAGCCGTGATAGGCGAAGATCACCGGCTTGTTTGTGGTAAACATCGAATCGAATTCCGCATCAGAAATCCCATGGGGATGCTCCGACCGCGTCTGAATCGTCATCAAGTCCACCACGTTGACCACGCGAATCTTGATGTCGGGAAAATGTTGTCGCAACAAATCCACGGCAGCGAGAGTTTCAAGCGTAGGAATATCGCCCGCACAGGCCATCACAACGTCCGGCTCTGCCCCATCGTCGTTGCATGCCCACCCCCAAATTCCAATTCCGTTCGTACAATGTTCGATAGCTGATTCCATGCTAAGCCACTGTAGCGCTGGTTGCTTTCCCGCAACAATCACGTTCACATAATTACGGCTGCGCAGACAGTGATCGGCGACTGAAAGCAGCGTGTTGGCGTCCGGCGGCAAATAAACGCGCACGATGTCAGCTTTCTTATTTACAACGTGATCGATGAAGCCAGGATCTTGATGTGTGAAGCCGTTATTGTCCTGCCGCCAGACGTGCGACGTCAGAAGGTAATTCAGTGAAGCGATCGGACGCCGCCAGGCAATCTTGCGCGTCACCTTCAGCCACTTCGCGTGCTGATTGAACATGGAATCGACGATATGTATGAAAGCTTCATAACAAGAGAAAAATCCGTGACGCCCAGTAAGTAGATAGCCCTCAAGCCAGCCCTGACACATGTGCTCGCTGAGCACTTCCATCACTCGGCCATCTTTGGAAAGAAACTCGTCGGTAGGCAAGGTCGGTTCCATAAAGACTTTGCCGGAAACCTCATAAATGGCTTCCAGACGATTTGACGCAGTTTCATCAGGCCCGAAGACGCGAAAGTTTGTTGATTCGGAGTTGATTTTCATTACGTCGCGCAAGAATTTCCCGAGCACACGGGTAGCCTCTGCGTTTTGGGTACCGGGTTTCGAAATCTCCACGGCAAAATCGCGAAAATCCGGCATGAGCAGATCGCGGAGCAGTAATCCGCCGTTCGCATGTGGGTTTGCCCCCATCCTGTGCTCGCCCTTTGGCGCAAGATCCGCAAGTCCTGATATCAGCTTTCCGCTATGGTCGAAGAGTTCCTCTGGTTTGTAGCCCTTCATCCAATCTTCTAGAATTTTTATATGCTCGGGATTCGTCGCAAAATCCATAACCGGAACTTGATGGGCGCGCCAAGTGTTTTCCACTGGTTTCCCATCAACCACTTTCGGCCCAGTCCAACCTTTTGGCGTTCGCAGGATGATCATGGGCCACACGGGCAGGTTTTTGGAACCTTCCTTCCGCGCGGCATGTTGGATGGAATGAATCTCCTCGACGATCGTGTCGAGCGTTTGCGCCATTAGCTGATGCATCGCTTCCGGCTCGCGCCCCTCCACAAAATACGGTTTGTAGCCGTATCCAGTGAAAAGATGCATCAGTTGCTCGTCATTCATTCTTCCGAGAACGGTGGGGTTCGCGATCTTGTAGCCGTTCAAATGAAGGATAGGAAGCACCGCGCCATCGCGCGCGGGATTCAAAAATTTGTTTGAATGCCAACTAGCGGCCAGAGGCCCCGTCTCGGATTCACCGTCACCAACGACGCAGCAAAGCAGAAGGTCAGGATTATCGAATGCCGCGCCGTACGCGTGAGCGATCGAGTAACCCAACTCACCCCCTTCATGAATCGACCCGGGCGTTTCGGGTGCAACGTGGCTTGGGATGCCTCCCGGGAAGGAAAATTGCTTGAACAGTTTCTTCAGGCCTTCTTCCGTCTGCGAAATTTCCGGATAGAGCTCACTGTAAGTGCCCTCGAGAAATGTATTCGCCACCAGCCCAGGTCCGCCGTGACCAGGTCCCGCAATATAGACCACGTTCAAATGATATTTCTTGATCAGCCGGTTGAAATGAAGGTAGATGAAATTTAATCCCGGAGTCGTGCCCCAGTGCCCGAGCAGACGCGGCTTGATGTGCTCCAGCTTGAGAGGCTCGCGCAGAAGCGGATTTGCGTACAAATAGATTTGTCCCACAGAAAGGTAGTTTGCTGCGCGCCAATACGCTTGCATCATGCGCAACTCTTCTTTTGATAGAGGCTGACTTGCGGTCTGAGCCTTCGGGGGTTCTGGGGCTGTTGAAGCCATTTTCAAGACCTCCGAGACGGTTCGATTGGTCGGATAGGAAAATACATTTTACAGCAATCGCGGGAGGGGAGTCGCCAGCGACCTACTCACTTCTTCGCCAGCCGCACAAAATCCTCGTAGGATCGCGCTCTGCCGGCATGAGATTTGATTCCCGCCGCAGGCAGTTGATATCCCCAATCATCGTGCCTTACCACAATCTGCTCAATTCCACCTTAAGCGGGCCGCAGTGGCTCACCGGCGGGATGGTTCGACCTGACACCGAGTCTTGGGATTTGGTACAAAACAGTGGCGGCTCGAAGCCCCGCCAGCACAGGATACATCCTTAATCTTTTATGGTGGCCACAACAGAACATCGATCTTGCGGCGCAATACACCGGGTACACCAGATTCAACGGAGCCGGGACAAATTATGACGGCGCTGGCCGAAACGCCGGGGGAAATGACTCCATCTATTTGCTCGCGCGATTCGTCTTCTAAGGTCGTCGCCAGCATCGCGCTTCTGATGTAAACTCCTGGCCTCGGACATCGCGCCGAAGCCAGGCCGGAAAAATCCATAAGCTTATGCGTCGATACGGCCTTCTAGGTACGACAGTTCAGGAGATAACCATGCGAAGAATCTTTGCGAGTTGTGCGCCCGCGGCGTTCGTCGCCATGCTCGCCGTTTTTGCTCTTCCGGGCTCCGCGCGAGCCCAGGATGATGCGGCCAAGACTTTTAAGGCCAACTGCGTACTCTGTCATTCAGCCGATGGCAGCGGTAGTTCGCCCACCGGAAAGGCCCTGAAAGCGAAGGACCTCAGGTCTGACGAAGTTCAGAAAAAATCCGACGCTGAGTTGACCGAGACGATTACCAAGGGAAAAGCGAAAATGCCCGCCTTTGGCTCGAAATTCTCGCCAGACATGATCAAATCGCTGGTTGCCTACATTCGTGCGATGGCAAAAAAATAAACCTACTTTGCGAATTGCCAAGCGCTAAAAGGGCTTTGATGATAACAAATCTCGATAATTCCGGACCTGTTTCCGAAAAGCGGCGATCGTTCCTGGGAGCCTTGCTTGCGCTGGGATCCTTCTGTGTCGGCGCGCTGCTTGCTGTGCCGTTAATTCGCTTTACACTATTTCCTCTGATCCGCCGTACCACGCAGATCAAAGGGGCGCTGGTCGGACCTATTAGCGATTTCTCATCGCTCAACGAGCCGGTGGCGCGAACCATTCAGATCGAACAAGTGGACGGTTGGCGCAAAACAGTCTCCGAGAAAACAGTTTACGTAACAAAAGGCGATGGAGCAGTGCCGCGCGTTTTCTCCTCCGTATGTCCGCACCTGGGTTGCACGGTGCCTTGGGTGGGTGCTAAGAACGAATTTATCTGTCCCTGTCACGGTGCCACCTTCTCCCCGGACGGAAAGCGTGTTAGCGGGCCATCGCTGCGTGACATGGACGAGCTCGAATCTCAGATCCGGGATGGCCAACTCATAGTGCGCTTCCAGTATTTCCGCCAGCTCGTTGCGGACAAAGAAGTCATAGGCTGAAGGATTGGCAGATTATGGCCTCCACTGACGAGCAAGATACTTCTTCACAAAATATTGAAACCGGCTTTCGCGGATGGCTGAATCGTCGCACCGGCCTGGACACTCTGCTCCGCACCGCGCTCTACGAACCGATTCCCGGAGGCGCTCGGCTCGCCTACATATTCGGTTCCGGCCTGTTGTTCATTTTCATTTCGCAAATCATCACCGGAGTTTTCCTGGCGCTCTATTACGTCCCCTCTGCCGACCACGCGCACACCACAGTCGCTTACATTACCAAGAGTGTCACCGCCGGTTCCTTCCTTCGTAGTCTCCACTTCTACGGCGCGAGCGCGATGGTTGTGGTCCTGCTGCTTCACCTGTCGCAAACATATATTTATGGAGCCTACAAAGGCAGGCGCGAGTTGCTTTGGCTCTCTGGTTGCGTGCTTTTCGGGCTCATCCTGGCCATGGCCTTCACCGGCTACTTGCTTCCCTGGGACCAGCGGGCCTACTTCGCCACTGCCGTGGGAACCAATGCGGTCAGCGAAGTCCCGCTTGTGGGCGAAAGTTTGAAGCGTTTGATTCGCGGCGGCACCGACATGGGGACGCTCACCATCTCGCGCTTCTTCGTAGCGCACGTTTTTCTGATTCCGGCGTGCATTTTTATTTTGGTTGCGTCGCACATTTTTCTTTTTCGCAACGCCGGGGCCGCCGGCCCATTCACCGAAGATCCTTACCACCCCAAGCAAAAAACAGAGCTTTTTTATCCGCGCCAGGTGCTGATGGATCTTTCTCTCACCGCCCTATTGATTATTGGCCTCGGATTGCTTTCTTTTTTCGTGCCCACCACGCTGGGACCTGCCGCCAATCCGGCCGATCCGCAATATATTCCGCGCCCCGAATGGTATTACCTGCCCATTTTTCAGTGGCTGAAATACTGGCATGGCGCGGCTTCCGTCGTTGGCATCCTGGTTATTCCGACAATTCTAGTTTTGGCCGTGATCGCTCTTCCTTTTCTCGATCGCAGCATCGAACGCCGCCCCTGGAAGCGTCCTGTGGCCATGGGCGCCTATGCCTTCGTCATGTTCACATTGGTAGGATTGGGTCTTCGCAGTGAGTACTTGGACAAGCACGACCCGTCCGTCGCCCAACAACTCACCAAGCAAGAGCAGGAAGAAAAAGACTACATGCGCAAACCGTTCGAACCCGAGCTTTCTTCCGCTTCGCTGGCCGCCGCTAACGTGGCTCTGGCCGATCCGCTGGCAGCCAAAGGCAAGACTATCTTCGAAGCCCAATCCTGCAACGCCTGCCATGGAGACGGCGGCATCGGCACCGCCGCAGCGCCTGCTCTAATCGGCGCGGGCGCAAAGTTTTCGCCGGATCAGCTAGAGAATCTCTTGAAACACCCAACCGCGAAGATGACTGCAGGCGGCATGCCCGCCGTAGATTTGCCCGATGCCGATCTGAAAGCCCTGATCGCCTATCTCGGAAGTCTCAAGTAGGCTGGTGTAGCTGTGCTGACAAAGTCTTTCAAATGACTTCCAAGCAGCTCACCTGGATGAGCACCACAACTAGCACCGGAGAAAACGGGCGCTGCAGGAAGTATTAGCAGCCCCGGCGTAACTCTTTTCATTTGTGTTGGTGCCCAAGAGAGGACTCGAACCTCCACTCCCTTGCGAGAACTAGCTCCTGAAGCTAGCGCGTCTGCCAATTCCGCCACTTGGGCAATTCTTGCGGCGATACAACGAGGCTCAACCATATTGCCGCGTGGCCCATGGTTTGTCAACGAAGCACAGCGGGTGACGGGAATCTTGACCCTTGGGCGCACGACGCTTAAAGTAAATGCTCCGGCCTGCGAATCGAGGAGCAAATTATGGCATCCGCCCGCGCGATGATCGAGCGTCGCCGCTCAAGCCGCCTCTTGATACGAATCCCCGTGCAGGTTTTTAGTGATGCCAGCTTTGGGCAACCTCTCGATACGCCGGCTGAAGCGATTACGGTCAGCCGCTTCGGCGCTCTGCTCCGCGCCCCTCTATCCCCCGCACTTGGGTCTCGGATTGAGGTGCTGAACAGAGTTTCTCAGGAAACTCAGGAATTTCGCGTTATTCGGGTGCAGGTTACAGATGACGGTACTTTCGAGTTGGGCATTGAAATCCTATATCCCGTGAAGGACTTCTGGCACGTACATTTCCCTGACGAACAGTTCGCCTAACCCCTCCCATTCCTTGTAGTGCTATAATCCCGCCAATACCACTTCCGATATGGGCCCGCTTGGCCGGCTCATCTTCGCTTCACGCCGCCTTGGGCGGGCACGGGGAGATAACCATGGAGGAGCTCGGAACCACGCTTTTCAGTCTGCTGGTCGGTTGGGCTGTCGTTACCACCGTGCTTATCTGTATGCTGATTTATCGCGCGATGCTGGGAGCCCACGAAGACGATCAAATCTTCCTCGACAAGGCAGGGGATTCCATGGCTCAGGAACAACGCCTGATTGTCGCTCGAATCGAGAGGCTGGGCACTCCTATCAAGTTGTTGATCACCGCCTCGATTGTGCTGCTGTTGATAATTGCCGGGATATGGCTCTGGCGAGGATATAAGAACTTCTGAATCCGCAAAGTTACCCTAGCTTTCGCTGAAGCGAGGCAACGCTGTTGGCATGCACTCGGTTTCTTTTACTGCTTCGGCGCTTCCGTCGGAGAAGTCGGAGTAACCGGGCCCGGAGTAGCCGGTGGTTGCTGCCCGCCTGTTGATTGTTCACAAAGCTGCGACGTATGGTTGTGAACGATCAGCCAATTGTCTCCTACTTTATTCAGCACGAGCGTCGTCTGACCGCGGATTCCATAAGGTTTCCCGCGAAAGACTGAGCTGAATTCCCATTGATAAGATGCCCAGGCTACGTCCGCATGCACAAAGATATTCGTGTTGCGTCGGATCAGCTGCATGCCCTGAAACGCCGCGCGTTGCTGTTGATAGCCACTTAGGTAATTCTGCCAGCCTAATATCGGCGGCCCGTAAGTTCCGCTGACGAAGGTCACATTGTCCGAATAATATTTGTGCATGGCCTCGACATTTCCCACCTGAAACGCGCCCAACATTTCTCCGATGTCATGATCGATTTGGTCGGAAACAGGAAGAGGAATCCCTTGGATGGGCGTGGTGTCCGGCTTCTTATTCTTGTTTTTCTGGCCCCAAGCCCCCGAGGAAATGATCAGAATTAAGGCAGTTCCGGCGAGGAGCCGCAGTCCGCTCCTGGAAGCCTTGCGCGCGCATGATTTCCAATTCTCCCGAAAAATCATTCCGGTTCACCACATGCAAACTTCCGTTGTGAGTTTTTCATAAGTCCTTCTCCAGTCCGACTGGGAGAATATCACGAAGAAAAATTATGCGGCAGCTGGACATTGCAGAGTGTGTTCATAAGGAAGCACTCGGCGGCGAAAATTCACTTATTTAGTTGGGGGCTCGCAGGCAACACGAAATCCGTAATCGGCGTACTGAAAGTCAGGAGGAATGCTTGACCGCGCGGAGCAACGCGACACCTTAGTGAAGTGCCGCCACGAACCACCTCGCGAAGAACGCCGCGCTGGCTGTCTCGATTCGCCCGGCGCAATATCCGGCCCTCGAGGATTTCGTTCCGCCGACACTCGGTAGTAATCTGCGTCAAACCAGTCCGCACACCACTCGTGAATGTTTGCGCCGATATCACAAAGGCCATAACCGTTTTTTTCCGCGCCTCCTACCGGTTCTGGCCCCGTCTTCCAGCGCGCAGTATAGTTTGCGAGAGATTCGGGAGGTTCATCTCCCCAGGGGAACAATTTCTGCTCCAGACCGCCGCGTGCGGCGTATTCCCATTCCGCTTCCGTAGGTAAGCGAAAACGCTTCTGCGTCATCCCCCGGAGCCATGAGCAATACTCCATGGCATCAAACCAAGACGGTGCTACGACCGGTTGTAAAGGAGCGGAGAAATTTGGATCGTCCCAATGTAGAGGTTTGCGATGCTGCGTTGCGGCAAGAAATTGCGCGTACTCGGCGTTCGTAACCTGACAAGCGCCCAAGCAGAAGGAGTCTATCCAAACGCGATGTACCGGCCGCTCATTATCCTGGCCCGCATGGCTGCCCATAAGGAAGCAGCCCGCGGGAATCTGGATCGTGCGCGGAGCTATGAATTCGTCGCGCGCTCCTGTTTGGATCAGGTCAGTTTTTTGCGGCTGCATGAGGGGTTTGGCTCAGCAAATTAATGAATAGCCGATAAGCACCCGGCACTCCCGCCGGAAGCTCGCGGAAAAACGACAGACCAGTGTAAATGTACAAACCTTTTCCCGCTCGGGCGGTCACGAGCGCCCCAGCCACCTCCGGCTCGTTAAAGTCTTTTAGCCCCAGAAGCGCCTGATAACGTGGATCAAAGGTGCCCCAAAAATATAAGCCGCGCTCCTGTTCCCATCCCTGGAAATCCGCGGGGGTAATTTTATTCGGCGTATTCATCAGCGGGCTGTCTGGCGCAAGAAATCGCACGGGAGAATTCGGGTCGGTCACGCGCGCGACTTTGTCTCCCATCTTCGCAGGGTACGGCGCCGGCAGTTCCTTGTCCCAGGCAAAATCCCGTTGATATTGCACTAGAAGCGTTCCACCTCGATCCACATAGTCCAGCAACCGTTGATTGGCGCGCATCAGATCGGGACGAAGCTCGTAAGCGCGGATGCCCACGGTAACCGCGTCGTACTGGTTTAGATCGCCGAAGGCCAGAGCTACTTCGTCGAGCAAATCCACTTGAATACCCAGCTGCCGCAGGATTTCGGGAAGCGGATCATTTTCCGCTGCGATGTATCCGACTCGTAGGTTCGCGGGAACATTTAGATCCAGCACATGCACGGTAGCATCAGACGGCTCGCTCCAATTCCGGGTTGGAAGAGTTGGAATGGGCTCCAGGGAGGTTCTAAATGTTTTTCCTCCAATTCGCGCGTAAGGATGCAGAGCATAAGACCCCGGGAGTGTTTGAACCGGCGGCGCCGCGATGAAACGGATCAATTGGTCGCCAGTGGAGGGGAAATCCAGCGGCGCGATTGGCTGCGCCTTCCATCCGTCCGGCGCATCCACTCCCACCTCCACTTTTGCCGGCTTCGTCCCGTGATAGCGAATGCGGGCGAGCAGCTTCACCGGCTCTGATGCTCGCTGCACGGGAACCATCACTTGCTGCGGCTCGACTGTGAGCGTCAGCGCCGCAACAAGCTCGAGTGGGTATGTTGCGACGCCTGTAGTCGTTGCCTGCACGGACTGCACTGGCTTCTCGATCGCAAATCGATACGAACTCCAAACAGCGGTTAAGGCTACGCGTACAAGCGGTAGCGGAAACGGCCGGATAGCGTCTTCTGGCGAACCAGGCGCTTTAGCATCAGGCGGAATTGTAATCTTGAAATTCTCGCTTTCGCTATCGTGCTTGGTTTCTTCTTTCGTTGCAGTCCAGCCCGTGGGGACTTCCAGACTGTTTACATCGAGAGTCCATTTCACGGGGACGATCGGTTTTCCAACGGTGACCTCCACAGACAAGTCCTCACCAGCCACTAGTTCGTGGCGGTCCGCCTGTGCTTCGAACGGAAGCGCTACTTCTTCCGCTAATGCTCGATCGATCCGTTCGCTCGCGCGCTGCAACTCCCACAACGAGAACGAAGTTTCTTGGTTGGCTCGATCTGCCATCGCATTTCTGGAAATCTCATTCCTTAAAGCTCCAATTTGCAGTCCGGCCTGGGCCAGAGAAGTGGCGGCATCGGTACGCCGCATTGAACGAACCGCTGCAAGCGCTGCTTTCAAGTCTGCATCGGCGGCGGTGAGCCGCGTAGCCATGGACGCTTGCAGCGAGGGAAACCTCGCGCTGAGCGAGGTGAGAGGCTCTGCTAGCAGCCTAGCGTCGAACTTCCCGGCCGTTCCTTTCTCGTTTTCTGCAACCAGATAAATAGGGCGGCGGAAAAATACGTTTCCGAAAAACGCCGGCGTGCCCTGCGAGCGGTGCAACGAATGTCCTTCCATACCCATCTCGGTATAGCTCTTGCCCCAAAGCGGCGAAACATCGCTAACGGGCAGCTCCACGGCATCAGGTGTTTTTTCTCGCGCCAGCCGAACTTCCAGGGTTACCTTCCACCGAGCCAGCCCTTCTGAGATCTGGTCGGGAAACATTTTGGGATCAGCGGCCGCGGCCACCGCCTGCGGAGTTAGCATGCCGCTCGCCTGGTGCTGGCCATGTCCGGAATGCACGCCGCCCCATCCGTTGATCACCACTTGCGGCCGGTACGTGCGAATTGCCCGCACCATATCTTCCAGCGCGATGTTGTCCCAGATTTTCATGGTTTGGTCGGCGCTCTTCGAAAAACCGAAGTCCGGCGCACGTGTGAAGAATTGATGCACACCATAGTGTTCTCCCGCGGCAAGCAATTCTTCCGTACGAATCACTCCCAGCGCGCCGCCTTGTTCCGAACCGATCGCATTCTGTCCGCCTTGGCCACGAGTAAGGGTTAGCAATCCAACGTCGGCGTTGAGCCCGCGCGACAGGTAGGTCAAAAGGCTGGACCATTCGTCATCAGGATGCGCGGTCACAAAGAGAATTCGAGTGGTCACTCGCGATTTATTGATGGCCTCGATGGTATCGGCCAGCGACTGGCCCGTTCCCCGCGGACTCGCAGAAAGCGCGGCGACCAGCGCCAAGATTACTACCGGCAAAATTGTTCGCCACCGCGTCATCCCACAACCTCCTGAAATGGCCATTGCCGCAAAAGCCTCGCTCGGCCAAGGTATACAAGGATACCTGCTGACATTGCCGCCAGCGAGGCAAGCATCGGCGTTCGACCGGTTGAAACAAAAATCGCAATCCAGCCCGCTATCGCGATTATTACCGGAACGGGATACAAGCACATTCGAAAAGGCCAGCGCTCGGCCTTCCATCGCCGGTGAAGCAATAGCAGTCCAAATGCCTGGCCAACAAATTGGATGAGGCAGCGCATCGCCAGGATGGCGCGGATTACCGAGAAAAGATTGAAAAACAAGCAGATGAAGATCGATGCTGCGCCCAAGGCCAGCAGCGAAATGTGCGGAAAGTGCTTGGTGGGATGCACTCGCGCGAAAACCGAAAAGAAATTTCCATCTAACGCCGCGGCATATGGCACCCGTGAGTATCCAAGCGTGGCTGAAAAAATCGACCCGAATGCCAAAACTAAAATCAGCGCGGTCGCAAAAGTAGCCCAGTACATTCCAAACGTGCGTTCCACAAACAAGCTCACAACGAAGCCCGAATTCTGCGCTTCCTGCCACGGAATCACCGCCAAAATGCTGGTCTGCATCAGAAGATAAAGAATTGCGATCCCGAATATCGATAGAAATATTGCTCGCGGAATATTCCTTCCGGGATCCTTCATTTCTCCGCCCAGATTGCAGACGTTGTAATAACCGAGATAGCTGTAAACCGTTTGGACCGACGCGTGACCGAGCCCGGCGAAGAAAATCCAGGAAAAGCTCCAGGTACCGGTGGGATAGGTAAACACCCGGCTGGCATTGAAATGCGTGGCGCCTCCGTAGATCAGCCACAAGATCGTTCCCAGTACAATCACCCAAAGCACCGTCGAAATCTTTCCAATCGTCGTAATGCGCCGGTAAAGCAACACCACAGCAGCCACAATCAGTAAGAGCGCCACTGTTCTGTTGTAATTCGCCAGCGCCTCGCCGGCTCGTCCTGTGTTCGCGTGCAGCCAGAACCTAACGACCGGCATCTTGGCGGTCAAATACTTTGAATAGTCCGCGAAGCCCAGCGCACCTGATGAAATGCTAAGCGGCGCTTGGAAAAGTGTCTGCCAGATGAAAAGAAATGACAGAAGGCGTCCCCAGCTATTCGCTCCATAGGCTTCCCGCAGAAAAACGTAGCTCCCTCCGGCCTGAGGCATCGCCGCACCCAGTTCCGCCCACACGCATCCATCGACCGCCGCCAAGCCCGCGCCCAGCACCCATGCCAGGATGCACTGGGGACCACCCATCGCGCGAATGATGAACGGGATCACGATGAACGGCCCAATCCCGACCATGAAAGTCATGTTGAGTGCGGTGGCTTCGATCAGACCAAGTCCACGGTCAAGTTTTTCCGGCTCGTTCATGATTTTTAGTGTATCGGCGTAGTGCCCAGGAGACTTCAAGACGGCAAAGGATAGCAAGTTTCCGCCGTTTGCGTCCGCAACCTTCGTGATGTAGGTTATTTCTGTGAGCGTAACGTGAAAAGGGCGCGCATCGCACTATCGCTCCGTCTCGTTATAGCCCTGGCGTTCGCTGTACTGATTAGCGGATTACCGGCTCGTGCGGGAGAGCTCACGCTGCCTCCTGAGGCTACACAGGCAATGGCTAGGATGTATGACGGCGATCCCGACGCGGCCATTGTCATCGCCAAAAATCTCCAGCAATCGCAGCCAGACCATCCACTTGGATTCGTACTCGAGGCCGAAGCTCGGTGGTGGCAGACTTACTGCTCCGCCTCGGAAATCAAGTATGGGATGGTGGAAGCCTGGAAGCGCGGAAAGAAACCTGAGGACCAGGCTTATCTCAGGTTAGCCGACAAAGTGATCGAACTCGCCCAGGTTCAGACCGCCAAGAACGAGACAGCCGAGATGCATCTATATTCCGGCGTTGGCTATGCACTTAAAGCGCGGCTTCTTGCTTTGCGAAACGAAAATCACGCCGTCGCTCACGCCGGTGTTTCGGCGCGAACTGAATTCCTGCGTGCTCTTGCTCTCGATCCCGATATGGCGGACGCAACTGCCGGCCTCGGCCTCTACAACTATTACGTCGATTCCCTTTCCTCCATCGTGAAAATGCTCAGATTTTTCATGGGCATCCCTGGAGGAAATAAGCAAGAAGGCATTCGGCAGATGACCATCGGTATGGAGCGGGGCGTGCTAATCTCAATAGATGTACGTTTTTATCTCGCTGCAAATCTCCGCAGGTACGACCAAAAGTACGAGCAGGCCATAACCATCGCCGAGCCACTCGTAGCAAAGTATCCGGCCAACCCGATTTTCCTGCTGCTTCTGGGCAATCTAAATGCAGAGCTATCACGTAGCGACAAAGCTGCTGAGTATTTTCATGCCGTGTTGAATCTACCGAACCCGCAGACGACCTGTACTGATTGTACTTCTTGTTCTACCTGCGCAAGCTGCTCTTCCCGCGCGCGTGAAATAGCGAATTCCTTTCTTGCTTCACCCCATTAGCGCGGGAGCTCTCCGGACGTTACTTTTCTTTACTCCAATTCGGCTCATCAGCAAGGTCGAAACGCATCCGGAGACAAGCGCTGCGCCCCAAAGCGCCTCCGGCCCATGTCTTTCAAGCAGCATCGCGCCTAACCAAGGCCCTAGTGAAAATGCGAAGCTAAACGACATGGTGTATAACCCCATGTATTCACCGCGTCTTCCGGCGGGTGCGATTTCTGCCGCATACGCCGCACTGGCTGGCATCAGAATCATTTCACCAAAAGTCCACACCGCTACCGCTGCGAAAATTCCTACTGGCCCGCTGGCTAGCGCGAATGACCCGAAACCGATGGCGTAAAGAAACGCGCCGAGCGTCAGAGTTCGTCGGTGGGACCACTGCGCCATCGCATTGTTCAACGGAAGTTCCAGCGCAACGATCATGAGCGTATTCAGAGTGAACACAGTGCCGTAAATCGATTCCGGCAGCCGCAGATAGTGCACCAGAAAAAGAGGTACGGTCGAGCTCAATTGAAAGAAGACAAGCTGGGTAGGAATCAGCGCCGCCAGAAAATAAAGCATTCGCCGGTTTCGGAAGGCGCGCAGGTCTGCAAAGGGATGTGACGCAGGCAGCAACGAGGGCCCTTCCGCCTCGATTTCGCGCCCTAAATCTTCAGGATCATCCCACTTCGCCTCACTTGCCTGTGTGCGCCGCGTTGCGGGCCAAGCGAACATAAGAACCAGAGCGGCTAGAATCGATGTCACACCGTCGGCGAGAAACAACATTCGGAATGAGTAAAGCGCCAGGATTCCGCCAATCGCCGGACCCACGCTCATGCCCAGATTCACGGCGAGACGGCTCAGGGCAAATGCCTGTTTGCGCTGCTGGGGCCCCACCAGCTCGGAAACCAACGCGAGGCTCGGCGGCCGCACGGATTCGTTTAGGATTGCAAACGCAAACGTGATGACGAGGATGGCCGCAAAATGGTGCGCTAGCGGAAATAAAAACAGCACGATACCGGAAAGAAGAAGCGAGCCACGCATCACGAACAGGGAGCCGAACCGGTCGGTTAGCCAGCCCGAAACGGGCATGGTTAGAAGTGCGGCGATTCCGTAAACTGTAAGAGCAAGCGCAGCATGCGAAGCGGAGATTTCGAGCTCTCGCGTCAGGTACAGCACCAGGAACGGCAGCACCATTGTCCCGCAGCGGTTAACCAGAGTCGCGGCGAACAGAATCCAGATTTCTCGTGGAAGTTGTCGCAGGCCGCGCCAGGGATTCATGAGGATTTCGTCACGGACGAAGCCCCGTCCGGCAATTCAGTTTAGATGCGCGCGGCTTCTTCTTGCTCGAAGGCGTGATAGGAAGATCGGACTAGCGGACCCGCTTC
>Ga0073928_10004950_pt1 | contig 19095 bp, 23 predicted proteins | sample PaiPotPPA55metaG_FD_76969 | JGI IMG/M metagenome (GOLD analysis project Ga0073928, IMG submission 76969) | Iron sulfur acid spring bacterial and archeal communities from Banff, Canada, to study Microbial Dark Matter (Phase II) - Paint Pots PPA... ... | reverse complement strand
GCGATGCCGTCGTAAAAATCAAACGATCGTATACTGCGGAATGCGTGGTCGGAGGGTTCCGCTTAGCGAAGGACGGCGAGACGATAGGCTCGCTGCTTCTGGGCCTATATGACCACGCGGGTCTTTTACATCTCGTGGGATTCGTCGGCAGCATGAACGCGGCGGAACGCGCTCGCGCGGGCGAATTCCTCAAACCCAACGTTGCGGAACCCGGATTCACCGGAGCGCGTCCAGGCGGCGTTAGCCGCTGGGGATCGCGGGAAACCGAATGGCACCCGGTCAAGCCGCAGATTGTCGTCGAAGTGCAGTTCGATCATGTCACCGGCACGCGGTTCCGGCATGGTGCGCGCTTCGTTCGGTGGCGCCCGGACAAAGCACCGCAGCAATGCACGATGGCGCAATTACTCGCCGCTCGCTGAAAGTATTCCACTGTTGCATCTCGCTCCGGCGGGGTAAACGGTTCCTATGCCGACACGCAAGCGCAAAGCGCAAAACACCGGGCAGAAAAAGCATCTTGGCCGCAAGACGGTGCGCTCGTCCAGCCGGATTCGGGCTGCGCGTGCCAATCAAAGCGATAACGTTCTTCCCGGAAAGCGCAAAGCGAAGCTTTCAGTGATCGATCCCGATTCGGACCAGGAAGTATTCGGCGTCTTGCTTTCGGAACGGCGGCGCATGGGTGAAAGCAATCCCACCGTCCCTAAAACCAAGACGAAAAACACGCAAAGCCGTAAACGATCATGAGCGCTGACGACGTCGAACGGTACACAGCAGCTCACGGCAAGATCGCGCTGCACATGAGCGCGCCCGAAGCAAACCGTTTGCTTCTGGCGATCGAACGGCTCGATCAAGAAGGTGGGCTGGATCCCGCGTTCACGGATTTACGCGAGCGGCTGAAAACCGCGTTGATCGCGAAATCGTCCGGTGACACCGACAGCGCCCCAAGCACAGAGTAATCCCACAGGAGGTCAAATGGCAGCAGGTAATGGACGCCGCAAAAGCAGCGGCAGCCGCAAGAAATCAACTTCACGCAGAAAAACAACGTCAGCTCGCAAGACCGCGGGAGGACGCAAGAAGTCAACGGGCGGACGCAAGAAATCAACGGGCGGACGCAAGAAGTCAACCGGCGGTCGCAAGAAGACCGCGTCGCGTGGGCGCAAGAAGACCGCGTCGCGTGGGCGCAAGAAGAGTTCAGGCCGCAAGTATGGTCCGAAAGCGGGCCGTAAAGTCGAGCGCACGATGCACGAGATGAAGGAAGGCGAGCTCAAGTCCGGCCGCAGCGGCAAGAAGGTGAAGAGCCGTAAACAAGCGATCGCGATCGGACTTTCCGAAGCGCGCCGCAGCGGAGCGAAAGTTCCGCCGAATCCGAATCGCAAGTCTCGCAAGCGGAGTTAGGCCTCGACGGTCTCGGCCGTCCTCGTTTTCCATGGTGAGCCTGTCAAACCACCTCTTCATTGTCAGGGAAAGCTCAGGATGACAAGATCGAAGCAAAGCGTCGCTGGAAAGCGATGCTTTGCTTTGCTGCAGGGAGGCCTTAAACCGGAACTGTCGTTTGAGAGGCTGCTAGTTGTAAGCGGTGGCCGAGTTCTTCGAGCTCTTCTTTATTGAAGAGGTGGTGCGCGATCTTGAACATCGTGCCTTCTTCTTCGTCAACGTGATGCTGGACGAGATCCTTGAGCACGTTGAGCTTGGCTTCGAACTGTTCCTGACCGGGCTCGAGGCCCTCAATGCCTTCGAGCATCGTTTTGACCAGAGCGTGCTCTTCAAACGCCTGCGCAACCTCGATGCGTTGCTCGGCCTTTTCTGCGCGCCGGCGCAACTCGGAATAAAGCACATCTTCCTCGATAACCGTGTGCACGCGCAGATCGCGATCGATCTGCTGGAACAAGGTCCCGCGTTCGGCGGCGTCTTTCGCGTGCGCCACCTTGTTGAAGAGCGCTTCGACTTCCCGATGCTGATGTTTCAGAAAATTGAGGGCATCCACCACTGCTACCTCCGCGCCACGGCTATACCCAATTGACGACGGCACGATGTGGGTAAGCGGATTTAACAGGCCGCAAGCAGCCAGGCCGATGGGAGTTTCGATGACCGAAAACGCCATTCCACGCGTGCGCGCAACCGAGATCGATACGACGACGATGCCCACCCTCGATGCTCGGGCGCATCCCGGCAAAGAACAAATTCGGGGCGCTCTTCGGTACGATCCCAAATCGCTGCTTACCGAAGAGCGTTTGGCGCTGCCGCTGCCGCACGACGGACGCATCGTCGTGTATGCGGAAGACGAAAAGCGGGCCGAGCAGATTGCGGCGCGATTACGCGAGCAAGGCTACGCGAACGCGGTCGTTCTCGAGGGCGGGTTCGAAGCGTACCGGGCAGCAGGTTTGCCGGTCGAAGAGGCCACGCAGCAGCAGCCCGTACCCGGCACCGAGTCGGGTATCCCGCGCCTCTAATCGCTTAAGCGTGGCGGGGAGATTTGCAGAAGCGCCAAGACGTGCGAGAGCCGGCTTGCATAAATTTCCTGGCCGCTGCGCAGCAGCTCGTCGCGCATTTGGCGTAACTCGTCGACCGCGCGGGCCACGTTCGGACGGTTCATTTCGCGAAACATCTCGCGCGCGCGATTGAAGCGCGTTTCGGCATCGTCTTGCTGCGCGACGCGCCGCTCGAACGAGGGTAGTTCATCCGAATGGCCGAGCACGATGTCACCCACAATTTCAATGATGGCATCCGCGTGAACGCGCGCATTCGTGGCCGCGAGGTCGACGTAGCGATCTTCACGATCCCGCGCGGAGATAGCAATCAGATTGGCTTCCACGCACAACTCGACGAGGCCGCCGACTAACGGAACGGCTTCCGAGGCAGCTTCCAGATACGCCTCGTAAACTTCGTCCTCGTCTTCATCGGTTGCGTCCAGATAGTCGTTCCAGGCGCGGCGAGCATCCAGAACGGCGCGATAGACCTCTGTATCAGCCATAGCCGCTGGTTCTACACAGCGCGTTGACGTACCGCTCCCAAAAATGGAAACGGGATGCCGCGCACTCAATGGGGAGGTTTGTTGGGCGCGGCATCACCTGGGTTTCCGAGCGAGCCGCAGGCATCGACGCTCGCCATATTCTCGACGGGCTGCTTCTCGCAAGAACGTCGTACCCAGCGCCCTCGCCGGTTAGGCATGATTGTTAGCAAACATACTTTACGTAGGGGTGAACAACGTGCCGAGCAGCAAATCGTTGGTAGAAACAAGCGCCCGGTCATGACGTGCTAGCTCGAACACCAGATCGATTATGAGCAGCCCGGCGAGCAAAATATCCGCACGCTGTGGATTCATTCCCGGTAATGTTTTGCGGACTCGGAGGTCCTGTGCGCGCAGACGGGCGATTAGCTGCCGCAGATCGGAGCGGTACAACTGCGCGTACGAGAATAGTTCGCGGTTTTCGTGCAGCAGCGCTATCGCCGTCGTTGCGCTGCCGCCCACGCATACAAGGCGATCCACCGGCGGAAAACCCTCGAGCGGCTTCAACGCGCGCATCGCGACCTCGCGCGCGCGCTCGATGCTCGAGTCTTCGACGATGCCGCTCGTGCCGGCGAGTTCGCGTACCGCTTCCGTTAGCCGTACCGCGCCAATTTCGCACGAAACGATTTGCAATGCACGGTTCTTTTCGCCGACTGCATACTCTGTGCTCCCGCCGCCCGTGTCGAGCACGCCGAACGAGGTGCCGGCGGACGCATCGATTCCCGAAACTGCACCGAGGAAAGAGCGGCGCGCCTCTTCCTCGCCTGAAATCACCTCCAGCGGCACGCCAGTAATTTCGCGTACGCGCTGCGTGAACGCCTCACCGTTGTCGGCACGGCGCAGCGCGCTGGTCGCGATGCTTCGAATGTCGGTTGTCAGTTCGCGCACCGCGGCAACATGCTCGCGTACTGCCTCGAGCGTGCGGTGCATCGGCTCTTCACCCAGGCGCCCGGATTCTTTCAGGGCTTCGCCAATGCGCGTGCCGATGGATCGCGTGAGCAAGATTTCCGGTATTCCATTCAACGCTGCAACAAGCGCACGCGTCGAATTCGTTCCGATCGAGATGACGCCGCGCTTCAACGATCCTCGGAGTGGTGTGATTCAAAGAGCGCGGCGCGTTTCTTCTTGCGCAGAAAATGCCGCTCGTGGGCAGGAGGAGCGTCGGGCTTTTCCCATTCCTCAGTCATCTTCAGATAGTTGGCTATCTGCTCTTCGAACTCTTGATCGTGAAGCTGCGGCGCCAACATGACCATCGCGTGGCGACTGCCGCTCTGCAACACGAACTCGAGCGTCTTGCGGCCGGTTAGCGCCCGTTCGTATGCGAAGCGATTTTTCTCCAGATCCACGAGCGGCGCGCTGGCAAGGCGTCCGTCGTGCAGACGCACCGTGGCGCCATAGGCATTGATGTTGATAACGATTCCGCGTTCCGTCGCGTTCACGGATGCGAAGCGGGCGCCGGCTTTATGTAGATGATCGCTTCGTTGGGTCGAACCAAGTGCAGCCGATCGTGTATTTCAGGAACCGCGCCTTCGGGATCGAGCAGCCGGTGAAGCTGGCGTTCACCTTGGCGGCGATGTTCGCGCAGCGTTTGTATGTCTTGCTGAACGGACGAAAGCGAATGCGCCATCGCCACGTTCTCATCCACGATGCGCGCAAACTGGATCGAAACCAGAGTAAAAACGACGACGGCAACAAGACCGAAGATCAGACGGCTAAAGAAACGAAGGATGCCGGCCGCTCTCGTTCGTTTCATGGTCCCGATCGAACCGCTTCTAGGCGTTGGGTCTCCCAAGCGCCAATCCGTCGATACTTCAGATAACGAGCCTCTCGTAACCGGTCGGGCGTCATGGCCGAGAGTTCGACCAGCGCCAGCTCAATAGCGTTCAGCACGCGCGCTATGGTTCCCGCCGGATCGCGGTGCGCGCCGCCGAGCGGCTCCGACACGATTTGGTCGACGATTTCGAAGCGCTGAAGATCCTGAGCGGTCAATTTCAGATGCGCTGCGGCTTCGTCCGCCTTGGAAGCATCGCTCCAAAGTATCGCGGCGCACCCTTCGGGACTCGCGACCGAGTAGTAGCTATGCTCGAGCATGATGATGCGGTCGGCGATGCTCAGCGCGAGCGCACCGCCGCTGCCGCCCTCGCCGATCACAGTAGCAACGATCGGTACGGGTGAGATGGTGAATTCGTAGAGGCACGCAGCGATCGCCTCGGACTGCGCGCGCTCTTCCGACGCTGCGGATGGATCGGCGCCCTTGGTGTCGACGAACGTGACGACCGGCACGCCGAGCCGTCCGGCCAAGCGCGCGAGACGCTGCACTTTGCGGTACCCTTCGGGCGATGGCATGCCGAAGTTGCGCCGCACGTTTTCCTTCGTGTCGCGCCCGCGCTGCTCGCCGATAACCATGATCGCGCGATCGCCCAATTTGGCCAGGCCGCCGACGATCGCCTGATCGTCGCGGAAATGACGGTCGCCGTGCAGTTCGTCGAACTGCGCGAACTGCGAGATATAATCGGCGGACGTGGGCCGGTTGGGATGACGCGCCATGTGCACTTTTTCCCATGGCGTCATCGCACCGAAGATCTCGCGCTGAATTTCTCCGTACTTTTGTTCGAGCGCCCGGATCTCGGCGGACATGTCGACGGGCTGCTGCGCGTTTGCCTCGCGCAGTTCGTCGATGCGGCGCTCTAGTTCTAGAAGACCCTTCTCGCGTTCCACGATCAAATTCATGCGCCGACTGACTCCATGCGGCGCCGTCCTTGCGCCGCATAGTCCAGCAGACGGGTGAGCGTGGGCTTCATGTTATGGCGATCCACGACCATGTCGATGTGGCCCTTCTCCAGCAAAAATTCAGCGGTCTGAAACTGATCGGGCAGTTTTTGCCGGATCGTTTGTTCGATCACGCGGCGTCCCGCAAAGCCAATCATTGCTTTCGGTTCCGAGACGATCAGATCCGACTGGAAAGCAAAGGATGCGGAAACGCCGCCGGTTGTCGGATCCGTAAGCACCGTCAGGAAGATGTTGCCGTCTTCCATAAAACGCGCAACCGCTGCCGTCGTCTTTGCCATCTGCATGAGCGCCAGCATGCCTTCTTCCATCCGCGCACCGCCGCTTGCGGTGAAGATGATGCATGGCACCTTGCGCCGCAGCGCCTCTTCGAGCAACAGCGTTATCCGTTCGCCAACGACCGTACCCATCGTGCCGCCGCGAAAATGAAAATCCATGACGCCGAGCGCAACGTCGTATCCGCCGATTTGGCCGAATCCGCAAACGACGCCCTCGGTCAGTTGCGATTTCTCGCGGTCCGCGACGAGTTTGGAGGCGTAGCTCTTCTTATCGACCCACTTCAGCGGATCGCCGGGCAGCACGTCGTTGCCGATCTCCGCGAAGTCACCGTCGACCAGCGTGCTGATGCGATCGTGCGCGCTCATGCGAAAATGGTGAGCGCACTTGGGGCAAACCCACATATTTGCCGCGAGATCGCGGCGGTACAGCACCTCGCCGCACTTCGGACATTTCGACCAGAGCGCCGCGTCCTCGGACTCCTGCGCTTTACTGCGACGGTGACGCAGCCAATCCGGCATCGGCATCGCTAAGCTTTGCTCTCCGATTTTTGCGTTTTCGGAAACAGGCGCCCGGCGTAAAGTTTGCGCAGCTGCTTGAGATAATTGAAAATCTCTTTTTCGTTCAGTTTGGATTCGCCGACGATGCGATCCGTGAAAACGTACGGAACCTCGATCGCTTTGCCGTAGTGTCCCTTCGCGATGACTTCGAGTCCGATCTTGAACCCAATCGGATCGAGTTCGACGCCCTCAATCGCATCACGGCGGACCAAAAGATATCCGCTGGTAATATCCTTGATGCGCGTGAGGGGCTGGGCTAGCATACACGCGACCTTCGAGGTAACGATCCGCTTCCACGGCCAATTCGTTATGCCGCCGCCCGGAACATAGCGGCTGCCAACAGCCAGGCCGTAACCGTCTTCCAGCGCTTTGACCATTTGCGGCACGATGCTGATGTCGTGACTGAAATCCGCGTCCATCGCTCCGAGCGCGTCCGACTCGGGGCGCGCGAATTTCCAGCCGTCGATAACGCCGCTCGACAGACCCAGCTTGCCGGGGCGATGCAGGCAACGAACAGGAAATTCCGCCGAAAGACGATCGACGATCGCGCCGGTTCCGTCGGGCGAGTTGTCGTCGACGACGATAATTTCGCCGTCCAGGCTGTGCTGCGTAAAGAGCTCGCTAAGAGAACGGATGAGCCGCTCGATGCCGCCGGCCTCGTTGTACGTCGGAATAACGATCGAAAACTTCAATTTCCCCATGCCGATCTGAGGATATACGACGCGGGGAGCGCAGGGTCTTTTGAAGCAGTTTTACAGGCGATGCAGCATCGGGTTCACCGAGGGGTCGAACGCCGGAAGCTGGTCGTAGGAACCCTCGCTGCGAGCGAGCACGACGCCGTCATCGTCCGAAACCTGCGTCACCTCGTCGGCAGCGATGAGCGCCTCTTCTCCGCGCTTGTTCCAGTACACCAGCAGAAACTCCGCGACACGGCCATTGCCCGATCCGTAAACCGCGCGGATCTCACCCACTTGTGAACCGTCGTTTGCGCGCACCGGCGTCCCGGGCTGCAGCTCTTCCAACAACCTAGGCATCGCCGGATATATACCCGATGATCGCAAGGACAACCAAACCCGCGGTTTCGGTTCGCAAGATGCGAGAGCCAAGTGAGATGAGCTGCGCCCCGGCTTCTTTTGCCGCCTCGGCCTCCTTATGCGAGAAGCCGCCTTCCGGGCCGATGAGCACGAGCACGTCATGCGCATTTGCGATAAGATCCGGCAGGCGCTCGCGAAGGGGAACGCGCTCCGCCAGCTCCCAGGGTACGAGGACGCAATCGTAGTCTTTGAAAAGCGCGAGCATCTTTTCGAACGTAAGCGGGTCCGCGACTTCGGGGATATCGCTTCGTCCGCATTGTTGCGCGGCGGATTTGGCCAGGCGCCGCCAACGTTCGATCTTGTTCGGGCTTACGTCCGAGACGATCGTGCGTTCCGACTGCAAAGGAACGATCGCTGCCGCGCCGAGCTCGGTGAGCTTCTCGACCACGAAGTCCATTTTCTGCCCCTTGGGCACGCCTTGCGCGATCGTAACGCGCGGCAACGTGCTTGCAGTGCGTTCGATGCTCGTTTCGAGCGCAGCATGCACGGATCGTCCGTCAATGCGGAGCGAGGCTTTGAAATGTTGGGCCGCGGAATCGATGACTTCGATCGTGTCCCCGCCTCCCATCCGCAAGACGTTGACGACCTTGTGCGCGTCGCTGCCGTCGAGCGTAACGACGTCGCCCGTTTCGTGGCGCCCTTCGACGAAAAACTTATTCAGGCTTGAACGCGTCCTTGACTTTATCGATGAACGATTTTTCTTCAACGCGATCGCCGCCCGCGCGCGCGTATTCTTCGAGCAGCTCCCGCTGGCGCTTATTTACTTTCGCCGGTACGACCACGTGAACCGTAACGACGTGATCGCCGCGCTGCGTTCCGCGAACGTTGGGCATACCATGACCCCGCATACGGAATGCCGTTGCGGGTTGCGTCCCGGCATGTACCGCGAGCGGCAGATCTCCCTCGAGTGACGGTACCGTGACTTGCGAGCCGAGCGCGGCTTGTGGAAAGCTGATCGGAACGTCGACGTACGTGTCGAGTCCATCGCGTTTGAAAAGCGGATGCGGCGCAATGTTCAGATACACGTACAGATCGCCGGCCGGCCCGCCGCGGATGCCCGCTTCACCGCTGCCGCTGATGCGAATGCGGCTGCCATCGTCAACTCCCGCCGGGACTTTTACGGTGAGTTTGCGCTCGACTTCGCGCCGTCCACGTCCGGCGCAGCTATGACACGGATGCTGAGTTACTTGGCCTTCGCCGCCGCATTGCGTGCAGCTGGACTGCGTAACGAACTGACCGAGCGGCGTCTGCCGCACCATGCGCATGACGCCGGTGCCGCTGCAGCGATCGCACGACACGACGAGCGTTCCCGGCTCTGCACCCGAACCATGACACGTCTCACACTGCGCGAGATGATTGAATTGAATCTCGCGCGTTGCTCCCGCAAATGCTTCTTCGAGCGCGATCTCGAGATCGTACCGGAGGTCTGATCCGCGCGCCGGGCCCGTGCGTCGCGCCTGTGTTTGCGCGCCCATCCGGTCGCCGAAGAAAATATCGAAGATGTCGCCGAAACCGGATGCGCCGAAGCCCTGTCCGAATCCGAAATCGCCGAAACCGCCCCCTGCGCCGCCGGCGCCGTTGCCGACCGTGCCGAAGCGATCGTACTGTGCGCGCTTTTGAGGATCCGAAAGCACCTCGTACGCTTCGTTGATCTCCTTGAAGCGGTGCTCGGCTTCCATCTTGTTTTCGGAAACATCGGGATGGTGCTTACGCGCGAGTGTGCGATAAGCACGCTTGATATCATCCGCACTCGCGCTGCGGTTCACACCGAGCACTTCGTAAAAGTCTTTTGTTGGCATCAGGTCTTAGTTATTTGATCTCGACGTCTGAAAGTCGCTCGGAAAGTGTTTCTGCCGTACCCGAAGCCAGCGCCATCAAACGCGCATACGGCATCCGGCGAGGACCGAGAATGGAAAGCATGCCGATGGCGTGCTGTCCGAAACGGTAGGGCACGGTTACGATGCTGAAGTCGGTCATCTCCTCCACGCCCAGCTCGTGACCGATCTTCACTTCCGCTGCTTCGGCGTTCATCGAATCTGCAACCAAATCGTAAAGCGTCTTCTGCTCTTCTACGATGCGCAGAATGGAGCGCAGTTTGCGCAGGTCGTGGAACTCCGGCTGGTCCAGCAGATTCTGCGCGCCCGAAGCGGTCAGCGTCGGCTGTTCGCCGGTCCGCACGCTGCGCATCGCGTTGACCACCGCGTTCTTCAGATCGTCGTGCAAGCCGAGTTCGCGCGTCGCAGCCGAAACGTCGCTTTCGTTTATCTCGCCGAGTATGCGGTTCCCAAGGCGCGCGTTGAGCGCGTTGGAAAGGCGCGTGAGATCGTCGGGCGTCACGTCGGCAGTTAGTTCGAAAACGGACTGCGCGGACACGCCCAGCGAGGTGACGACGATCGCGACGCCGGTCCGCGCGCCGAGCCAAATGAGTTGGATGTGTTTGAAGGTGGTCGTTTCCGAAGCGGGCTTCGTGGCAAACGCAAGATTCTTCGAAAGCCGTCCAAGCAAACGCGTCGTGCCTTCGATGATTTCGTCGAGCTCGCGGCTCGCGTCGCGCAGTTCTTCATGAATGCGGCGGCGATCGTCAGTCTCGAGCCTCTCCGGCTGCATGAGCTGATCGACATAGATGCGGTAGCCGGCGTCCGAGGGGACGCGTCCCGCCGAGGTATGCGGCTGAACCAAGTACCCGCCGGCTTCGAGTTCGGCCATCTCGTTGCGCACCGTTGCCGAACTTACGCCGAGGTTGTACTTCTGCGTCAGGCTTTGGGACGCAACCGGCTCGGCCGTCGCGATGTACTCATACACGACGGTCGCCAAAATATACGCCTTGCGTTTGTCCAGCTCGCCCGAGGGTTCGGGACCGTGCGGCCCGCCGCTATTCATGCCCCTATCTTAGCAATCCCGGCAGCGGAGTGCCAACACTTTGCGTCGCGGATTACAATTGCCTTACTGCTGGAGCACCCGGTCGACAGCCGAAACCAGCTCCGCCCACGAGAGGCCACCAACCGAGACGTAGCTCACGTTGCCGTCGGCATCGAGCACAAGCGTATCCGGTACCTCGGCGAGCGAGTAGGCGGCGTAAATCCGGCTTTGCCGGTCGCTGACCACGGGCAAATCCAGATGCTGCGCCCTCAAATAGCCGAGTGCCGTGCCGGGATCTTCATTCCAATCCACGGTCACGACCTGGACCCGGTCGCCATACTGCGCCTTGAGGCGCTCGAAGTACGGCAGCTCGTCGGTGCACGGCGGGCACCAGGACGCCCAAAAATTGATGACGACCGGCTTGCCGCGCAGCTGGGAGAGCGCTTGGTTTCCCTGTCTCGTCGGAATTTGGAAATCGGGCGGCGGCGCACCATAATGCACCGTTGCAAGGCCGGTTCCCGTGGCAACCGCGAGAACGAGCGGGGCGAGAAATCTCATGCAGACTTTTTCGGCAGGCATGGGCAGAATCTCCCGGTAAACGGCATCGCATGAAGTCCGCCGAATCGATCGAAGCGCTTTCACAAGAGAGCCGGCGTTTTGCGCCCTCGCCCGAATTTGCTGCGCGCGCAAACGCGCAGCCAGGCATTTACGAGCAGGCCGAGCGCGACTACTTGGAGTTCTGGGCATCGTGGGCACGCAAGCTCGAGTGGATGAAGCCCTTCACGCAAATTCTTGAATGGAACGAGCCGTTCGCGCGCTGGTTCGCGGACGGTGAACTGAACGTTTCCGTAAACTGCCTGGACCGCCACGTGCGTGACGGCAAAGGCACGAAGATTGCTTACCATTACGAAGGCGAGCCCGGCGATCGCTGGTCGATCACGTATAAGCGGCTGCTCGACGATGTTTGCCGCTTCGCAAACGGTCTTCGTAAACTCGGCATCAAGAAGGGCGACCGCGTCGCGATTTACATGCCGATGATTCCGGAGTTGCCCGTCGCGATGCTCGCGTGCACGCGCATCGGCGCAGGACACTCGGTAATCTTCGGAGGGTTTTCACCCGACGCCATTATCGATCGCGTGAACGACGCGCAGTGCGTTGCGCTCATCACGGCCGATCACGGATGGCGCCGCGGAAACAAGATTCCCCTCAAACGCAACTGCGACATCGCAATGGAGCACACGCCCTCGATCGAACATTGCATCGTCGCCAAACGCACCGACGATTATGTCGGTATGCACGAAGGACGCGATCTATGGTGGGACGAGGTTGTTAAAGGTCAACCCGTAGAGTGCGAACCCGAGCGCATGAACGCGGAAGACTTACTCTACCTGCTCTACACGAGCGGCACGACTGCAAAGCCGAAGGGAATTAAACACACCACCGGCGGTTACCTCACGCACGTAACCATGACGCACAAACTCGTCTTCGATCTGAAAGAGGACGAAGACGTGTATTGGTGCTCGGCGGACATCGGTTGGGTCACCGGCCACTCGTACATCGTCTACGGTCCGCTCGCAAATGGCGCAACGAGCGTCATCTACGAAGGCACGCCGGATTTTCCCGGCAAGGACCGCCTATGGGAGATCGTTGAGCGCTACAAAGTCACCATTCTCTACACCGCGCCCACCGCAATTCGCACGTTTATGAAGTGGGGTGAGGAGTACCCGCGCAAGCACGATCTCAGCTCGCTGCGTCTACTCGGATCCGTCGGCGAGCCGATCAATCCCGAAGCGTGGATGTGGTATCGCGAGCACATCGGCGGCAATCGCTGCCCAGTCGTCGACACGTGGTGGCAAACTGAAACCGGGGGCATTATGATCTCGCCGCTTCCGGGCATCGTTTCCACACCGCCGGGAAGCGCGACGTTTCCGTTGCCGGGCGTGTTCGCAGACATCGTGAATGACGCAGGCGAATCCGTTCCCCTCGGCGGCGGCGGATATGCGGTGCTGACGCGGCCGTGGCCGGGCATGCTGCGCGGGATCTACGGCGACGACGAACGGTACAAGCAAACGTATTGGTCGAAGTTCGAACACAAGTATCTCGCCGGCGACGGCTGCCGCCGCGATTCCGACGGCAACTATTGGTTCATGGGGCGCATCGACGACGTTATGAACGTGAGCGGGCACCGCATTTCTACGACGGAGATTGAAAGCGCGCTGGTCGACCATCCCAAAGTCGCCGAAGCGGCGGTATGCGGCAAAATCGACGACATGACGGGACAAGCCATTTACGCGTTCGTTTCACTGCGAAGCGGCGACAAAGGCTCGCAAAGTCTTGCCGAAGAGCTGCGCGAACACGTGGCTAACAAACTCGGCAAATTCACTCGTCCCAAATACATCACGTTCACCCAAGAGCTTCCCAAGACGCGCAGCGGCAAGATCATGCGCCGCCTGCTGAGGGACGTTGCGGAAGGCCGTCAACTCGGCGATACGACCACGCTCGCCGATTCAAACGTCGTCGATGAACTCAAAGAGCGCGCGAAGGCTGAGGTAACGAGCGAGGAGTGACGTCCGCAAATCGCGCGCGCGGGTGAAGCATGTTGACGATTGCGAAGAGAACCGCGATCACGGGAAAGATGAAGTAACTGGCTTCGGTTCCCAGCGGGCCGCCGTTCACCCACGCCGGGCCGGGGAACGTCACGTTGAAAAGATGCCCGAGGGGCTCCTGCGAGCCGTTGCGCGTTCCGATGACGAAAAACTGCATATAGTCGAACGCAAAGTGAAAGCCGGCCGCGAGCCAAAGCGAGCCGGTTCGCCACAACGTAAAGCACACGAACAATCCGATGAACATGACGCTCGCGATGTCCACTGCATTTTCGCCCGTTTTACCGAGATGCGCCGCACCGAAGAGCAACGTCATGACGATCGCTGCAGGCCAAAAACCGGTGACCCGGCTTAGCGCGTAGATTGGATACCCGCGAAAGGCCAATTCTTCCGTAAAACCCACCAGCAGCATGGTGATGAGCCAGAGTAGCGGATAAACGAACCAGTCGCCGCCATGGAGCGCGAAGCCGCCGATTCGAAAGCCGCCGAATGCGAACATGAATGCGCCCACCAACGCGGGTGCCAAGACGCCGTAACCAATACCTTCGAAAAATCTCCGCAACGCATCGCCGGTTCGCTGGAAACCATAGACCCAGAACGGCCGGCGCTCGGTCAGCGCGAGCAGTTGCGTCGCAAGCACGATGGCGATCAAGAATAGGGTTTCACTAATCGCCATCGTGCGCGGCTCGAGCGCATTACGGAATACCTGAGGAATCGCGAGTGCATTTACGATTGCGGTGAAAAGCGACCCCTGGAAGAAGTTCAGCAGAACATACGTTGCGGCCAGGTAACCGACAAACCGGGCGAGATTCAGCAGTCGCGCCTTCACGCTCCGGTATACGCTAGCCCACGTTCGGATGCCTCGCTACGGTTGGGGTGTCGGGTGGGTCATCATCATATGCGGGTGCGAGGCCATCGCATGAGGTTTCATGTGACCGCTCATTGCGTGGCTCTTCATGGCGTGGCTCTTCATCGTATGGCTCTGCATCGCGTGCGGGGCCATGGTCGCCGTTGCGGCTACCAAAATCAAGGCAAAGACGTGCTTTCCTCCGGTATGAAAGCGTTTGACCTTTGTACGCGGCAGGAAACGCGCCGGATGACTACTCCCCGAAAAACTCCGTCAGCTGGTCGAGGTGCGAAATGCGGCTCGCCGGCGGCAGCGCATCCAAAATGATCGCGCCGTAACGCGACGAGGCGGCGCGACCGTCGAGCAGCGCCACCAGCCCGCGATCGCTTCGGCTGCGAATCAGCCGCCCAAAACCCTGCTTGAGCCGCACGATCGCAGAGGGGATCATGTATTGATCGAAGCCGTTCTGCCCGCGGGCCTCGATCGATTCGATGCGCGCTTGCACGAGCGGATCGCCGGGCGACGGAAACGGCAGCCGGTCGATAATAACGCACGAGAGCTGATCGCCGACCACGTCGATGCCTTCCCAAAACGTTCCGGTAGCGAACAGTACGGCGTTGGGCGTCGAGCGGAACCACTCGAGCAGATGCGTGCGCGGAAGTTCGCCTTGCAATCGAATTGGAAACGAGAGGCGCCCGCGAACCAATGCGTACACCTCACGCAACCGCGCGTACGACGTAAACAGTACGAACGCGCGCCCGCGGCTGCGGTCCAAGCACTCCTCAACCAGCGGCGCGGCGCGCCTGGCAAAATCTTGCGCCTTCGGATTGAGCTCGGGCGGCGCGACGTAGAGCCGCGCTTGCGTGGGATAGTTGAACGGTGAAGGCGCGACGAGCTCTTGCGCTTCTGCCACGCCCAGCGATCGCTTGAGAAAATCGAAGGCGCCGTGTTCCACGGAGCTCCCGTTGGCAATCGTGGCACTGGTAAGCACGACGCTGGGCGTTCGTTCGAAAAGCGCCGCTCGCAAAAAGTCCGCAACGTCGAACGGCGCGCTATTGATCTGATATCGGGCGTCGGACTCGCTGCGCTCCACCCACGCGATCGCGGTGTCGGCCGGCGCCTGCGCGCGATCGATCGTGGCTTGGTGCGCAAGGATCGAACGCATTGCCAGATCGCGACGCCGCTCGGCTTCTGCGTCATTTTGCGGGCGCTTTTTCAGGCCATCGTGCCAGTTCGCGTAAAGCCAGTTCTCGAGTTTAAAGAGCGTCTCACGTAAGGATTCCAGCGCCGGCGATGCTTCCTCGTTAGCGTGCAGCGGATAGCGATCTCCCGGGACGCGTGCGAGCGCCGACTCCAGACCGCGGATGCCTCGCTCGAAATCGCTATCGAATGTAACGGGTAAAGCGTACGAACGATGCAATTTGCGCATCATCCGTCCGACCGTTGCGCGTGAAAGGGTCGCGGTCAACGCTGCGGTCGCCCAGCGCTCGCATTGATGCGCCTCATCGAGAATTGCAAAGTCGTATGGCGGCAGCAGTCCCCCGCCCATTGCGAGATCGAGAAAGAATAGCGCGTGATTGACGACGACGATATCGGCGAACTTTGCCTCGTCGCGTTTGCGAAAGAAAAAGCAGTCCCGGAAATGCTCGCAGAATTCGCCGACGCAATCGTCCGCGTCCGCGTCGAGCTGCTCCCATTCATCGCCGGGCGGCAAGAATGGCAGCTCCGAACGATCGCCGGTTTGCGTGCGCGCACCCCACTCCCACAGGTGCTGCATGGTGCGTGAAGACGCGAGCAAACGTTCCGAACGCATCCGCTCGAGTTTCTGCTTGCACAAATAGTGGTTGCGGCCTTTGAGCAGCGTGATGCGCGCCGTCGTGTTCAGCGCTCGCGCGACCAGCGGAATATCTTTTTGGAAGAGCTGTTCCTGCAGCGCAATCGTTCCGGTCGAAACAACGACCTTCTTTCCGCTGCGCAGCGCGGGCACCAAATACGCGAGCGATTTTCCGACGCCCGTTCCCGCCTCGACGATCGTATGCATACCTTCGAGGAAGCCACGCTCGATGAGCTGCGCCATCTGCACTTGCCCGGCACGCGCTTCAAATCCTGAAAGCGTTAGCTCTATCGGGCCGCCTGGGGCAAAGACGTCGTCAATGGCGTTCGTCATGCGGCATTTCGATTTGGGATTCGTACTGCGCGCCGCTCTGTGGATCGTAGACGCGGGTGAACACCGGTTTGGGCGGCCAGAAGACGAGCAGCGTGACGAGGAAGCCTGCAATCAAGCCGCCGACGTGCGCCTGCCACGAAATGCCTGGGAACGTAAAACTAAATATCAGATTGAGCACGAGGATGCCGATGTTCGCGCGCACCAGTTCGCTGCCGCGATCGCCGAGCTTCAGTCCGATGGCAAAGAGTGCGCCGAACAGCCCGAAGATGGCTCCGCTCGCACCGAGTGTCGGCACGTTGTAAGCCGAGAAATACACGATGGTCAGTCCTGAAACGATCAGCGATACCATGTAAATCAACAGCATCCGCCCCGGGCCGAGCACGGCTTCGATGAACCGCCCGAGCCAATAGAGCGAGAGCATGTTCAGCCCGATATGGAAGATGCTTCCGTGTAAAAACGCGCTCGTAAGAATGCGCCACCACTCGTGGTTTTCCAGCACGCGTTGCGGGACCAGGACACCGTCACGAATCAACGCCGCATTGCTGCGCAGCGCGCCCGTATAGACCTCCCAAATGTACGCCAGCACGTTGATGACGATGAGCGCGCGGGTGATCAAGCGGTAACCAAAACCATGCGCGCGAGTTCGAGTGAGATTGCGTGTTTGCGCTGCTCGACTTCGACGGTCATCGGTCCCCCCAGCGGCGCTTTGGCGTGGACACGCACCGCCGCACCCGGACGCAATCCGACCTCGCCCAAATAGCGCAGCATCTCGGGCACCTCTTGCGTAACGCCTTGAACCACGGCGTCACTTCCGATATCAATCTGCGCAAGCGGGATACCGTTGCGCTCCGGATCGCTCAGATCTTTGGGCGGAATCGGCAAACCGTGCGGGCAGACTTTTGGATCGCCCAGAATCGCGATGAGCCGCTGTTCGACGTTTTCCGAAATCGCGTGTTCGAGCATGCAGGCTTCTTGCTGGACTTCATCCCATGGCATGCCGAGCACGTCCGTGAGCAGCCGTTCCGCCAGGCGATGGCGCCGTACCACGCGCACCGCAACTTCCAGTCCTTTGCGGGTGAGCGTAACGTCGCCGCGGGCAACGTGTTCGAGGTACCCGTCGGCAGCAAGTTTCTTGAGCATCCCGGAAACGGACGCCGGCGCGACGCCCAGCTCGGAAGCCAGCCCGGACGTGCTCACGCCCGGACCTTCGCGCTCGAGGCGGTAGACCGCCTCGAGATACTCCTCGGTCGATTCGGCGAAATGGCTATGTCCCGACATTCTCCCTGTAAGGTTCGAGCCGTGAGTGCAGGGCGGCCTTCCGCTGCGTATCGGCAAAGCTTGCGTCGATCGCATTACGCACGAAACGAAGTAGCGCCTCGCGCCCGGCCAGCTGGTCTACGTAAGCGTATTCGTCAGTAATGCTCGTGCGAAAAAGGGCGGGATCGTCGGCGTCGATCGTAACGATGCATCCGGCGGCATCCAATTGCACGAGCGGATGTGGCTGCTCGCGAGTCGTTACGCCGGTTAGCAGGTTCGAAGTCGGGCATATTTCGAGCGCTATGCCGCGCTCGGCGAGCAATGCAACGACATCGGGATCCTCAAGCGCGCGTATTCCATGGCCGATACGTTCTGCGCCGAGTATCTCGACCGCGGCGCGCACGCTCTGTGCTCCCGCAGCTTCGCCGGCATGCGCAACCCTGTGCAGGCCATGCGCGCGCGCAAAATCGTAAACGTCGGCGAATAACTCCGCCGGGAAACGCGCTTCGTCGCCACCGAGCCCGATGCCGATCACGCCCAAATCTTGTAGCTGCGCTGCAATCTGTGCCGTTCGCATCGCGCTCTCGGCGCCAAAGTTCCGCGTGACGTCGGCAATAAGTTTTACTTCGAGTCGATCACGCGCCGCATCGAACGCATCGCGCATCTCGCCCACGCACGCGCGTACGTCGATCTGCGGATGGAAGAATTGCCAAACCGACGGAGATATAAAAACTTCCGCATGCGCAACGTTCTGCGCGAGCGCATCTTCCACGTACTCGGCTGCGAGGCGCCCGTAGTCCGCCGGCTGCGCAAGTGAGCGGCTCACCGCCGCGAAGGTCATCAGAAATTCTTGAAAGCTCGCGAAGCGGTAGAGGTCATCGGGGTCCGTCGCAGTCAAATCCGAAGCCGGAAGGACCTCCTCGCCCTTCGGCCTGTAGGTGAGCGCAACCCCATGCCGAGCAGCGAGGTCTAAGAACGTGGCTGCGCGCAGCGTCCCCTCCAAGTGGCAGTGCAACTGGATTTTGGGAATGTCGCGCAGGAATCCATCGGTTACCATCGCGTATACCATTCCGCCGCGGGGTGGAGCAGTCCGGTAGCTCGTCGGGCTCATAACCCGAAGGTCGCAAGTTCAAATCTTGCCCCCGCAACCTGTACAGGTCCGGAAAGTCAAAACTTTCCGGACCTTGTTTTTATTTCCGGTTCGCGTTAGCCGGAAATTAAATACCTACCGGTCCATTTCCGGTTCCAAATCCCGACCGAAAAGCGTTTTTCTCTCACGATCATGCCATCGGCGCGTCTAGATTTGCTCCAGCGCGCATCTACCTATTTATTTTGCTCTACGCGAGCGCGGTTGCGTTGAGAGACATCAACGGTGGCAAGCGCGAAAGCATCCGGCATGGTTCGAGAGTCTCCGAAGGCTGCCGTCTCCTATGCCCATGGGTATCGCGATGACGAAGTGCTCGCGCTGAGCAATCGGCTGCGTCACAACGGCGTCGACTGCGAGATTGACTTGTACGAACCCGCTCCGGAGGTGGGGTGGGGAAGATGGATGGCCGACATGATGACGCGGCGCATCGTGCTGGTGATTTGTTCGGAAGCGTACAACCGGCGCTACCATCTGCAAAGAGCAGCCGGGGCTTG
>Ga0073928_10004949_pt1 | contig 19097 bp, 7 predicted proteins | sample PaiPotPPA55metaG_FD_76969 | JGI IMG/M metagenome (GOLD analysis project Ga0073928, IMG submission 76969) | Iron sulfur acid spring bacterial and archeal communities from Banff, Canada, to study Microbial Dark Matter (Phase II) - Paint Pots PPA... ... | reverse complement strand
CCATACGCGGCGTTCTCTCTCGTCGAGGATGTCGAGTACGGACTGGTGCTCGGCGTGGCTGGAGTACGGGTCGTGTACGCGCAGGACGCCATAGTGCTCGGCGACATGCCGGCTTCGGGAGATGCCGCGCGCGTGCAGCGGCAGCGATGGGAGATGGGCCGCCGCGGGTTGTTGCGACAGTACGTGCCCACCCTGCTTCGCACGGCAGTCATGCAGCGAAGCGCGATCGCGCTCGATCTCGCCGCCGATGTGCTAGTGCCGCCGCTGACTACGCTGACGGCCGCGTCTCTCGCCGGCACCGTGATGGCCGCGGCGCTTTGGTGGTTGGGCGTTGCCGGGCCGTTGGGATTTGCCGGCTGGGCAGTCTCCGATGTCGCCCTGATGACCTACGTATGTCGCGGCTGCGCTCTCGCCCGAACCGGCTCACGCACCGTGGCAGATCTGCTGTGGGCACCGCTCTACGCGGCCTGGAAAGTGACTCTTCTTGCGCGCCCCCCGCGCCGGCGCGGCTGGGTGCGGACGCGGCGAGAGGGCGAACGATGAGATGCGAAATCCAGCGAGGCAGCCCGCTGCCAGCACTGGTGGCGCGGTGCTGAACATGGAGACTTCGCTCCAGATCGCCCCCGCGATGCCGCCGGCGCACCCAGCGCCGGCCTTGGCGATGCCATCACAAGCCGATCTCGGCCACTGGGAGCAGCTATGGTTCACACTGCTCAAACAGCAGTGGATGTCGCTGGCGATCGTGCCAACGCATCCGCAGATATCGGCCCTGAGCGCGGCGCGCGCATTGGCCGAAGTGGGCCGGCCGTATCAGGTAGAGCCGGTCGACGTGCTCGATGCCGAGCGGCTGGTACCCGGCGACGTTCCCGCCGCCCTTGCCGCCCTGCTCGCCGAGACCGACGCGCGCGCCCGCGTCATAATCGCAGTGCGGTCGCCTCTTGACCACGCCGCCGCGATTCCACTGGTCCGCGCGGCGGACGGCGCCGTGCTGCTTGTGCATCTGGGACAGTCGGAGCTTAGTCGGGCGCGACGCACGATCGCTTGCATTGGAACCGCCCATTTCGTCGGCAGCATCGCCGTGGCCGGCTGACATGGCACCGACCGCATGTCCATGACCGGATCGCCGGACTCCCCGGGCGCGGCAGCGGGCAGACGCCCGTTATTGCACCGGCACTTTCGTCTCCGCATGGGCCGCATCTGGATCGACGCGGTCACGTTCGACGAGGCGCTGGCAGCCATAGAAGCCCTTGTCGAGGCGGGCCGCGGCGGGTCGGTGTTCACGCCGAATGTCAATCACATAGTGATGGCAGAGTCAAGCGCCGAATTTCGCCAGGCGTATCGACGCGCCAGTCTCTCGCTCGCTGACGGCGCGCCGCTGCTGTGGGCATCCCGGCTGCTGGGCGCGTCGCTCCCGGAGAAGCTCTCCGGCTCGGACATGGTCGTGCCGATCGTGTGTCTCGCTGCGGAGCACGGGTGGCGCGTGTATCTCCTCGGAGGACCGCCGGGCGTCGCAAGGGAGGCCTCGCGTGTGCTGCGCGACACGTACGCGCTCGACGTGGTCGGAACCGACGATTCGCGCATCAGTCTCGTCAGCGACCCCAATGACTGGCCGGTAGTCGAGCGGATTCGTCGGGCGCGGCCCGACCTGATCTTCGTGGCACTTGGCGCGCCGAAACAGGAGCTTTGGATAAGTCGCGTAATGGACGTGATCCAGCCGGCCGTGGCGATAGGAGTCGGCGCGGGTCTCAACTTCATCACCGGCCACACGCGACGTGCGCCACGGTGGATGTCGCGAGCAGGGCTCGAATGGGCGTACCGGTTGCATCAGGACCCGCGCCGGTTGTGGCGGCGCTACATCCTGGAGAACCCCCGAATCCTCGGGATCGTCTTGGCCACGTCACTGCAAGCGCGGCGCCGACGCGTTCTCGACATGCAGCACGAGGAGCGACCAGCCGCCGGGGCGCCGAAGCGTTTCATATCCGCCATCCAGGTGCCGCTCCACGCACACGTCGTTCGTCGTGCGGCGCTCGCCGACGTATACGCGGCCGAGCCATTTGCCGCAGATGTGCAGGCGCCCTCTCCATGGGGCGCAGCACGCAACGGACAACGCTCGGCGGACTCCGCCATGAGCCGCAAGTGGTTCATCTCGTCGCGAGATGGGCTCACGATCGAACCGCACCAACCCCCGGAGCCACCAGTCTCATGACCCACAGCGTCGTATCACCAGGACTAAGTCCGGGCGACGATGATGCGCCGTACGATCCGTTTGCCGGCCCAGCGATCGCGGCCAGCGTCCCGTCGACCGATCCGCAGCGTGAGGTGTGGAGCGCTACGCGCATGGGAGACGACGCCTCGCTGGCGTTCAACGAGGCGGTCTCAATCGCGCTTCGGGGCCCGCTCGATTGTGAGGCGCTCTTGGGCGCAGTTCGCGACCTCGTAGGTCGGCACGAATCGCTGCGGGCAACGTTCTCCGCCGACGGGCTAACGATGCTGGTGCTCGAGGAGCCCAGCGACGTGCCAGTCGTGCTACATGACTGGGCGAATCTCGAGCCCGCGGAGCAAGTCGCTCGTATGCGATCCCTGGAGGCACGTGTCGTTGAGAGTCCCTTCGACCTGGTTCAAGGCCCCCTGATCCGCTTCGAGCTCGTACGCCTCGGAGACAAGCAACACGCTCTCATCATCACGGCGCACCACATCATATGTGACGGATGGTCGTACGGCGTGATCGCCAGCGATCTCGCCGCGCTGTACACCGCGCGTCGGCTGGGAGCGCAGCCCACTCTACCGCCCGCTGATCGGTTCAGTGACTACGCCCGTGCGGCGTTGACGAGCGAGGCACAGGCGGCTGTAGCAGATGCCGAGAGCTATTGGGTGCGACAGTACGCCGACCGAATCCCGGTGCTTGACCTCCCCACGGATAGAACCAGGCCTCCACTGCGAAGCTACCAGGCCGGACGCGAAGATCGGGTGCTGCCCGCCGACCTCGTGCGACGGGTGAGTCGCACTGGCGGCCGAGAAGGCGCGAGCCTTTTTGCCACCCTGTTCGCCGGGTTTGCGGCGCTACTACATCGGCTGTCAGGGCAAGACGAGATCGTCCTCGGCATCCCGACCGCCGGACAGGCGGCGGCCAGCCGGGAGCGTTTGGTGGGTCATCTGGTCCGCATGCTTCCGATTCGAGCCCGCGTGAATGGGGACCAATCCGTCCGGCACCTGCTAAAACAGAGTCGCACCACGGTGCTCGACGCGACAGAGCACCAAGAATTGACGTTCGGCAGCTTGCTGCAGCGCCTCCCGAGTACGCGAGACCCGAGCCGCCCGCCCCTCGTATCGGTCGCGTTCAACCTCGATCGCGGGGTCGGACCGGAGGCCATGCCGTTTGCGGATCTGGAAGCCGAGCTGCGATCGATCCCGCGGAGCTACGAAAACTTCGATCTGTTCCTGAACGCCGTGGACCTCCAAGGCGCCGTCATGCTCGAGTGTCAGTACAACGAGTCGCTGCTCGATCGCGAGACAGTGCGCCAATGGCTAGCTACGTACGAGCTCCTGCTCGGAGCGATGGCCGACCAGACGGACACGGCGGTCGATGCGCTGGCGATCGTCACGCAAGCGGATCGGGAGAGTCTGGCACGCGGGCCCGAGCGACCATCGGCCCCGACCGGTGCCACGGCCGTTCATAAACTGGTCGAGGATCAAGTGTGTCGCACGCCGGATGCCGCGGCGATCGAATGCAACGGACAGCGCATCACTTACGGGCAGCTCAACGCACGGGCGAATCAGCTGGCTCGGCAACTGCGAGTCGTCGGAGTCCGCGAAGGGGTGCTGGTGGGCGTGTGTCTCGAACGCTCGATCGACCTGGTCGTCGGAATACTCGCGGTCCTCAAAGCCGGCGGCGGCTACGTACCTCTGGATCCCGCATACCCGATCGACCGCCTGGACTTCATGGTCAGCGACTCGGGCATGTCCGTGGTTATTACTGATCAAGGAGTGCAGGCGACGACGCCCGTGACCGCGCGAGAGGTCGTCTCCCTCGACGCACACGCTGCCGCGATCGCCGCCCAGGCAGACGTGAATCTCGACGCCACATCCGCCGACGCCTCAACTCACTCGCCGGCATACGTGATCTACACATCCGGGTCGACGGGAAAGCCGAAGGGCGTGCTGGTGTCCCACGGCTCGGTCGTCAACCTGCTCTTGAGCGTACAAGAAACACCCGGGATGGATAGTCACGACGTCGTCCTTGCTATCACGACCTTGTCGTTTGATATCGCCGTCTCGGAGCTGTTGCTGCCCTTGACCGTCGGAGCCAGGATTGTCATGGCGACGCGGGACGCCGCCGCGGATGGTGGGCAGCTGAGACAGCTGGTGGAAGGTTCTGGCGTCACGTTCATTGACGCAACCCCTGCGACGTACCGGCTGCTCCTGGGCGCCGGATGGCGCGGCGGATCCGGGCTGCGGCTCATCTGCACCGGCGAAGCAATGCCTCGCGATCTGGCCGAATCGCTGTGCGAGTGCGCCCCATCCGTGTGGAACGGTTACGGGCCGACGGAGACTACGGTGTGGTCGTCGTTCTGGCGCGTTAGCGCACCGGTGACACGGGTGCTGATTGGACGGCCAGTGGCGAACACGCGGATGTACGTGCTGGACGCTCGCATGCAACCGGTGCCGGTGGGGGTCAAGGGAGAGCTGTACATCGCCGGCGGCGGTGTGTCGATCGGATATCTCAACCGACCCGAGCTCACACGCGAACGTTTCGTCGCCGATCCATTTTCGCCCGACCCGTCAGCGCGCATGTATCGAACTGGCGACGTCGTTCGCTTTCTGGCGGACGGCAACGTCGAGTACATGGGGCGAAATGACCACCAAGTGAAGGTCCGGGGCTACCGGATCGAGCTCGGCGAGATAGAAGACACCCTTACGACACACGCCGCCATTGCGCAGGCCGCGGTACTCGCCCGTGAAGACCGGCCCGGTGACGTACGACTCGTCGCATATGTAGTGTCCGGCGACGGTGCAACGGACGCCGACCTGCGAGCGCACGTCAAGCGCACGCTCCCGGAGTACATGGTGCCGCAGACGGTCGTTCGACTCACTACAATGCCGCTCACGCCGAGCGGCAAGGTGGATCGCAAAGCCTTGCCAGCGCCCGAGCGCGGCGAATCCGTCCGCGAAGACGAATTCGTCGCGCCGCGCACGAGTACCGAACGAATGCTCGCCGACATCTGGGCAGATGCGCTCGGTCTGACACGTGTCAGCGTGCGGGACGACTTCTTTGCTCTGGGTGGCCACTCGTTGCTCGCCGGGCAGGTCTTGGCACGAATTCGCCGGGAATACGGCGTCGAGCTGTCCTTCCGTACCGTGTTTCAAGCTCCAACGATCGAGCAGTTCGCCGACTTGGTCGACCGCAGTCGCAATGGAGCGCCAAAGCGACGCGCCGCCATTCAAGCGCGGCCAGGCGCCACCACCGCCCCGCTCTCCGTCGTGCAGGACAGGCTCTGGTCGCTCGAGGAGCTCGACCCGAGTCACCGGCCCGCTCACAACCACGCGTCTTGCTTTCGCCTGCGCGGGGCCCTCGATGTCCCGGCGCTATCCCGTGCGCTATCGGCCTTCGTGAAGCGCCACGATGCCATGCGCGCAAGCTTCCACGTGCTGGACGGCTCGCGAATGCAGGTTGTCGCGCCCGAAGTCGACTGGCCGCTCAAGCAGCTGGATTTCTCGTCGCTGACGGCGGCAGAGCGCGACGCAAAAGCGGAGGACCTCGCGCGCTCGGAGCAACGCGAGCCGATGGATCTCGCTATCGCGCCGTTGGCCCGCATCAATCTCGTTCGCCTGGCGGCCGATGAGCATCTACTCCTTATAGTAGCCCATGGCATGATCTGGGACGGATGGTCTTTCGACATCTTCATCCGAGACGTGGCCCGGCTTTACCGCGCGGAAGTGTCGACGTCGGCGGCGGACCTGCCTCCCTTGCCTCCCTTGCCTCCCCTGCCTCCCCTGCCTCCCCTGCCTCCCCTGCCGATCAGCTACGGCGACTTCGCGGCGTGGCAGCGTGAGTGGCTTCGTGGGCCTGAAATGGCGCAGCAGTTGGCGTGGTGGCGTAATCAGCTCGACGGCCCGCTGCCGGTGTTGGAGCTCCCGTACGACAGGCCTCGGCCGGCGGTGTCTCTCCTGAGTGGCGGCAGCGCGCACGTCATGCTCACGACAGAGGAGCGTGAGGCACTACAGGCGTTCGCGTCGGCCAACGACACGACGCTGTTCGTCGTCTTGCTCGCCGCCTATATCGTGCTGCTCCATAGGGCCACCGGACAATGCGACATCGTAGTCGGCTCCCCGATGAGGGCGCGCTCCTGGGTCGAAACCGAGGACGTAATAGGGCCATTCGTCAATACGGTTGCGATCCGCGTGCACGTGCACGGAGAGATGTCATTCTCCAATCTCCTGCGCAGCGTTCGGGACGTGACGTTGGAGAGTGTCAGCCACCAAGAGATGCCGATCGAGCTGCTCGGCAGCAAACCGCCGATCTTGCGCGCGCTCTTCTCGATGCAGGATGCCAGGTCTAGGCCGGCTCAGGTCGAGGGCCTCAGTGTATCCGGCGTTCCGGTGCCGATTCCGTACGCCGCCAACGACATGATGCTGTGGACGATGCAAACCCCGCGCGGGATGCTCGCGGCGCTCAACTATAGTAGCGAGTTGTTCGACGGCTCCACCGCAACTCGGTTCCTCGAGCGATATCGCCACGTGCTTCAGTCGCTTCGCCGAGACCCGTCACGGCCCGTCGCAAACATCGACATCCTGCCCGACGCAGAGATGGCGATGATAGCTGGACAATCCCGCGCCGTGGAGGGCGCGCCAGAGTCGGTGGGAGCCGCAGTCGAACAGGCGGTCAGGGCCAATCCGGATGCCATGGCGGTCGTGGCCGACGGCGGCGCGATGTCGTATCGGGATCTTGGCACACGAGCCACGCGCCTGGCGTCCGCGCTCAACGCGGTCGCCGGTCCCCTGGTCGGCAAGACTGTTGCGATCCTCATGACTTCGCGTCTCGAGCTTCCGGCGGCGGTGCTTGGAGTCCTACGCACGGGAGCGAGCGTACTGATCGCCGACGCCACGTCGCCGGCATCCTTTCTCGCCGCGCGTCTCGCTCCAACGGCCATCGCCGCAATCGTGGCAGACCAGGTTGCCCTCCCCTTTATTCCCTCCGCATCGGCCCGCGTGCCGACCGTGACTGTCGATGCGGTGCGTGGCGCGACGGGCCTTCGCGAGTGCGCCGACCAGTCGGGTGGCCATGTCGCGACGGTGCTCGCGGCCGTTCGGCGTCGCCTCGATGTGAAGCAGGAGGACGTCGTCGTTCTGAGCCTTCCTCCGGCAGCTGACTCCGCCGTGCTCGCGATGCTGCTGCCCCTGGTGTCAGGCGCTCGGCTCGTCATGGCCGATGACTCGGCACCAGATGGAGAGGCCTTGGCGGCCGCCATTCAAGAGGCGGATGCGACACTCGCAGTCGCATCCTTGGACAGGTGGCTCGGGTTGGCCGCGACATCGTGGCGCGCCAAGAGCGACTTTCGGGCAGCCGTCGTAGGACCGCTGACCTCCGCGCGCGATCTCGGAACTCTGCATGAGCGCGTAAACCACGTCGTGGCGCTTTACGGACATCCCGAGGCAGGAACCTGGTCGGTGACGTCGGAGATAACGCCGACGCAAGCCGAAGGCGCCGAGTCGGACGGGCGGGTTATCGGTGTAGCGCTCGAGCCGGCGTTTGCCGCTGTTCTCGATGCGCACTGTCAGCCCTCGGCGATTGGCGTGCCCGGTGATCTCCATCTCGGTGGCCCATCGGTTGCCCTCGTCGCGGAGGACGGCAGCGTCGAGAGCCAGGCGCGCCGGGTGCGCGCGCGCTACCCGGGTGGCGAGCGGGTCATGCTGTCCACGGGAGATCGTGCACGGCGGCTGGAAAATGGGACGTTCGAGCCATGCGGCTCTGACGGCACATGGGGCTGGGTCGACGGGATGCGCGTTGCGCTTGCCGAAATCGACTACGCGCTGGCGGCTCATCCGGGAGTGGCCGAAGCAGCCGCCCAAGTACACCGGGACGCCGCGGGAATAGCGCGAGTGGTGGGTTACGTCGTCCTCCGCTCGGATAGCGACTACACGCATACCGCACTCCGTTCGGCCGTGCGGTCGGCACTGCCGCAGCACATGGTGCCTCAACGCATCATCGAGCTCGCTGCGCTCCCGCGCGACAGCTCCGGCGACATAGACCGTGCGGCGCTGGAGTCGCCATATCAAATGCCTCGCGCGTCAAGTCAGTTCGTTGGGCCACGCACCACGGGAGAGCGGCTCCTTGCCGATGCGTGGCGCAACATGCTCGGTGTCGAGCGAGTGAGCGTCACCGACAATTTCTTCATGCTGGGAGGGTTCTCGCTCTTGTGCTTCAGGCTCATCGAGCGGGTTCAGCGCGACACCGGAGTCCGATTGAGCCCCCGCTTGCTGTTGCTGGGCACTCTCGAGCAGGCGGCCGCACAACTCTCGGGCGGGGGACCGCATTAATGCGTGCCGTCTTGCGCCGCGTGCCAGCCGTGCCATCGCATCATGGCCGCACCGTCAACGCTGCCTCGAAGAACGCGCGCACGCGCGCGTCATACTCGGGGTCGTGGGACGCATAATCGCCATGCCCGGCACCGACTATCGGCCAGTACTCCTTCGGCTCGTGCGCCGCGTCATACAACTGGCGCGACATGCTTGCTGGGACCACGACATCATCGGTCCCGGCGACCACCACCAGCGGGATCGGCGCGATTTTGTTGGCCACGTCAATGGGCCGCATCTCATGAACCCGCACTCCGGCCCGCGCGACGGCGAGCAGCGCACCATACTGCGCCGCGCGGCCGGCGCGCGCGTACTCGGCGCGCGTTTGATCGACAATGTCGGTGGGAGTGCCCGCAAGGACAACTGCGCCGAGTCGGTGGTCAAACGACGCGACCTGAGCTACGGTGTAGCCGCCCATGGAAAAGCCGAGCGCGCCGACCCTAAGAGCCTCGCTCCCGGGTCGCGTGAGCAGAAAGTCGAGCGCACCCTCAAGCGCGTCGCGTTCCGTCGCGCCGAACTGAATCGCGCCACCGCTCTCACCCCGGCCGGGCCAGTCAAAGAGCAGAACGCCAAGTCCGCCGCCAGACAAGTTCCGCGCATCGGCGAGCATGGCGGATCGGTCGGCCTCGGAGCCCGCGCAGAGGATCACCACCGCCTGCCCGCGGGGGGGCACGTACCACCCACGCAGCGGCGTACCGTCCCGCCCGGAGAAAGCAACGTCGATGAGCGGGATCCGGTCGGCGTCACTCGGGCGCCGCACTACCCAGCGACGCGTGATCAGCGCCCGATGCTCGAGCCAGTACGCCCGAACACCGCTCACGAGCTCGCGCCCGAGCACCGCGAGCAGCACGACGAGAACGGCGATGGTCCCGTACACCGTCGGCGTCATACGGAGAGGCACGACCCTATCGGGCATACCGCGCTGCAAGACGACCGCGACGACGAGCGCACACTAGTGACAGTCTCGGGTCATGTGCCTGACCAGCGTTGGGAAGGGGGTTGGGCTGGTGTCGAGGCAAGGCCCTTCGCGGCGCCGTGCGTCGTAGGGAACGGAGTTCATATCTACGCAGTCGAGACTGCCTCTGCCACCCAAGCGGCGGGAAAGCTTGGCCTGGCAATAGTGCCGCTGCCGCCTGCGCTATTGCGGGCGGCCCCGGCTCGGCTTGGGTCGTTCGCGACGGGACGCTACTGCGCCAACCGCGCGTTGCGAGTCGCGGGCTACGCCGGTGAGATCGCTCTGCCGATCGGACCCGACGCTAGCCCCGTCTGGCCGGACGGCTTTATCGGCTCGATTACGCACACTCATGGGTTCGCCGCGGCCGCGGCAGCTCGACGAGCCATGATACGCGCGATTGGAATCGATTGCGAGCCAACCCTCACCGCGTCGGCGGCCCATGACATCGGTCGCATTGTGTTTCCCGAAGCCGCCGAAGCCGCGGATGCATGCGCTTCCTTGTCCGCCGCAATGGAGTGGGCCGCGGCCGTGACAGTCGTGTTTTCGGCGAAAGAAAGCCTGTACAAGTGCCTCCGCCCGCTTGTCGACATCTTCTTCGAGTTCGCCGATGCGCATGTTGTTGGCGCCAGCGCAGCCGACGGGACATTGCGGCTCCGCCTCCTTCGAGGCTTGAGCCAAGAGTTCGCCATGGGCGCGGAGTTCGAGGCCCGATTCGCGGTTGCCAGCGGTGTCGTGTGGACCTCGGTCACGCTCGCCGCGGAAGAGAATGCGGCGGTGGCGCCATGACGACTGCCTTCACGACGCCGCGACGGCGTGCGCCCGGCGGCCTAACGGTCGTGGGCCGCTTTCACCAACAGGTGGATGGCGAGCCTGATGCGATCGCAATCCTTTCCGGTGGTGTCGAGGTCACGTACGGAGACCTCGACAGACGAGCCAATTCGCTGGCCAACTATCTGCGCTCCGCTGGCGTTGGCCGAGACATGCCGGTTGCGCTGTGCCTGGAACGGTCGGCCGAGGCGATCGTGGCAATCCTTGGAATCCTCAAGGCGGGCGCCGTGTACGTGCCGCTCGAGCCGGTGTACCCACAAGCTCGGCTCGCGACGACGCTAAGAACGAGCGAGGCGGCGCTCGTCCTCACGACATCATCGCTGTCGGAGCGGCTACTCGGAGGCATCGGGCGCGTACTGCTGCTCGATGCGGAGCATGCCCGCATTCAAGCCGCAAGCACAGCGCGACCGGATGTCGCTCCGAGCCCGGCCGACCGGGCGTATGTCATGTTCACATCCGGCTCGACTGGCGAGCCAAAAGGCGTGGAGATAACGCATCGAGCAATCGAACGACTGGTGTGTGACGTTGAGTACGTGCAGCTGGGACCGGGACAAACGGTGCTGCACGCCGCGCCGCTGGCCTTCGATGCATCGACATTCGAGATATGGGGACCGCTCCTCACCGGCGGCCGGTGCGCCATTTACACGGAACGCGTGCCGACGGCGGCCGGGCTCGCGCGAGCGATCGCCGAGCACGGCGTCACGACCGCCTGGCTGACCGCCGGGCTGTTCAATGCCGTGATCGATGAAGCGCCTGAGTCGCTCAGCAGCATCACGCAGCTTCTCACGGGAGGAGAGGTTCTGTCCGTGTCGCACGTACGACGAGCGCTCGAACTGCTGCCAAATACCCAGATCATCAACGCCTATGGACCGACCGAGACCACGACGTTCGCGACGTCCTATCCGATTCCCAAGTCGCTACGGTCCGGTACAACCGCGATCCCAATAGGGTGGCCGATTCGAGAGACCACGATCTACATACTCGACGACGCGGGCAAGGCTGTCCCTGCTGGCAGAGTCGGCGAGCTGTACATCGGCGGCTCGGGTTTGGCGCGTGGCTATCTCGGACGCCCCGATCTGACTGCTGAGCGGTTTGTGGCGGATCCGTTTACAGGCCATGCCGGTGACCGCATGTACCGCACGGGAGATCTCGCGCGATATCTCGCCGACGGAGCGATCGACTACGTCGGACGCGTCGATGACCAGATCAAGATCAGCGGGTATCGAATCGAGCCGGCCGAGATAGAGACGGCACTCGCCCGCCATCCGGCGGTGCGACAATGCGTCGTCACTGCCAGAATCCGGCACCAGGACGCGACGAAGGAGCTCGTGGCGCACGTCGTCGGAAACGCGAGCACCGACCTCCCATCGTCCGCCGCGCTGCGAGAGCATCTGGGACGCCTGCTACCGCACTACATGGTGCCGGCTGCGTTCGCATGGGTACCAAGCCTGCCCCTGACCGCTAATGGAAAGGTGGACCTACGTGCCCTCCCGGAGCCTATCGCGGGCGAGACCGGCGTGCTCGCTCACCCGAGCGACGGCGCTCGAAGCGCAACCGAGCGGGCGATCGCCGACGTCTGGGGCGCGCTCCTTGGTGTGCCCCGAGTGGCGCTGACCGAAAACGTGTTCGACCTAGGAGTCAACTCGCTTCTCGTCGTGCGCGCGGCGGCCAGGCTCCGCTCGCAGCACGGACTGGATGTTCCCGTTGCGCGCTTCTTCCAGCATCCGACCGTCCGCGAGCTTGCCGCCAGCCTGGAGGCGCGTGATGAGCCGCGCTCGACTGCCCGACTAGCCCGAGAATCGGATGGCGCGGCGGAGGCAGCTCATCCGCGCGAGGGGATTGCAATCATCGGCATGGCAGCCCGCTTTCCGGGCGCCGCAACCGTAGATGAGTTCTGGCGTAACCTCGCCGACGGAATGGACTGCATCACGCGTTTCGAGGATGCCGAGCTTGATGCCACGATCGACCGCGCAGTCCGTTCCGACCCCGCGTATGTACCAGCCCGCGGCATTCTCCGCGAAGTCGACAAGTTCGACGCCGCTTTTTTCAACCTGAGCCCGCGTGAAGCACAGCTCATGGACCCGCAGCAGCGCGTGTTCCTGGAGCTGGCGTGGGAAGCTCTCGAGCACGCAGCCTGCGTTCCCGGACCGGACTCTGGGCCGATAGGGATTTTCGCCGGCGTCTACTACAACACGTACGTCACTACGGTGCTGAAACATCGGCCCGACGTAGTGGACCAATTCGGCCCATTCAACGTCGCCTTGCTGAACGAGAAGGACTACGTGGCCACGAGGGCGGCGCACGCCCTCGGTCTGACAGGTCCCGCGTTGAGCATCCACACGGCGTGTTCCACTTCGCTCGTGGCGATATGCCAGGCCGTCCAGAGCTTGCGGTCGTTGCAATGCGACGTCGCGCTAGCCGGCGGGGTTTCGCTAACTCTGCCGACGTACAGCGGCTACATGCACCAGGACGGTAGCATGCTTTCGCCGGACGGTCACACACGCCCGTTCGACGCGCGAGCGGGCGGCACAGTGTTCAGCGATGGCGCCGGAATCGTAGTGCTCAAACGCCTGCGCGACGCGGTGCGCGACCGGGACACCATCTACGCGACCATACGGGGCATAGGGCTGAACAACGACGGTGCCCACAAAGCGAGCTTCACCGCGCCCAGCGTGGACGGGCAAGCGGCGGTCATCGCCATGGCGCAGCGCGACGCCGGCGTGAGCCCGCGCGCGATCTCTTACGTCGAGGCTCACGGTACCGCGACGCCGCTGGGCGATCCGATCGAGATCGCGGGCCTTACGCAGGTTTTCCGCGCGGATACGACTGACGTTGGCTTCTGCTCCCTCGGATCGGTAAAGAGCAACATCGGTCACACGGTCATGGCCGCTGGCGCGGCCGGATTGATCAAGACGGCGCTCGCGCTGGTTCACGAGACGATACCGCCGACGGTGCATTTCACGGCGCCGAATCCGGAGATCGACCTCGCGCGAAGCCCGTTCGTCGTCTCGGCCAAGCCCGTCCCGTGGCCTCGCGGCGGCGAGACGCGCCTCGCCGGAGTAAGCTCTTTCGGAGTCGGCGGGACGAATGCGCACGTTGTGCTCGAGGAAGCACCAGTCGCGGCGGCTCCGGGCGGCGCGCGACCGACACAGTTGCTCGTGCTTTCTGCCCGGTCGGATGCCGCGCTCGCTGCGGTGAGTAACAACCTCGCCCAACATCTGCGCGCCAATCCCACGCTAAGGCTGGCCGAGATCGCCCGCACGCTCCAAGTCGGGCGCCGCGCGTTCGCGCATCGGCGCGCGCTGACGGCCGCGTCGGTCAACGAAGCCATCGACAAGCTCGAGGGGAGCGGGCAAGGAGCGGCGACCGGACGGGCTGCGCCGGAACAGGTACGCCCGGTTTTCATGTTTCCAGGACAAGGCGCGCAGTACCCGGGAATGGCTGCCGCGATCTACGGCCGAGAATGTGTTTTCCGTGAAGCGTTCGACCGGTGCGCAGACGTCGCGACGTCAGTGCTCGGCATCGACCTACGCGACGTGCTGTGGGGCGATGGTCCCGACGCGGCAGCCGTCTTGCGAAACACCTCGTTTACTCAGCCAGCGCTCTTCGCAGTCGAGTTTGCGCTGGCTGAGCTGTGGCGTTCGTGGGGCGTGACACCGTCGCTCATGATCGGGCACAGTGTCGGCGAATTCGTGTGCGCGACGCTCGCCAAAGTATTCTCGCCGGAGGACGGCATGCGCCTTGTGTGCGAGCGAGGGCGGCTCATGCAGGCACTGCCTGGCGGCAGCATGCTCTCGGTTCGATTGCCCGCGGCGACGCTCGCTGAGCGACTCGGGCCATCGCTTGCGATTGCGTCCGACAATGCGCCATCACTGAGCGTCGCGTCGGGTCCGACGGATGCGATCGAGGCGTTGCAGCGCATTCTCGACTCCGAAGGAGTGCCCTGCCGGCCGCTCCATACGTCACACGCTTTTCACTCGCCGATGATGGATTCAGTCGTCGAGCCGTTCGCGGCGATCGTGCGCGACGTCGCCCTCGCCGAGCCGAGCCTGCCGTTCATATCGTCCGTCACTGGCTCGCTCATCGCCGCCGAGCAAGCCCTTGATCCCATGTACTGGGCGCGTCACCTCAGGCAAACGGTGCGATTCGCGGAAGGCGTGCGCACGGTATGCGATAAGTCGGGAGCACCGCTCCTGGAAGTCGGCCCACGCGGCACCCTGAGCATGCTCGCTCGGCAGCAGACGACGGGCCGCTCGTCGCAACCATGCGTCGTCTCGCTAGGCGACTCCGGCGATCCAGAAGCCGAGCCGGCAGCGCTGCTGCTGGCGCTGGGTCAATTGTGGACCTACGGCGTCATGCCCAACTGGGACGCGGTCGCGGGCGCCGACTCGGGTCGACGCATTGCGCTGCCGACATACCCGTTCGAGCGGCAGCGGCACTGGGTAGATCCTCTTGAGTCGGTTGCTCGACCCACGGCGACAGTCTCCGAAATCGCCCAAGCCACCCCTACCACGTCAGAGATGCCGAGCTCCATAATGTCGCAGACAGCTCCCTCCACGAGCGTTGACCGCAGGCCCCGCCTGGCCAACGAGATCCGAGAGATACTCGAACAAGTATCCGGTATCGACGTGGCGAGCGAAGACACAGGGCACAGCTTCGTCGAGCTGGGCTTCGATTCGCTTGTCCTCACCCAGGTCGCTCTCGCGCTTTCCAAAGCGTTCGGCCTCAAGATCGCATTCCGGCAGTTGCTAGAGGAGTTCACAACCGTGGACCTCATCGCCGATAACCTCGATCGCATCCTCCCGGCGGATCCAGCCGCGCAGCAACCGGCCGCCATCTCGCCGACGCACCCCGCCCCAGTGGCGACGATCCCGACGCCATCCCCCGCGACGATCGCCAACGCGCCGTCGATTGTGACGTCTGCGGCAGGAGGACCGTCTGCGAGCTCCGTGCAACAGCTGGTCGAGCATCAGTTGCGAGTAATGGCGCAGCAGCTCGCCCTTCTCTCCGGTGCTTCGATCACGTCTTTCGAGGCGATTCCCGCTGGCCCAGCGGCCATCCCAGGCTCCGGGGCCGCGGAAGCCACGCCGGCTGCGCCCAGTGCGCCGGGGAGTAGCGCCGATTCGTCGAAGGGCGTCACGTCCGCGAGCGACAGGGCCGCCGCGAACGGCAAGGAACCCGAGGCAGAAGCGCTGCTCACCACAGGCCCGACGCGTGAGGTCTACGACGCCAAGAAGGCGTTCGGTGCCGCGCCACGGATCTCGCTCATACGGGCGGATGACCTAACGCCGACCCAGCGGGCACGTCTCGATGCATTTGTCCGGCGCTACACGGCACGCACGAAGGAATCGAAACGGTACACCCAGCGAAATCGGTCCCGCGTCGCAGATCCGCGCGTCGCGACCGGCTTTCGTCCTGGAATCAAGGAGCTCGTGTACCCACTGGTGATGCCCAGGTCGGCGGGGTCGCACATGTGGGATCTCGACGGCAACGAGTACGTAGACGTGCTCTCGGGATTCGGCTCCAACCTATTCGGTTGGTCGCCGCAATTCGTGATCGATGCCGTAAGAGCGCAGCTGGACAGCGGCTACGCGATCGGCCCGCAGCACCCCCTGACGGGCGAAGTCGCGGAACTGTTTTGCGAGATGACCAACACCGAGCGCGCGGCGTTTTGCAACACCGGCTCCGAGGCGGTGCTGGGAGCGATACGCATTGCGCGAACCGTCACCGGACGCCGGACGGTAGCGATCTTCACCGGGGCGTATCACGGCATCAACGACGAGGTGATCGTCCGTGGGACCAAGAAAGGTCGCAGCGTTCCGGCCGCGCCGGGCATCATGCCGTCGACCGCTGAGAACGTTCTGGTACTCGACTACGGAACGGACGAGTCGCTCGCGATCCTTCGTGACCGCGCGGATGACCTGGCCGCGGTCGTCGTCGAGCCAGTGCAGAGTCGCCGGCCCGACTTTCAGCCGCGGGAGTTCCTACGCGAGCTGCGCGCGATCACCGAGCGTTCGGGCACGGTCTACATCTGGGACGAGATTGTAACCGGATTCCGCTGCGCGCCCGGTGGCGCGCAGGAGATCTTCGGCGTGTCGGCCGACATCGCCACATATGGCAAGGTGGTCGGTGGCGGGCTGCCGATCGGCGTGATCGCGGGCCGCCGGCAGTTCATGGATGCGCTCGACGGCGGAGCCTGGCAATACGGCGACGACTCGGTGCCAGAAGTCGGCGTGACGTATTTCGCAGGCACCTTCGTGCGTCACCCGTTGGCACTCGCGGCCGCGAAGGCCGTGCTCCTTCACCTCAAGGCGGCAGGTCCGGAGCTCCAGCGGGGGATCGCCGACCGCGCGGAACGCCTGACCCAGACGCTCAACCAGTCCTTCACGGCTGCCGGAGCGCCATTGGAGATCAGACGCTTCGCCTCGATCTGGAAGCCGTTCTACACGGGCGACCACCCGCAGGGCGACTTGCTGTTCTATATGCTGCGCGACGCCGGCGTGCACATCTACGACGGCTTCCCGTGTTTCATGACGACCGCGCATACCGAAGCCGACATGGCGCACGTGGCTACGGCATTCAAGACTGCGGTCACCGAAATGCAGGAGGGTGGCTTCCTTCCCGCGGCCCAACCGCGAGGCGAGCTTCACGTGCTCGACGCGAGCTCGCCCCCCGCCCCGGGCGCACGACTCGGGAGAGACCGCGATGGCTCGGCAGCGTGGTTCGTGCCGAGCATGGATGAGCCGGGCCGCTTTGTGAAGATCGACGCGGCTTAGCGATCCGACCGTGGCGACCGCAGTCCCGATGTTTTTTGGTGACACAGGGCGGCAGCTCTTCGGAGTCTACCATCCTGCGGCCACCGCACGAGCGAAACGCACGGGAATCGTGCTGTGCTATCCAGCTCCGCAGGAGTATCGCCAAGCGCATTGGGCGTACCGAAAGCTTGCGCAACTGCTCGCGGACGACGGATTTCACGTCCTTCGGTTTGACTATTTCGCAACTGGCGATTCCGCAGGGTCGTCAATCGAGGCAAGCCTAGCGCAGTGGATTCAGGATGTCGCCACGGCCGCCACGGAGCTGCGGGACGTTGCCGGCGTGTCGCGGATATCGTTGGTTGGCATGCGTCTCGGAGCCGCCATCGCGGCGCGTGCGTGCGCACTGACCACACCCGTCTCCGACCTGGTGTTGTGGGATCCAGCCGTTACGGGCCGCGCCTATTTGGAGCAGCTGGATGCGCTGCACGCGTCGGCGCTGCGCGCTACGCGATATCCACAGGACGATTCCCGTGAGCCGAACGAGTTGTTGGGTTTCCCCACGCCAGAGGCGCTGCGCGCAGCAATCGCCGAAGTGGATCTGAGTCAGGAGCCATATGGGTCGCCCAGCCGAGTATTTCTGATCTGCGCGGCAGACCGGTCGGAGTTCCAGCGGCTGCGCGGGCGCTTCGAAAAGAGCGGTGCTCCTTTCGACTATGCCTTCGTGGAGGACGCGACTCTGGCGTCTGGCGGCGACCTTCGCTCCGACACGCTGCTGGCTCACCGCGTTCCCGCGGCGATCGGAGCGTACCTCGCATGCCACACACCATGAGGGAGCGCGCGGTCGTCTTCGGATCGCACGGAGGGCTGGTCGGCGTCGTCACGCATCCGAATGCCGAGGGCGTAGGGGCACGACGAGCGGTGATCGTAGCGAACGTTGGCCTGCACCACCATGCCGGGCCCTTCAGACTGTACGTGGAGCTTGCGCGCGCGCTCGCGCACTCGGGCTGGCACACTCTTCGTTTCGACCTCTCCGGACTGGGTGACAGCCAGGCGCGCCCGGGACAGTTGGATGATGCCGCGCAGGCGGTGCTCGACGTAACGGAAGCGATGAACTGGCTCGAGACTCACCTGCAGATCTCTCGTTTTGTGCTGATTGGCTTGTGCTCCGGAACCGACAGCGCCCACGCAGTCACACTGGCCGATCAACGCGTAGCAGGCGCCGTGTTCATCGACGGGTATACGTACCGGACCCTCGGCTATCATGTGCGGCGGCACACCGTGCGCTATCTGCAGGGCAAGCGGTGGATGCGCTACGCCGCGCGGCGCGTCCACACGTTCGCGTCTCAAGAGTCGCCGTCGCCAGTACCAGACGTTTTCGTGCGGGAGTATCCGTCGCGCTCACGATTTCGGGACGACGTGGCGCGCATGACCGGGCGCGGGACGCGACTGCTATTCGTCTATACCGGTTCGTTCGACTGCTATTACAACGGCCGCAGGCAGCTGTTCGAAACGTTGGGAAGGGCGATCCCGGCGTCGTCCGAAAGCCGCATCGACGTGCAAATGCTGCCGGGGGCCGATCACGTGTTCACCTCGGCTGCTCAGCGGGCTCAATTGCTCGGCCGGATCGCCAAGTGGCTCGGGACGATCGATGCTTGAGTCCTTGCGCAGGAGGCTGACACAGGACCGCGAGCTGTCGTTGTCCACCCGTGCTGCCAAGGGATTACGGTATGTGTGGTCGCGCGCCATGGCGCCATGGTACTTGAGAGCGTGCGACCAGGTGGGTGCAAGAGCGCGCGCGATTGCGCGTCCGCAAATAAGCAATCGCGGGCATATCCAAATTGGCGATGACTTGGTCCTGAACTCCACTTACGTGCCCTGCGAGCTGCGGACGGGGCGCGATGGTCGAATCGTCATAGGATCCGGCGCCCGCATCAATTTCGGAACGCTGATATCCGCGACGCGGCGAGTGACTATAGGTGACCGTG
>Ga0073928_10004948_pt1 | contig 19097 bp, 18 predicted proteins | sample PaiPotPPA55metaG_FD_76969 | JGI IMG/M metagenome (GOLD analysis project Ga0073928, IMG submission 76969) | Iron sulfur acid spring bacterial and archeal communities from Banff, Canada, to study Microbial Dark Matter (Phase II) - Paint Pots PPA... ... | reverse complement strand
CGACGATACCGCAGCGGGTCCCGCGCCAGGAGCCGCAATTCTGACAAGGAGTCAATGACCAAGCGGTCTGGATTGACTCGCTCCACCTCCTTGAGAAGGATTTGCATTCGATCGTTAAGTTCAACTTCTGATGGATGAAAAACTGTGTATTGCCCCTCCGGTTTGAGATCTTCTTCACCCGGAAGCAATTCAAAGATTTCAATGCCATCGGTAGAGAATCCATGCGAGTGAGCAACGTCTATTAATTCTTCTCGCGATTCCGACAAAGTAACGAAAAGGACTCTTTCTCCGTTCTTTGCGCCTTCAATCATGAATTGAAGGCCCAGCGTGGTTTTACCAGCTCCGGGATCTCCTTCGAGCAAATAGAAATGGCCTCTGGGATAGCCACCGTCGAGGGCAGCGTCCAAACCGGAACATCCGGAACTTACCCTGCTCGATTTGGCATCAGGAGTGGCTACAGATTTTTGTGTCACTTTCGCTCCGAAAAAGCCTTGAGGCAAAACATCTCCACTACGCAGAAGGACAGACAGGCAATGGTCGATGACCACTCCTGAGCATGGTTCGATGAATTCCCCCAACAGACACAATGACTTATGCGGAGAGGGCGCTCCATACTGGATTCAGCGTATAGAGGGCTTAAAAAAACCCTAGCCAAGCGGATTCAACGAGAAATCGTCACTTGGGGACGCGCGCTTGAAGGAGGGCTTCCAGGGCGCCAAGCAGATATTGGGGGTCTTCTTCGCCTTTTCGAATCCACACATCGGCTACCCCCAAAGTTTCGTCCAGAAGTGTCCCGTACGCGGAGAGGATAATGATTGGGATCGAACGCTTCAGCCGTTTGAGTTCGCGTGCGGTGGCAACTCCGTTCATCCCTGCCATCCAATAGTCAAGGATTACGGCGTCTACATTTTCAGTTTGAAAAATTTCTATTCCTTCACGACCAGATAGGGCAGTGAGGACTCTGTGGCCCGCCGTTTCAAGAAGAATTCTTCGGACCTTCAGTCCGGGTTCTTCGTCATCAATGCACAGAATGGTGGAAGGCTTGCTTGGCATGAATGTGAACTACTAAAAAAATGTCGCGCTTACGAACCCCTTGGAAAATCACACTTCACATGAGTCATTGCAGTCGCGGTTTTTCTTTGGCTGAGTTCTGAGCCACCTCTGCCAGGATGGCATTGACGACATCGGTTGCAGGACTCGACTCCTTGTAAACCTCTTTAACGCCGTAGTTAATTGCAGACTGCAAAGTGAGCACGTCTTCGGAAGGAGCGAGGACGGAAACGAAGGCTCGGGGAAACACCAGGTGCAGAACGCCCGCTAACGGCCAGCCATCTCCTCCCTCTCGCAAGCGTGACGCAACAATAGCTAGATCAAAATAGTGCTGAGTGATTGCAAGCAGCGCGGTCGGGAGATCGCGGGCGATGATAGGGGTGTATCCCCGCTCCGACAATGAGGTTTGCAAATTGGAGAGCACGCCAACGTCCGAATGGACGACTAACGCCATTTTAGGAAACTTTGCTTCTCGATTTAAAGATTTCTTCGTCATAAATCCTCTACCTCATAAATCTCGATATCTGGAAATCAAGCGATTCAAAGCAGAAATCAGTTCAGTCAACTCAACCGGCTTGTGGGCCATGTAATCAACTCCCATTTCAAGCGCTACCCTGGAATTACTCATACTGGCGAACCCGGTGCAGATTACAACTGCGGGTTTGGGATCACACTTCAGTGCGGCGCGGGCTACTTCAAAACCGATATCTTGCTTCTCCATATTCAAGTCTGTAATGACTGCATCAAAATGGCCATTGCCGTCCAATATTTTAAGAGCTTGCGCCGAGCTTTCAGCAGTAGCGACATCGTAACCCTCATCCTCGAAAACAAGTTGGAGAGTTCTTAAAATACTGGTCTCGTCATCAACCAGCAGAATTGAACGTTTTTGTGCCATCTGGATTATTTCAACGGGAGTTTAAATATAACATTTCCGCTAAGAAACAGGTTGTTGAGACTAGGGTGCCGGCTTGAGTGTGGGAGGGGAAGCCGAGGAGACGATGGCGGCTCGACGCGCAACCAGCCGGAAAAGCGCAGTCTTAATTTCGTCCAAATCTACCGGCTTGAACGCGAAATAATCGACACCAAGGTCTAGCGCCGCGCGAAGGCGTTCCGTGGTCGGATCGCCTGAATAAACTAAAATTGCCGGCGCACGATCGCGCTTCTTGGCCTCGCGTGCAAGTTCCAAACCAAGACCGTCCTGGTCGAGACTGAATTCGGTAATAACTGCATCGTAGCTGTTCTGCCGAATGGACTTTTGCGCGGCGCCAAAGGTCGCAGCGGATTCGACTTCGAAGCCGGCTTCCTCAAGAATCGTTCTGAACGTATACAGGATGGAGGGCTCGTCTTCGGCCAACAGTACGCTTCCCCGCAGATTGCCGTGGCTCGCCATTTCTATTGCTCAGTCTTAGATTCTAGCGGTTTGATCGAAACCAATATTCCGTTCTACGAACCGCCGCTGAGAATTGCTGGTGTCTGCAACCGGGGTTGGATGGCTAAAGACCCAGCGGGAGTTGCCAGTTGCCAATTTTTTACAGGCGCCCCCGGAGTCCCGCACAAGCTTTTATTTCTTCCGTCCAACATCCTGGTGCAAAGTAACTGACGCGCCAGAGAGGTCCTGACCGCCTGGGCGAAACACTAAGCCACCGGTTCCTTCCTCAGATGGAACACCAGCCACTTCGCGTCTATGTTTCTCGATGTCGCGAAGTTGCCGGATAATCGTAGCCTCTTCCTTCACGTAGTCCTCTTCCGACAGTTCGCCCGATTCCAATTCCAGTTGGAGCTCAAGCAAGCGCGCTTTGATCGGCGCGTCGTCCAGGTATTGTTCTTCCGCCACTTTCTGGAGCGTGCGAAAGATGAATTTGAATCCAGAAATTGGCAGAAGCAAAAGGTCATCGATCAATAGCACGTGAGCCCCTCGTTCAACTCAGGATGTGGAAACGCGCTCAAGCTTAAGTCTTATATTAACGAAGTTATACGGCGGCCACGGTCCGGTGTACTTAAATTTAAGACGCTTCCCATATTTTTTCGCCACCTTGTTCACAACGCCGTCAAATTCAGCTTCACGCTCACGCTCCACCAAAAACGCAGCATTCATGATCATTTGATCCCCGATTGGCTGGTTGTCCCGCGAAGCGACGCAGACGCCGCGCAGTGTTTCGTAAATTTCGCGAACGTATTGCGCTGACCGTTCCGCCATCGCCTTATCTATCATCCGCCCTAGTTGCATTCTGACCAGATAGGTGGACTGCAAATGTTTCCGAACGATTTCCAGGTGGAAGCGCCGGATCTCTTCATCCTCCTGCTTCAATTCTTCGATGGTCTGGTCGCGGTCCCAATTTACTTTCAACCCAAATTCCAGTTTCCCGGCCATCTGCTTCAATACATCTTTCAATGAAGGATAGATGCTTTTCAAAACTTCGCGGATGTCATCGTCGGTCCGGAATACTGTGCCGAAACTCATGGGAATGATGGTGTAACTCTTCATCACCGTCTCGATCACATGCTCGTGAGCCAAAGCGTTCTCGCGAGTGGGATCGAAAATGAAAACCTTCGTGTTACTGACCACTGCGGCAATATCCTGATATTTGACCATGTACACCAGTTCCCCGGCGCCGCCGACGCCAATTTTGCCGAAAGTCGCAATTTCCTTGGCTTCGACAATTCCGTACACGTACCGTCCTCCTTCACCCATGGGAACATCGGAAACGGGAGACTGCTCCGCCATTTTCACGTGAACGTCTTCACGGGAAGCGTTCGGGATCTTGCTGCCTTTTTTCTTGGCCTTAGTCGGCATAACCTTCCTTTGCACAATTCGAAATTAACATACGACATTTTTCATGATGCTTTGAGCTCAGCAAGCGAAATTGGGAACGCAAGTTTAAAAATTGTCCCCTTCCCAACCGTGCTTCGCACCTGAATCCGGCCAGCATGATTCTCAACAATACCCTTCACAATCCAAAGCCCTAGTCCGGTTCCTTTTTCTCCCTTAGTTGTGACGAAGGGCTCAAACATTGAGGACCTCAGGTCGCGCGGAATACCGCTACCCGAGTCCGCGATCGTAATCGTCACCCAGCCATGCACGCGGTCGGGCGCCTGCAAGTGCTTGGTTCGGATAATTAGCTTCCCTCCGCCTTGCATGCTGTCGCGAGCATTCACTACAAGGTTAGAGAGTAGCTGCCGGAACTGATCCGCGGACCCTTTCACGGGCGGAATATTACCCGCACGTTTGTCCAGAATAATTCCATCCTTTGATAGCGGTCGTGCGAAAAGCGCCAGTGTGTCTTCGAGGACGCTGTTCAGATCAAAATCACCGAGTTGACCCGTATTGCGGTAGAGTCCAAGCATCTGCCGCACAATACGAGTCACCCTCTCAGTTTCGCTTCTTAAAACCTCGTATACTGGCTGGGACGGCTCATCCAGCTTTCCTTTTAACAAATAAATCGCATTCTTAATCGCCTCCATCGGATTATTAATTTCGTGGGCGATCGTGCCGGCCAGGCGTCCGGTCGCGGCAAACTTCTCCATTTCAAGCATTTTGCGTTCCAGTTGGAGCTGCTCCAACTTTTTCCACGTCGAGAAGTCCCGCAGAACCGTGACCGTAAAGGCCACTTGCCCGCGGGCATCGTAAATCTTGCCCGAGCGGGCCGCATATTCTATTTCGCCGCGTGATCCCGCATGATAAAGATGCAGCGACTTGTTCTCCTTGTCGACAAATGAAAAAGTGAACGCCGTTAAATACGCGTCCAATTTTGCGTGGTTCTTCACAATTTGTGGATGGCGATATTCATTAGCCAACCCGAAAAGCTCTTTCGCCAAAGGATCGAGCAGTACGATTTTGGCGGAGTTATCAGCCACGATGATCGGATCGCCGACATTTTCGATTACCAGATTTAACCGGTCTCTGTCCTGACGAACCACTTCTTCAGCGGCGCGAAGCTTATCAAGATTGGCGCGAACTTCCTGATCGGCGCGTCGCAAATCGGTCACATCCCGCATCACCGTTACCATTCCGGTGCGGGACCCATCCCTGGCGGAGGTGGGAGCGCAGACAGCCTCAAACAGCACTTCCTCTCCTTCCATGACGTCTACCAGCGTGAAGTCACGAGAAGCGTCGCTTCCACTTACGACCATCGATGAAAGCGCTGCGGAAAACAACAGATTGTTCATTTCGACGGCGCGGCGACCGCCGTCGCTGACCTGTTCGGGGATCCTGAAGAATCTTTCTGCCGCCTTATTCTGGATAATCACGCGATGCTGGTTATCAGTGAGGATCACGGGGTCGGCCATGCTCTGCATAACCGTCCCCATACGCGAGATAGTGACATCCATGTCGCGCATGCGGTTGTAGTAGTGCTCGACTTTGCGGAGACGAGCGAGGTAGCGATTACCACGCTCCACCAAACTGCGCATTTGGCGGAGATGAAGTCCCGTCGCGCCGTTTCCCACTTCTGCCAATACAAGATTGACGTATCCACGCATCCCGCAAACCGCGCAAATTTGATCCTGAACTTGGAGCTTGCGGGTGATGTGGGAATTTTGGACGGCGAGACAGTCTTGCCGCCGTTCTTCCTCAGCTTCCCAGCAACGAACGTCGTTGCGGTAAATTAGCGGACAGGAATAGATGGACCCGCGTTTCAGAGAACCATCAGGCAAGAACGCCGGCTTTAGGGTTTGAATAACCGCGACAATCGGATTCTCGCTTGCCCATAGTGAGGTGTTGAATCTGGCAAGGAACCGCTTGTCGCAGTTAAGGGAGGCAGCAGGTTTGATTTCCCCGCTTTCGAAGTCAACGTCCAGCACAAGGGCGCGTGGAAAGCCAAGGAAGACAATTTCCTCGAGGAGAGTGGGAAAGATTTCATCAGGCCGGTCGGCCGAAAGGAGTCGCAACGCGGCCGATTCCCCGGACGAGCGCTGATTAAACTCTCGTTCGGGCTTCGGCCGCAGGATTCGGCCCGCCATGCGGTTCACTCCCCTCGCTCAAAAGGACCCTCAGCGTCGCGCCCTGCGTCGAACTGGCACACGGGTTACCCGACGCGTGGTCTCCAACTCCACTTCCGGTTCTTCCGTTTCCGTCAACAGCGGACGTGAAACCAGCCCGGTAAGACCCACGGCATCGGCGTACTTCAAATAGGTATCGATGGACGCGACCACGACGCGCGCTTCTACCGTGATCAGGTCAATTCCGACAAGCGAGATGCGTACCCAGGCGTCAATGACGATACCTTTATCAAGAATGCGATCCAGCACATCAATGAGACTTGAGCCACCCGACATCCGTTCGACGGCCATGAGGCGTTCCTCCTAAATTTCAACTAAAGATTAGCGATTTCTACTCCGCGATGCTGGCACTCTCTTCTTCGGGGCGCCTTTTCTGCTCTCCGGAAGCGCGACTGGCACTGCTGGCGCCTCCATGGTTAAATGCGGGTCATACTTCCACCAGTTCAATCCGATTTGTTCGGCTTTGTCCACCGAGCAAACCAGTAGTCGAATGCGGATCGTCAACAATTCAACATTTGCTAATGAGACTCGGACGTCGCCGGCGATTACCAACCCCTTATCCAGGATGCGATCGAGGATATCGAGGAGGTTAGTGGTCCCGGAGACTGTTGGCACACGTTCCATAAGGTGATTCTTCCTGCGCTGGGAGGCTAAATCTCGTTCACCCGCCGGGTGATGCTAACGTGCCGGTTAGCCGTATGTCAACGACTGACCGATCATTGCCGGAAATTATTTTATTCAGGCCTCAGCGAGGGAACGAGGTTATTTTTCCAACAGATGGCCCAAAGGCCCCAAATCAATGTTCAGATCAGCGGGCGTCAGCCCGAAACTTGCCGACAGTTCATGGATTTTTGCTTCCAGCGCCATTAACGCCTCGCCCATCTTCTCGACCTGTTCTTCTTGGAGTGAGCCGCCCTCCATTCGCCGAATTGCCTGCCGCTCCAGTACCTGGCGCAACAACTCAACCAGGCTAAGGACCAGTCTGGCCAATCCTTGCTCAATATTCTCAGGAGAACAATCGATCCGTTGGGATGCTTGAACCTGATCTTGGGATGTCACGGAATGGGCTATTTCCATGATCGTGTCATCGGGATGCTGTTTGGAATTTGACATCATTCCTCAGTGAGAAACTGCGTAGCTGACCAGGGCCCGCTTAAACGCGCGGTCAGTTCCGATTGAATTGGTATGTTCCCGATTTCTCTTTGAAAATCGATGACTGCGGTCCGATCGATTAGAGCAAAACATCGGATTCCATGAGTTGAATCCCGTTGACGCCATGCTTTTATAAAACCCGCTCCAAGCTGCCTAAATTCTTTCGCTGCGATCTCGAGTTTCGCATGCCGCGCTTGTATGTGTCGAAGATACTCCGTCCCAGACGGCTTCGCAGGCGTATCGGGATCGCTCTCCTTAAACTGTATTCTAAGCTCCATTTGAACCAGGTCTCGTAGCCTGCTCAAAGTCGATGTGTATTCTTCCAAGTGTTCCGTTAAATGAGCGACCACTTCGGATCTGTCAGACAGTATCGTTGGAAAGCGAAAAGGAATTATCGCAGCTTGCTGAAAGATGTCCTTAAGCACCCGATGGAATATTAACGCGTCATCTCGGACGTCTTTGCCGTCAACAGATTTACTCTCAGAAACAAAACATCTCAATCCGTTCTGTTCCACACTCTCGACTGGCTTATCGCCAACGCCGTTACGGGCAGGTGAATAGGCCGCAGCTGTTTCGGTTACACAGTAGATGAGCAGTGACATCTAGGATCTCGGCAAAACCCTACTTGAGCGGCTGTGGGCCGGCGCCTCGATTTGCATGTGCTTGAAAGCAGTCTCCACTGAGGTGAGAATCACGTCCAGTCCGACGTAAATGAGGTCCACACCGGCGAGAGATATCACCAAATTGCCTCGAATGATCACCCCTGCGTTTAGCACATGATCGAGAATGTCGAGGAGGGACGTCTCATCGGCTGCATCAGTGCCAGTGATCAGGACGCTGTTTGTGGTTTCTGCCATTTTTTCAGTTGTTTCCTTCCGTAGTCGAGGCGGTTTTTGATACGAAGGAATACGGAGGCCAGGGGCCGGTGCATTCAATCCGCCCTGAATCGGCCCATCGATCTGAATATTTCTTCAACGTGGCTTCGAGCTTTTTTCTATTGGCTCGCTTCAACAACAACGAAGATTGCATCTGCAGCCCACGCTGGCTAGCGCTGATTTTGCCGCCATCTGACACTTCCATCGAGATGCGGCGTAATGCTGCCGAAAACGTGTCTAGCTCTTCGATAGAAACTCCAGCAGAAGGCCGGCGAAGCAAAGCCGCCTTGGTCTTGAGATAGTCTCGTCCGGTCCCCAGCTTGCCGGCCGCCATCTTTACTTTTGGTTGGACGCTGAAAACTTTCACTCCCCATTCGTCGCAACCTTGAATCCTCCGCAGATCGTTCAGGAGAGTCTCTTTCTTGGCGCCCACATCGGCCTTCAGCGAGAAAGTATCCAGAAAAACAGTTCCAAACCTGGCCGGCAAAACGTCAGCTAGTTCCGAAATCGCGGAAACGACGCGTTGATGACGCACCCCCGCTTCGCTCAACCAGTCAAGGTTCTCCATATTTTTAGCCAGGTTGTCGGCGAATTCAGTCCGCGGGACGAGACTGATCCAACAAACCAGACCTGCGCATTCCATTGGCTCGACCTTCGCTTTCCCGTCAACACCGACGAGGTTCGAGAAGGCAGCCGGCTTTGCCGTCACACCGTACAGATACACTACTGTCGGCGAGCCGGGACTCTTTAGGCGACTTGCCACAACTCTCCTGTGAACGCATCCAGTGCGGCTTTGCCAGCGATTTCCTCAGGGAAATTTCGCACAGCGTAAATATCAACTCCCTTATATTTTTTCCTGAGATCGGCGATGACAATCTGTTGCGATTGCATGGAGCGAATGCATCGAGGGCATTTGCCGGCATCCTTGGCAAAAATAACCCGGTTCACAAACATCGACTTCGGAGTCAGATGAAGAGTTCTCAAGCCGGAAACCAATCGTTCAGTTTCACGATCGGGGAGCAGTTCCGGCAACAAGACAATATGAATTCTCGCCCGGGCCACGTCCTTGAGCAATCCCGTCAACTCTCGAACCTGCAGCCCCAGGCCCGCGATCTTTACTGCTGCATCACGAGCAGCGGCTAGTGTACGGTGCGCCGCCAGTGTTTTCAATAATGGCTTCGTCCATGCAAGGATGCGGTCCGGCATTCGCAACAGCTCCAGCGCATGACCGGTAGGAGCCATGTCAATTACGACCCTCCGATCGCGACCGGTCGACGGATCATTACTAAGCAAATCACTGCCTAACAAATCAATGATGCGGAATATGGCGAGGACCTCGTCGACTCCGGGGGGCACGATCTCGAGCAGTTCAGATAACAATTGCCGCTCGAAGGAAAGGTCAATGTGAATTCCCGAGACTTCTGTCCCGGTAGCATCTTCTATGTTCTCCCTGACTTCCCTCACCCACTGGGCGAAAATCGCCACCGAATCCATTTCTGATGCGCGGAAATTTGGGTCGCCGAGAACTGATACGGGCCTGTCTCCTATAGCTTTCTGGAAAATATCGTCCAAAGAAGGAGCAGGATCTACTGAACAGATTTGAACCGGATGCTTCTTTCCTTTTCGAGTGCTAACGCCAAGGGCCGCAGAGATGGTCGTCTTGCCCACGCCTCCCTTCCCTAGTACAAAACTGAGTGGGACCGTTAGGGAGGGCCACGCTATCTTCTTCAATTGGGCATCCACAGCTTTCTTTGGAGGCGGCCGCAATTTTAGCCCTTTCCCTTCGAAAACATGATCAGCAAACGCGCTGAGAGCCTTCACTCCCATGAGCGGAGTTCCAGCATTCTCACCAATATGCACGAGCTGCTCAGGAAAATGCTTCTTCAGGAATCGCTCTGCGTCGGATGTTGCTCGCGCTCGTTTCTGGCAAACATTGCAATTGCCACCCTCAATAACCGAGCGATTTAGAACAATTTCACTAATTTCCAATGCGGGGGAGTCCGTCTCAAGTGCCGCGATACTTCGTACAGACTCGTTCAAAGAAAATTTCTCTGGTGTCGTAACCAAAAACAGGCGTGCGTCTTTAGTAAAAACGTGCTCCACATCTTGGACGATTCTCCGCCAATCATCAATGAAAGCAAGGTCCGAGCCTCTACTGCTGTGTCCCCCGAAATGTGCGGCGAGTACGCGATCGCGACTGGCGGCAAGCTCTAAAAAATTCAAGAATCGAAGGAACTGTTGTGGCAAACCGAATAGGCGCAGGGTGTGTCCGAAAGGAGCAGTATCGACGACGATATGGGAGTATTTGCCAGAACCTACCGCGTCTTGAATCGCCAAAAGAGCGGAAACTTCGGCCATTCCCGGCAAAGTCGTATCCAGCAATGGCTCAATGTCTTCGCGCGCGAAAATCGATCCGCCATCAATAACCTTGAGGATGTTCTGCTTATGCTGTCGAAGAAATTTGCCAAACAGGCTCGCCGAATCAACTTGCCAAGCTTCCAACGAGCCGCGGTCGGACAAGTCAATTGCTGCAGGCTTATTTCCAAGCCGCGTTTGAAGGATGTCGGATAAAGAATGCGCCGGATCCGTGGACATGAGCAGCATCCGCTCTGATCGGTGCTTCCGGGCTATGTGAACAGCATAAGCAGCTGAGACCGTCGTTTTTCCCACGCCGCCCTTACCAATAAAACAGGACAATTTCGGCACGTGCCTATTGTAGCGATAGCGAATTTTGTGCGCGGCAAGTTGCGAACCGCCAAAGATGCTGTAACATGTGCGATGCTGCCGTGCCAATGGATGAAAGCAATCTATGAAACTGTCTTTTGAGGTGAACTAAACATGGCAATTGCTACATCGAGATCGTCAAATACAGTCGTCAAGGAAGCGCCACAAAGTTACACGGGCGCCCTCGCAGTATTGACCACCCTATTTTTCATGTGGGGTTCGCTCACCTCCCTGAACGATGTGCTTATTCCGTTCGCGCAGAATGTTTTTAAGCTCAAACTAGCCGCCAGCATGCTGATTCAAACGGCATTTTTCTCGGCTTACTTCGTCGTTTCAATTCCCGCCGCCAAGATCATCGATTGGATCGGATATAAGCGAGCCATCCTCGTTGGGCTGCTGACGATGGTGGTTGCCTGCCTGGCGTTCTATCCGGCGGCGAAAATCCCGTCGTTTCCATTCTTTCTGGCGGCATTGATTATTTTGGCGGCAGGAATAACGATTCTGCAAGTCGCCGCGAACCCTTATGTGTCGGTCCTGGGACGACCGGAAACTGCCTCCAGCCGGCTAAACCTGGTTCAAGCCTTCAATTCCCTGGGCACCACGATTTTTCCGTGGATAGGGGCAAAGCTGATTCTCGGGACGACCTCCACCGCACTCGCTGGGTCGGTGTCGCAGGAATCCGAAGCGGTCATTAAGCTCTACGTATATTTCTTCAGTTTTGCGCTTTTGCTGTTGGCGATTGCAATCGGCCTTTTCAAACTGCCGAGAATGGAGTCGGCCGAGCACCATATCGGAGAAAAGATCGACGATTCCGTCTGGAAACATCCCAATCTTGTCTTCGGCGCGATTGGCATCTTTGTTTACGTCGGCGGCGAGGTTGCGATTGGAAGTTCCATCGCTAATTACCTTGCATTGGACAACATTGGCGGTTTCATCTCGCCGGCAAGTATCCCTGATGCTGCCACGCGTTACCACGCAGCCTTGGGAGAGGCCGCCAAGTACATATCCCTCTATTGGGGCGGTGCAATGGTCGGACGCTTCATCGGAGCAGCCCTTCTGCAAAAAATTAAAGCCGGGAAATTGCTCGCCCTGAACGCAATCATGGCCGCCTTGCTGGTGACGATTTCCGTAATGACGAGCGGTCATGTGGCGATGTGGTCCGTCCTTTCGATTGGCTTTTTTAACTCCATCATGTTCCCTACGATTTTCACACTGGCCATTGCGGAACTGGGGCCGCTCACCGGAGACGGCTCCGGCATGCTTAACATGGCGATTGTTGGCGGCGCGATTATTCCGTGGGTCGTGGGTAAGGTCGCGGACATGATCAATAGCCAATACTATCCGTCGATGACTCAAGGAGAGACCAGTTGGGGGAACGGCCTACAATACGCTCTTATAATTGCGGCTTTCTGCTACTTGTATATCCTGTTCTTCGCGGTGAGCGGATCGAAACCTAATAGCGAGCGGCATTTGAAAGCATAGCGAACGAATTTGGTACGTTACGCCAGTTGAATAGTTGAACAATCCAATTTCAGGGACAAGCGGCGGAGGCCTGGCGTGATGAGGAGTCATGGTTATGTAATCAGTGCGATAGCGTGTACATTCTTCTTTCTGATTGCATGCTCTTTCGCGCAGCGCCCTTCCGAGAAAATGTTCGGGGAGATGCGATGGCGGATGATTGGCCCTTTCCGAGGGGGACGTACGCGGGCCGCCGCCGGAGTTCCCACCCAGCCTAACGTCTTTTATGTCGGCGCTGTCGACGGCGGAGTATGGAAGTCCAACGACTTCGGCCGCACATGGAACCCCATCTTCGATCAGCAAAGCTCGCAGTCGATCGGCGCGATTGCGATAGCACCCTCCGATCCAAATATTGTTTACGTCGGAAGCGGTGAGGGACTACATCGGCCGGATCTGTCGGTTGGCGACGGAATCTATAAGTCCACCGACGCGGGCAACACGTGGACGCATCTAGGCCTTCGCGACGGCAAACAAATTCCCGGGCTGGCGGTCGATCCCAATAACCCCAACCGATTGTTCGCCGCGGTTCTCGGACATCCCTACGGGCCAAATGAAGAACGCGGCATTTTCCGCTCAACCGACGGTGGAGAAACCTGGCAGAAAATTCTGTACAAGGACGAGAACACCGGTGGCTCGGACGTACAGATTGACCCCTCGAATCCCGACGTAATCTATGCCTCCCTATGGGAAGTCCGCGAAGGGCCGTGGGAAGACAGCAATCAGTTTGAAGGGACGGGAGGAGGACTCTTCAAATCCACCGATGGTGGAAACACGTGGCGACAGCTAAAGCACGGTCTGCCTGCTGATCTCAGCCAAATTTACGTCGCGATTGCGCCGACCCAGTCTAGCCGTATTTACGCAACGATCGCCACCACGACGCGTGGAGACTACGGGACAGATAAAGGCCTGGGGTTCTATCGCTCGGACGATGCCGGAGAAAACTGGTATCGGATTACAAGCGACCCGCGCCCTGCGATGCGCATTGGCGGAGGCGACCTGCCAATTCCTAAGGTCGATCCGAAGAATCCGGATGTCGTCTACAGCGCCAGCATCGTTACCGTTAAATCGATTGACGGAGGCAAAACATGGACCAGCATTCGCGGCGCACCTGGCGGCGACGATTACCAGAATCTGTGGATCAACCCAAACGATCCCGACATTATTCTGCTGGTCTCTGATCAGGGTGCAATCGTCACGGTCAACGCGGGAGAAACGTGGAGTTCATGGTTCAACCAGCCCACGGCGCAGTTGTACCACGTCGCGGTGACCAACGAATTCCCTTATAAGGTTTGCGCAGGCCAGCAGGAGAGCGGTTCGGTCTGCATCGCCAGTCGCGGCAACGACGGAGAGATTACGTTTCGAGACTGGCATCCGGTTGGCGTCATCGAGTATGGATATGTCGCGCCCGATCCTCTTGATCCCGATGTTATATACGGAGCCGGCAGAAGCGAGGTTTCGAAGTTTCATTGGTCAACCGGGCAAGTTCGGAACGTCACGCCTATCCCGCTTTCCTCTGATCAGTATCGAACCGATCGAACCGAGCCTCTCGTGTTTTCTCCCGTCGATCCGCATGTGCTTTACTACGCTGCCAATATGCTTTTCAAGACCACCGACGGAGGAAATTCATGGCAGAGCATAAGCCCGGATCTTACGCGAGAGAATCCTGGCATCCCCCCGAGCGTAGGGGATCTTGTCTCAAAGAATCCCAAGGCCGCAAAACAGCGCGGGTCAATTTATGCGCTGGCGCCATCGTTCCGCAACCAAAACACGATTTGGGCGGGAACGGATGATGGGCTCATCTGGAAAACCAGCGACGGCGGGACGAATTGGGGAAACATCACTCCGCCGGACTTGAGCCCGTGGAGCAAAGTCACTCAAATCGCCGCGTCTCAGTTCGACGATAAGTCGGCCTACGCTGCGGTGAACCGTTTCCGAATCGATGATCTTCGTCCATATATTTACCGCACGCATGATGGCGGCAAGTCCTGGAAACTGATTATTGAAGGCCTGCCTGCTGATTCCCCAGTAGACACGGTGCGCGAGGATCCGATCCGCAGAGGCCTGCTGTTCGCGGGGACTGAGACTGCTGTATGGGTCTCTTTCGACGATGGAGATCATTGGCAATCTCTTCAGTTGAATCTTCCGCACACGTCAATGCGCGATCTTTGGGTTCACGATAACGATTTGATTGTCGCCACCCATGGCCGCTCATTCTGGATATTGGATGACATCGCGCCATTGCGTCAGCTTGCGGAATCGAAAGTGGAGGGCAGTCCTTTTCTGTTCCAGCCGGCCACGACGTACCGCGTTCGCCGTAGCACAGGCACGGATACCCCCATACCGCCCGACGAACCGACAGGAGAAAATCCACCGGACGGTGCAATCATCGATTACTTCCTTCCGCAGCAATCATCGGGGCCAGTATCGCTGGCTATTTATGATTCGCACGGAAAACTTGTCCGCCGCTATTCCAGCACTGATCAGCCAGAGGTAACCGAAGCAGATCTGGAAAAACAGCTGATCCCGTTATATTGGATTCGCATGCCGAAAGCTCTCCCCGCGACAGAAGGCATGCATCGCTGGGTATGGGACTTCCATTATCCTGCGCCGATCGCGACCAGTCACGAATATCCGATCTCCGCCGTTCCGCACCAGACTCCTCGCACACCGTTAGGGCCGATTGCCTTACCAGGCCAATACACGGTTAGGCTTACTGCGAATGGAAAAGACTACAGCGAGCGGTTCACGATTAAGATAGATCCGCGAGTGAAGACGCCACCGGCGGGTCTCGCGCAAGAATTCAATGTGGCGACGCGCCTGGCGACAATGTTGACCCAGAGCTCTCAGGCTGTGCTGGAGGCTCGCTCAATTCTGGAGCAAATCAAAGCAATTTCCCCGAAAGCGAATGGTCCTGTCCTGGAGTCATTGAAATCATTGGGGCAGAGAGTTTCAGATGTGCTGGGAGCGTCTGGCGCAACAACTCAGTCTGCACCGGCCCTCAAGCCGCTAAATACCTCCATCGCGACTCTCTACGGCGATGTCGAAAGAGCAGATGCGGCGCCCACTGCGATCTTGCTCGAGAACACCGAGGGTGCAGAGCGTGTTTTCCCGGTGGTAATGAAGCGATGGGAGGTTCTGAAAACGAAGGACATTCCCGCCCTGAATCGGTTACTGCCTTCAGCAAACTTGTCGTTGATTAATCCCGAGTCCAGCCCTCAAGCCGAGGAACCGCACGGGGACGAAGAGTAGTTACACAAATGCGATGACAAAAAAGAAAAAACGCGACCGATTCAACCCGGTAAAAGAAATCAAGGCAATGGCGCGGGAGCGGATCGGCAACCCGCCGGCATCAAGAGTGGTCCCGGACCGTAAGAAGAAAAAGAAGGAAACCGAGAAGCACAAATCCACGCTGGGCGAAATGCTAGAGGATGTTCAGTAATCTAAGCCTAGTTGAACGTTACTGTAACTCCGCGGCTAGTCGTCAAATTGGTTACCGTACAAACTAACCCGGAGACGGAGTCGCAATTCGCCCAACTTCCGAAAGTGGAGCTGCCGGTTGGCGCCGCTGTTAACGTTACCGTAGTCCCGCTCGGAAACGTCGCACCACAGGTGCTCGCACAACTGAGGCCCGAGGGGGAACTGGTGATGGTACCCGAGCCCGGGCCCGGAAAGTTCACGGTCAGAACAGGTCCTCCGGACCCCGAACTTGTAAAGCAGACGACATTTGCCGTCATGAAACCCGTGACTATGGCACCCGTTGAACCGATATTCCCAATGCTATGATTCGTCGTTACTGTCGCCGAGATGAGTGTTCCTCCGCATGCTTGGCCAGTTGCGGTAATCAATCCGGTCGTATTGACCATAACCATGCCAGGAGTATTCGAAGACCAAACAACCGAATTCGTAATATCCTTGGTTACCGGCGGATGGATATAAGTGCCGAGCGCTTTCAATTGAACGTTGGACCCAGCGTTAGCTATCACCGGTATGTTAGACGCCCCGAAAGTTTCAGTCGACGGCTGAATTTGGATCAATGTGAGTTGCTGTTCGTGCCCACAAGAAGGTAAAAGCAGAGCCGCCGCGCTAATCAGAATCAGTGCAATGTACTTCCAAATCATGAATTCTCCTGAAGTTGTTTCGCTTGCGGGATTGGGCGTCACTTTAGTAGAAGCAGCTTAAAAAATCAATAGTACTCTGGGGCCCGGAACGAATGCGAATGCGACTCAAACCGTTTTCTCCACCAAGCTCACGAATTCGCCTACGTCCTCTTCCGTGGTATCGAATGAGCACATCCAGCGGACGATCGACTGCTTTTCATCCCAGACATAGAAAAAATATCGCTTCTTCAATTTAGCAATGGCTGCACGAGGAATTTGAGCGAATACTCCGTTCGCTTCGATGGGATAGCAAACTTTGACTTGCGGTATCTTTCGCAATTCCCTTTGCAGCAAACGGGCCATTTTGTTTGCGTGCCGAGCGCTCCTGAGCCACAGCTCGTTAGAGAGCAAAACGTCGAATTGAACGGCGATGAAACGCATCTTCGAGGCCAACTGCATGCCCTGTTTCCGCTGAAAGAGAAAATTGCGGCTGAGTTTCTTGTCGAAGAAAATTACGGCATCCGCGCCCATTAGCCCGTTCTTGGTACCTCCGAAAGAGAGCACATCCACTCCTAGGTCGCGAGTAGCCTGTCTCAGACTTAAACCGAGACCCGCCGCCGCATTTGCTATCCGTGCGCCGTCCATGTGAAGAAACATGTCGCGGTCGTGCGCGAACCTGGCGAGGGCCTCAATTTCACGAGGCTTGTAAACTGTTCCGACCTCGGTTGCCTGGGTGATTGAAATCACGCGCGGCTGAACGTGATGCTGATCTCCGACGCCATGGTAGGCGTGGCTGACCGCATTCACCGTAAGCTTGCCGTCAGACGTTGGGATTGGAATCAGTTTGCAGCCGGTGAACTTTTCAGGAGCCCCGCACTCGTCGACATTGATATGGGCGGCTTCTCCGCAGATTACTGCGTGATAGGATTCCGTGAGCGCTTTCAGGCTCAGGCAGTTCGCTGCGGTCCCGTTGAAGACGAAGAAAACTTCAATACCAGCCCCGAAGTGCTGCTTGAATTTGCGAATGGCTGATGCTGTAAAAGGGTCGTCACCGTAGCCGACGGTATGGCCTTCATTCGCCTCCGCAATCGCCGCCAGTACCTCAGGGTGAACGCCGGCATTGTTATCACTGGCGAAGCTGCGAGCGGGTTTCATGATGGACTAATCTAGCAGACATCGGGGACGAATAGCCTATATCGTCAATGCCTCAGCGATCTTCCCGCTCTCTATCAAGTTGTTTATCCTCGCGAAGTCGTCATACATGACACGGTCTTTTTCCATCGTTGGAGAAACCGAACGAATCGCGGCATGAGCCGCCTGACCACGCTTCCCTGTTTTCAGTGGGATTAAACAATCTAACGCTTGGGCCGCAGCCATTGCTTCGATCGCAATTACATTCCCCGTGTTTTCGACAATTCGTTTCAGTTTTAGAGCCGCAGTCATCCCCATTGAAACGTAATCTTCTTTATTTCCGGAAGTCGTAATTGAGTCAACGGACGCAGGATGTGCAAGAATCTTGTTTTCGCTGACCAGCGCGGCCGCTGTAACTTGCGCCATCATAAAACCTGAATTCAGTCCCGCCTCAGCCGCTAAAAATGGGGGTAATCCTTCGTTCAAGTATGGATTGACTAGCCTCTCCAATCGTCGCTCCGAAATTCCCGCCAGGGCGCTGAGGGCAATTCCGAGGAAATCCAGAGCGAAGGCAATCGGCTCGCCATGGAAGTTACCTCCGGAAATTACGTCGCCATCCGTGTCGCTTTGGCTGTTCGCGAAAACCAGTGGATTGTCGACTGCGGAGTTGGCCTCAATCTCAAAGACTCCGCGGCATTGAGTCAAAGTTTCGCGGACTGCGCCGTGTACCTGCGGGATGCATCGCAACGAATACGCGTCCTGTACTCGCCCGCAATCCCGATGTGATTCGCGAAGTTCGCTCCCCTCCAGCATTTTGCGCAAATTAGCCGCGCTCTTTATTTGTCCAGCATGCGGACGGGCCTGATGGATGCGCGCATCGAAAGCCATGTCAGTGCCATGAAGCGCATCGAGGCTAAGAGAGCCGATTACATCCGCTGAATCAACTAATATCTCGGATGTGAGTAACGCGAGGACCCCGAGAGCAAGCATTCCCTGCGTGCCATTGATTAGCGAAACCGCCTCTTTGGCTTCGAGTATCAGCGGCTTGACCTCGGCCTGTCTGAGAACCTCCGCAGTTGGAATTCGTTGGCCTTTGGCATCCAAGCATTCGCCTTCGCCGATGAGGACTAAAGCCAGATGCGCAAGAGGAGCTAAATCGCCGCTGGCTCCCACGCTTCCTTGCGATGGGACAAACGGAGTCACGCCTCGATTCAACATCTCGCAAAGAGTGTCAATGATCACCGGGCGAACTCCCGAATTCCCCTTGGAGAGCGAATTTGCGCGCAACAGCACCATCGCGCGAACTTCAGTCCTAATCAGCGGTTCCCCTACACCGACAGCGTGCGAGCGGAGGAGATTCACCTGGAGTTCACGAATCTGTTCCCCAGCGATGCGCACGTCGCTCAACTTGCCTACACCAGTAGTAATTGCATAGGAAAGGGTGTTGTTGGCGACCAAGTTGTCTACAACATCTCGCGCCCGATTGACCGCTTCTCGCGCGTCCGGAGAAAGAAGCACGGGGCGATTCTCGGCAGCGACCTCGCGAACCGCT
>Ga0073928_10004943_pt1 | contig 19113 bp, 18 predicted proteins | sample PaiPotPPA55metaG_FD_76969 | JGI IMG/M metagenome (GOLD analysis project Ga0073928, IMG submission 76969) | Iron sulfur acid spring bacterial and archeal communities from Banff, Canada, to study Microbial Dark Matter (Phase II) - Paint Pots PPA... ... | reverse complement strand
CGCCGGAGTCGTGGTTGCCGCCGGGGGAGGACGCGTGGCAACTAAGCGGCGACGAGCCGGCGCCGATCGCGGACGAGCCCGCCCAGGCGCACCACGAGCCGGTTGCGCAGGAGACTGCGGAGCAGCCGACGGCGGCGGCTGACACACCAGAGGCGAGCGCGGCGGCCGAGACCTCGGCGGCCTCTGCTCCTTCAGAGCAGGCCCCGCCGCCGTGGGAGTCGGGCGGAGCCGACGCGCCATCCGAGTCCGAGTCCTCCTCGCGCGTGTCCGTCGTCGACGAGCAGCCGCCGCGTCCGGCGCCTCCCTCGGGGGCGTCCGAGGAGGAGTACAGGTGGCACACCTACAAGGTCTATCCCTCGGGCCGCCCAGACGCGGTCGAGTTCATCGACACCTACAAGGCGTTCGGACGCGCGCGGATCCTTCGCGGACTGAACATGGGCCTGCCTGAGGGAATGGTCTCGATGGTGCTGGGGCCGTCCGGTACCGGGAAATCGGTCTGCATCAAGCACATTGTCGGGCTGCTCTACCCCGATGAGGGGGACGTGCTCGTGCATGGCGAATCCGTTCCGAACATGCCCGATGACGACCTGTTCGAGATGCGCAAGAAGTTCGGTCTGCTGTTCCAGGACGGGGCGCTGTTCGGCTCGATGAACCTGTACGACAACGTCGCGTTCCCCCTCAGGCAGCACACCGAGAAGGGCGAGGACGAGGTCGAGGACATCGTCATGCGGCGGCTCAACGAAGTCGGCCTCGGCTCCGCGCGCGAGAAGATGCCGAACGAGCTCTCGGGCGGGATGCGCAAGCGCGCCGGATTCGCGCGGGCGCTCGTGCTGGAGCCAGACATCGTGATGTTCGACGAGCCCGACTCGGGGCTCGATCCGGTCCGCACGGCGCTGCTCGGCGAGCTGATCCTCGAGATCCACCGCGACATGATGGACGAGGCCAAGGAGAAGCAGAAGGCGCACCTGCCGACATTCGCAGTGATCACTCACGACATCATGAGCGCCCGCCGCGTCGCCGACTACATCAACGTTCTGTGGAAGGGCAGGATCGTCGAAGCCGGCCCCGCCGAGGACATGCTCAACTCCGAGAACCCGTTCATCCGCCAGTTCCTGTCCGGAGAGTCGCAGGGTCCACTGACGATGGATTAGGGCCGTGGCGGCTGGCGCCCGGGCGTGGTGATTAGCGCCTCACGCTTCGCTCACGGATACCCTGATCGCCATGAAGGAGAGGCTCGAGGGGTTGGCCAGGGTTGCCGTCCGCCGCCCCGGCCTGACGGTCGCGATCGTGTTGGTGCTGGCCCTCGGAGGCGCCGCGCTGTCGCTCGGCCTGAAGCCCTCCGCGGGCAGTGACACGTTCGTCTCGCGCTCCTCCTCCAGCTTCCAGGCGACCGATCAGGACCATAAGAACTTTGGCGGTGACGCCGTGATCCTCTTGATCAAGGAGCCGCTCACCGATCTGGTCCAGACCAAGGACCTGGCGACGGTCACGTTCCTGGAAGCCTGCCTCGCCGGCCAGTACGTGGTCCCGAACAGCCAGCTCCAGTCCTTCCAGCCGGCCGCCGCCGGATCGCACGCGCCATACGGCGGCTACGGCAGCCCGTGCGGACGGCTGATGGCGCTGAAGCCGGTCCAGGTCGTCTATGGCCCGGGGACGTTCCTGAACCGCGCCGTGGCCGCGGTCAATCTCCAAACGCAGGCGCTCCTGCGCTCCGCGCAGCAGTCAGTGGCAAACGCGGAGAGCGCCGCCTACCAACTGGCGCTCGGCCGCCATCTCAGCCGCAAGCAGGCGCTCACCGCGGCGAACTCCGCGGGCCAGCTCGAGCAGCAGCAGCAGCTGCAGCAGCTCGAGGAGCTCTACGTCCAGTCGGGCATCAACGGCACGCCACGGATCGACGACCCGCAGTTCATCCCGCAGATCGTCTTTGACCAGACGCGCGGGGTGAACCAGCCGAAGGCGCGATTCGCGTATCTGTTCCCGACCTCGGCCTCGGCGTTGATCCAGGTGCGGCTGAAGGCCTCTTTGAGCGACGCCCAGCAGGCGCAGGCGATCTCCCTGATCCGCCAGGCGGTGCGGATGCCGATGTTCCAGCTCGCCTACGGCGGGACCTACACGGTCACCGGTGTGCCGGTCGTGATCAACGATCTCGCCTCCGCGATCACGGGCTCGATCGGCGTGCTGCTGATCGCGGCGGTGCTCGTGATGGCGCTCACGCTCCTGATCGTGTTCAGGCGGAGACTGCGACTGCTGCCGCTGGTGATCGCGCTCGCAGCGGTCGGGATCACGTTCGGTGCGACCGCGGTGGTCGGCGCGAGCCTGACGATGGCCTCAATCGCGGTGCTGCCGATCCTGATCGGGCTATCGGTCGACTACGCGATCCAGTTCCAGTCGCGCGCGTCGGAGGCGCGGTCGGGCGCGGGCGCCGAATCGGCCCGAGCCGCGGTGCTTCGCGCGGCCTCGCTGGGCGCGCCGACGATCGCCGCGGCGGCGCTGGCGACGGCCACCGGCTTCGTGGTGCTGCTGCTCTCGCCCGTGCCAATGGTGCAGGGTTTCGGGCTGCTGCTCGTCGTCGGCATCGGGATCGCCTTCGTGTGCGCGCTGACGGCCGGGTCGGCGGCGCTCGTTTTGGTGGAGCTCGGTGGCGGCCGGTTCGCTGCTGCTTTTAGAGGAGCTGGGGAGATCCTGCGGGACGCGTTCCGTCGGCCGGCGAAGCTGCTATCGGGGAGAGGCGCCCCCGTCCGGACGGTTAGGTTCTCCCCGAAAAGCGCGGCGCAAGTGCGGACGGCGGGCGCCTCGCGCCTAACCTGGCTCCTCGCCCACCCCGGCCGCGTCCTCGCAATCGGCGCGGTCCTCGCCGTCCTCGGGTGGGTCGCCGACACGCAGACGGGCGTCCAATCAGACGTCACCAAGCTCGTGCCGTCGAACATGCCGGCGCTCCGCAACCTGCACGAGCTCGAGCAGGTGACCGGGGTCTCCGGCGAGATTGACGTGACGGTCCACGCTGCCGACGTGGCAAGTCCCCAGACGGTTGGGTGGATGATCGGCTACGAGCAGAAGCTGCTGAGTCACTACGGGTACCTGGAGACGAAGGGGTGCTCGCAGTCGACCCTGTGCCCGGCGCTGTCGCTTCCCGACCTGTTCTCCGCGGGCGCCGGCAACGGCCCGACCGCCGCAAGCTCGCTGACGACAAGCTCGATCAACAGCTTGCTCGCAGCCGTCCCGGCATATTTCTCACAGGCGGTGATCACTCCCGATCGGCACGACGCGACGCTCGCGTTTGGGATCCGCCTGATGCCGCTGGCTAGACAGCAGCGCGTGATCGACTACATGAGCTCGCAGCTGCACCCGCCGCCGGGCGTCTCGGCGAGGCTGGCTGGAATCCCCGTGCTGGCGGCACAGGCGAACGCGGCGCTGTCATCCTCCAGCCGCCGGTTGCTGACGCTGCTCGCGGGTCTGCTCGCGGTCGGACTTGTGCTGCTGGCGGTGTTCCGGCGCGTGGAGCGCGCGCTGGTCCCGCTCGTCCCAATCGCGCTCGCGACCGGGTGGTCTGCGCTGATCCTGTTTGTCATCGGGATCCCGCTGAACCCGATGTCGGCGACGCTCGGCGCGCTGGTGATCGCGATCTCCACCGAGTTCAGCGTCCTGCTCTCGGAGCGCTTCCGTCAGGAACGAAGTGCGGGATGCGGTCTGGACGAGGCGCTCGCCCGCACGTATCGCTCGACCGGCGCCGCGGTGCTCGCCTCGGGCGTGACTGCGATCGCCGGGTTCGGCGTGCTGGTGTTCTCGAACATCACAATGCTGCGTGACTTCGGCTTCGTCACGCTGGTCGACTTGAGCGTGTCGCTCGCCGGCGTGCTGCTCGTCCTGCCGGCCGTGCTGATCGTGTTCGAGCGCCAGGACCTGGCCGAGAGCGCCCGCGCGCCGATGCGCGCATTTGCCCGCGCGGCGCCGCGGCTGCGGCGTCGAGCGAAGGTGGCGTGAACGGGGACCAGCAAGGGTCGGCGGGGCCCAGCGACCCGCCGCTCGGCAAGCAGCAGGTTGCCGAGCACCGTCTCGACCCGGACGCTGCCGCCGCCGCGGGCGCCAAGCCGACTCCGCACCGGCCGCCGCCCGGAGCGATCGACACCCGCCGCTACCGCTGGATGATCGGAATCTTCGGCCTCGCTCTGGTGATCGCCGCGTCGGTCTTCCAGTTCGCCAAGAACGGAGTGGGCAGTCCCGGAATCGTGGCTGGGAAGCGGCTTCACTATTTCGTGGCCCCACTCGCCACCAGCGGCCTCAATCTCGACGCGAACACCAAGCCGCGCTGCGACCCGACCCGTCCGAACCCGAGGGCCCTCAACGTCTGCGGCAGAACGCCGCTCGTGCTGGCGTTCTTCGTGCCCGGCTCCGGGACGTGCCGCCGCGAGGTGGACACGCTCCAGGCACTCGCGCCGCGCTACAGCTCCAGAGACATCCAGTTCGCCGCGGTGGCTGTCCGCTCGAGCGCCCGCGCCACGTCGGCGCTCGTCACTTCCCATCATTGGACGATTCCAGTCGCGTATGACCGCGACGGTGCGATCGGCGCCGTTTACGGCGTCGAGATTTGCCCGATGCTCGAGCTGTCGTATCGTGGCGGCGTGGTAGCAGAACGGTTGATCGGCGAGAAGTGGCTGAGCAGCTCGGCACTGGCAAGCCAGGTGCAGCGGCTGCTGTAGGGGCGTGCGTGGCGGAAGAGGTAGAGCTAAGCGCCGCGGCCGGCTTCATCGCGCCGGAGCTCCAGGATGAATTTCCAGGGCTGCGCCTTGCTTGGGTCAGCGTCGACGCGGTCCCGGGCGGATCCCCGCATGAGGTCCAGCTGCGGCTCAGATCGCTCTCGAACCGCTACCGCGGGGCGAACGTCGTGGCGATGCGCACCCAGCCGATCCCACATGCCTACCGGGCCTTCTTTCGCCAGATCGGGCTTGACCCGGACACGACCCGGATCCCGATCGAGCAGGCCGCAGTCGCACGTCTACTGCAAGGGAACTTCCGCTCGACGAACGTCGTCGACGATGCACTCCTGATCGCACTGGTCGAGACGGGAGTCCCGGTGTGGGCGCTGGACGCCGAGCTCGTCGATCCGGGAGGTCTCGGGATCCGCCCGACGCTCGCCGGCGATCGGCTCGGGACGACCGAGTACGGCAGCCACCTGCCGGCGGATCGGCTGGCGGTAGCGGACTCCCGCGCGATCCACGCGCTTCTGTTCGGCGAGATCGCACCCGGCCACGGCGTCACCCGCCGGACGCGGCGGATCGTCCTGTTTACGGTAGGGGTCGACGGCGTGCCCGCGATCCACCTGGAGGAGGCGCTGTGGTTATGCGTCGAGACCCTGGGCGGGCAATGATCACGGCTCGCGAACCGGCAGATTGAGTGCCGACGTCCTGCTAAGCTGGCGTCGCCGAGGAAAAGGAGGGAGTCATGGAGCTCCTGCCCCAGACAGCCAGCGCTCCACAGGTATCACTTCCGGGTTCACCGCACGTCACGGAGGATGCGGAGCGTGCTGCTCGCCGCTCGTTGCGGGCGCAGATCGCGCGACTCGAGCGGGAGCTTTCCAATGCGTTCGTGACCGCGTACTCGATGGGCGGGCTCGAGCTTCCGTCGGAGCATCCCGGAGAGGCTCGGCTGCTTGATCTGGGCGAGCTCGAGCGCGCGCGAGACGAGCTGACCGAGCGCCTGCGCCGCGCTCGTCTGACGATCGCGGGGCGCGCCGAGGTCCAGGCGGCCAACCGGCTCTACCTGGAGCGTATGCTGCTCGACCCGGCCAAGTATCGATTCGCGCGGATTGCCAGGAGCGACATCGGCGAACCAGGCTGCGGCGTCTGGCAGGTCAGACCACGCTTGGGGCTGATCGGGATGCTGATGGGGTGGTGGCAGGTCAAGCTCTCCTCCGGCTGTCCGTTAGCCACCGGCCGTCGGTCTGCCGGCGGCCCACAGTCCTTCGAAATAGCGCGCTGAAGCCCCGATTCGCGCCCGGAGGCCCGAGCTATGCTGAGGGCCGGATGCGCAACAACCTGCTGAGGACCGGCACTGGTGCCGTCCTTGTGGTGCTCATCATGTTCGTGGGGAGCTTCGTGCTCTGGGTCGGCACCCCGCTGCTGTGGCTGTGGCTTGGGTCGCAGATCCAGGGGGCAACCGAGTCATTGGGCACCGCACTCAGCGCGATGTTCATCGGCGTGGTCGCGACAATCGCGCTGCTCGCGAGCCTGCTCGCCAAGCTGAGCAACGTCTACCGAGCGAACTGCCGCGCCCGCGGGCTCGACGACCCCGGCCACTTCGTGCTCGAGGGGGTCCTCGTCGTCAGCGCCGGCTTCACCCTTGCGGCCTTCGTCGTGTGGTTCTTCTTCTTCGCCGGGACCAGTCCGGTGCCGGTCGGGATTCAGTTCTAAGGGACCGGCTCAGAGTGGACCGTGGTCGGGGGCGGCATCGGGGCTAGACCGCGAGCCGGAAGGGGCCTCCCACCGACGCGCTGTCGAGCTCGACCGAGATCGCAGCGTGTGACCCAAGCTGATCGGCGAGCAGCCGACGTTGGCGCTCGGTCAGCTTGCCTACAGGCTTGAGCTCGCTGATCTCATTGCGCCTCAAGAATCTCCGGCACCTAGTGCTTCCCCAGCGGCGCTGGCTCATCAGCAGCTCCGCGATCGACCAGCTGGCGGCCTCCCAGGGACACTCCCGGATGACGGTTGCGGCGGTGACCTCGCCGTCCGCAATCCGCCGCTTCAGCCCCGCGCGTGCGAGCCGTACTTCATTGGCTCGCTCCAGGGCGCGAAGCCGCTGGGGTGGCGCTGGCGTCATCGTGGCCGTCTCCTCCATCTGACTCTCTCTCCTACGTCAGGTCCGCCAATGCGGACGCACGTTGACGAATGCCGACGTCGCGACAGTTCGCCGCTCCCGCCGGGTACTGCTGATTCATTTGTACGACCGAGTCGCTTCTGCCGCCCCGCTGCGACTGGACCGGCGTTAACCCCCAGCTTCCCGGTCCCAAGCCACTCGGTCGACCACCGTTACGACGCTGGAGAACCTACGCGACGCCGCCAGTAACAGCAAGGACACAACTGCCCGAGGATGTGCTTAGAGCGTACTTTTTTTCGGCGCGGCGGCTTGTGCGCTACTGGACAAGCTGAACGTAACGGGCGCCCCGTCTAGGAGGGCGTTGTGAGCGGCCCGTGCTCTGCCTCGAACAGGCGCTTGGCCGAGGCGAAGGCCGCTAGCGCGCGATCGAGCGTGTCGCGGTCGTGGGTGGCCATCACGCTCGAGCGCAGCAGCGCGCCGGAGGGCGGCACCGCCGGATGGATCATGACGTTGACGTAGACGCCCGCGTCATAGAGCGCTTTCCACAGAAATACCGCCTTCCAGTCGTCACCGATCAGCACCGGCACGACGGGGGTGATCACCTCGGTGCCGTCCGGGAGGGTCGTCGGCGGCACGACGCCGAAGCCGAGCTCGCTGAGGCCGGCGTGGAGGTAACGCGCGTTGTCGAGCACCCGCGCGAACAGCGCTCGCCCCTCCTCGGAGCGGCAGATCCGGACCGCAGCAAGGGCAGCGCCGACCGCGGCCGGGACGCCGGAAGCGGTGAAGATGAACGGCCGCGACTGGATCCGCAGGAACTCGATCACGTCGGCGGGACCCGCGATCACGCCCCCGCACGAGGCGAGCGATTTCGAGAAAGTGGCCATCCGCAGGTCGACCCGGTCCTCGACGTCGAGCAGCTCGCTCGCGCCGGCGCCGCGGGCGCCGAGCACCCCCAGCGCGTGGGCCTCGTCGACCATCAACCGAGCCCCGAAGCGGGCGCACAGATCAGCTATCTCTGCGAGCGGCGCGACATCGCCCTCGGTCGAGAAGACGCCGTCGACGACGACGAGGATCCCGCCGCCATCCTGCGCGGCACGCTCGAGCGTGCGCTCCAGGCGGTCGATGCGGTTGTGGCGGAACGCGCGCAGCTTGGCGCGCGAGAGCAGGATGCCGTCGAGGATCGACGCGTGATCGCCGGAATCAGCGATCACCGTGTCGCTCGGGCCGAGAATCGTTCCGAGCGCGCCGAGGTTGGCCTGGTTTCCGGTCGTGAACACGAGGGCGGCCTCGGTGCCTAGCCAGTCCGCCAGCTCCGCCTCGAGCTCGATGTGGAGATCGAGCGTCCCATTCAGAAAGCGCGAGCCGGTGATCCCGGTGCCATACCGGTGTAGGGCGTCGAGCGCGCCTTGCTTGACCCGCTCATCGCCGGTCAGCCCGAGGTAGTTGTTGGACCCGAGCATGATCCGCCGCTCGCCCTCCATCTCGACCACAGGAAGCGTCGGCCCTTCAAGCACGCGGAAGTACGGCAGCGCATCGAGTTCCCGCGCGGTCTTGAGCTGCTCCAGGCGCTCATGCTCGCGGGCTTTGGCAAAGACGTCGATCGAGGTCGGCATGTAGGTTTCCTCGCCCGATGGCGCTCGAAGTCCGCCCCGTCGCGTCGAAGCGCGAGCTGAATACGTTCATCAAGCTGCCGTGGCGGCTCTATCGTAACGAGCCCAACTGGGTCCCCCCGCTGCTGTTCGAGCGCAAACGGTTTTTCGACCGCGATCGCAACCCGTTCTTCCAGCACGCGACGGCGGAGTACTTCCTGGCGTGGCGGGACGGCCGTCCGGTGGGCAGGATCAGCGCCCACATCGACAAGCACTTCAACGACTTCCAGCACCACGAGTGGGGGATGTTCGGGTTCTTCGAGTGCGAGCAGGACCCCGAGGCAGCCGAAGCTCTTCTCGGCGAGGCCGAGCGCTGGCTGCGCGAGCGCGGTCGCGATCGGATGGTCGGTCCGATGGACTTCACCACCAATGACGAGTGCGGCGTCCTGGTCGACGGCTACGACCTGCTCCCCACGATCCTGACCAACTGGCAGCACCCCTATTACCCGGGCCTGATCGAGGGGGCGGGGCTGACGAAGGCGATGGACCTGTACATGTGGAACCTCGAGGTCTCAGACCGCTCCCGTGTCCACGAGGCGATCTGGCAGGTGGCAAAAGAGGTAGAGACAAAGCACGGGATCACGGTGCGCTCGATGCGCAAGAAGGACATGGAGGCCGAGATCGGGCGCTTCCTCGAGGTCTACAACGCGGCCTGGGAGCGCAATTGGGGGTTCGTCCCGCTGACCGAGGAGGAGGTGCGCCACTACGCCAAGGACCTCAAGCCGATCCTTGACGAGAACTGGGCGTTCGTTGCGGAGAAGGACGGGGAGATCGTGGGCGCCGCGCTGACGCTTCCGGACTACAACCAGGTGCTGGGGCATCTGAACGGCCGACTGCTGCCGTTCGGCTGGGTCAAGGCGCTCTGGTATCGGCGCAAGATCAGCCGGGTGCGCGTGTTCGCGCTGGGCGTCAAGCGCGAGTGGCAGCACACCGGCATCGCTGCCAAGTTCTACGAGCTGCACTTCGACTCCGCGGCGCGCACGCCGCAGACAGGCGGGGAGATGGGCTGGATCCTCGAGACCAACAAGTCGATGAACCGGGCGATGGAGGGGATGGGGGGAAGGATCGTCCGCACCTACAGGGTCTACGAGAAGGTCCTGTGACCCTTTGAACATGACCGCGCGCGGTGTCACCATAGTTCTGAGCAGATGAGCAGCGATCTCGAACTTGACGGCGCCGCCGAGCTGGAGGCGCTCGACGGCGACGACGTGGAGACGATTGACGCTCTCCCGGTGCTCGCGGAGGTGCGTCCACTACAGCGCGCTTCACCCGTGTCGTTGCCCGCGGTCCAGGCCGCGGCGGCGGCGGCCACGGGGTTCGTGGCGGGCGCGGCGACGATCGCCCTCGTCCGTCGCCACAGCGCACGCAAGCTCGCTCGGACCCAGCGCAACATCCGGAGCCGCCCGCTCGACATGCTGCCGGTCGTAGGCAGTCGGACGTTCCTGGTGGACGTGCACTTGCTCGCCAAACCCGGCGAGTGATCGAGCTTCGCCTCGAAGTTCGCCCGTCCTGGTTCTTCCAGCTGCCCCGGCACGGCTGGCTCGACGGGTTGATGCGCGTGCGCGGGGGGGTGGTGCACCGCCTCGTCCACGCGCCCGCGGCCGAGCCGGTGCTCGTCCGCGTCGCGCAGCTGGGGCCCGATCGCGTGCTGTTCGGCGCCCAGGCCGCTGATCGGGCCCGCGCGCCGTGGGGAATCGAGCGGATGCGTCTCGCGCTCGGGGTCGATCTGGACCTTGAGGAATTTTACGAGCGCTTTCGCCTCGATCCGTTGATCGGCAGGTCCGTCCGGACGCGCCCAGGCCTGCGCCCGCACGGCAAGCCGTCCCCCTTCGAAGCGCTCATGTGGGCGATCTGTGAACAGTTGATTGAAGTCGAGCGGGCCGCGACGATCCAGCGTTCGCTGGTCTGGAAGCTTGGCCGCCGCTGCCAATCGACTGGCCTGCGCGACTCACCCGCGGCCGAGATCATCGCGGCCCAGCCGCCTGCTTATCTCGAATCCCTCGGTCTCTCGGCCGGCCGCGCGCTCGCGCTCGTGCGCGCGGCGCGGGAAGTGGCGTCAGGCCGCGTCGATCTCGCGGCTGGCGACCACGAGCGCGGCTGGCAGCGCCTGCGCACGATCCGTGGCATCGGGAGCTGGACCCTCCAGATGCTTGCGTTGACCGGACAGGGTCGCCTCGATCAGCTGCCCGCGGGTGATCTCGCGTATCGGAAGCTGGTGGGTCGCCTCCTGGCCGATGGAGATCCGTATGCCCGGGCTAGCGAGGACGAGGTGGTGGAGTTCTTCGCGCCCTACGGCGAGTGGGCGGGACTCGCCGGATTGCACGCACTGGGGTTGGCTCCTACAGGCTTGGCCCGCGGAGCCCTTCGAGCAGTCGCCTGACCATCGCGCCCATCTCCGCGCGCGCGGCAGTCGGGTCGTCGGCCCGCGCGACGACCATCGCCGCTTCGTGCAGGGCGCCGAGGAGCACTTGGGCGAGCGCATCGGTCGGTTGAACGAGCAGTTGCCCGTTCTCCATCGCCCGCTGGAGCGTGCCCTCGATCAGGCCGTGGCTGTACTGCGCATCGATCGCGCGCCATACATCCCAGCCGAGCACCGAGGGGCCGTCGACGAGCACAATCCGTTGAACATCCCTCCGCGCGCATGCGTCGAGGAACGCGTCGATGCCGGCCAGCAGCGCATCCCACGGGTCGTCCTCGGCGAGCGCCGCGCCGGTGATCTGCCGCGTCGTCTCGGCGCTGATCTGCACCAGGACGGCGCGGAACAGCTCCTCCTTACCGCCACGAAAATGGTGGTACAGCGCCCCCCGGGTGACCCCTGCCCGCTGGACGATCTCCTCGGTCCCGACAGCGGCATAGCCCTGGTCAGCGAACAGTGCTCGGGCGGCGTCAAGGAGCGCAGCGGTCGTCGCCTCGCGCTGGGCTGCCTTCGTTCTTGGCGGGGCGGCGGGGGGGTCCGTGGCCCGACTCAGGCGAGCCTCACTCCTTGACATGCGTACTGTCTGTATGTGAGGATCCGTACACGTTGTACGTAACCCTAGCGGGAGGTGACCCGGTTGCCGGAAATCCAACTGTCAGGCGGAACCGTTGAGTATCGCGACGAGGGCACGGGGGCGGCAGTGGTGCTGATTCACGGGCTGCTCGTGAACGGCACCGTGTGGGATCGGCTCGTCCGAGCCCTGTCGCCACACGCTCGCTGCATCGTCCCGGATCTGCCCCTCGGTTCGCACCGGCGGCCGATGGCGGCAGGGACCGATCTGTCGCCTTCGGGGCTGGCGGCGCTGATCGCAGAGCTGATCGAGCGCCTCGACCTCGACGACGTCACGCTCGTTGGAAACGACACCGGCGGCGCGCTGTGCCAGCTGCTCGTCGCCGATCGCCCGGCGCTCATCGGACGCCTGGTGCTGACCAACTGCGACTCGTTCGAGCACTTCCCCCCGCCCGCGTTCCGCCTCGTCGTGCGGGCCCTCGGCCGGGTACCTGGCGCGGTCGCGGGACTCGAGCTGCTGGGCCGGCTGCGGCTGATGCGCCAGGCGACGATGTCGATCGCGCCGCTCACGGTTGAGCCCGTCCCCGACGAGCTGCTGAAGGGATGGCTCGCGCCTCTTCGGGACCGGGGCGTGCGGCGCGATCTGGTGCGGGTGCTCCGCGGGATTGAGCCGTCTTACACGCTGGCGGCAGCCGAGCGGTTGCGCGGCTTCGACCGGCCGGCGCTGATCGTTTGGGGCATGCGCGATCGCTTCTTCCCCTTCAGCGACGCCGAGCGGCTTCAAGCGGTATTGCCCAAGTCTCGGATCGAGCGGATCGAGAACGCAAGGACGTTTGTGCAGCTCGACGCTCCCGAGCGGCTTGCGGAGCTCGTGCTCGACGCGCTCCGCGCCGCCCCTGCCGCCACAACCTGAACTTTGGCGAATCGGTTGACGTATCGTCAACCGATTCGCCAAAGTTCGCACCACATGGGTCCGCTCGACGAGCTGATCGACGCCGGTCCGCGATGGCAGCGCCCGGGGAAGCGCGTGTTGCTCGCGCTCGCGCGCCGGCCGCGCGGCCTGAGGCTGCTCCAGCGATTTCCTCCCGCCGACCAAGCGGGTGCCGGGCTGGTCGCACTCGCCCGGTACGACGACCCCGACCGCGCCCGCGCGCTGGGGTGGGACGCCGATGCGGTCGTAGCACGGGGACGCGAGCTCAGACGCAGGGAGGGGCGTCCATGACCCCAACGACCCTGAGCGCCGACGTTTGCGTGATCGGCGCGGGGGCGGGCGGGGCGGTGCTCGCGGCCGAGCTGGCTGAGGGAGGGATGCGGGTGGTCGTGCTGGAGCAGGGCCCCGAGCACGATCCGGACTCGTTCACCGCGCGGCCGCCGCAGATGCTGGCACGGCTATACCGCGACGGCGGACAGACGATCACGCTCGGCGATCCACCGATCGCGGTGCCGCTGGGCAAGGGGATCGGCGGGACGACGCTGATCAACTCCGGCACCTGCTTTCGTACGCCGCCGCAAGTGCTCGAGCGCTGGCACCGCGAATTCGGGCTCGACGTCGACGAGCAGTCGATGCGTCAGTACTTCGAGCGCGTCGAGGAGGCGCTATCGGTGAGCGAGGTGACGCCCGAGCTCGCCGGCAACAACGCCGCCGTCGCGCGCCAAGGCGCCGAGCGCCTTGGCTGGTCGCACGGGTACCTGCGGCGCAACGCGAAGGGGTGCGTCGGCTCGGGCGTGTGCGCGTTCGGATGTCCAACATCCGCAAAGCAGCACACCGGCATCACCTACATCCCGAGGGCTCGCAGCGCAGGGGCGACAATCCTCACGGGGGCCGACGTGCGGCGCGTCGAGGTGAGCGGCCGCCGCGTGGAGGGGGTGGAGGCGAAGCGCGCTGACGGATCCCCGCTCCTCGTCAAAAGCCCGATCGTGGCGATCGCCGCGGGCACGATCCACACGCCGGCGCTGCTGGCGCGGAGCGGTCTGGGCGGCGACTCGGGTCAGCTTGGACACAACCTGGCGCTACATCCCGCGACCGGAGCATTCGCCCGGATGGAGCAGACCGTCAACATGGCCCGCGGCGTACCGCAGAGCTTCTACGTCGACGAGTTCGCCGATCAGGGGATCATGTTCGAGGGGGTCGCCGGCCCGCCGTCGTACGCGGCGATGTCGCTGCCGGTGTCGGGCCGCCGTCACGCCCGAATCATGAGCCAGTACCCCCAGCTCGCGCAGCTCGGCCTGATGGTGTCCGACAGCTCGCGCGGGCGGCTCCACTTCCTCGCCAGCCGGCCCGTGATCCGCTACGACCTGAACCACACCGACCTCGAGCGCTTCAGGACCGGGCTCGCGCGGCTGCAACAGCTGTTCGAGGCCGCCGGCGCCCTCGAGGTGTTCCTGCCGCTACCGCCGGGGGTTGCCCCGCGCGCGGCGCGGCGCCGCGACCTCAAGCTGATCGGCTTTCACCCACTCGGCACCGCGCGCGCCGACGCCCGCCCCGGGCACGGCGTCGTCGATGGCCAGCTCCAGCTGCACGGGATCGAGGGGGTCTACGTCGCCGACGGGTCCGCTGTCCCGAGCGCGCTGGGGGTCAACCCACAGCTGACGATCATGGCACTGGCGACGCGGCTTGCGTTCCATTTACTAGGTGTTGCAGCGGCGCATGCGCCGCTGCCTGCGCCGGCAGCGCCGGCGCGCGGGGGCGCACATGTGCGCCCCCGGACACCTTGACTAGGGCCCCTGCCCCGCCAGCACCTCGTTGGTAGACGCGTTGACGATCGCCTCGGGGTTGGAGATCAGGCGATGGTTGAGCATCCACTGTCCGTAGGCGTTCCACTGGCCCTGGTCCTGCCAGCCCCAGGCCCTGCCCGCGCTGGGGAAGAACACAGGCATCGTCGCCTTCACGCTCGCGGCCTGGAGCTTGGGGTCGAGGCCGGGGTTGGCGCGGAGCAGTGACGCGACTGCGGCCTTGGGATCGCGGCGGGACGACTCGTAGCCGCGGGCGAGCGCCTGCACGAAGCCACGAACGAGCGCTGGTTGGGAAGCGATCGTTGCGCGGCGTACGACCACCACCAGCTCGTCGTAAGTGGGCACGCCGACCTGCTCCATGTGAATCACATTGGGTTTCTTGCCGCGCTGCGCGAGCTGGATCGCCTCGTAGTTCCAGAAGGCGCCGAGGGTTGCGTCGACGCGGCCGGCGAGCATCGCAGGCACGAGGTCTGAGCCGACGTTGACCTCCTTGACCTTGTTCTCAGAGACCCCGGCGCGAGCGAGGATCGTTCGCAGGTAGGCGTGCTGGTAGGCGATGCCGGCGTCGCCGACGCGCTTGCCCTGCAGGTCGGCCGGCTTGACTATGTGTTTGGAGCCGATCGAGACGATCGAGGTCAGCGGCTTCTGGACGATCGCCGCGATGGACACGAGCGGTTCGCCCCGATCGCGAGCGAGTAGCACCTCGGGCTCGTAGGAGATCGCCGCGTCGACCTTGCCGGCGACGAGCAGCTGCAGCGGCGTCGCCGGGTCGGAGGGCACCTGGACGTGGACGTCGAGGCCGGCCTGGCCGAAGTCGCCGTCGGCGAGCGCTTTGTAGATGCCGACGTGGTCGGCGTTGGGCACCCAGTCGAGCATCAGCGAGAACGACTGCGCGTTCGCGGGAGGGGAAGAGAGGACTTCCTTTTTCTCGCCGCAGGCCGTGAGCGTCAGCGACAGCAGGAGGATGGCGGCGGCTGAGATCCGTTTCATCGAGAGCGTTCTCCTTTGACTTGGTAGGCCCACGGCGCGAAGAAGCGCTCCGCGAGGCTGAGCAGGCCGAACAGCGCAACCGCCGCGACCGAGAGGATCACCACGATCGCGACTCCGCGCGCTGGCAGCAGCTGATTCTGCGACAGCTCGATCTGGAAACCGAGTCCGCCCGACGATCCAGGCGCCTGTTCCGCGAGGACGGCGCCGATCACCGACACTGCGACCGCGATCTTCGCGCCCGTGAAGACCCCCGGCAGGGCGGCGGGCAGCTCAACATGCCGAAACGTGCGCAGTCGCGTCGCGTCCAACGTCCGCATCAGCTTCAGCAGCTGCGGGTCGACGGTCGCGAGCCCGTCGAGCGTCCCGACGACGATCGCGAAGAAAGAGACGATCGCGACGACCACTAGCTTCGGCAGGATCCCGAAGCCGAGCCAGAAGACGAGCAGCGGCGCCATGATCGGGACCGGGACCGCCTGCGAGGCGATCACGAGCGGGTAGACGGCGCGGCGGGTGGTCTGCGAGAGATGGATCGCGACCGCCAGCGCGAATCCCGCGAGCGCTGCGGCGAGAATCCCGAGCACGACCTCCCGCGAGGTGATCAGAAAGCTGTGCCACAGCAGCCCGCGGTCGACCCACAGCGATTTCGCGACCTGATGCGGGCTCGGCCACACCAGCGAATCGACGCCGCCGAGGTCGACGTACAGCTCCCATGCCCCGACCAGGACAAGCAGCAGCAGCACCGGCAGCACGATCCGCTTCACCCCGGGACCCCCAATACCTCTAGTGCTCGCTCGCGCAGCGCGACCACGTCCGGGTCGGTGCGCCGGCGGGGGCGGGGTAGCGGGACGTCGATGTCGGCGATGTTGCGCCCCGGTCGGGACGACATGACCGCGACGCGGTCGGCGAGGACGACGGCCTCCTCGACGTCGTGCGTGACGAGCACGACCGTGCGGGGCTCGGAGGCGAGCACGTGCGTGAGCCAGCCCTGCATCTCTGCGCGGGTGATGGCGTCGAGCGAGGCGAACGGCTCGTCGAGCGCGAGCACAGGCTTGCCGGCAAGCAGCGTGCGCAGGAACGCGACGCGCTGGCGCATCCCGCCCGACAGCGCGGCCGGTCGTGAACCCTCAAAGCCGCCCAGTCCAAAGCGCTGAAGCCAGGGGGCGGCCTGTGCTCTGGCCTGCTCACGTGGCACGCGGCGGGCGAGCAGCGCAAGGCTCGCGTTGTCGATCGCGCTGTACCAGGGGAGCAGCAGATCGCGCTGGGGCATCAACACCGCCGGGCCCGTGGTGATCGTGCCGCGATCAGGCTGCTGGAGGCCGCAGATCAGCTCGAGCAGGGTGCTCTTGCCGCACCCGCTGGGGCCGACGACCGCGACCACCTCGTGCTCGGCGACGTGCAGCGACATCCGCTCGAGCGCCTGCGTGCGGCCGTAGGCACGGCTGACCGCCTCGACGGCGACGCCGCTGAACGCGAGAGGCTCCTCTGCGGGAGCCTCGATCCGTGTCTTGGTTGCTCCCTTCGCGGGCATTACCCCACAGGTTCGAAGGGTCAGCGCCGGGTGGGGTGGGGCGCTATCTCAGCCGGCTTTCCCGCCAGCCCCCCTGGGTTTGTAACTGCTCTGCGCGATCCTATCGCTTGATCTGGCGATGCCCCGCGATCACAACGAGATCCCAACCGGCAAGCCTCTCACCGCATCCGGAGTCCTGCCCGGGCACCTGGTCGTATCGGTCACCTAGGGGTTGGGGAACTAGGCGGCCGTGGTCCGTGTCAGCGCCTTGACGAACTCCTCGAGCTGGTCGGTGCGCCAGCACTCAAACGCTGTGCAGTACTTCTCGTAGGCGGCGATCACGCTGTCGCCGTAGTTCCAGTACAGACGCGGCTCCGGGTTGAGCCAGAACGTGCGGCCCGCCTTGGCGGTGATCGCCTGGAACACGTCCTCTCTCGGCGGACGGCCGTTGGTGCGCGCGTCGCCGAGCACGATCACGGTCGCGCGGGGATGGAGCTCATCCTCGATCGTTGACAGGAACTCCGTCCACACGCGGCCGTAGTCCGTGTAGCCGGAGATGTCGGCGACGCCGGCGTCTTTCGAGATTGCCTCGCTGGCGGCGCGGAAGTCGCGCTCGCGCTCGAACACTTCCGTCACCTCGGAGATTCGCTCGATGAACACGAACGAGCGAAGCTTTCTGAACGAGTCGTGCAGGGCGTGGAGCACGCTGAGGAAAAAGGTCGACGCGCTCGTCACGCTCGTGGAGACGTCGCAAAGCACGAAGATCTCAGGGCGCCTGGGCCTGCGCGGCTTGTATTTGAGCGTGATCGGCACGCCGCCCGTCTGCAGCGAGGCGCGCATCGTGCGCCTGACGTCGACGTGGGCGTGGCGCTTTCGCCCCCTGAGCTCGTGCCCCTGGGTGGCGAGCCGTCGCTTCAGCTGCGCGACGACCTTGTGGACCTGGGCCAGGTCCTGGATCGGCCCGGTCGGGAGCGCGCGATCGAGCTCATTCAGCGGGCGCTTGGGGGGGAGGCTGGCGGTGCGCTCGATCAGGTTGCGCTCCAGCTCCCGGCGGAGGTGCTGCTCGAATTTCCTCAGCTGGTCTCGCGGAACGCCCTGCCTGCGCGGGTCGCCGTCGGGGAGGTCGGGCTGCGGCTCGGTTCGGAGCCCAAGCGCCCGTCTGATCCGCTGCACGTCGACGCCGAGCACGCCCGAGCCCTCGCCGCGCCCGAACGCTGCGATCGCCAAGCGGGCGAGATCGCGAATGGCGGCGTCCTCGCCTTGTTGCAGGGCCTGGGCGATCTGCTGGCGCAGCGTGTCGATGTCGACCTCGGCGTTGCCGTCGGCACGATCGGCGTCGGCCGGCGCCTCGGTGATGGTCTGGCGGGCTGCCTCGGCCTCGGCCGCGCGGAAGAAGAAGCGGTCGAATACGAGCTCGAACACGCGCCGGTCGTCCTGCGACTTCGCGAGCGTGGCCGCTAGCGCCTCCTTGAAGTCGGCCTGCTCGGTCCAGGGCACTTGTTCGAGCGCCTCGAAGGCATCGAGCAGCTCCGAGGTCCCGACGGCGAGACCTTCGTCTCGCAGGTCCTCGGCAAACGCAAGCAACTGTCCGTCGAAGGCACCCGGCCCCCTGGGCGGAATGCCGCCGTAGATGTTCCTCGGACCCGTTTGCGGGCCCTCAGGCTGCGGGAGCCGCGGCATCGCTCAGCTTGACCCCCACGCGCGCCGCGACCGTGTCCAGATCCGTGCGGTGCTTGACGATCACGCTCATTGTGTCGTTGAACGTCGTGGGGTTGATGTCGTTTGCCCCGAGCAGGATCAGCGCGCGCGCCCAGTCGATCGACTCCGCGATGCTCGGAGGCTTCTTCAGGTCGAGCTCGCGGACCTGGTGGACGATTTCGACGAGCTTGCGAGCGATCTGCTCGTCGAGCTCGGGCGTGTGCAGGCGGACGATCTCGAGCTCGTGTTCGAGATCCGGGTAATCGAGCCAGAGATAGAGGCAGCGACGCTTCAGGGCCTCGGTCAGCTCACGCGTGTTGTTCGAGGTGAGCAAGACAATCGGGTGCGTTCTGGCGGTGATGCGGCCGAGCTCGGGGATGCTGATCTGGAAGTCGGAGAGCAGCTCGAGCAGCATCGCCTCGAACTCCTGGTCGGTCTTGTCGATCTCGTCGATCAGGAGCACGACGGGCTCGGCGCTTGCGATTGCCGTCATCAGCGGCCGCTGCAAGAGGAAGTCCTCGCCGAAGATGTCGTCCTGGACGTCCTGCCAACCGGCGCCGTCAGCCTCGGCCTGGATCCGCAGCAGCTGCTTGCGGTAGTTCCATTCGTACAGGGCCTTCGCCTCGTCGAGCCCCTCGTAACACTGGAGCCGGACCAGCGTGCGGTTGAGGTACTTGGCGAGCGCCTTCGCCAGCTCCGTCTTGCCGACACCCGCCGGCCCCTCGACCAGCACGGGCTTG
>Ga0073928_10004942_pt1 | contig 19114 bp, 22 predicted proteins | sample PaiPotPPA55metaG_FD_76969 | JGI IMG/M metagenome (GOLD analysis project Ga0073928, IMG submission 76969) | Iron sulfur acid spring bacterial and archeal communities from Banff, Canada, to study Microbial Dark Matter (Phase II) - Paint Pots PPA... ... | reverse complement strand
CCTCGGTGGTTGCCACAAGCACAATCCCGCAGAGCCCAGGGCCCCGTAGCTAAACCGCCGCTCGGCGGAATCACCAGTCCAGGCTTCTAAGTCTGGGTATCCCCTGGCACTTCTGAGCCACCGTGCTAAGTCGGCGGGCGCACGGCCGGCGCGTCCGATTTGGGGCCAAAGCGCGCCCGAGACCGGTCGTGCCACTCCGGTCTCGGGTCCGCGAGCAGGTAGTGCTTACTTGGTCTCTACCCCTATGAGGGCGGTCACGCCGCCGGTCGCAAAGTTGCCGAGATCATCGACAACCTTCTTGAACCCGGGGGTGGCCACACCCTTCTTTAGTGCGGCCATGGAAGAAAAGGTCAGCTCCGCCTTGCGGTACAAGGTCGGTGGCTTGCCATCAGCCGTTGACGTGAATTTTACGAGCAGGCCTTTGGTGAAGCCGATCTCCTTTGCGTTCGCGGTCAGGATCGGCAAGTGCGTTTCGGAATAGTATTTCTCGAAGGCCGCGGTGTCCTTCGGCTGGTTGTACAGTACCACGAAGTGCGCGGGGGCGACGCCGGCCGCGGGCGCGGCGGTGGCATTTCCGATGGTGTACGCGGCGCCCGAAAGAGCGAGCGCGCAGAAAGCGACTCGGGCGACTCGGGCGACTCGGGCGACTCGGAACGGATGGTGCATTCGTGCTCCTGGGTGTGGACCGGCGGTTAGTCTGCGATTGACATCCCCAGCACCTCGTCGTGAGGTGCGCGCCGCAACAACGTGCGGCGTACGCTAGCGCCCGTCAACCGGCGTCGGCCCCGGGACGCCAGACACTCAGCGGTGAACGAACGTTCGCGTCCATTCCGCATGGCTGGCGACCTCCGCGAAGCGGCCCAAGGCTCACGCACGGTGGCGCGGAGCTCAGAGCGACGAAACGGTCGTGGTCGGCGTGGAAAGTGGTATGCAGCGTGCGTGGGAGGGCTGCTCCACATCACGATAATACCACTAATCGGAGGAGCTACCGATGGCCAACCACGAAACATTGAAGGATCTGTATCTGGACCAGCTGCGCGACCTCTACAGTGCTGAGCGCCAGATCGTAGAGGCGTTGCCGGATATGGAAGAGGCGGCCAAGAGCGCCCAGCTCCGGGATGCGTTCGTCACGCACTTGGAGGAGACGAAAGGGCATGTTGGCCGGCTAGAGCAAATCTTTGAGTCTCTCGGCGAGAAGGCGGGCGGCGAGAAGTGCGACGCGATCGAGGGGATCCTCAAGGAAGGCAAGAAGGAGATGAAGAATTGGCGTGAGTCGCCAGCCGAACTGCTCGATGAAGCGCTCATTGCGGGCGGCCAGCGGGTGGAGCACTACGAAATTGCGGCGTACGGCACAGCGCGGGCACTCGCCGAGCGACTCGGGCGCACAAACGACGCAAGGTTGCTGCAGCAGACGCTGAATGAGGAGAAGCATGCGGACAGCGTCCTCACGACGATCTCCGAATCGCTCGCGCCGGCGGCCAGCATGTCCGGTGGGGCAAGGGGCGCTACCACGAGGGAGGCGAATCTGCGCTAGCGGTGGTGCTCTCCGGGGGAGAGGCTAGGGATTATCATCCTCGTATGGGCAATCCCTACGCCTCTTTTCTCGGAGATCGGGACCCCGTCGGGGTTGTCGGAGCGACGCCGCAGCGACTCGATGATCTGTCGAAGCGCCTCGGGCCTGCGGGCTTCAACCGGTCTCTGGCACCAGGCAAGTGGACGGCGCGTGAGATCGTGTGTCACTTGGCGGACTGCGAGATCGTCTTCGCAGTCCGCCTTCGGCAGACGCTAGCCGAAGATCACCACGTCATCCAGCCGTTCGATCAGGACCTATGGGCGCGCACATATGCCGCATACAGCGCGTCCGCGGCATTGGACCTCTTCAAAGCCACGCGTGCGTGGAATGTCGCGCTCATCGAGGCAACGCCCGCTGCCGCGTTCTCCAAGCCCGTAACGCATCCCGAGAGGGGGGACATGACGTTTCGCACATTGGTCGAAACGATGGCCGGACACGACATCAACCATATCCAGCAACTCGACAAGATCGCTTCTGCTTCGGCTACCGCTCCCCAGGCTGCTCGGTGACGGTCGTGATCCACCGTTCTATCTTCGCGCGCAGCAGTGGCAGCGTGACATTCCCGTCCTCGAGCACGCGATCGTGGAATTGTCGAATGTCGAAACGCGGGCCCAGCGCGTCCTTCGCCTCCTGGCGGAGCCTCAGAATCTCCATCTGCCCGAGCATGTACGACGTGGCCTGACCCGGCCACGCGATGTAGCGGTCCACCTCCCCTTGGATTGCGCGCTCGTCCTCGGTCGTGTGGGTTCTCATGAAATCCATCGCTTGTTCGCGACTCCACCCTTTCGTATGAATGCCCGGGTCCACGACTAGCCGCGCAGCTCGAAATGCCTGGCTCGTCAGGAGGCCGAGTCGCGACAGTGGCGATGAGTAGAGCCCCATCTCGTCGGCCAGCCCTTCGGCATACAGCGCCCAGCCTTCGCCGAACCCGGACTTGAAGAAGTACTTGGTCAGAGGGTGCGCATTGCGGAGCTCCACGGCGATGCCAGTTTGGAGAACGTGGCCCGGGATCGCCTCGTGAAACGCCAATGACTCGAGTCCAGCGCGATTCTTGTGCGTGGGATCATAGGTATTGATCAGGAACACGGCCGGGCTGCCGTCCGGGCCGGGCGGCATCTCCTCCCCGGGTGCGCCCGCAATCTGGCGAAACTCCGGGTAGTCGCGAATTACCACTCCGGCCTTGGGCAGAATGCCGAACCATTTTGGGACCGCGGCGCGCGCGCGATTGATCGCGGCCTGTGCGGTGTCTCGGATGGCTTGGCGAGTCGTGAACGCGTACATCGGGTCAGTACGGATCTTGTGCAGCAGTGCGGGGACGTCGGACATGCCGAAGTCACGCTCCGCGATCTCGTGCATCGCCTGTTGTATGCGTGCCGTCTGTGCGAGGCCGATTCGATAGACAGAATCGGGCGGAATCTCGAGCGTGCTCGATAGGCGGACGCTGGCGTCATAGCACGCCGCGCCGTTGGGCAGCGCCGAGACTCCGATCGATGTGCGCGCGGCGGAGAGGTACGTCTTCGCCAGGTAATCCCTGTAGCGGCGGATCGCGGGATTGAGCTCGCTCGTGATGACGTGCGTCAGATCCCGCCGGAACGCCGGCGTCGTGTCTCGTTCGGCGGCGGCAGCGAATGCTGAGGACTCGGGCTTGGCCTTGAGCAACCCATCGAGCTGCGAGATCACTGCGGTGACAATCACTCGCGGCGCGGTGTACCCCTGGGCGACGCCCGACCGCAGGTTGGCGATTTCGTTGTCTACGTAGCGGGCCAGCGCGCTGGCTCTTGATACAGCGAGTCCGCGCAATGAATCGGTGCCGACCGGCTGTCTGTCCGCGACTTCGGTGAACACCGATTGCCACCCGGCCGGCGATGAGTTGACGTCCCATAGCTCGTGGCGGCAGATGCGCGTGCCGATCGCGCCTTCCAATGTTTCGCGCAGCACGCCGTAGGTCACCCATTCCGGCCGCCCGATGAGAATGTCGGCGTCGATCTCCTTGACTCTCGTGACCAGCGAGTCTTCGCGGGCGCGCCACGCAGCGAGCGCGGCGGGGGTGTTGTCCGTCACTCGTGCCTGATCGCCATACGGTGCGCCGTTGAGCAGCGCTTGCTCGGGGCGGTACGCGAAATACGACTGCACGTACTCGTCGGCCGCGGCGGTGACGGCGTGGGCTGCCCTGTCTATCACGCCGCTGCTAGTGGAGCGGGATGGCGCTTTCAAGGACCCTCGATCACAGGCTGTGAGCAGCAGCAGCGCAGCGGCGCACGGCTTCAAAGCCCGCGCACGAGCGTGCTGTCCCAGCTTCCGAGGGTTGCGATTGTGTCGTACGTGCTCTGCCAGAACGAGAGAAGCGCGGCGTCCGGATCCTCGGCTTTGCGCAGGGCATCGTAAGGGAGCACCCACTCTCGAAGCCGTTGATCGTAGCTGCCGGCGGCAGGCCTGATCGGCGCCGCGGAGCATCCAGCCGGCTCGGGGTAGGCGTAGGCGTAGAACGTGGCGTCGAGCGCGCCGCTGCCTGGCCACCAGCCTGCGCTCGCGCACTCGCGCGAATACGACTCGCGCGTGACCCAATCGGCGAGGTTCGGAATGCCGCCCGGGTGCTGGGGAGCCGAGCGGCCGGAAAAGCGCGTACACGCCAGGTCGAAGCTGCCCCAGAAAAAGTGCACCGGGCTGCACTTGCCCGTGAATCTGCCACGGAACACGCCGAGCACTCGTGCGGCCTGAGCCAGTGCCTGCCAAAACCGTGTCACGTATGCCGCGTCGTACGACGCGTGCGTCTCGTCTTCCGAGAACGGGATCGGCGTCTCCACTTCGACCGGATGCGGCCAGATATGCACTCGGAGGTCGAGATCGAGCAGCGATGCTCGGTACTCGCGATAGAAATCCGCGACAGACCTCGGGGCGAGGGCAATCTGGCGCTCGTCACTTCCGGTGCGCACGGCGAGAACGTGATCGACGAAATCGAACTCCGCCTCGACCACGCGATCCGCGTACGGCATGGCCGACGTCGTGAGGCCGCGCGCCGAGACGTACAGCGGCACCTGCCACCAGTGGTTCACCATTGGCGCGAGCGCAAGACGCGTCTTGCCGACGATTTGTGTCCACATATGGAGCGTGTCTTTCGTGTCCCGCCAGGCCTCGAGCGGGAGCGGCGGCCACGACGTCACGTTATCCCGATGCGCTTCACCAGATCCGCGTAGCGAGCGTCCCCGCGCAGCGGCCGGTAGCCCGGATCGAGGTGGAGGTACAGCAGTCCAGCCGATCGCGCCTGGTATGCGCGCTCGAGCGACGCGAAGGCCTGATCGAGATCGCCGACCGCCGCGTATCCCATCGCGATTATCTCCGCGCGCAGGTACTGCCGCCGCGACTCTTCCTCGAGACGCGACAGGATCGCCTCCGCCTCATCCTTCTGTCCGAGCGCTGCCAGTGCGCGCACGATCATGGCGTCCCACGAGCGCGGAGATCGCTCGAGCACCTGCGCTCGGCGGTACCACGCGAGCGCGGTCTCGGGGTCGCCCTTCGACAGGTGCGCCGAGCCGATGTAGTGCTGGGCGCGGTGACAGATCTCGTCCATCTCCATCGTGCGCTCGCCCTGCGCGATGGCGGCATCGTAGTCGCGGTCATACAGGAGGAAGCGCGCCAGCCACTCGCTGTAGTGGACTGAGAGCGGGTCGAGCAATAGCGCCTTGCGCATTGTCTCTATGGCGTCACCCATCCGTCCGACCGCTGGCAGGATGGTGCCGTGCACGTAGTGCGCCTCGGCGTAGTTCGGGCTTAGCGCCGTCGCGCGCGCGAGTTGTGCCTCGGCCTCGTGGAATTTCCACTCGTGCCAGCCCAGCACCTTGCCGAGCGAGGTGATCGCCTCGGCGAGCTCCGGCTCGCGCTGCAGCGCGCGCTCGGCGGCGCCTTTGGCGCGCGGGTAGGCATCGTCCGGCGCCACCCAGTCGTCGGCGAGGTTGCACCACGCGTCCGCGATTCCGGCGTAGGCACGCGCGAGCGCCGGGTCCTGCAGCAACGCCTGCTGGAACAGATCGAGCGAGCGCCGCAGCGCCGGCTCGGAGAGTTTCGCGAAGAAGAACCGGCCCTTCAGATAAAGCGTGTACGCCTCGAGGTTCTTGGTGGGCGCCACGATCTGCCCCTGGTCGCCGGCGAGGCGAATTCTGAGCGCATCGACGATGGCGCGCGAGATTTCATCCTGGACGGCGAACACGTCCTCGAGGTGCCGGTCATACGTCTCGTTCCAGAGGTGATAGCCACTCTCGACGTCGATGAGTTGCGCGGTGAGGCGGATCTTGTTCCCCACTTTTCGCACACTGCCGTCGAGCACCGTCGTCACGCCCAGCTTCTCGCCGATCTGGCGGACTTCCACTTCCTTTCCTTTGAAAGCGAAGGAGCTCGTGCGCGACGCCACGTGGATGCCGGGCAATTTGCCGAGCGCGTTGATGATTTCTTCCGTCATGCCGTCGGCGAAATACTCGTTCTCCGGATCTGCGCTCATGTTCTTGAGCGGAAGAACGGCGATCGCCTTTGGCGCTGACCGGACCGCGTCGCCCGTCGGGCGCTGCGGCACGGCGCTGGTGTCGCGCCCTATGACGCGAAGCGCCTCGGCGAACTCGGCGGCGGTGGGGTACCTGTCCACCGGCGTACGCGCGAGCGCGCGAGTGACGGCGACGTCCACCGCCTCGGGGACGTCGCGTGTGGTGCGCACCTTAGGGATCGGAGACACGAAACGCTTGGCAATTATCGCTTGCGGAGTGACGCCGGTGAATGGCGGCTCGCCCGTGAGCATCTCGTACAGCACGCACCCCAACGAATAGAGGTCGCTGCGGCCGTCGGTGCCCAATTCACCGGCAGATTGCTCGGGGCTCATGTACGCGGGGGTGCCTACGGCGAATCCGGTCTGCGTGATGGAACGGCTGCTGTCGGAGAGCGCCTTGCCGATGCCGAAGTCTGCCACGACCGCGGCGCCTTCGTGGAGCAGGATGTTCTCGGGCTTGATGTCCCGGTGGACCACGTTGTGCCGGTGTGCGTAGTCGAGCGCTGAGGCGACCTCGCGGGTGAGGCGCAGGGCGTCGGAGAGGGAGAGCTGGCGCTCTTTGTCCAGCCGCTCGCGCAGGGAGCGCCCCTCCATGCTCGGCATCACGTAGAAGAGCAGCCCGTCGGCTTCGCCGGAGTCGAACATCGGAAGAATGTGCGGGTGCGTGAGGCCTGCGGCCATCTTGATCTCCCGCAGGAAACGCTCGGCCCCGATCTCGGCGGAGACCTCGGGGCGCAGCACTTTGAGCGCGACATGGCGGTCGTGACGCACGTCGTGCGCGAGAAAGACAACGGCCATCCCGCCCTGGCCAAGCTCACGATCGAGCGTGTAGCGACCCGCGAGCGCGAGAGCGAGACGAGCGTCGAGCGAAGTCATCGGACCGGAAGATGCAGCGAAGTCCATTGGCGCGCCGGTCGCGATCCGGCGACGGACCCCGAGCGCCGCATCACGGGCCAGTCGGCCACTGAAAGCACAGGGCAAATCCGTCAGGATCTGTGAAGGCGTTGCGGCGGCGACTGCGTAGGGCCGCGCTGCTCGTGGTCGGCGAGGGTGCGAGCCATGCTCTGGCGTTAGGTGGTAAGGATGACTACCTTTACTTTCCAACTGGAAGGTAAGGCATGGCGAATTCTAGCGTTATGAGTAGCAAAGGGCAGGTGACTATACCCCAGGAAGTTCGGGCCAGGCTTGGGCTCAAGGAGGGGGACCGGCTGGAGTTTATTGTGGAAGGCGGCCGCACGGTCATCCGCCCCGCGCGCAGCAACCTAAACCCGTTCGATCGCTACATCGGCGCGCTTGGCACCTTCGCGAATGAGGTGGAGATCAACGCGTGGGTGCGTGAGCTGCGGGACGACGACGCGACGGGCGAAAAGTGAGGACCGCGCTCGACACTAACGTGATCTCGGGTCTCTGGACCCGCGAACCGCTCGCCTCGCGCGTTGCCGCCGACTTGGGACGCGCGCACAGCGAGGGTGGACTCGTCGTCGCCGCGCCGGTGTACGCGGAGCTACTTGTGCATCCGTCGGCAACACCCGCGTTCGTGGACGGTTTTCTCGCTGCCACCAATGTGGCGGTGGACTTTGCGCTCGACGAGCCCATATGGCGTGAGGCGGCCGCCAGGTTCGCCGCATACGCGGCGCGGCGGCGCGACTCCGGCGCCAGCGGGCCAAAACGCCCGCTGGTGGACTTCGTGATCGGAGCTCACGCAGCGTTGCGCGCAGATCGTCTACTCACACTCGACCGCGATCGCTACGCCCACGATTTTCCCCAGCTCGTCTTGATGTAGCCGCGACTCGCACTCCTAGGAAGAGCCCCATGCCGATCGAGGTCGATCTCCTGAGCGACACCGTCACACGGCCTACGCGAGCGATGCGGGAGTTCATGTGCCGGGCGGAGGTCGGCGACGAGCAGACGTTGGAGGACCCAACCGTCAACACGCTGCAGGAGATGGTCGCCGAGCTGCTCGGTAAGGAGGCCGCGCTGTTCCTGCCTTCCGGAACCATGTGCAACGAGATCGCGCTGCGCGTGCACTGCCGGCCGGGCGACGAGATGATCGCGCATCGCACAGCGCATCCCATCCACTTCGAGGCCGGTGGCCCCGCGGCGCTCGCCGGCGTGAACGTGAGTGTGCTCGACGGCGCCCGCGGGCAGTACGACCAGGAGGCGGTGGCGGCGGCCATCCGCCCCGATAGCCGCTACATGCCGAAAAGCCGCCTGCTCTGGGTCGAGCAGACCAGCAACCTCGGCGGTGGCTCGATCTGGGCGCTCGCGCGAATCACCGCCGTTACGGAGGTCGCGCGGCAGCAAGGCCTGCGCACGCATCTCGACGGCGCTCGGCTCATGAACGCCGTGGTGGCGAGCGGCGTCGGAGCGTCCGAGTACGCAGCGGCGTTCGACTCGGCATGGATCGACTTCACGAAGGGGCTCGGCGCCCCGGTCGGGGCCGCGCTCGCGGGCTCGCGTGAGTTCATCGCCGAGGCGTGGCGCCTCAAGCAGCAGATGGGTGGGGCGATGCGCCAGGCGGGGATCATCGCTGCGGGCGGGATCTTCGCGCTGCGACATCACGTGGATCGGCTCGCGGAGGACCATGCCAACGCGCGCCGGCTCGCGGACGGTCTCGCCCATCTGCCTGGCGTCGTGCTAGATCCGGCGTCCGTCGAAACCAACATCGTGATCTTCGAACTGAAGGGCCCTATGGACGCCGCGCAGGCGGTGGCGATGCTTCTCTCTCGCGGCGTCCGCATGGGCGCCATGGGCCCGAGGACCGTCCGCGCCGTGACCCATCTCGACGTCAGCGCACAGCAGATAGAGCGCGCGCTCGAGGTGGCAGCGGATACTCTTAGCGTCGCTCGACGCGCGTGATCTCGGCTTCGGTTGGCGCGATCAGCACGAGCGTGGGGAAATAGGTCCGCAGTCGCCCTGGGTCGCGGGTGAGTACTGTCATTCCGCGAACAGCGGCGTGGGCACCGACGTAAAAGTCGGGGGGTGTGGCCGTCTTCGCGCCGCCACGTCGCCGATAAGCGACGAACGCCTTTCCCGCTAGAAACGCGGCCTCCCACGGAATCGGGTCCCGGCGCACTTCGTCCGCGGGAAGCCGCGCTTCCAAGTCCTCGATCCGCGCGAAGCCGGCTGAGATCTCTGCATAGATGATGGGATTTATTGCAAGGATGGCGACATCGGCCTGCGCCGCCAGCGCTCCAGCGGACCACTCGTACCAGGTAGGATCCTCCGTCACGATGTCGAGGAGAACGCTGCTGTCGACCAGCGTCTCGGCCACAACTCAGGGCTCGCGCGTCAGGGCGAGAATCTGATCGGTGGTCATGCGAACAGTTGCGCTTCCGCGGAGGCGGTCGACTAGGCGCGCGCCCCGCCGGCCGGGACCTTTGACCTTCTCGAGGACGGCAGCGTTGCCGCGCACGCGGAAGCGGACATCCGTATGAGGCAGGAGGCCCAGTTGCTCGCGAACATCGGCGGGAATGGTGACCTGTCCCTTGCTAGTAATTCGCATTGAGTTTCCGGAAGCGGTATTACTCTTACATGTAAGAATAGGATATAACGCCGCCGGTCGCAATGCTCGAACCCGAACCGTACCGACCCGAGGCTAGGGGCGCGATTCGCCGCGGCCCGCCCTTACTACATGTTCGCCTCTGGGCGCGCGCCCTCCGGAGCACTGGCCGTCGGGGCGTGCGCCGGCCGCCGCGCTGACAGTGGGGCGGTCGCCTGCCGATGCCGCCGCCTCGATCACGAACTCGGCGACTTTCTCAGGCTGCGAGAGCATCGCGACATGGCTGCTGGGAAGCGTCAACGTTTTCGCGTTCATTCTCCGCGCCGTATAAATCTCCTGCTCGGGAGCTATGGCGCGATCGTTTGACGCAACGACAAACCAGCTTGGCTTCGAGTGCCAGGCGGCCTTGGTGATCGGCGTCGAGAGCAGGGCTCCCTGCGTCGCCGCTTGCGTGGCGACCATAGTCTGCTTCTCTGCAGCGGAAAGATCCTGCGCGAAGTCCTCCGCGACGCCCTTCGGGGTCAGCAGAAGGAAGCCGTCTTCAATGGGCTGGAGCTCACCAAAGAGCGGGGGCGTTGGAAAATTCTGCGCCAGGCCGGCAAGGGTCTCTCCCTCATCGGGAGCGAATGCGGCGACATAAACCAGTCCTGCTACTTTGGGATTGTTGCCCGCCTCCGTGATGACCGCGCCGCCATAAGAGTGGCCGGCCAGCAGCACCGGGCCATCCTGCGCGTTAAATGATGCGGTTGGTCGCCGCTACGTCGTCGGCGATCGACGTCAGAGGATTCTGGACCGCGGCCACGTGGAGACCTTTCGCTTGCAGAAGCGGGATCACTTTGGACCAGGAAGAGCCGTCGGCCCACGCGCCGTGAACGAGTACGATGTTCTTTACCTGTGGCATCGGATTCTCCTTAGCTTCGACTTCGGCTTGGTAGTTGGTGACAGTCCCGTGATAATGTATCCCACCTAAATCGCCCCGCGGCCTTTTAGCTCCAAGGCAGCGGTTGACCACCGCCGGCGCCATTGATTGAGGGCGGACATCTAGAGGGGGCCCAGCTGTGGCAGCGCCGCCCGTCTCGCGTCAATGGTGCCGCCGCGCTCGCCTCCCGGCGTTGGCCGCGCCAAGTTACATGGCGCCGCGATGACGGCGACGATAAATCGTAGCGAAGCATCGATGCTAAGTCCTATCTTGTAGGGACCACTACTTCGTCCGGCACTGAACAGTGGAACCTACGATCGAGCAAAAGTTTGATGCGCAGAAGGAGTTACTCCTGGGGGACTCTGCGCTAGTCAGCACCAAGCATCGGATTTTTCTCGGTGACGCCCGAGAAATGGCCGAGCTGCAAAGCCCTGCCTCTGTCCATCTGGTGGTGACATCGCCTCCGTATTGGACCCTTAAGGAATACGATGGCGAAGCTGGCGATGACCAGTTGGGGCATCTTGATGATTACCAACTCTTTCACGCTGAACTAGCGCGGGTTTGGAAACGCTGCTTCGATCTGCTCATCCCAGGCGGTCGTTTGTGCGTTGTGGTTGGAGACGTCTGCCTACCGCGTCGGAAGACTGGCCGACACCTAGTGATGCCATTGCATGCCGACATTGCCGTGCACTGCCGATGCATCGGCTTCGACTACCTGACGCCGATCCTGTGGTACAAGATTGCGAACGCGGCAACGGAGGTGGTCGGCAATGGATCGCCGTTTCTGGGTAAGCCGTATGAGCCGAACGCAGTAATCAAGAACGACGTCGAGTACGTCCTCCTTTTTCGGAAGCCTGGAGGATATCGCAACCCAACGCAGTTCCAGCGTACTATGAGTCTCATCGCAAAGGAGGACCACGCGCGCTGGTTCCGTGCGATATGGGCCGACGTCCCCGGCTCCAGTCGTGAACGGGGTCACCCGGCGCCGTACCCGGTCGAGCTAGCGTACCGCTTGATCCGCATGTTTTCGTTCGTTGGTGACACCGTCCTCGATCCATTTGTCGGGACGGGCACAACCACCGAAGCGGCGATGAACGCGGCCCGTTCTAGTATCGGCTACGAAATCGAACCGAAGTACATCGCGATGATGAAGGAGAGGTTCGCCCAATTGCGAACCGAGGCGGAAATAACTTTTGCTGATGGCGCGGCTGTCGGAACCGCGCATGTGCTTAGCCAAATAGGCTAGCCCTTTTTGATACTCAAAAACGCTCGTCGTAGAGCTTACTGATTCGCAGCAGCGCCGCGCCGTAGAGGCGACAGGTCTCATCTCGATCGACCCAGTCGAAAGGGTAAGGCGCCGAGTTGGTCGCCTTGAATCGTAAAATTAGCAGTTCGTCGTACTTCGAGCGGACGCGTTCTTCGAGACGCGGAATAACCTTCGGAGCCTCGCGTGCAGGCGGTATTTCTGCGGGATACGCTCGGTCTTTCTCGTATCCCGTGTACGCCTCAGAAAAGTTGACCCCGACGATCGCGACGCGAATCGCATTGCGTGTTTGATCCTCGAATGTTCGAGCTTGGCCTTCAAGGTCGTTGATTACGCGGTCGATCTGCTTGCCCATGGCCTTCGCGACGATCTTGACCTCAGCGCCAATCTCGAGGGTGGCAATCGGCCCACGCCGAACAACCAATCGCCCTCGCCGATGGGCTCCTGACCGGGAACAAGTTCGCCGAAGGTCCCGTCGCCTCGTCTACCAAGTCTCCCAACGATCCTGTTCGGCGCGTTGACTACACACCCCCCGGCGGTGACACGCTCAACGAATTTCCTCGAGCGCCCCAGCGAGAACAGATCCTCGTAAAGGTGCGAGGCGATGAAGTTCCCGATGCCTTGATTGCGATGGATGTAGGGATGTCCATCGAAGGCCCCGACGAACTCTTCTAAGAGTCGATACTCCAACGGGCCATTACGGTTTGAGGGATGCTGTGGTTCAACTACAACACCAACAGCAAATCGATCGCGCTATCGAATCGGGTCGCGTGGAGGGCCCCAGCTCTTTCGCTGAGGATTTGGCCAGCCTTCTAGGAGCGCATCGGCACCAGACGGAATCTCGCTTGGATCCGGGTTGAGGGCATCCGGAACATCTTCGGCCAGCCGAGTCGGAGCACTGTTACGAGTCATTTCCCCGATGCGCTTGTTTCGATTCGCTGGATCCAAGATTCCTTGAATTCGGGACAAGAACAGGCGTTGCATATTCTCGACAGCCTCCTCCGGCGAGGCGAATCTGCCGAGCTGTGCATCCAGCACTTGGTATGCGGCAACGAGTGGATCTAGGGCAGCATGACGATATCCGCGATAGGCGGGAGGCTTGTGCTTATCATTCTTGCCTGGCGCGGGCTGGTTTGGCAAGAAGAATCGACCGCGCTCCCCTAACGACCAGAGCCCGGGTTCGATGCCCTGAGAGAATCGCTGCGTCGTAGCTCCCAGCCGCCATTCCCTGACAGACCTGTCTTGCTTCCGACATGGCTGTAACTGCTTCGGACGCCCATTCTCTGAGGTCTCGCAGCCAATTCATCGTTGCCACAAAGTCGGAATCGGACTTTGTGCTGCGGCCGATATGCCAGACAAGTCCCAAACTGGCGACGGCGGTGAGCGCTATGATTGCGTTTGTGTCTATCATGACGAGCTGGGAATGTATGGGATGGCCCATACGCTGGCAGAGGTGCCACGTGGCCTGGTCCGGCGGCTTCCCCGCAACCCTCGATTCTTGAGGAAGTAGACCACCCGATCACGGATATGCCGCAGCCGACGCCTAGTCCAATTCGATCTGGCACACGCACGCACTTTACTCACGCCTACCTCTTTCGAGGGGCATCGGACGCATTGGAGCGATCGCAGGCTGAGGAGCCAGGGAGCTTCTATCAGGCCATGCTCGCGGTACTTGCTACCGCGTTTGCGGCGGAGGCGTACCTCAATTACATGGGTCCCCTCGTGGCACCAAATTGGACAGATGACGATGAATGGCTGGAACCGAACAAGAAACTCAAGCGCGTCGCCCGAGCCGCCGGCTATGAACTCGACACCAATAGTGGGGAGTACCGGGACTTCAATCGGCTATTCAGAGCCAGGAATCTCCTTGTTCATGGTCGGAAGGAGACGGTTCATGCGGCGTGGGATCCGGCCGTAGAGGGGATTTCTGGCGCGGACAGTCTCGCCACGCAGTGGATGATGGAATGCAATCCCGTGAGAGCGGCGAAACTCCTTAATAGCGCACGGGCTCTCATCGTTGCTATCCATAGGGCGTCGGGGCGCTTCCTTGATCCGTTCATGACAATGGCTGAAGGTGAATCATCGGGCGGCATTTGAGCGACGCGGTACTCAACTAGTCGGACCGCACCAGTTGCAAGAGCAGTTCAGAGAGCGGTCTTCGGACATGTGGTGAAAAAAAGCAGAAGTGCATCTCGCCGTTATCTCCTATCCCTCCTAAATGGCCCCGCGGCCTTTAAGCTCTAGGTAACGGTTGACCACCGCGGGCGCCATTGATTGGGGGCGGACGTCTACTACGCTTACGCCGGCCTGGCGCATTTGAGCTAGTGCTTCGTCCCGGGCGGAGAGCAGCTCTTCAGCCGCGGCGGCCGCGTATACACCGGCGACGGTTGCCTCGGCGGAGGGCGTGGCGGCGGCGACGAGCGCCTCGTTGCGGAGGGCAACCACTAGCGGCAAATGTCGGCGTGCACTGCGCGCGGTGTGCGCGATGAGTGCCTGAGATGACCGCACGTCGATGACGTCCGTGAACAGCACTACCAGCGAACGCCGACGCTGCCGCGCATCAAGGGTGCGGAACGCGGCGGCATAGTCGGGTTCCACCATCGTCGCTCGCACCGGAATCAGCGCCTCCCGTATCGCTTGCAACGCCTTGGCCCCACGTGCCGGCGGCACGAATGCGCGCACTTCGTCGTTGAACACCAATAGGCCCACCTGATCGCCCGACGCCACCGCGACGTCCGCCAGTACCAGAGCAGATGACAGCGCGTGCTCGAATCGCGGCATCCCGTCATCCTCCTGCGTCATGAGCCGCCCCGCGTCCACCACGAGCAGCACCGTTTGTCCCTGCTCGACGGAGAATTCACGAACGATCACTCGCTGGCGTCGCGCGGTCGCCTTCCAGTCGATGAACCGTGGATCATCGCCCGCCATATAGTCCCGCAGCCCGGCGATGCTCGTCCCTTCGCCCCGTCGCCGGAGCGCGCGCACTCCGACGTCGCGCAGGCGGTGCTGCAATGCCAGCAACCGGAACCGCCGAGCACTTGTAAGGGACGGCGCGACCGTGATGCGGTCCGGTGGGCCGAAACGCAGCGTACGCTGCACTAGGCCCATGGGGCCTTGCGCGCGAATCGCGATCGGCCCGAGCGGCCACTCCCCGCGATCCCATCCGGTCACGCTCACCGGCAAAGTCGCCTCGCCTCGCCCTTGCAGCGAAAAAGGGATGGGCCCCGAGCCCACGCGTCGCACCGCCTCCGGGAGTGCGTCATACAGTGCGCCGCGCACGCGAGCCGGCCAGGTCGACCGAATGGTGTACGCACCCCGTACCTCGTCGCCTACGCCAACTGATGTCGGCAGAGTGCGCTCTACATGCAGCGCGCGCCGATCTGCGGTCGCCGCCGCGTCTACCACGAGAAGCACCCCCAACACGGCAAGCGCCACCGCACCAGTCACGGTTCGCCACCTCCCACCAAGCGGCGCCGCCAAGAGCCACACGGGCGCGACAAGCAGAACGACGAGTGCCAGCCGCCTTGTCGGAACGAAAGACGGTATCACTGCGGTGCCGGGACTCGGCCCAGTACTCCGTCGAGCACGTCGTCAGCGGAGCGACCCTCCACCTCCAGCTCTGGCGCCAGGATTATGCGGTGGCGGAGAACCGCCGGAGCAAAATCCTTTACATCATCGGGCGTGGCGAAGTCGCGCCCCGCGAGCAGCGCGGCGCCGCGCGCCGCCCGAAACAACGAGACCGTGGCCCGAGGAGAACCGCCCAGCGTAAGCCCCGGGTCCTCGCGAGTCGCCCGCACTATCGCCGCCACGTACTCTCGCACCTCGGGTGCCACCTTCACTGCGTCCACCGCTGCGCGCAACTCATGGCAGCCTTTCCGGTCCACCACAGGCGCAATTGGGCGTTCGCCCAACCGCTCCGCATCAAATCCCTCGGCGTACCGGGCAAGCAGCTCGAGCTCGGCGTCGCGGGACGGATAAGTAACCCGCACTTTGAGCAAGAACCGGTCGAGCTGCGCCTCCGGCAAGGGATACGTTCCCTCGTACTCGACCGGGTTCTGCGTGGCGAATACGGTGAATACCTCTCCCAACGACCTCGCTTGTCCGTCCGTGGTTACCTGGCGCTCCTGCATTGCCTCCAGCAACGCCGACTGGGTCTTGGCCGGCGCTCGGTTGATCTCGTCGGCCAGCAGCACGTCACTGAAAACAGGACCGGGGCGAAACTCGAAGTCGCGCGTGGCATCGCGATATACGCTCACGCCCGTCACATCGGACGGCATGATGTCCGGCGTGAACTGGATTCGCCCGAACCGCACACCCAGCGCCTCAGCCAGTGAGCGCACCAGCAGCGTCTTGGCCGTGCCCGGCACTCCCTCGAGCAGCACGTGGCCCCGGGCGAGAAAACCCACCAATGCCTCGTCGATCACGCCTTCCTGTCCCACGATGCGGGTCGCGACGCGCTCACGCAGCTGACGCAACGTGTCCGCTACCTGCTCTGGGATCATACTTTTGAGCTCGTTGACGCCACTGGATTGCTCTCTTGGTTTGCGGCCAATCGGCCGGTCATTGCTGCGTCGATGCGCTCCACGCCTTGCGCCACCGCTACCAATTCGACTGCGGTCACCCGCCGCTCTTCGGCGTCTCGCAACCGCGCCACGTCGCGCGCCGCACCGGGGTAACGGGCGGCCACCGCACTGAGAAACGCTGCGTCCGCATCCATCGTCCGACCGTCGCCCTCCGTGATCCGCGCCCACGAGCCAGGGGTGTGACGGCGTCGAAGCCCGCGTGCCAGGCGACGAGCGGCCACGCGGCTCGCCCCAATTTGCTCGTACGCGCGGGCCAATGCGGCGACGTGCTCGAGGGGCGATCGACGTTCGATGCTACTGCGCTCGCGCGGAACGATCGGACGCACCGCCAGCGCCAGCAGCAGTACTAATCCCGCCGCAGCAATCTGCGCGACCGTGCGACCGGAAGGCGCTCGTACGAGAAAGTGCGCCATCGCGCGAGTCACGCTCGCGTGCGGTCCAAAGCCCTGATGATACTCGTCAAAGACCAATGGTGGCCGTCCGCCCCCGGATACCCAGTCCAGCATACCCACCACCTGCCGACCGACGCCCCACCGGCACACGCGCACGACGTCGTTCCTGAAAGCGTCCGCGTCAGCCACCGCAACCACGCGCCCGCGGCCAAGCGGAAATCCAACGGCTGCATAGCGCGGCCACCGTTTCGTGGCGGATGACGAGGAGAGAGATGAGTCCGACCTCGGGCCGGGCGGAGAGCGCCGCAGCAGCAGAAAAACCACGGTGTCGCTCGGCAGCGGCGCGGTGGCTTGTATCGCGTATAGGTGTACGCGTTGATCGTACCACATTGTTGCCGCGGGAGAGTCACGCCCAGGGCAAGCGGCACTGCCCCGCGGGCCGCGGACCGCGTAGTACCCGCTGTCGGAATGCCTCACACGCAGCGAGTCGGACAGCGGCGATCCGTTCTCGACCACGTACACCAAACCTGCTCCGCGGCGCACGGCGTCGAGCATCGTATGCGTCTCGTCGAGCGAGAGCGGTATCGGGGGGTCCAAGATCGCGTACACGGCGGCCGTATCGAGGGGGCGTGTAAGAGGCGAGACGCGGCGGCTGACTCTCCATCCCAATCGTTGCGCGACCTCGTACATCCCGCGAGCAGCCCCCGGACTCGCGGCATATGTGGTGAGACGCCCTTCGCGATCGACCGGCGTTTGCTCGGGCGAAAGCAGGATCGAGACGATCACCAGCACGAGGGCGGTGGGCAGCACCACGGCAGGCCGCGTGAAGATGGGCCGGCGTCGGTTGGACGCAACCAGCGCGGTTGGCTCAGCCATCCTTTTGCACTAGCGGTGTCGCGAGAGCCAGTAAGCGCTCGTAACGGGTCTGGTCACACGAGCCCAATCCGTAAACGACCGTCTCGTAAGAGCGCGCGAATTCGCGATAGCCGTTCCAGGCGGTGGAGGACCGGCGCCTCAACTCTCGCCCGTAATCGCCTACTGTCTTGGACGGATGGATCCCGACATCGCCGCGCCCCGCGATTGCGTCGAGCAGCGCGCGATACAGAGCGTGGGCGGCGCTGGTGTAGTTGCCGGCGGCTGCAAGGCGTTGCGCGTCGGCCCACGCATCGTGAGAGCCGGCGCCCCGCCGCCCGCGCCGCGCTCGGGCCCCGCCGTCCTCTCCAATCGCGCCCAGATAGATCGCACGTCCAAGGATCGCGAGCCCCAGCGACACCAGCACGGCGATCACCACCCAACGTGCGGCCGGCGAATGGCGGATGGCGGCTACTAGCTCTCCGAGGCGCTCACCTACCCACCGCCACGCGCGATCCAACGCCGAGTCTATTACCGTCCGGTCATAGTCGCGCTGCCGGAACACCGCCGCAATCGTGTCGCTCACGGTGAGCGGGTCGAGCGGGCCGCTCGGGCTGGTCACCGAGATGTCACCGTGAGAAGCGTCTCTTACTGCGCGACGCCGCCAAATCCTTCTTTTCGAATTCTCGCGTCGTAGTACAGCGCGGTCTGGACGATGGGAAACAGCGGATACAGCACGACCGACGCAATCGCGGTAATGATTTGGATCCAGAGCTGGCTATGCGTGAGTGCAAACAGCACACCGCCAATGGCTCCGGCGACCATGTACAACAGGATGTAAATGATCGCAACCAGGATTATCGTGCGGAGCGCATGCCACTTGAGGCCCCTGGACAGCTCCACCGATCTCGCCAGTCCCGCAAATGCTCCGATACGTTCGAGGACAACCGCGGCGGGCACGACGAAAAACAGGGCCAGGAAGTAGAAGTAGCCGACGAAGAACAGCATCACTCCGGCGACCATCAATGCGAACTTGACGAGCAACGAAAAGAACACTGCTGGGATGCTCGGCACGGCGCGCCTGATACAGTCCGCGACATCTATTGAGCGGCCCAGGTAAGCGTCCGACGCCGCGTTCACCATAGCGGCGTCCATGAGCACGTACCACAGCAAGGCTACAAATCCGAAGAGGCCAAAGGACCCAAGCGGCTCGGTCGGCATCCGTCCTGTAGCTACCTCGGTCGCGACACGGCGGAAGAACGAGAGCTGTAGCACCAGGATCGGCACGTACCAGATCGCCGACATAGTGAAGAACTGCTCGTATTGTCTCCTCAGGAGCTGCACGGCGACGTCGACTATCTCCGACGCGGTGCGTGGGCGCAGATTTGCGGTCGGCGGTGCCGGGGCGCCGGGCGTAGCACCAGGTGGAGCGAGCCCCGATGGCACGAGACCGGGCGGCACGACCGGAATCGTCAACCCTCAGCTCTCTAAGTCGGGG
>Ga0073928_10004941_pt1 | contig 19118 bp, 16 predicted proteins | sample PaiPotPPA55metaG_FD_76969 | JGI IMG/M metagenome (GOLD analysis project Ga0073928, IMG submission 76969) | Iron sulfur acid spring bacterial and archeal communities from Banff, Canada, to study Microbial Dark Matter (Phase II) - Paint Pots PPA... ... | reverse complement strand
GGTGGCGCCGAACGCGATCGCAATCGCGAAGTCGGCGCTCATGCCCATCGACAGATTGTTCAGGCCATTGCGCGCGGCGATCTTCGCAGTCAGCGCGAAGTGCGGCGCCGGCGCGTCGTTGACCGGCGGAATGCACATCAGCCCGGAGATCGGCAGCCGGTATTTCTCACGGCAGCTCGCGATAAAGCTGTCCGCCTCTGCCGGCGCGACGCCGGCTTTTTGCGGCTCCTCGCCGGTGTTGAGCTGAACGAACAATTGGGGCCGCCGTTCCTGAGAATCGAACGCCTTGGCCAAGGCTTCGCAAATACTCGGGCGGTCGACCGAATGGATCGCGTCGAACAGCGCCACCGCCTCCTTCGCCTTGTTGGATTGCAGCGGTCCGATAAGATGCAACGCGATGCCGGGGTAAGCTGACATTAACCCTGGCCATTTTGCCTTGGCCTCCTGAACGCGATTCTCGCCGAATACGCGTTGCCCGGCTTCGATCACCGGCGCAATCACATCGGCATCGAAGGTCTTGGAGACGGCGACCAGCTTGACCGACGATCGATCCCGGCGCGCCTCCCTGCACGCACGCGCGATGTCTTGTTCCACCGCGGAAAGCCCGGTTAGTAAATGCGCGGTTAGCGGAGAAGAGTTTTCGGATGTCATGTCAGCTGTCGATTCGCAATTTTAAGGGATAGTTCCAATTTTACCGAGTTCGAGAAAGGCTCCTTGAACCCTTTCTTCTAGCCTGCATACGGGGTCGGGGGACAGCATGTTAGGCGTCAGTTTCAACCGCAAGAGAGTGAAACTCAAGAAGCTTCTCGGAATCCGCGCGCGGCTGGTGTTGCTGGCGTTGATCCTGGTGGCGCCGTTGATGCTGGATCGCGCCCGTTCACTCGAGGGCACACGCGCCAGGCAGGTCGCGGCCGTATCCGTCGAATTGAAAGATCTCGCGCAGCGCAGCGCCAATACATTACGGGAAGTGATCTCGTCGGTTGAGACCATCCTGAAGTCCACGGCCTATATCCGGGCATCGGTGGGAGACGCCGGTCGCAGTTGCGACCTCCTGCGCGCCAGTCTTCCCGTCAATCTGCCGTGGATTCGCAGCCTGTCGATTGTCGGCGGGGATGGACGGGTCCATTGCTCGACGCAAAGCACGCTGATCGGCCTTAATCTGGGCGACCGCGACTCTTTCAAGCAGGCACAGCAGACCCGCGACTTTGTCTTCAGCGACTTTCTGCTTGCCAAATCCGACGACACGCCGATCATGATCGCAGCCTATCCGGTATCCGCCATCGATGACGCCGCGGATTCCGTTATCATCGCCGGCGTCGATCTCGGCTGGGTATCGAAGTTCATCAGCAACCTCGGCGGCCGGCCCGGGATCTCGGCGGTGATGGTCGACAGCGCGGGAGTCGTGCTGGCAGCGCCCGAGGATCAGGCCGACATGGTCGGTCGCGCGCTGAATATGCTGCCGATGTTATTTCCCATCGCCGACAGAGTGGTCGGTTCGGACCACGCGGAAGGGGTGTTTTCATTCACCGCGCCTGACGGTTCGGAGCGGACCGTCAACTTTTCCCGCATTTCCGGTACCCAATCGCACCTGATCGTCAGCGTCGACGAAGCCAAGGCATCCGCCGACATCAACCGCGAGATTCGCAACGCCTATCTGCAGCTCGGGTTCGCCTGCCTGTTCGTGCTGCTGGGTGCCCTGGTCGCCGCGGAGAAGCTCGTCATCCGGCCGATCGAGACGATAGCGGCGATGGCGCAGCGCTTCGGCCAGGGCGAATGGTCGGTGCGCGCGGCGCTTAGCCGGCTGCCGGCTGAATTTGTTCCGCTGGCCCGCGCATTCAACGCGATGGCGGCCCGGCTTGCCGAACGCGAGCGTGAACTGATCGCCACCAATGACCGGCTGACGGTGATGGCGTCGATCGACATGCTGTCCGGCCTCGCCAACCGGCGCGGATTCCAGAGCCGGCTCGATTTCGAATGGATGAAGGCCCAGCAATACAGCAGCGAATTGTCGCTGTTGATGATCGACGTCGATCACTTCAAGCTGTTCAACGACACCTACGGTCATCCCGAAGGCGATGCCTGTCTCTCCCGGCTCGGCGAAACGCTGGCCGCCATTGCCGCCGAGACCATGGGCTTTGCAGGACGCTATGGCGGCGAGGAATTTTGTCTGTTGCTGCCGAACACCGACGCAAGCCGGGCGCTGGAGATTGGCGAGATCGTGCGCGCGGCCGTGCTGGACCTCGCGATGCCCCACGCCACCTCCAGCCATCAAACCGTCACGGTCAGCGTGGGGGTAGCCGGCGCCAGGCCGAACGACACCCAGCACCCCGGCGATCTGATCGAAGCCGCCGACGCCGCTCTCTATGCCGCCAAACGTCAGGGCCGCAACGCGGTGGCCGAGCATGGCCTTGGGCAAACCGCCGACAGTGGCGACCCGTTGGCGCTGGCGAGCTAGCCCATTCCCCCCGGTTGCGGGAGGGAGGGCGTCCCCCAGCGCGACCCGTTGACCCCAAAGCCGCTTTTGTGGCCTAGTCCGCCGTCCTTTTGGCCGGCCCCGAATCCACGAAAAGCCCTTAAGATTCCATGACCTCCGAACGCTACAACGCACGCGAATCCGAGCCGCGCTGGCAACGCCAGTGGGATGAAAAGGCAATCTTCGCCGCCAAAAACGACGATCCGCGGCCTAAATATTATGTGCTGGAGATGTTCCCCTATCCCTCCGGGCGCATCCATATCGGGCATGTCCGCAACTACACCCTCGGCGACGTGCTGGCGCGCTTCATGCGCGCCAAGGGTTTCAACGTGCTCCACCCGATGGGCTGGGACGCGTTCGGGCTGCCCGCGGAAAATGCCGCGATCGAGCGCAAGGTGGCGCCGAAGGCCTGGACCTACGACAATATCGCCGCGATGAAGAAGCAGCTGCGCTCGATCGGGCTGTCGCTCGATTGGAGCAGAGAATTCGCGACCTGCGATCCCAGCTACTACAAACACCAGCAGAAGATGTTCAACGATTTTCTGCGTGCGGGTCTCGCCGAACGCGAGAAGCGCAAGATCAACTGGGATCCGGTCGACATGACCGTGCTGGCCAACGAGCAGGTGATCGACGGCCGCGGCTGGCGCTCGGGTGCTGTGGTCGAGCAGCGCGAGATGAACCAATGGGTCTTCAAGATCACCAAATACTCGCAGGAGCTATTGGACGCGCTCGATACGCTGGACCGCTGGCCCGACAAGGTGCGGCTGATGCAGCGCAACTGGATCGGGCGCTCGGAAGGCCTGCTGGTGCGCTTCGCGCTCGACGCTGCAACGACGCCTGATGGCGAGACCGAGCTGAAGATATTCACGACCCGGCCCGACACGTTGTTCGGCGCCAAGTTCATGGCGATTGCGGCCGACCACCCGCTGGCGCAGGCGGCTGCGGCGAAAAACCCGGAACTCGCGGAGTTCATCGCGGAGACCAAACGCATCGGCACCGCGCAGGAGATTATCGACACCGCCGAGAAACAGGGTCTCGACACCGGCATCCGCGCCATCCACCCGTTCGATCCGAGCTGGAAGCTGCCGGTCTACGTGGCGAACTTCGTGCTGATGGAATACGGCACCGGCGCGATCTTCGGCTGTCCGGCGCATGACCAGCGCGACCTTGATTTTGTCAATAAATATGGCCTCGGGAATACGCCGGTGGTGTGCCCGGAAGGCCAGGACCCGAAGACATTCGTGATCTCGGACACCGCCTATGACGGCGATGGCCGCATGATCAATTCGCGCTTCCTCGACGGCATGACCATCGCGCAGGCCAAGGAAGAAGTCGCCAGGCGGCTGCAGGCGGAGTTGCGCGGCAACATGCCGATCGGCGAGCGACAAGTAAATTTCCGCCTGCGCGACTGGGGCATCTCGCGCCAGCGTTATTGGGGTTGCCCGATCCCGGTGATCCATTGCCCGAAGTGCGATGTCGTGCCGGTGCCGGACAAGGATCTGCCGGTGGTGCTTCCCGAGGACGTGACGTTCGACAAGCCCGGCAACGCGCTCGACCATCATCCGACCTGGAAGCATGTCGGCTGCCCGCAGTGCGGGGCCAAGGCGGTGCGCGAAACCGACACCATGGATACGTTCGTGGATTCGTCCTGGTACTTCGCGCGCTTCACCGATCCATGGAACGAGAAGACGCCGACCACGCTTGCGGTGGTGGACCGTCTGATGCCGGTCGATCAATATATCGGCGGCGTCGAGCACGCGATCCTGCATCTGCTCTACAGCCGCTTCTTCATCCGCGCCATGAAGGCCACCGGTCACATCGGCATGGAGGAACCCTTCGCCGGCATGTTCACGCAGGGCATGGTGGTGCACGAGACCTATCAAAAGGGCGACGGCAGTTACGTCACGCCAGCCGAGGTCAGGATTGAGGTCGGCGGCAACGGCCGGCGTGCCAGCCTGATTGATACCGGCGAAGACGTCACGATCGGCGGCATCGAAAAGATGTCGAAGTCGAAGCGCAACACGGTCGATCCCGACGACATCATCGCGACCTATGGCGCCGATGTTGCGCGCTGGTTCATGCTATCGGATTCGCCCCCCGATCGCGACGTGATCTGGAGTGACGAGCGCGTCCAGGGCGCGTCGCGCTTCGTGCAGCGGCTGTGGCGGCTGGTCAACGAATCCGCCGAGGCCGCAAAGAAGACTGCAATGCCCGAGCCTACGACGATGCCGGCCACATTCGGCATTGAGGCGCTGGCGCTGCGCAAGGCGGCCCATGGCGCGCTGGACAAGGTCTCGACCGGTATCGAAAAGCTGCACTTCAACGTCTGCCTTGCCTATATCCGGGAATTTTCCAACACGCTGGGTGAGGTGTTGGCCCGTCCCGGACAGCCCTCTCCGGATCTGGTCTGGGCGATTCGGGAGGCCGCGGTCATCCTTGTTCAACTGTTCGCGCCCATGATGCCGCATCTGGCGGAGGAGTGTTGGGGGGTGCTGGGGCGGCCGGGACTGGTTTCGGAGGCGAATTGGCCGCAAATCGAACGCGATTTGCTGGTTGAAGACGCCGTGACGCTGGTGGTTCAGGTCAACGGCAAGAAACGGGGTGAGGTCACGGTGGCCCGCACAGCCCAAAATCCGGAAATTGAGGCTGCCGTTTTGGCCCTTGATGCGGTAAAACAGGCTTTGGGCGGCAACACCGTCCGTAAAGTGATCGTTGTTCCCATGAGGATCGTGAATGTCGTTGGCTAGGACCCGCATCGCCGCTCGGCTTTTGGCCGTGGCCGCCCTTGCGGCGCTGACGGCGGGCTGCTTTCAGCCGATGTATGCCGAGCATGCCGATGGCACGCCCGGCCTTCGGGAAAAATTGATGGGGGTGGACCTCCCGCCGGTCGACAAGCCCAATGCCTCGCGTGATGCCCGGCTCGGGGTGGAAATCCGCAACGCGCTGGCGTTCAAGCTCTACGGCAATGCCACCGGAATGCCGCCCACCCACCGGCTTGAAATCAGATTCCAGACCAACCGTACCTCGCTGATGACCGATCCGATCACCGCGCTGCCGACCAGCGAAAACTACGGCATCGATGCGCAGTTCAATCTGATCGAGATCGCCAGCAACAAATCGGTGATGACCGGCACGACGTTCTCGCGCGTCTCCTACGATATCCCCGGCAGCTACCAGCGCTTTGCCCGCGCCCGCGCCTTCCGCGACGCCGAGGACCGCGCCTGTCAGGAAATCGCGGAACACATCCAGACCCGACTGGCATCGTTCTTCTACGCCGGCACTTGAAACACCGTCATTCCGGGGCGCGAGCGCAGCGAGCGAACCCGGAATCCCGGGATTCCGGGTCTGGTCCTTCGGACCATCCCGGAATGACAAACTAACTCCGAATAGTCTGGTCATGGTCGCGCTCCGCGGAAAAGAAATCGACGCCTTCCTGGCCCGGCCCGATCCCGGGCGTCCGATCATCCTGCTTTACGGTCCGGATGCCGGTCTGGTGCGTGAACGCGCCGACGCGCTGCTGGCGTCCGCCGTCGATGATCCCAACGATCCGTTTTCGCTGGTGAGGCTAGACGGCGACGAGCTTTCAGCCGAGCCGTCACGCCTGGTCGATGAAGCGCTGACGATGCCCCTGTTCGGCGGCCGCCGCGCGATCAGGGTCCGCGCCGGCTCGCGGAGTTTTGCCAGCGGGGTCGACACGCTGGCGGAGACGCCTCTGAAGGATTGCCGCATCGTGATCGAGGCCGGCGAGCTGCGGCCCGAGTCGCCGCTGCGCAAGGCCTGCGAGCGCGCCCGGACCGCGGTCGCGATCGCCTGCTATCCCGACGGCGAGCGTGACCTTGCGAAATTGATCGACGATGAGCTGCGGGTTTCGAATTTGCGCATCGCGCCGGATGCGCGCGGGGCGCTGACGGCATTGCTCGGCGGCGACCGCCAGGCTTCGCGCAACGAATTGCGCAAGCTCGCGCTCTACGCCCACGGCCAGGGCGAGGTCACGCTCGACGATGTCATGGCGGTCGTCGCCGACGCGTCCGAACTGAAGATCGATCCGATCGTCGACGGCGCCTTCGCCGGAAATGCTGCCGTGGTGGAAACGGAATTCGCCAAGGCGATGGTGGCCGGCACCTATCCCGGCATGATCATTTCCGCGGCCCAACGCCATGCGGCGTGGTTGCACAAGTCGGCGCTCGCGGTTGCCGACGGAACGCCGGTATCAGCATTGCTCGACGGCGGATTTCCACGGCTGCATTTCTCGCGAAAAGGAAATGTCGAGACCGCGCTGCGCCATTTCAATGTGGCGCGGCTGACGCTGATCATCGATCAACTCGCAACCGCGGCCCTCGAAATGCGCAAGCAGGCGCCGCTGGCCGCCGTCATCGCGCAGCGCACGCTGCTGTCGATCGCGGTGAATGCGAAGCGGCGGGGATGACCGCGACCGTCATTCCGGGTTCGCGCTTACGCGCGCCCCGGAATGACAGATCAACCCTTTGCTTCCAACCTGCTCACGATCTCGTCGAGCTGATCGAGGTTGCGGTAGCGGATGTGCACGGTGCCGCCGGGATCGCGGTGATCGACATTGACCGTGAGCCCAAGGGCATCGCTGACCCGTTTCTCCAGCGCGACCGTATCGGGATCCTTTGCCTTGCCGCCGCGCGCCTTTTGCGGCTTGCGCTCAGGCACGCCCTCGACATGCGCCAGCGCCTCGGCCTGGCGCACATTGAGGCCTTCCTCAACGATGCGCTTGGCGGCTGCCGTCGGGTCAGGCACGCCGATCAGCGCCCGCGCGTGGCCCGCCGACAATTGGCCCGATGCGATATAGGCCTGCACCTCGGCCGGCAGTTTTGTCAGCCGCATCATGTTGGCGACGTGGCTGCGGCTCTTGCCGACGATCTTGGCAATGTCTTCCTGGCTGCGTTTGAATTCGTTGGCCAGCGCGTGATAGCCCTGCGCCTCTTCCATCGCATTGAGATCTTCGCGCTGCACGTTTTCGATGATCGCGATTTCAAGCGCTTCCGAATCGCTGACGTCGACCGGCACGATCGGAACCTCGTGCAGGCCGGCGATCTGCGACGCACGCCAGCGGCGCTCGCCGGCAATGATCTCATAGCGGTCCTGCGCGCCCTTGACCGGTCGCACCACGATCGGCTGGATCACGCCGTGCTGCTTGATCGAATCGGCGAGTTCGCCGAGTTCGGCATCGGCAAACTCGCGGCGCGGATTGCGCGGATTGGGTTTGAGGAATTCGATCGGCACCTTGCGTTGCGCGCGCGGCCGGTCCAGATGCGCGGCCTCGCCGCCGACATCCCCGATCAGACTTGCAAGACCGCGGCCCAGTCGCGAACGCGCTTCGTCGGCCATCGCCAGCTCCCTTGGATTCACTCGCATCACTCCGGAATTAGAATCTCAGGATTTCATTGGTAGATCGTAGTGTGGGCAAAGGCGCTCAATGCGCGCGAAGCTCGCGCTCGCGCTGGATCACTTCCGTCGCGAGCTTGAGATAGGCTTCGCTGCCGACGCATTTGAGATCATAGACCAGCACCGGCTTGCCATAGGATGGCGCCTCGGAGATGCGGACGTTGCGCGGGATCATGGTGTTGTAAACCTTGCTCCCCATGAACTGCCTGACGTCGGCGACAACCTGGTTCGATAAATTGTTGCGCGAGTCGAACATGGTCAGCACGATGCCGTGGATCGACAGATTGGGATTGAGCGTGGCGCGCACCTGCTCCACCGTCTGCAGCAACTGCGACAGTCCCTCCAGCGCGAAGAACTCGCACTGCAGGGGCACCAGAATTGCATCGGACGCCGCCATCGCATTGACGGTGAGAAGATTGAGCGACGGCGGGCAATCGATCAGGACGTAGGTGTAGTCGGTATCCTGCGTGGCGTTGGTGTTCAGCGCCGCGATCGCATCACGCAGCCGAAACGCGCGATCCCGCGTCGACCCCAGTTCAAGTTCGAGGCCGGACAGATCCATGGTCGAGGCGGCAATATGCAAGCGCGGCACCGCGGTCGGCACAACCGCGTCGCGCAAGGGCGCCTCACCGATCAGCACGTCGTAGGTCGAGCAGTTGCGGCTGCGGCGGTCGATCCCGAGCCCGGTCGAAGCGTTGCCCTGCGGGTCGAGATCGACGATCAGCACGCGTTCGCCGATCGCCGCCAGCGCCGTCCCCAAATTGATGGCGGTGGTGGTCTTGCCGACGCCGCCCTTTTGGTTGGCCAGCGCCAGGATGCGCGGGCCCGCCGGGCCTGGCGCCTTATCTTCCTGATATATATGATCAATTACGGTCATGCGCGGGTGCCTTGGCTGATGCGGACGGGTTGCGCCGTTCGATGCGATCGAGCTCGACGATCCAGCCATGTCCACCGGTGCGGCTGGAGTGCAGATGCGGTTTGATATTCCAATATTTAGTGGCCTCGGTCAATTCAGCCTCTACATCTTGGCCCTTGAGAAACAGCGTTTTCGCACCCTTTTTCACCAGCGGCTCGGCGAACCCAATGAGCTGGTGTAGCGGAGCTACCGCCCGGGCAGTGACGCAATCGACGGCGCCCGTGATTCTATCCACACTATCCCCGATGTCAGCCAGATGAATGACGCCCGGCGAGTGGGTAACGCGCAGCGCCTCGCGCAAGAAGGCCGCCTTCTTGGCATTGCGCTCGACCAGATGGACCATCGCCCCCGGGGTTTCGGCCAACGCGCAGGCCAGCACGACGCCGGGAAAGCCGCCGCCGCTGCCGAAATCGGCCCATGTCCTGGCCGACGGAGCGATGGTCAGGAGCTGCAGCGAATCCGAGATGTGGCGCGTCCAGAGATTTGGCAGCGTCGAGGGCGCAACGAGGTTGGTCTTGGCCTGCCACTCCCTGAGCAGATCGACGTAGCGATCCAGCCGCAGCTCTGTTTCACGTGAAACAGGCGTCAGCGCCAACGCCGCGGCTTTGTCGGAGGTAGACGTCGAGGCTGTGACCATTTGCTCGAATACCGGTCGTGCTGAAGCTGTCATTGCGGGCGAAGCGAAGCAATCCAAATCCGGGACCCGGCGGCTATGGAGTGTTTCGTCGCTGCGCTCCTCGCAATGGCGATCGTATGTTTCACGTGAAACGTTCTAGGCGGAGGCCAAAGAGGTCTTCCGCCGCGCGTCCCGCCGCAGATAGGCTGCCAGAATCCCTAGCGCAGCCGGCGTCAAACCATCGAGCCGACCCGCCTGCCCGACCGTGCGCGGCCGCGCGGCCTCCAGCTTCGAGCGGGCCTCGTTGGAGAGTCCTGGCACGACGCGATAGTCGATATCGCTGAGGATCAGGCCCTCGTCGCGGCGGAAGGCGTCAACATCGGCGGTCTGGCGCTTGAGATAGACGTCGTATTTGGCATCGATTTCAAGATGAACCGCGATCGCTGGGTCAATGGCCGACAGCTCCGGCCAGATGCCGCGGATTTCCGGCCAGCCGATTTCCGGATAGGCCAGAAGCTCGAAGGCCGAGCGGCGCTGGCCGTCCTTGTTGAGCGCCAGACCATGCTTCTCAGCTTCGTTCGGCGTCAGTGACAGCGATTTTGTCTGGACTTTCGCGGCATTCAGGGCGGCCATCTTGGCGCCGTGACGCAGTGAACGCGCCCTCCCCACACAGCCCAGCGCAATCCCTTTGCCGGTCAGGCGCTGATCGGCATTGTCAGCGCGCAAGGTCAGGCGGTACTCCGCCCGGGACGTGAACATCCGGTACGGCTCGGTGATGCCGCGGGTGACGAGATCATCGATCATGACGCCGAGATAGCCATCGGCGCGGTCGAACACGATCGTCTCGGAGCCCCCGGCCGCCAATGCCGCGTTAAGCCCGGCCACCAGCCCCTGTGCGGCGGCCTCTTCATAGCCTGTGGTGCCATTGATCTGCCCGGCCAAGAACAGTCCGGGCAGTCGCCTGGCCTGCAGGCTGGAATCGAGCTCACGCGGATCGACATGGTCGTATTCGATGGCGTAGCCCGGGCGGACCATCCGCACGCGCTCCAGCCCGGGAATCGAAGCGAGGATAGCCAGCTGCACTTCTTCCGGCAGCGAGGTGGAGATGCCGTTGGGGTAAACCGTGCTGTCGTCGAGGCCTTCCGGCTCCAGGAAGATCTGATGGCCATCGCGGTCGCCGAAACGAACGATCTTGTCTTCGATCGAGGGGCAATAGCGCGGCCCGCTACTCTTGATCTGCCCGGAATACATCGGCGAGCGATGCACATTGGCCCGGATCACCTCGTGGGTTGCCGGGGTCGTCCGGGTGATGCCGCACTGGATCTGTGGCGTCGTGATGCGGTCGGTCATCACGGAAAACGGCTCCGGCGGATCGTCGCCCGGCTGCATTTCGACGGCTGACCAGTCGATGGTGGTGCCATCGAGCCGCGGCGGGGTTCCTGTCTTCAGCCGCCCGAGCGTAAAGCCAATGCGCTCAAACGATGCCGACAGTCCCATCGCAGGCGCCTCGCCGACCCGGCCGGCCGGCCAGTTCCGCTCGCCAAGATGGATCAACCCGCGCAGGAAAGTCCCGGTGGTGATGACGACAGCCGCGGCGGACAGTTCGCGTCCGCCGGCAAGACGAATACCCGCGATACGGTCGTTAGCAACGATCAATTCGTCGGCCTCACCTTCGATCACGGTGAGGTTGGCAGTTTCGCTGATCGCAGCCTGCATGGCCGCGGCGTAAAGCTTGCGATCCGCTTGGGCGCGCGGCCCCCGCACGGCCGGGCCCTTGCGCCGATTGAGCATGCGAAACTGAATGCCCGCGGCGTCGGCGACCCGGCCCATCAGACCATCGAGCGCATCCACTTCCCTGACCAGGTGACCTTTGCCCAACCCTCCGATCGCAGGATTGCAGGACATGGCGCCAATGGTGGCGAAGCGATGGGTCAGCAGCGCCGTCCTTGCGCCGATCCGAGCGGCAGCGCCGGCGGCCTCGCAACCCGCGTGACCTCCTCCGATGACGATGACGTCGAACGATTGACGTGATGATTCTTGGCCGGCGATCATGTCGGGCGTTTTATAACGCGGCAGCCCAACCCGGAAGTGGTAAGTTGGCCGGGCGAGAATATGTTTCACGTGAAACGACCATCCTGAGGGCCGAAGCGATTTGTTTCACGGGAAACAAACATCTGACAAGAAATGAATCAAGAACCGAATGAAAGAATATTACTTTCCGACACAAAACTCCCTGAAGATCACATCGAGCACATCCTCGACATCGACGCGGCCCAGCAGCCGCCCCAGCGAATGCGCCACCGCCCGCAGCTCCTCCGCCGCCAACTCCTCGCCGCTACCCATCACCGCAATGCTGCACTGCAGCGAATGCACCGTCTGCAGCAGCAATTTTCTCTGCCGCTCCCGCCCGATCAGGCTGTCCTCCCCCGAGCCGAAATAATCCCGCGCAAACGCCACCAGCGCTGCGATCAATTCCGCGACCCCGTCACCCCGACCCGCGGAAATTTCAAAGCCGGTCCCGCCTGCGGCCCCAGCCGGCCTCCGCAGGCTAACCCCGCTTACGGCGTCGAGATCGATCTTGTTACGCACCACCCACACCGGCGCGTCCCCCGCGGGCCCCCTCTCCTCGTGTTCCGCGTCGATCATCCACAACACGAGGTCAGCCTCGGCCGCGCGCCTTCGCGCGCGCCGTACCCCCTCCTGCTCCACGGGATCCGCGGTTTCGCGAATTCCGGCGGTGTCGATCACCGTCACCGGATAACCGTCAAGATCGAGTTGAACTTCGATCACGTCCCGCGTCGTGCCGGCATGCGGTGAGACGATGGCAACCTCGCGCCGCGCCAGCTGATTGATCAAGGTCGATTTTCCGACATTCGGCGGGCCTGAGATCGCGACCACCAGGCCCTCCCGCAGGCGTTCACTTCGTCCCTGCGCCGCAAGCACTTCCTCAATCTCATCGCGCAAGGATTTGATCCTGGCCAATGCCGGCGCGATCAGTTCCGCGGGGATATCGCCTTCGTCGGAGAAATCGATTCCGGCTTCAATCAACGCCGAGGCCTCAATGATCCGCGCGCGCCAGTCTGTCGCCCGCTCGCCGAGCAGGCCCTTTAGCTGACGCAGCGCCTGGCGGCGCTGCCGATCGGTATCGGCATGAATCAGATCGTCAAGCGCTTCGGCCTCGGTGAGATCGAGCTTGCCGTTCTCGAATGCCCGGCGGGTAAACTCACCCGGCTCGGCCGCCCGGACATTTTCAAAACCCGATAGCGCCGCGAACAAGGCTGCAAGCACCGCGCGGCCGCCATGGACATGAAATTCAGCGATATCCTCACCGGTCGCACTCGCTGGTCCCGGAAACCACAGCACCACCGCATCATCGATCGGCTGCCGACCGGCATCACGCAACAGCACCCGCGATGCCATCCGCGGTTCCGGCACCTTGCCGGCAAGGGTGGCAAGCGCCGCCCGGGCCTGCGGTCCCGAAACCCGCACGATGGCAATTGCGCTCGGCGGCCGGCCCGATGACAGCGCGAAGATGGTCTGTTCCCGCGGATGCATCGCCTATTTGTGCCGGAGCCATTGAAAACGCAACGCAATTTCTGCCTGCCGGCCGCCCGGCTCATCGGATCAGCTTGCGAAATGCTGCAGCCCGTGCCGCAGCACATCCGCAGCATTTTTCCCGCGGGAATCGGTCGATTTGGCGGAGCCGCCGCACCGTTGGCATTAAACTAAAAGGCAGTTCAGACACTTATGAGGAACCCCGCGCAGATCACAGACCCGAACGTGTTGCGGCCATCCGGTAGCCAAGACCCGGTTGAGCTCGCTTGCGGCAAAAGCAAAAGGGCGCCCCTGCGGATACAGGGGCGCCCCAATTCGAGACCGGCGAACCGGTTCAGGTATTCATCGATTCGAAGAATTCCGAATTGTTTTTGGTGTTGCGGAGCTTGTCGAGCAGGAAGTCGATCGCGTCCATCGTTCCCATCGGATTGAGGATCCGCCGCAGCACGTACATTTTCTTGAGCAACTGCGGATCGGTGATCAGTTCTTCCTTGCGGGTGCCGGAGCGAGAAATGTCGATCGCGGGGAAGGTGCGCTTGTCCGAAACCTTGCGATCAAGAATCAATTCGGAATTGCCGGTGCCTTTGAATTCTTCGAAAATCACTTCGTCCATGCGGCTGCCGGTATCGACCAGCGCGGTGGCGATAATCGTCAGCGATCCGCCTTCCTCGATGTTGCGCGCGGCACCGAAAAATCGTTTCGGCCGCTGCAGCGCATTGGCATCGACACCGCCGGTCAGCACCTTGCCGGATGAGGGCACCACGGTGTTGTAGGCACGTCCCAGTCGCGTGATCGAGTCAAGCAGGATCACCACGTCGCGGCCGTGCTCGACCAGCCGTTTGGCTTTCTCAATCACCATTTCGGCGACCTGGACGTGACGCACCGCGGGCTCGTCAAAGGTCGATGAAACGACCTCGCCCTTTACCGAGCGCTGCATGTCCGTGACTTCCTCCGGCCGCTCATCGATCAGCAGCACGATCAGATAGCATTCGGGGTGATTGGCCGTGATCGAATGCGCAATGTTCTGCATCAGCACGGTCTTGCCGGTGCGCGGAGGGGCCACGATCAGCGCGCGCTGACCCTTGCCGATCGGCGCGACGATGTCGATAACCCTTGCAGAAAGGTCCTTTCTGGTGGGGTCTTCAAGCTCGAGCCGGAAGCGCTGATCCGGAAACAGCGGCGTCAGATTGTCAAAATTGACCTTGTGCTTGGATTTTTCCGGGTCTTCAAAATTCAGCGTGTTGACCTTCAACAGCGCGAAATAGCGTTCGCCCTCTTTCGGGCTGCGAATATGGCCTTCGATGGTGTCACCGGTGCGAAGTCCGAAGCGGCGGATCTGCGAGGGCGAAACATAAATGTCATCCGGCCCCGGCAGATAATTGGCGTCCGGCGAACGCAAGAATCCGAAACCGTCGGAGAGTACCTCGACGACGCCTTCACCGATGATGTCGGTTTCCTGGATCGCGAGTTGCTTGAGAATAGCAAACATCAGCTCCTGCTTGCGCATCGTGCTGGCGTTTTCGACCCCTTTTTCTTCCGCAAACGAAACGAGTTCCGCTGGCGTTTGGGCCTTGAGGTCTTGAAGTTTAATTTCCCGCATTGGGATGGTCCTGTGGAGTAGCTAGGGAAGGGGTGCAGGGTGACTTTTAGAAAATGCGGACGCGAGGTTCAGGAAGGTCCGCAGGTCTGAGCGAGGAAAGCGCCGGAGAGGCTTCAAACCTGATGCAGCGGCCGGTTCAACGAGGAAACCGGAACACAACCGCATCCGCCTGCGTAGGGTGGGATGACCACAATATAGAAAATCAGCCGGCTCTCCGCAAGATGGCGCAAAACCAGGCCGCCGATCGTTATTACTTCAGAATGGCTTAACCACTACCAGGATCACGATCCCGATCATCAACAGAGTAGGTACCTCGTTGATAATACGATAGAATCTCTGGCTTCGCCGGTTGTGGTCGGCAGCGAAATCCCTGACACAACTGGAAAAAAAGCCATGGACTCCCGACAACACCAGCACCAAAAAAAGCTTTCCATGCAGCCAGCCCGCCGAAAACCAATGGCCGGCCCAGGCGAGATAAAGCCCCGCCAGCCAGGTGACGATCATGGCCGGATTGATGATCGCTTTCAGCAACCGCCGTTCCATCACCTTGAACGTCTCGGACTGCTTCGATCCTGCTTCGGTCTCGCAATGATAGACGAAAAGCCGCGGCAGATAGAGCATTCCGGCCATCCATGCGATGACCGCGATGACATGCAGCGCCTTGATCCAGTCGTACATCGTGCCTCATTGATCCGCGATTGCGCGATTTTGGATTTCCAAACACCAGAAATATTTCAGCCGTTATCTGCCTGACCGAGAATGTCTTTCTTGCACCTCACCGAGACATATCCGCAAGCAGCACTTTTCTAAAACAATAATCTTAGATTCTTAGGTTTGAGTCTAAGTAGCGGTGGATTAGGCCCACACAAGATTGTCCTGCCGTTCCCCCAGCTTGTTCACATCCATCAACAACTCCCGCAGTGAACCTGATAATCCCGATAACGCCATCTGCTTCAGGCAGTTGCGCGACGATGTCGTCGGCTTATGAAAGACAAATCCACAAAACCTCACTATCGTCGCGGCCACCGAACGGACTTATCCCTGTGACGAGGCCTGTGAAGAAAAATCCGGGTTATCCCTGATCCGCCGACACGCCTCCGATTCTCTCAGGTAAGGTCCACAGCGATTCACAGGATACACAGGGGTCATTGTGCCCACGACAGGCAATTATTTTCATCTGCACCTGGTCTCCGATTCGACCGGAGAGACCTTGATCACCGTGGCGCGCGCAGTAGCTGCGCAATATGCCAACGTGACGCCGGTCGAACATGTCTATCCATTGGTGCGTAGCCAGAAGCAGCTCGATCGGGTGCTGAGTGAAATCGAGGAAGCGCCGGGCATCGTACTTTTCACCTTGCTGGAGAAGGATCTCGTGGGCCGGCTGGAAGCCAAGTGCCAGCAAATCAATGTGCCGAGCCTCTCGATCATTGGCCCGGTCATGCAATTGTTCCAGGCCTATCTCGGAGCGCCCACCACCGGGCGGGTCGGCGCCCAGCACACCCTGAATGCGGAATATTTCAAGCGGATCGATGCGCTCAATTATACGATGATGCACGACGACGGCCAGCACGTCGAAGGACTGGAGGAGGCCGACGTGATTCTGGTCGGCGTCTCCCGCACCTCGAAAACGCCGACCTCGATCTATCTTGCCAATCGCGGCATCCGTACCGCCAATGTCCCGCTGGTGCCGGGCATCCCGATTCCGCATCAGTTGGAGACACTGAAGAAGCCGCTGGTGGTCAGCCTGCACGCGACGCCGGAGCGGCTGATCCAGGTCCGGCAGAACCGGCTGTTGAGCATGGGCGACCGGGACAACGACACCTACATCGATCGGCAAGCGGTCGCGGACGAAGTCGCTTTCGCGCGGCGGCTAAGCGCCAAGTTCAATTGGGCGCAGCTCGATGTCACCCGGCGGTCGATCGAGGAAACCGCGGCCGCGATTTTGAAATTGTTCACCGACCGGCAGCGCTCGCGGGTTGCCGAATGACGCTGTGGCGCGGAAAAGATCCGTTGATCCTGGCCTCGCAGAGCCGCGCACGGCAAACCCTGCTGGCCAATGCCGGGATCGGGTTCGAAGCCGTTCCGGCCGAAATTGACGAGCGGGCCGTTCAGCGGGCATCCGGCCTCTCGGCGCCAGACGAGATCGCAACGTTTCTTGCCCGCGAGAAATCGCTTTTCGTATCGGCGCGGCGATCAGGTCGATATGTCCTCGGCGCGGACCAGACATTGGCGCTGGGAACGCAGCTGTTCAGTAAACCAGCCGGCCGGGCGCAGGCCGCGGAACAACTGCATGCACTCACAGGCCGGCATCATGAACTCTATTCCGCGGTTGCGGTGGCGCGCGACGGCAAGATATTGTTCGAGGAAGTCGCGATTGCGCGCATGACCATGCGGCCGCTGGATGAGGCCGAAATCGATGCCTATCTGGATGAAGCAGGCGCGGCGGTCGCTTCCAGCGTCGGCGCCTATCAGCTTGAGGGGCTTGGGGTGCATCTGTTCGAGCGTATTGAAGGCGATCATTTCACCATCCTCGGCCTGCCGCTGCTGCCATTGCTCGCGTTTTTCCGCCGCGAGCGGCTGCTCGGTGTTTGAAAGCGTCCAGGGCGGCGACACCCCCATGGTAATCCTTGAATGATAATTCTTGGGCTGACCGGTTCGATCGGGATGGGAAAATCGACCACCGCGAAGCTGTTCGCGGAAGCCGGGGTCCCGGTTTACGACGCCGATGCGACCGTACACATGTTGTATGAAGGCGAGGCAGTGCCGGCCATCGAAGCGGCGTTTCCGGGCACCACCGGCGACGGCAAGGTCGATCGCAACCGGCTTTCGGCGCGCGTGGTGCACGATCCGGCCGCCATGAAACGGCTCGAGGAAATCGTCCATCCAATGCTGGGCGCCTCCCGTCAAAAATTCCTGGCAGCTGCCGAGCAATCCGGCGCCGGCGTTGCGGTGGTCGATGTGCCGCTGCTGTTCGAGACCGGCGGCGAGAAGGGGGTCGATGCGGTGGTCGTGGTCACGACGACGCCGGAGATCCAGCGCCAGCGGATTCTTTCACGTCCCAACATGACCGACGAGAAGCTCGACGCTATTTTGGCGCGGCAAATGCCCGACGCCGAAAAGCGCGGGCGGGCGGATTTCGTGGTGGATACTTCGCATGGCCTTGACCCCGTGCGTGCGCGAATCCGCGACATTCTGGATGAGGCTGTTAAGATGCCGCTGCGACGATCCTGATTCGTCATTGCCGGCGGTTTGTTCATGCGCGAAATCATTCTCGACACCGAAACCACCGGCCTCGATCCGCTGCGCGGCGACCGGCTGGTTGAAATCGGCTGTGTCGAGATTTTGAACCGCATGCCGACCGGACAGACCTTTCATCGGCATCTCAATCCCGAACGCGACATGCCGGCCGAAGCTTTCGCCGTGCACGGCCTTTCCAGGGAGTTTCTCGCCGACAAGCCGCTATTTTCCGAAGTGGTCGAGGAGTTTCTGGAGTTTATCGGCGATGCGCCGCTGGTGATTCACAACGCCTCGTTCGACATCGGCTTCATCAACGCGGAACTCGACCGAATCAAGCAGCCGGCAATTTCGCGCGAACGGCTTGTCGACACACTGCTGCTGGCGCGGCGCAAGCATCCGGGCGTATCGAATCGTCTCGATGATCTCTGTTCGCGCTATGCGATCGACAATTCCCGTCGCACCAAGCACGGCGCACTGCTCGACGCCGAACTTCTCGCCGAGGTCTATATCGATCTGATCGGGGCCAGGCAGTCGCAATTGACGCTTGCCGCGGAATCCCGGGATACGCGCGCGGGCGGACCCGGTGAAATGCCGCGGCGGCAACGCGCGGTGCCTCTTGCGCCCCGGGTGAGCGAGGCCGACCGCGCCGCGCATCGGGATTTTGTCGCCACGCTGGGCGACAAGCCGATCTGGAATGATTTCCTGGGTGCTTAGCCTTTGCGGCTAGCTCGGTTTTACCTGCGCCGTCGCGGCTTGCCGTTCCAGATTCTGGCGATAAAGACCGACAAAATCGACCGGATCCAGCATCAGCGGGGGGAACCCGCCGTCGCGGACCGAGGTCGCGATAATTTCGCGTGCGAACGGGAACAATAGCCGTGGGCATTCGATCATGACCAACGGATGCAGATTTTCCTGGGGCACGTTGACGATCCGGAAGACGCCGGCATAGGCGAGATCGAAGCTGAACATCAGCTTGCCGCCGTTTTCCGCTTTTCCTTCGACCGAAAGTGTCACTTCGAACTCATTTTCGGCGATGTTGTTGGCGCTGACATTGATCTGGATATTGATCGCAGGCTGCTGCTGTTGCGGCGCCAGCGAGGCCGGAGCATTCGGATTTTCGAATGAGAGGTCCTTGGTGTACTGCGCCAGCACGTTCAACTGGGGAGGAGGGGCCGCCTCGGGGGGCGTGCCATTGCCGTTGGTCATGGAAATCTCTCCTGGAACGTTTTTGGCGAGCGGGGGACCGGTTTTCGTCCGAATTCGCTGGTGAGGTGGGAAAATGCCTTGTCGGGGCGAGTGGCTATCATAG
>Ga0073928_10004940_pt1 | contig 19126 bp, 17 predicted proteins | sample PaiPotPPA55metaG_FD_76969 | JGI IMG/M metagenome (GOLD analysis project Ga0073928, IMG submission 76969) | Iron sulfur acid spring bacterial and archeal communities from Banff, Canada, to study Microbial Dark Matter (Phase II) - Paint Pots PPA... ... | reverse complement strand
GTTGTTCGTGGTTTTGATGGAACTGGCGTAGAGAGTGAGCTTGTCGTTCAGCGTGGGATGGATCGCGTTGAATGCCAGCGCGAGATTTTCGGTCTCGGCGTTTCCACGAGCGACGGAGAAGCCTAAGTCGATCCCGCCATTCCAGCCGTGCATCAAGCCGGGATGCTCAGCTTTTTCATAAGCCTCTTCATCGCGAATCAGTTTCACATCGCCGGTCGGCGCTTCCACGGTACCGGCATTCCTTGTGGCAATTTCCAGTTTGCCATCGCTGGTGCTTACGGGCCCAACCAGGGTCTTTCCATCCTTCAATAGGATGTGCAGGACCTTATCGCTAGTGATTTCCTGAATTTCGCCAAACTTAATGGTGACATCTCCAGCGGCGTCGGTGTGCAGTAAAAGCACTTTGCCGTCTGATTTTACGATCGTTCCGGTGAGTCGATCCCCGTTTTTCAGTGTAATCTTGTCGGCAAAGACCGCCGACGATAGTCCAAGAAGGGTAATCAACAGCAGGCTTGCGAATTTACACACGTTCTCCAACCTCCAAAGTGGCAGACATTGGAGAAGGAAAAAGCAACGGGGGTTGCCTTGGACATAAATAGAGATACGGCGGCCGCGAGGAACGAATGGCTGCCGCGAACGCGCTAAATCAGGCCTGGATCAGCTCTTGGTTTCCGTCTTCTTGCTCGAGTCTGTCGAAGCCTGCGACGGGGGGTTGTCCTTCATACCATCTTTCATGCCGTCTTTCAGGGCGCGTATCCCCTCGCCTAAACCTTTGCCGAGTTCAGGCAATTTCTTGGGACCGAACACCAGCAAAGCAATAAAGAAGATCACCAGCAGGTGCATCGGTTGAAATAGACCTTCCAACATCGGAGCCTCCAAGGGGCTAGCTACAACTTCTGATCATACGCTATAGGACGGCTTGGGGGAAAGGGCAACTGCGGCATGATAGTTTCGAACTAGAGGTCCTCCTAGTAGATCCCTTTGGAGGTCCACTCCTAGTTTTCTTGCTGGTGCAGGCGGGCTAATTCGCAGTCCTTCGGCACCCATGCCGGTTCGTGACGAGTGGATATTTTGGCCGTAGCCTCAAGTTTTTCGATCTTGTCGATGATGAACTTGAGTCGGTATCCGCCGTCGCCGTAGGGCCCTCCCGCTTCGAATATGCCTTCGAAGGTTGCAAGGGATAGACCCATACCTTTGGGAAACTTGCGGTAGAGCTTGAGAGAGCGTCCCTGGAGCTCAGCTTCTATTTCGACCCAAATCTTGACTTCGTGTTCTGGACAACAAGCCGGGGTCCAAGCGCTGGATTTAAAAACCGTCTTTGTAAATAGCGCGAACACGAATTCGCTTTCCTGCGAACTGTTGGGGTCCTTTGATCAGATCACAATACGAGACCTCTTGCGCTATCACGTCGGGTTTTTGTGTTGCTCCAGAATGGCTAGAAGCGAGCAAAATAAAAATTAGTCCTGCCCACAGTTTCATCGGGACGCCCCTCTCATTTGTTCTTGTGATAGTGCGACACCCCTTCTGAGAACACCCCTCAGTTACCTCCGTGATCTTACCTCCGGGTTCGTGGGCGGGCTATGTTTTCTGAGGGGCTTTTGAGGCGCAATGGCTGCGTTCCCTCGAATCCGCCACCAGTAAGTCAATCTATCCGTTGGGGAGCCCGGTGAGAGTTAAGTCTGTTCTATTCCTGCTGCTGAGCCTGACAACTACCGTTGCCGCACAATCCGCCGACAGCAAGGCCGGCACGGTGCATGCTTCCGATCGCAAAGCCCTCGACACAACTCAGATCGCCGCCTGGCTCATTGGCGGAGTTTCCAGCAGCCGGCTAGCCCGCCTGGTCGCCGAACGGGGATTGGCTACTCTGCCTACTCATAGCGAGCTCCGGCAGCTCGAGTCGGTGGGAGCCGGCAAAGATTTACTGCTCGTACTCAATTCGGGGAACGTCGATTCCGCCCGGATAGGGAATCCTATCCCAACTGCATTGCTGAAAGCTGCCGGGGAAGTCCAGCGGCGGCAGTTCCGCGAGGCCGAAATCGACATGCGCGCCGTCATGGCTTCTGACGGAGAAGATGCCGCACTGCACTTTGCTCTCGGGGTCATCTTCCGCCAGCAGGAGGACTGGGACGCGGCTTACGACGAATTGACCCGGGCCACGCGGATCATGCCCGATCTTGCCGAGAACCATGGCGCCCTCGCTTACCTTTTTTATCGCCTGGACGATGGCCCGAACGCCATTGGCGAAGCCCGTACCGCGCTGAGCATCGATCCTAAAAATGCCGAGGCCTATCAATACCTGGGACTCGGCCTTTACTCCAACAGTCAGTACGGGGCTGCGGTACATGCTTATTTGGAGTCGTTGGCTCACGATCCCGACAATCCTGACACCTATTACGACATGGGCATTGCGTTGCACGCGGATGGAAACCCCTCCGCAGCGATCGCGGCCTACGAACGGGCCATTCGGTTGAGACCGGCGTTCTGGGAGGCGCACTCCAACCTGGGACTCATCTTGCACGAACAGGGGAATCTCAATCAGGCGGCGGCCGAATATCGCGAAGCCAAGCGGATCGCACCCGGCGAAGCCTCCATTCGCAACAATCTGGGCAACACGTATTGCGATCAGGGAAACTACGACTCGGCCATTGAGGAACTGCATGCTCTCTACCGCCAGCATCCCGAGTGGCAGCAGGGGCACGCGTGTCTGGCCAGCGCGTACATGGCGAAGAAGAACTACGACGGCGCTGTAGAAGAACTGCGCCTTGCCCTGCTGCAGAACCCAACCGGGGCCAACGAGCACCGCATTCTCGGGCAGGTCCTGCTGCTCGATAACCAACCGGAAGCGGCTTTGCACGAATTGCAGGTAGCGGTATCGCTCGATCCAGAATCTGACGCGGCGCACCATCTACTCGGCACGGTTTTATTTCAGCAGCAACAAATGCATGCCGCCGAAAAGGAATTCCGCGAAGCGCTTCGCCTGAATGCCTCGGCCGACAATCACTTCTCTCTGGCGGCCTGCTTGATGAGTATGGATCGCAACGAAGAGGCGTTGTCGGAACTGGAATTGGCATCGCACCTCGCTCCCGAGCGTCCCCTATATCGCGCGCGCCGCGAGGAACTCTTGAAGCTGATGAAGGAAACGAATTCGCAGTGATGACTCACGCAGCGACAGCCGCCTCGGCTGTCGTGCGGGATCGCAAGTGTAAAGGAATACTGGGAATTTATGATGGTGACGAACGGAACCCAATCCCAACAAACGCGCGGAGACGTCGCTTATGCGGCCTTAGCGAAAGAGACCAGCTCAGGCCCTAAGGATTCTTCGTCCGCCGGCCCGAATTCCACTCGCAAGATTTCGGGATACGGCTTACCGTGCTCGAAGTGCCATCTTTACTACTCTGCTGACCTGGATGTCTGTCCGACCTGCAAGCACAATGAACGGATTTCGCCGGTCGTGGCCAATGTTCCGCCCAAGGTTGCGCAGGCTGCTGCTGAACCGATGCCTGACACGTCAATTGTGGAACAGGAGCGCGAGGAATTCCTTCGTCAATTCAAGTCGCAGCTTTTGGAAGCGCAGGCCGAAGCGGCCAACGCTCCGAAAGCTGTTTGCAAATTTGGGGAGCGGCATTCGGGCGACCCGGCCCGCGCCGAAATCTGCCAGGCCTGCTATGAGCATCTGCAAGAGCGTGCGGACATTTTCGAAGCTGCTCTCCATTTGGATTTGAAGGAAGCTGCGCAGATCGTCTACGACGCGGTGTGGGCGGATGCCTCCGACCCAGGCAAGACTTATCAGAACGCGGCCAGCGCGCTGCTGACCGAATTGCGCAAGCGCGCGGGAATGACTACAGTGCTGGGGGCATTTCAGCCGCTGTCGGACTAGCCGCTGCCGCAAGAACTCCCTTTGACCTGGATTTTCGCGACGCGACGCGCATAACCATCCTAAGTCGTTGAGTCTCGGTGCAAGTCGTTGAAAAGTCGTTGGAGGCCCCTAGGAAGCTCCAGGGCGCATAGTTCTGCCGGGGACAGATTTCTTCCCTGCGCGAACGACCGATTGTCGCAGCAAGGGCTGTTTCCGGTCGCGGAATGGCCATTCCAGATCCGATGATGGATAATTATTTTGGCGAGGCTAGTCCGCGTGGCTCCTCCCAACACTTATATCCTGTACGTACATCGATATACAAACGGTCTACTCTGTCTTGATGCCCACCCACTTCTTGCCAGCATACAGTTTGTAGCCGCTGCCATCCGCAACTAGTTTGAGCGGAACGGCATGTTCCATCTGCGGGTAAGCTTCAGAAATAACGCTGAGCACGTCGTTATTGGCAACATCCATTACCACAAATTTACCGTCCGCCGAGAAGCCGAAGCCATATTCGCCTGGCTTCAAGTCGGATCCCCCAATATTGAGATTTGCTTCCGTTATCAGCATGCCCTGATATTTCTGTTGAATCGCAGTGGAATAACCCGAAGCGTCCACCAGCGCCGCTAACATCATCTTGCCGTCCGCCAATTGAAAGCCAACAGCGTTGCGCAGCTGCACCGGAGCTTTCTGCCCACGGAAGAAAAATTCCGCTGGGACCGCTTTAGTCAATTCGTCGCTGCTGAGTATGTGTTTCGAGGCCTGCTGGGCAACGGCCGATGCCAGCATCAGGAACGTGGAGACACTTAGAATCCTCAACCGTTTATTCTTCATCATCTGAATCCTCACTCGTGAGACTGAAACGGGTATGCGGGAACTGTACCCGTTATTAATGGTTGGGCGCAAATTGACCGGGTATCACGGAACCAAGCGTTATTTCCTTTGCCCGCAAGATTCGGATAGTACGCTCCACGGGCTTCGCCGTACGCTTTTCTTACTATGAACACCAATGCCATACTTACAAGCGAAAGCTTAGAGCAGATGCCCGTCCCTGAACCAAGAATGGCAGTTTCATTGAGCACAACAGCCGACGACCCGCGCTGGAATGCGGTACTAGCGCGCGATGGCGCTCGCGATGGAGAATTCGTTTTTGCGGTTTCGAGTACAGGCGTATATTGCCGGCCATCGTGCGCAGCGCGGCGTCCCCGCCGGGAAAATGTACAATTCTTTCTGACACCTCACGAGGCCGAGCGCGCCGGGTATCGGGCCTGTCTGCGCTGCCGGCCCAAGTCGGTCAGCACGAACGCCGAGTCCGATGGCATCAAGGCGATTTGCCGGTTCATCGAACAGCATCTGGATGAGCCTTTGACTCTCCATCGTTTGGGCAACGAATTCCACCAAAGTCCGTTTCATCTGCAGCGCCGCTTCAAGGCGGTGCTCGGCATCACGCCGCGCGAATACGCCGACTCCTGCCGCCTGCGAATGCTGAAACGTAATCTGCAAGCCGGAGATTCGGTGACCCGCGCCATGTACGACGCCGGATACGGCTCCAGCAGCCGACTTTACGAGCGCACCGCCTCGCAGTTGGGCATGACGCCCGACAAGTATCGCCGGGGCGCCATTGCCGCCTCCATTCGTTATACCTGTGCCGATTCGCCGCTAGGGCGAATGCTGATCGCCGCCACCGAACGCGGTATTTGCTCGATCCAGTTTGCCCGCTCGGACGGCGAACTGATGGAAGGTCTGAAACGCGAATTCCCATTCGCCGCACGTAAGCAAGATGAAGGCGGATTGCAGTCGTGGGTCAGCGCACTACTCAAGCACATGCGCGGGAAGGATCTGGATTCTTTGTCATTGTCATCCTTGCCACTCGACATTCGCGCCACCTCTTTTCAGCGCCGCGTGTGGGCGTATTTGCAATCGATTCCATTCGGAGAGACAAAATCCTACAGCCAGGTGGCCAAGGGTATTGGCCGGCCTAGCGCCTGCCGCGCCGTTGCGCGCGCGTGTGCCACTAACCCAGTCGCAGTGGCGATCCCCTGTCATCGCGTGGTTCGCGAGGACGGCACCATGGGAGGATATCGCTGGGGCATCGAGCGCAAGAAAGCTTTGCTGGAAATAGAACACCGGGAATTGTGAGGAGCTTGAGGTACGCCGTCTCCTGGGTTTGACGCCGCAATTTGCCGGCAGTTAAATAGGGAGGAGCAAGAGATTCCAAATATCGCTGCGACAACGGAAACCATGCGGATAAAGTTGACGGCGCTGGCATTACCTCTTTTATCGACCGGCCTGATGTGTGCATGCGGCGGAGGAAGCGCAGGCAGCGGCCAAAATGGTGGTGGCGCGGGGAATCCGCCTGCGGCGCCGGCGATTTCGACCACCGCGGCACAGAACGGCGCCGTGATCGTCAGCCTGGCCTCGGCGACCTCCAGCGCTGTTATCTTCTACACCGTCGACGGAAGCATGCCCACCCCATCGTCTCAGCAATACAAGGCGCCTTTTCTGGTGGCGTCGAACCTTACCGTCAACGCGATTGCGATATCAGGCGCCTCCAGCGCGCTTAGGGTCAGCCCGGTTACGAGCCACAGCTTCACTCTCAACATCCCTTCCGGAACCCTGGTGTGGAGCGAAGAATTCACCAACTCTACCGGCGCGATAGCGCAGCCCAATCCCGCAGTCTGGGCCTACGATACCGGCAACAGCGGCTTTGGCAATGCTGAACTGGAGAACTACTGCGCCTGGGGTTCGTCTACCTCGCCCTGCAGCACGGCGAATCCCAGTGAATACGTTGGCACGGACGGCTATCTGCATATCGAGGCACAGCAGCCTTCGCCTGGGACTTACACATCGGCACGGTTGAAAACGCAAGGGCTGTTCAGTTTTCAATACGGCCGGTTTGAAGTGCGTGCCCTGGTTCCGGAGGCGCAGGGCTTCTGGCCCGCGGCGTGGCTACTGGGCAACAACATCAGCAATGTGAATTGGCCCGCTTGCGGCGAGCAGGACGTGTTGGAGCGCGTCAACGCAGCCGGTACACCGGATTGGAATTCAGGCTCCATTCACGGGACGGGCTTCACCGGCGGGACTGGGCTGGGAACCCTCTACAACTTTCCCAGCGGACAAACGGCGGCCCAGTGGCATTCCTACGGCATGATCTGGTCCAAGGGCAGCGCGGCATATTACGTCGACGACCCGACCCACCCGTATGTTACTTACACGACCGCCAGTCTCAGCGGTCTCAGTGGTGCGGTTTGGCCGTTCGATGCCGGGCAGAGCAACTTCATCATTTTGAATCTGGCGATTGGGGGGAGTTGGCCCGGATCGCCCAACTCATCGACGCCGTTTCCGTCGGAGATGCTGGTTGACTACGTTCGCATCTACACGAATTAAACACTGTCGACGGCGCGGCGATTTCGCACCACCAGCCAATTCAGCACTCCTACCGCAATCGTAGCGGCCACAATCAAAGATTGACCGAAATCCACACGCGTTACCAGCGCGAAGCACATCACGACTGCGAGGCCGGCGAAAAGATTGCCGGCTGGCAAATGAAACCCAGCGTTCTCCGGCTGCTTTCGGCGGAGCACGGGCAGCGCCGCGCAGCACACGCCGTAATAAAGCAGCCGCGCGACCGCGGAGAGCGTTACATTCCACTTGAATTCGCCGCTGAGGGCAAAGCCCCAGACAAGGGCCGCAAAGACGAGAATCGAGACGTAGGGCGTTTGAAATCGCGGATGAATCGCGGCGAATGCTTTCGGGAAGTCTCCTTGCTCGGCCAATGCGAACGTCACTCGCGGCATGCCGAGAATTTTCGCGCTCAGATATCCATAGAAAGAAATCAGCGCACCCACCGCGACCAGAGCTGCGCCCAAGGAACCCGCCGCAACTCGGGCCACGTCAGCCAGCGGACGCTCGCTGCGCATGGCATCTGGAAGAACGCCGACCACCACCCACTGAATGAGCGCATAGAGCACCGTACAGAGAACGAGAGCGGTAAACAACGCGAAAGGAGCATCGCGTCGAGGACTCCTGGCTTCGCCCATCGGGGCAAGAGCGGTTTCGAATCCTCCGTAGGCAAAGACAAGCAGCAGCACAGCTTTCAACCACTGGCTGGTCGTAATTGCAGTCGGCTCGCTGGGCGAGATCCCGGCGGGACGCCCGTGCAATATGAATAATCCCATTGCGATGACGGCAAACAGCGGCACGAGTTTCGCCGCAGTAAAAACGTTGCTGACTCGGGCGCCCGCCCGTACCCCGCGCATGTTGACGATGGCGAGCGTGCCGACCAGAACCGTAAGGATTACAGTGCGCGGTAGAGGGTCCTGGGCGTGCGGCCAGAATTCGCCAAGGTAAATGACAAATAAATTGGCGTTGGCGGCCGGTGCAGCTACCTGGCCGAGTAAAAGCATCCAGGCCATCTGAATGCCCACGGCGCGACCGAAGGCCGCGCGAGCATAGAGGTAGGGACCTCCCGCTTGCTGAAAGCGCGAAGCGACTTCGGCAAAGCAGCCGAAAATTATTCCCATTCCGACGCCGGCTAACAGCACAGCTAAAGGGCTGAATTTTCCGAGTAGGCCAGCGAGGGTGGACGGCAGTCCGAACACGCCGCTGCCGATCACGGAGTTCACCACCAACGCGGTCAGGCTCCAGCGGCCGATGGCGCGGACGAGTTGCTGCTGACGAGCGATTGGCGGGAGCGTTTCCGGCATCGCGTGGTTTTACCACAAAAAAGCAAATGCATGGACGATCATGGCAATCATGGCGTTGGGCTTGGCCAAAGCTTGGACTGCTGGGAGCCTGCCTCAGCTCGTAGAAGAGGATGTCAGCACAGTTCGGGGGGTAGAAGTCAAATTGTGCGAATGCTTATTTGTAAATACTTAAACGGCTCCGACTAGGTGTGGAAGCCGCGTCCATCAAGGCTTTGTGCCGAGTGACCTTTTCCCGGACCAAAGTAACGCGCCGACTTACGAAAGGCGCATGCCCGTGGGACATCTATTCGTTGAGCATTGCGGATGAGATGTTTGACAGGCAAACACAATGGCCATCAACGACATGAACGACCTCCATCTTCGAATCGCACGTGTCACCGAGGATCTGCGGACCATTCAGCAGGAGTTGAACTGTGCCGCTATGCAAGCACCCAGTGACCCAGAACTTATGGAAACGCTGAATTCCCTGTCCGAGACCGAGCCTATCGAAACCTTGCGATCGGCGCTCGACCAGATGCGCCATTTCCTCTGGTTTTATGCCGAAGTGATGAATAACGAACCGGAACTGGGAGATAAACTGCGGCAGGCCGGTGCGGCGAAAACCGCGACTGACGAGGCGCCCAATTCCCGGGGGTCTTTTCTAGATCGGCTTTCGCGCGCCGACGAGGTCATGCTGCTCCATCATCTGGCAGAGTCCAGACGCCGCAAGCCAAATTAGAGCCTGCTCACTTCGTTTGTCCTAAACAGGTTCCTTCCTTGCTAGACTCGCTGCGTCTTCGCTCAGAAACCTTGCCCGCGAACGATCGTTTTGATCACCTCCCCAGCCGGACTCAGCACGGTGAAGCTTGCTTCCGCGCCAGAAGCCAGCCGCCCATGCTGTCCCAAGCCAGCGGCTTTCGCAGGATTCAGCGTGGCCGCCCGAACCGCATCCCGCAGGCTCCAGTTGGAAAACTGCGTGACATTCTTCACAGCACGATCCATGGTGAGTACGCTTCCGGCCAGGCTGCCATTCGACGTGCACTTTCCATCTTTCACATCGACTTCGATCGGACCAAGCTGGTAGCGGCCATCCGGCATGCCGGTCGCAGAAATTGCATCGGTGATGAGCACGGTGCGTTCGCGTCCTTTCATCTGCAGGAAAAGCTTCACGATCGGCGGTGAAACGTGAATCCCATCGACGATGATGTCGGCACTCAAGCGGTCATTGGTGAGCACCTCGCCGATGATGCCGGGATCACGATGATCCAGCGGTCGCATGGCATTGAAAGTATGCGTAGCGTGCCGCGCTCCTGCTTTTACCGCATCCTGGGCGGCCGGCATCTCCGCGTCGGAGTGCCCAATGCTGACGCAGACCTTACGTCGCGCCGCCTCCGCGATCACTTCCATTGCGCCCGGAATTTCCGGCGCAATGGTCAACATGCGGACGTGTCCGCGCGCGGCCTGCCAGAGACGTTCGAATATTTCAACGGTTGGATTGACTAGATACTCCGGCGGATGCACTCCGCGCCGCTTATGGCTAAGGAACGGTCCTTCGAGATGAATGCCCAGCGGCCTAGCTTGCACCGAATTGACATTTGCCCGGGCTGCTTCAATCGCATCGGCCAATCGGCCTAAGGCCGCGTACGTCGCATCCAGCGGGGCCGCGACGGTGGTGGGAAAATATCCAGTCACGCCGTGAGTGATCAAGAACTTACCCAGGCGCGGCAAATCGGACAGCGACGCGCGCATTACATCCAGTCCGGCTCCGCCGTGTATATGGATGTCGATAAAACCTGGCGCCAGCACGGCGTCTCCGAAGTCGATCGGCGAGGCATTTCCCGGAGCTTCTTTCGCCGAGCGCGAGGATACTTCGGTAATCAGTCCGTCTTCCACCACGAGGAGCGCATCCTGAATCTCCTCGACCGGAGTGTAAAGTCGGCTGGCGGTGAATACGGTTTTCATGAAGATTCGCGCTTGAACGAAAATCTATCGTAGCCGTATGTCAGGCTTCCGACAACACGGCACTGTCTCTGTTCACTCTGACTATGTCGGAAACCCGTGGCATGCGACCAATCACTGTCCGGTCAAGCGGTTCACGGGCACTTGTCGCGGGGTGTTATAATTTTGCGGTGTTCAGTAAGTCCTGTTAAGCGCGTTGCACATCCTCCGGTGCGCTCTGAACAAGTCGGGGAGTGGCTCAGCCTGGTAGAGCACCTGGTTCGGGACCAGGGGGTCGGAGGTTCAAATCCTCTCTCCCCGACCATATCTAGTTGATTCGGTTGACTCAATTCTGCGTCCTCGTGCGTCGCGAGCGCGGCCCATCGAGGCGCGCTGCAGGGCGACCGCCGCGGTCAAAGTCTAAAGTCTAAGTCCCCACCCTGTCGCAAAGGACGCGACAAGGGTTGGGCACTCCGGTCTATTACAATCACGACTACGTCGACATCACATCTTAGGTTTGTGGAGGAACCGTGATCGCTCGTTTCTTATTTTTTGTGGTGTTACTGACGGGCTCCGCTCTGGCGCAGAATGTTGTGCATTACACGACAACTACTGCCAATGTGAAATATCTTTTTGCCACGGCTGAACCGGTTTTGCGGTTGAAGTCAGGAGATATTTTGGATACGAATACGCTGGACTGTTTCGGCAATGGGCTGAAGAAGCCGGGGGACACGCTGAGCATGGCGACGGGGGACAATCCGCTGGCGGGGCCGTTCTATGTGGAGGGAGCGGAGCCGGGGGACACGTTGGCCGTGAAGATTCTCGATTTGCAAGTGGATGGGGACACGGGGGTGGGCGCGTTCTCGCCGGGATTCGGGTCAATCAATTCGTCGCACTATACGCCAATGCTGGAGTCATCGCCGCTGCCGGAGCGGGTGTGGTTTTATCACATCGATCACGCTGCAAATACGGCGACTTTCAAGGCGCTGGATTCGGATTTCTCGGTGAAGATTCCCATGCATCCGTTTTTTGGATGTATTGGCGTGGCTCCGGCGAACGGCGAGGCGCGGAGTTCGATTGTGCCGGCGGAGTTTGGCGGGAACATGGATTCTCCGGAGGCGAGCGTGGGCAATACAGTTTACTTTCCGGTGAATGTGAAGGGCGGGCTGTTCTACATTGGCGACGGACATGCGGCGATGGGCGACGGAGAAGCCGCAGGGTCAGCGATCGAAGTGCCGCTGAAGGCACGGGTGCTGTTGAGCGTAATCAAAGGGCGAAAGATTGAATGGCCGCAGTTCGAGAACGACGACGCCATCATGACTGTGGGAGCGTATCGTCCTCTGGAGGACGCGGCACGCATCGCACTGACCGAACTGGTGCACTGGATTCACAAGGACTATGGGTTGTCAGAACTGGATGCTTATGAGTTGCTGTCGAAGGTAGCGAAGATTCATTTGAATGAGATGGTGGATCCGAATTACGTGGTGGTGGCTTCGGTGGAGAAGAAGTATTTGCCGGCGAGGAAGAAATAGTTGCTCGGCGCTTGCCGGCAAGCGGGGTTCTTGACAGCTCGGGATTGTCAACTGCAGTATCTCTCGATGGAATTTGGGAAACCAGTAGGTATTCGCGGGAGGGGCAGTGGCCGGTGTTTGGCGACGCCTACGATGGCGGCGCCTTCCCGTCTTGGGTTTTGTTTTTTTCTGATGCTCATGGTCAGTTGTGGGGGCAGCGCTTCCAATAATGTTGGAAACGGTAGCGGGAACGGTGGGAGTGGCGGAGGAGGAGGTGGCGGTGGAGGAGGAGGAGCGAACGCGGTGCAAATTCAGCACGTCGAACCGTCGCGAATAGTGATCGGCGTTGCTATAGGAGCGGTAACTCTTGCAGGAACTAACTTCTCAGGAAGCAGTGTCGTATTGTTTGACGGAATTGCCGTGTCCGCTACCTTCGAGAATGCTACTTTGCAGTTTCAGCCGCCAGAGACAACTTGGTCTGTTGCGCAAAGCCACACTGTTCAGGTGTCGGATCCCGCAAACGGGAAATCGAATTTAGCAACTTTTGAGGTCTACTTACCCAAGCCCGGCCCCGAGCTTTTTATCGGACAGCCCACCCAATTCATGAGTGAGAGTCTTATAGTTAACTCACTCGTTCCCGACATAAACGGAGATGGCAGGGCCGACTTGGTAATGGTTGCTGTTCCTCCGAATTCGTCGCAAGCTGTGCCAGTTGTTCGATATGGACAGGCCGATGGGACGTTTTCTGGCCCGAACTCGCTCGGTACCTTTTCTCTGCCGTTTTCTCCGGGAATTGTTCTCGCGGGAGACTTCAATGGCGATGGATCGAACGACCTTATTTTCCTGGTGGACTCAATTATCTCGGAAGGGTCCTATCAGGTTGTCCTAAACGATGGAACCGGACATTTCACCTCTGCCGGCGCAGGAACTCTGCCCGGCGGAAGCGCCTCAATCGCGGTAGTCGGAGATTTTAACCACGACGGCAAGCTGGACTTTGCTTTTGGCGGTGCCAGTAACGGACAAGCTTTTTCTTTGTTTTTTGGCAATGGAGACGGGACATTCGGTGCGCCGGTTGCAGCGGGCGTTTCGGGGGGAAATACCTACCAGGCTATTGCCACCGACTTGAACAATGACGGCTACACTGACTTAGTGTATCTGGAGACGTTCTACAACGCTTTATCTCAACTTCGAGTACTGCTATCAACTGGAAATGGCAACTATACGGACATTCTTCCACCCCAGTTGCCTGCTGCAAGCCCAGGTTTTGTCGTCGCAGATTTCAATCACGATCACATTCCGGATATCTTTGCCGTGAACGGGAATGGCCTTGGTCAGGCTTATCTTGGGTTGGGCGACGGTACTTTCCGGCCCACGGGAAATCCAATCTTTGCATGTGATGGCTATCTTGGGGCAACGCCTTTTGTGGCCGGAGATTTTGACAAGGATGGAAACATCGATGTTGCCACTCGGACCACGTTAGCCGGGCCCGATGAGATGCTATTCCTTTGGGGAGATGGCAAGGGTAACTTCACGAGCCAAGTGGAGGTTAGCGATCATTCGTTTACTCTGCAGGTTGGAGATGTAAACGGCGATGGCATTGAAGACATATTTGCCGGCGCTACCCTAGGATTTGCGTATCCGTCGGTCGTTTTGGGCCGCCGCGATCGCAATTTCCCGTCGGCCCAAATCTTGCTTCCCAATACTTGGGGACCTTTATCGGGTGGAGATGTATTTCACGATGGTTTCAGTGATCTTCTGGTAGCGGGCGCCAACGACAACACTGGCTATCCTGGAATTGGAATTTCCGGAACCCTGTATCACTTTCAAACGAACGGAACCTTTGCGAGCGTGGGTGAGGCTCCGGGTTACTCGACGTTGCTAGTGGATCTGGATGGAGACGGCATCGCCGACATGGTGGGATTTACAGGAACTACTCTCTTAATTTGGAAGGGAGATGGAAGCGGCAGTTTTCAATCGCCGATCAACCAGATTCAGTGGGACCGCGGGTTTCAACCGATCTATTTCCGAGACATGGATGGAGATGGTCACATGGATATCGTGTTGCCAGGAGCAATTCTGTACGGAGAAGGGAACTTTCAGTTTAATACGGTGCAGATTCCGTTCTATGAGAACTTCCTGGTGGGAGACTTCGACGGAGACGGAATTCCTGATATTGCAACCGGAAGCGGGGTGATGTTCGGCGAAGGCAATCGGGCGTTCACTGCTCCGATGGGAACGGTGCCGCTGCCCAATAGTCCACCGGCGTTTCCCACGGAGGTCGTGGCCGATATTAACGGCGATGGGAAGGACGACCTCGTGATCGGAGAAAGTGGTCCCGCGATTTTTATTAGCGTGGGGAGGCAGGGCTTCGTGCTGGACCAGATGCTGATGGTGTATGGATATTATCCGCAGGTAACTTCCGTTACCGTAGCCGATTTTAATGGAGACGGTTTGCTCGACATTGCAACTGGGAATCTTGTGGCCGGTGATGATCTGGTTTTATTCACCAATGATGGAACTGGGAAATATGAGGTTTCGTCATACGCTATCGGATTAAATTCCGTGTACTCAATCACTGGCGACTTTAATCATGACGGCAGACCAGACCTGGCATTTCTTACCTATAATCTCTTGTTCAAACCTACCGCCGTAACTGTGCTTCTCCATCGTTAAGTCGGAGTCTAGCGGTTTTTTGCGTAAGCCAGCAAGCACCCTGCCCAGCTTCCTAGTTACGAAAAATCAAAACCCCCAATTACGTGGTAGTGGCTTCGGTGGAAAAGAAGTACTTGCCGGCGAAGAAATGATTTGGCCCGCCCGAGAACACCGGGTCCGTGCCTCCACTCCGCATGCCCTTCATTCGGAAGGGCGTGCTCCGCTCGGGATGACAGAGTTTGTTTTGCCAAACCCACAGCAGACGAGGTTAGCGGGCTGAAGTCACAGACTGGCTCGTGGACTCCGGCGCAAGCGGGAGTTGGACCTCTAATGTGCCGATGCGGTTGGTGAGTTTGTCGCGGACGCCGATGCGGATCCAGGAGGCTTTGACGGGAACGTCGAGTTCCTGGCGCACGCGGAAGACTCCGGTCTTGCTGGCTTCCTGGGTGGTGGCGGAGTCGACTGTGGCGTCGCTTACGGTGCCGTTGAGCATAACGCTGTCGGCATCGAAGGCGGCGGCGGCGAACTCAAACTCGGGCGCCTTTGCGTTCTGAGGGGACATTGATTTCAGCGCCCGATCCGTGACGCGGTAGTCGATCATATATTTCTGCAGTTCGATAGGAGCCAGCAGTTTCAGCGGCTTGTCTTTGTGGCGAGTGCGGAAGTAGCCGGGCTCGTTGGCCAGTGCGGCCATCTGTTCGGGAGTTGCGCTGCTCGGTATGCCGTCTGCGCGGATGTGCGCGGAGAAAAGAAGGTCGTGGACCATAGGCGCTCCGTGTCTCATGTTGGGTTGGAGTACATCATTTTCTGCGTGCGCGGGAGAGGCGGCTAAGGAGTTTGCGCCTTGCGTGCCTGCCGGTTGCCCGTCTAGTCGGAGTGCGCTGGTGAAGTAGAAGCGGCGGTAGGAAAGCTTGTATCCGGGCTGGGCGACTCTGACGGCAATGGTGCGACGGCCTCCGTCATCATTCTGATTTGTGGGTGAGTAACTTAGCGAATAGTAGTTACCGCCAATATCGGTGGCATCGGCGAGCGCGGCGGTGACATCGTTGGTGCTGTAGAAGGCGCGGCCGCCGGTGGCGTCGGCGAGCGCCCTTTGAACATCGTAGTCGGTGAGAGCGGAATCCCCGGAGCCCTGGGCTGCCATGGACGCAAGCAATCCTGTGGTATCGGGACTGTTGCCGACGCCGGGAGAGAGACTGTTGATCCCGGAACCGCCGGGGCCCTGGATTGGTCCGCCGGTTTGTACAACTTGATTGGCGGCGCCGCCGTGCACGCGCGCACCGGTGAGTTGGCCGGGCGGATTAACGGGCACGCCGCCGACATTGATGGGATAGACGGCCACCTGGGCGCGAGTCAATACGTTGATCTCAGAAATGATCTGGTCTTCATATTCGCGAGGATCTTCTTTGCGGGGAACCAGCGCGAGCGGAAACGTTCCGGCGAGCCAGATCAGATTCTTGTGGCCGGGGACGCCTTCGAGAAATTGATTCACCTGAGTCAATACGTTGATCATGGAAGCGGGATCGCCGTATCCCAGATTTTTCCCCATCATGAATACTTTGGGAACGTGAGGCTTGGGATTCTGCGGGTCGAGAGCTGCGTATAAGAGGGCTTTGTCGGCAGTGAATCCTTGCACAAGATAGAGGCCGTCGGAGCGCACGAAAATTGCGAAGCGGGTTCCGTCGGGCAGGCTCTTGATGAACCTCATGACCTGGCGGCGGGCGTCGAGTTGATCGCCCATCTCAATGTTGGCAAGGTCGTAGAGAATCACGTAAAGCGGCCCGTGCTCTGGGATGGGCGGGATATTTACGAAATGGTTCGGCGGCTGATGCGGAGCGTTGGGCGGCAGGGCGATGGAGGGAGTATCGAGGTTGTAGGCTTCGAATGAGAGAACGCTTTGTGGATGGCCGTCTTCGGCTACGACAAAGTCGCGGGCAGTGAGTCCGTGGACGGGCTTGTTGTTGGAATCGCGGACGACGACGTCCACGATTACACGGCGCACGGTGGTTCGGAAGGTGGGGGTGTCGGACGCATCTGGCTTCTGGGATGAGTCGGACTGGGCGGGCAAAGAGTTCCAGCTTACGCTGAGAAACAACAAGAATGTCAGGGCGCGGAGAGAAACAAACATATTTCACCTGCGAGGGAGGTTCATTACCAGTGGATGCTTAAGAGCATTTGGTGTAAAGGGGCGACCCCTCAGGGGCCGAAGCCGGCGTTTCTCTTTGCACGAGGTGGGGGCGGTAGAAGCCGCGCCCTTTCCTGATCTTCGGATGGAGACAAAGTCAAAGTTCCCACCCTAACCGCAAAGAACGCGGTTAGGATGGGCACCCTTGTGTTTTTCTTTTCCACTAGCCTTTTACTATCTTTTTCGCTGACGGATCCCACACGGCGACGCATTTGTTGAAGTAGGAGAAGTTGGCCAGGTGGCAGCCGATGGCGGCGTGGTTGCCGAAGACTTCGTTCTCGACTACCGGCTTGCGAGTGCGGACGGCGTTGTAGAAGTTGGCCTGGTGATCGACGGTGTCGCTGTATCCGGGGGGATTGGAGTAAGACTCGCCTTCGTTGTCCGTCTTCCAGTCCAGCGCCTTAGGCTCTGGATGGTCTTCATGCCACTTCTGCAGATACTGATCCCGGAGTTCCTTGGGCCAACCGAAGATCGAATAGCCTTCGGGCTCGGGACGTGTGTCTTGCGGCGTGTAAGTTAGCGTCGAGTCCTTAATGATCATGGTGCCTTTGGTGCCGTAGAAGCCGATGAACTCGCCGCCGTCGTTGTTCAGATTGCAGCGCAAGGTGACGCGGAAGTTGGGATAGTCGTAGAGAGTTTCGATCAGGTCGGGGAACTCGCGGCCATCTTTGAAGTGGTAGAGGCCACCGCTGGATTGCGCGCGCTGCGCGGGCTCTTTGGTGCCGGTGATGAAGTGGATGCCGGAAATGAGGTGGACGAAGAGGTCGCCGCCCAGGCCCTCGCCGTAATCGGTGAAGCAGCGCCAGCGGAAGAAGCGTTTTGGATCGAAGGGGACCTTGGGAGCATTGCCGAGGAAGGCGTTCCAGTCGATGGTTTTCTCACTGGCGTCGGGTGGAATGGGATAAACCCAGGCGCCGCTGGGGGAATTGCGGTCCCAGTAGGCGTTGATGGAGAAGACTTCCCCAAGTTTGCCGGAATCGTAAATCTCTTTGGCTTTGACGTAGAGGACGGAGCTGACGCGCTGGCTGCCCACGGCGACCATGCGATTGTGTTTGTGGGCGGCTTCGACCATCGAGAATCCGTCTTCCACGGTGTGCGACATCGGCTTTTCACAGTACACGTCTTTGCCGGCGGCGCAGGCGTCTTCGAAGATGTGGCGATGTTGGTGGTCCATGGTGGCGATCAGGACGGAGTCGACGTCTTTGCGATCGAGGATAGAGCGATAGTCGCGGGTGGCGGGGACGCTGGGATTTTTTACGGATTCTTGCGCGGCTATGTGGCGGCTGTCATACAGGTCGCACACAGCGACGCACTGAATGCCGGGCACGTCGAGCGATGCCTTGAGATGTTCGCATCCGCGAATGCCGGTGCCGATGGAGGCGAAGCGCACGGTGTCGCTGGGAGCGACAGGACGAGGCGTGGCGGAAAGTATGCGCGGTTGCAGAACAGTTTTCGCGACTGTAGTGGCGGCGATGGCGCCAGTGCCGACGTGGATGAATTGGCGACGAGTCAGGGGATTCTTAGCCATGAGATTCCGTCCTCACAAATGCTACAGGTGAATTTCCGCAGAGGCGTTGTCCCGCTGCGGAGGGTGATGCGGAGGAATTATTGCACAGGCGAGGGGAAGTTAGTAAAACGATTTTCTAAAGCACACGTGGAGTCAATAGGGGAAAGGAGGTAACTTCAAACCAACTTTTCCGGTCCGGGCGTATTCATCCGCCATCGCACGAGTCCCAGCGCTTCATGCAATTGAAACTACGCGGGTTGCAGGAAGATAATATTTGCCTGCTTTGTGGTTTCTCGCCAACAAGAAGCCGCAATATTGTCATCTGAACGGTGGGCCCATAAGCGGTACGCGCCACGCTTCGTCCGACAAAATTTATCGGAGGTCCTACCATGAAGAGAATTTTACAGATGATGGCGCTGCTATCGGCGCTGTTGGTGTTGCCGGCGGTTTGTCAATCCGGACGGCTTTCAGCCGACGACCAGAAAGATTTCGATAAAGCCTACACGAAGTGGGTGAACGACACTCGCAAGAACGATCGGGACGATATCGCCAAAGACGTGCGCAAGATGCAGGAGATCATGGCGCGCGGCGGCATTCCAGCGAATGTTCCCTACGACCGGATTGCCAGCACGGGCAATACGTATCCGGCGCGCTCTTATGCGAGACAACTTCCGGCGGACGAGCAGTAAGAGTTCGACAAAGCTTACACAAAGTGGGTGAACGACACCCGCAAGAACGATCGGGATGATATCGCCAAAGACGTCCGTAAGATGCAGGAGATCAAGGCGCGCG
>Ga0073928_10004939_pt1 | contig 19129 bp, 19 predicted proteins | sample PaiPotPPA55metaG_FD_76969 | JGI IMG/M metagenome (GOLD analysis project Ga0073928, IMG submission 76969) | Iron sulfur acid spring bacterial and archeal communities from Banff, Canada, to study Microbial Dark Matter (Phase II) - Paint Pots PPA... ... | reverse complement strand
TACCCCAACGTGGATTTCTACACCGGGCTGATCTACCAGTCGATGGGCTTTCCCATGACGATGTTCCCCGTGCTGTTCGCCATTCCGCGCACGTCAGGATGGATCGCGCAGTGGGAAGAAATGCTCCTCGATCCCGAGCAGAAGATTTCGCGCCCGCGCCAGATCTACCTCGGCGACGACCTGCGCAGCTACATCCCCCTCGACCACCGCAGCTAACCCGCGGCTAGCGAGTCTCAAATCGTCGAACTTTTAATCGCTCGCCGGAAGAGGATGTAGAAGGCCAGCATCGATAGCGCCACAATCGCCACCATCCAGTAGTGATACGCATTGAAGTAAGCCGCGGAGAATTCAGCCACTGCCCGTGGCATTCCGTAAGGCGCCATCGCGGCATATTCTAAGTCACCGAGGGTGTTGACCTGCCACGGCGATGCAATGGATCGCTGATACGTCACGGCAATTGGGCGATATGCGGCAAACAAACCGGCGGACGCGCCTAAGAGCAGTACGGGGCAAAGATCCACTGCCACGCATGAAGTCGCAAAGCCGCGTCCTCGCGACTCGACATTTGCCCGACTGCGAACGTATATGACGAATACGCTGACGAGAGCCGCGATCGCGAGCACCAGGATGGCCATGGTCAAAGAACGAATGGCAAGGCCCGTCCATCCGTCGCGGTAAGCACGCCACCACCCATCCCAACGCGAAGCTTCTATGGTCGCCTGGAGGCTCGCCAAGCGGTACTGCACAATTGACGCCTCATCCGTCCGGCCTATTTTCACCAGAAGTGGTTGCAGCTTTCGGAACGATTGTCTCTCGACATCCGTTACGCCCCAAAAGCCCCGTTCGGTTTGATCCTGGCTTAACACCTGTTCGGCGAAAAGGGCCGGTTTCCAATACAGTGCCGCAGCCTCGTCCAGTTTTCCGGCTCGCTCGGCGGCCTCGCCCTGTTCCAACAGCCACCCATCATAGATGCCCGCCTGTCCGTCACCCCAAGCCCAGGTTCGCCACATCAACTCGGAAGCGAACTCGGGGGCGCGAATCTCATAGCGGTCCGCAACTGCTCGGTATAGGTCAAATGTCTTCCTCGCGTAACTGTCGTATTTCGGCGCCTTGAAGGCGAAGTCCATGGCTGCCAGCCATTTCGGATCTCGTTCCACCACTTTCTCTAGCCCGAAATAGCCGCGCTCTCCACTGTCGACCCATGCTTTCTCGACGCGCTCATAAATCACATTTGCCACCAGCAGGCGCGGGACAGCATTATCAGGATCCCATTTCTGCAGCGCGGCAACGCCTAACTCCATCGGAGAATGCAGCATGCAGCACGGCTGCTCGTTCAAGTAAATTTTCGAATAGATCCATGTGAGGGACGGATCGGCCTGCACCGCATCAGTCGCGGCACGAACCTTCTCGTTGTTGTCATCTGATAGCAAGGCCAGCAAAGCGAGGAGTTGAGGATCGCGGTGGGTGCTGGCTTCCTTCCGCAGCTTCGGAACGAATTCCATATATTCCGGCCAGCCACCGGATGGGCTCCAGGCCCGCAGCCCCGCTCGGAATGCTTGTCGCACATCTGAGGCTAAAAACAGGCTAGCGGACGCAAGGAGTAAGAGCGCAGTCACAATCCTCGGCGTCCGGGGCACTCGCGGCGAATTCTTCCACTCCGATTCCAGCGGGCCGCCCGCAGGAACGCCAATCGGCCGCTTCCACGAGCCCAGCGCATGCCTCAGCCATTCGCGTATCAATAACATAAGTCCTCCCATCGCCCAGCGAAAAGCGTCCCACGGGTTCTCGACTGACGGCAGCTCGGCTGCAAGGGCACGCCCCCACTTTCCACTCTCGTGGGGCCAAAATCGCAGCGCACGTTGCAAAAGCCATTCGGCGGCGCGTCTCGGCGCGGACGAATTTTCTTCGGGCATGGTCACACTCCGCTGTAGACCGGCTTCCAAATTCTCTTCGCGCATGCGGCGCGCAGTTCCTCGGTCGCCCAAGCCCGGCCCGGGCCGGTCAGCCGGTACAAATGGCGCGGCGGCCGCCCCAGATTCCCCGGTTCTTCCCATCGTGTTTCAAGCCAGGCCAACTTCTCCAGCCGCATAAGAATCGGATACAGCGTGCCGGAAGGAAGTTCCGTCTGCTGGCTGAGCGAATAGCCATGCCGCCACTGCGCGGGATGTTCGAGCAGCGAATCGAGCACTGCAAGGGTTTGCGGTGAAATTCGGAGCCGTATTCCCATGCTTTAAATCTACATAGGTAGATACAGCCCGTCAATCACAATGCCGGCCCCTGTTTCGTTTCCGCACACCCCGCCTCCCTACCCTTCGTTCCGCCGAAATTCATTGCATCCGGCTTGATTCTCTGGCAAAACACTGCACGTCCCGCAGGGGGCCCCATTTCAATGGACATCTCTATACGCCAGGCTGGAAACGCGACCGTTGTCGACGTGGTGGGCGACATCACGCTCTACAACTCGCCGCAGATGCGCAAGGTCTTGATCGACCTGCTCAAAGAAAAACGCGTTCCGCGCGTCATCGTGAACTTGAAGAGCGTGCGATACATCGATAGCGCGGGCGTGGCTTCTCTCGTCGAAGGCCTCAAGATTTCGCGCGACATGAAAAGCGGATTCGCGCTTTACGGATTGAGCCGCACGACGCGTGAAGTGCTTGAGCTTACGCGGCTGATCAAGGTTTTCGAGGTTCACGATAACGAAGAGGACGCGCTAGCCGGCGGCGGCAACAGCACTGCCCCGAAGAAATAGATCGAAATAAAGTCTCGCTTCCCGCAGCGAACCTGCCGGAGTAGAGTCCGTCCGGAGTCACGAATGGCATTTACGGAAACCATCGGCGAAGCCACTATCAACGGTTTGGCGTACGTAGGCGGTCTGGCTCGCCTCACCGGCGAAGCCGCTGGCGCCGTTTTCATTAAGCCCTTTCGAGGGGGCAAGTTGCAGCTTGGCCGTGCCATTCACCAGGCCATGTCGGTCGGGGTCACCGCTCTCCCCATCGTTTCGCTGATTTCATTCTTTGTCGGCCTGATTCTCGCATTGCAGGGGGCCTACGAGTTGCGCCGCCTGGGGGCATTGCAACTCGTCGCGAATGCGGTGGCGATTTCGATGACCCGCGAGCTCGGTCCGCTGATGACCGCGATCGTCGTGATCGGGCGGTCGGGCTCGGCGTTCGCCGCCGAAATCGGCACCATGAAGGTGAACGAGGAAATCGACGCGCTCGAGACGATGGCGCTCGAGCCTGTTCCCTTTCTTGTCGCCCCCAAATTTCTGGCGATGATGCTGATGGTGCCGTGCCTCACCACGTGGGCCGATCTCATGGGAGTTCTCGGCGGCGGTTCTTTCGGCGTTACGAGCGCGGGATTTACGTGGGCCACCTACATCCGCGCGACGCTGAATGCGATTGCTTTGCGCGACCTTCTCTTGGGCTTGGTGAAAGCCTTCATGTTCGGAGTGGTGATTACGGCGGTCGGCTGCCAGGAGGGTTTCTCCACGGGGCTCGGCTCGGAGGAAGTGGGCCGCTCGACGACGTCCGCCGTCGTCAAATCCATTTTCTTGGTGGTTGCGGTGGACCTGGTGTTCACCGCGATTTTCTATTTCACGGCTGCGCACTAGACCATGTTCAGAAGCGGCAAAAAACGGGAAGAGGCTCCGCAACCGGCGGATGGCCCGGCGATCATCGTCAAGAATCTGCGCGTCAATTACGGCACGCGCGAGATTCTGCACGGCATCAACTTCGAAGTGCCTTCGGGTGAAACGCTCGTGATTCTCGGCGGCTCCGGCTCCGGCAAGAGCACGTTGTTGCGCACCCTTGTTGGGTTGGAGCTCCCAAGCGGCGGCGAAATCTGGATTCGCGGCAAGAATTTTGCCGCCATGTCCGAAGCCGAGCGCGACGAACTCCGCAAGAAAATGGGAATGTCGTTCCAGAGCGGCGCGCTGTTTGGGTCTATGACCGTCGGCGAAAACGTGGCTCTTCCCCTTCACGAGCACACGTCTCTGGACGATTCCACCATTGAAATCATGGTCCGCCTCAAACTCGACCAGGTGGGCCTTTCCGGCTTCGAGGAATACATGCCCGCGCAGTTGAGCGGCGGGATGAAAAAGCGCGCGGCGATTGCTCGCGCGCTGGCCATGGATCCGGAAATTCTGTTTTTCGACGAGCCGTCGGCCGGCCTGGACCCGATCATCGCCGCCGGCATTGACGAGCTCATCCTGAAACTGAAGAAGGCTTTCCGCATCACCATCGTCGTTGTCACCCACGAGCTCGCCAGCGCGTTTCTTATCGCGGACCGCATGATCTTGCTCGATAAGGGAAACATCGTTGCGAACGGCACTTCCTCTGAGCTCAAGGAAAGCCAGCAACCGCGTGTGCGTCAATTCCTGGATCGCATACCCGAACCGGAGTTGACCGGCGAAATTGACTACTTGCAGATGCTCACGGGAGAGAACCCGCCCGAGCGCCGTTAAAGCTTTTGAAATTCGACGCTCATGGTATACTCCCGCCCACATTTTGCGGGCGTCCTGACACTCGAATCGAAGTACGGGGATCCGAATGGAAGCGAAGCGCGAACAAGCTCTGGTGGGGCTGTTTGTTCTGATCGTTACAGCCCTGCTCGTTACAACGATTTTTGTTCTCTCCGGAAAAATGAATGGCAACGATATCCCCTATCGCGCTTACTTCAAGAATGCAGGGGGAGTAGGACAGGGCGCCGAAGTTCGCTACGCAGGTGGTCCTCCTGTTGGCCACGTTACCAAAGTCCAGCCAGACCCCCAGGACTCCACCCGAATGGAGATCGAATTCGATGTCGATCCCAAGGTTCCGGTTAAGTCCGACAGTACGGCGACAATCACGAGCACAAGCCCTCTCGGCGACAACTTCCTCGGCATCAATCCCGGCACGCGCGATGCCCCCCGCGCTCCGCGAGGCTCAACCTTGAAATCCATCGACTATACGAGCCTCGACGACATCAAAGCCATGATCGCGCAGATGGGCCCCAGGGCGAATACGCTCCTGGACAACCTCAACGACCGCGTCGTGGCCCTTAAAGAAACAATGGATCGCGTGAACGACCTGTTAAACGCCCAGAATCGCGCGAATGTCAGCGCCAGTCTTTCGAACCTCCGCGGCATGCTCGAAGAAAACCGGCCCGCCATTCACTCCACTCTCGACAATATAAATGCTTCCAGCGCGAAGCTCGGGCCGCTGATCGACGACTTCCGCAAGACTTCGGCTCAGGCAAATGACACCCTCGCGCACGTCGATGCGATGATCGGCGAAGACCGGCCGGACATTCGTCAGGCCGTGATCAGTTTGCGCCAGGCCCTGGCTTCCGCTGCGTCGCTGACGGATCAACTCGACCGCACGATGACCGCGAATTCGGAGAACCTCGACGAGATCATCGAGAATCTCCGGCACGTCACCGCGAACCTGAACTCGTTCACCGAAACGATCAAGACGCGGCCCTATACGCTGATTCGTTCGTCGGGCGTCAAGCCCCGCAACCCCGGGGACGCGCCTCCGCAGTAGATGGCCGTCACAACGGATGGAGAGAAGAGAACCATGAAGCGTCGGATTCGAGAAACAGCGCTAGTCGTCGCAGCCGCCGGTTTGCTATCGGCGTGCGGCGCCTCTCGTGCCGTGAAATATTACGTTTTGGATATAGACGTTCCGCAGAACGCTTCAGGGCAGCCCCTTCCGGTGACCCTCCTGGTTGGGCGAATCGCCACAACGCATCTCTATCGTGACGATCGCCTCGTCTACGGCTCCGGCCCGGTCGAACTGGGCACCTATGAATACGCGCGTTGGGCCGAAACGCCTGCGGATATGATCCAGGACATTTTGGTTTCTTCGCTGCGTTCCACGGGCCAGTATCGCTCGGTGTCGAAAATGGCCAGCACCCTGAGAGCCGACTACGTTGTCCGCGGGCGTCTTTTCGCGCTGTATGAGGTGGACAACAAGCCGAAACTCTCCGGGCGTTTCTCGGTCGAACTCGAACTCTTCGATCCCAAAGCCGGCAACACCGTGTGGACCGATTCCTACTCGCATGAGGAGCCCGTAAGCGGCAAGAAGGTTCAGGATGTAGTCGAGGCTCTGGATAAGACCGTCCGTGCCGGCATGCAGCAGCTCACCGCGAACATGGGCCAGTACATCGCCAGCCATCCGCCTCAGCAACCCGCCGGGCACTGAACCCCAGGCGGCGTTCACTGCTCCCGAACTCGCCGGCAAATCGCGCGGGGCGCTTGACCAGGCCCCCGTCCCTCGGATCTCCTTGATGTTGCAGCGGCTGGCTTTAGCCTGGTAGCCGGCAGACTCATCCCTCCCGGAAATTAAAATCGGCCCAAAATGGGCAACGGTAAACGTTTTCCTAAATCGAGAATTTGAGCCTCGCTCACAATTGAAGTTGACACCGTTTCGTCTCGTGTGGTAACCCATGTATACGTGGCACCGGCGATAAGCCGGGTTGCTGGAACAAGAGCTGGATTTCGCATCCGGCTGGACGCTTCCGGTAATCACCCCACCCACCCCGGGAGGTGGAATCGCCGCCAGGCCTTCTACCTCCCGTTTTATTTTGCCTGATTGATTTTCTTCGCGCGGCGCCAATTCCCCGATCGGTTGAAACGATTCCTCTCGCCAATTCACCTCTATACGAGTGGTGCGCCCGGACAGAGCGGCTGAGATCCCAGCCTTTGAGGACGCCGCATTCCGGAGAACCGCCGGGCGAGCGCAATGCCTTGCATCCGCCAGCCAGTGAGGGGTTATAATGCGCGCACTCGGGCTCCTGGCTGCCCGGCGTCGCGCGGCCTCACACGCCCTGGAAGGAGTTTGTATATGGGCCTGCAAATCTCGTCGCGAAAATCGGGAAGCGTCACGATTGTCGACCTGCAAGGCCGCGTCACCATTGGCTCGAGCAACGACGCGCTTAGCACCGAGCTGCGCAAGCTGGCCGAGAAGGCGCCGTGCGACGTGCTCATCAATCTCATCGGCGTCTCGCAGATGGACAGTTCCGGAATCGCCACCATCGTTCGCTCGTTCGTCACCCTCGAGCGCCAGGGCGGCAGCCTGAAACTGCTGAGCCCGGTCGGCCACGTCCAGGTTGTCCTGCAGCTTACGCGCCTCATCCTCTCGATCCCCACCTTCACCGACGAAGCCACCGCCGTCGCCAGCTTCCGCAAAGACTCCGCCCACGCGTGAGTGCGAGGGGTGCGGGGCGAAGGGTGCGGGGCGAGGGCTGCAGATGGAGCACCCCCTCGAACACCGGAGATTGTACCGATTAGCGCGGGTGCCGACCGTTTGTTTTGTTGGAGTTGCGGCGATTTCTATTTTCAGGGTGTACCGATTAGCCGCGCTCACGTCTTCGTCCTCCTTCGTACCGACAGACTTCTAGATCTCAGGGTTTGCAAGTACAAACCCTGAAACCCGCGCAGGCCTGAAACATCCAGGCGCACAAATTGATTATTCTATTTTTAATGGATGGACCTTTATATCATAGTAAACACAGATTTGCAAGACCCAGTACTGTAAAAATTTTGGCGACGGGAACCGGTCAAGCGGCTCGTTCGTAGAGGTACTTCTGAAAGCCTGTCTCTTTGTCTGGCCCGCTCCAAACTCGTCACGCTGCCAAGAACTTGGATAAGCGCGCGACTAGGTTATTGGGACGCCTAATGCCGCACTCCCAAACGGTAAGCACTTTCCAGCCCGCTTTCCTTAGGGCACGTCGATTTCTTTTGTCTCTGCTACGCCTCTGCTCCCGCTTGTCCCGCCAGAATTTGGCGTTGGTAGCGGGTCTTACTCGGCCATAGCGGCAACGATGCACGTGCCAGAAGCACCCGTGCACGAAGATGACCTTCTTTCGGCGAGGGAGGACTATATCGGTTTCCCGTAGAGGTCGGATCGGTGGACTTGGTAGCGAACCCGCATGGCGTCCAGCGCCGTAGGCGCGGCATAAGTTAGCCCAGCGTGTAAACGCTGGGTTCGTGATATATAAAATCCCAAGCGCCGTAGGCGCGACACATGCCTCACACGTATTCCCAAAATGTAATTCACGTTGTGTTCAGCACCAAAGACCGGCGCAAGGCCATCTCGAAAGAATTCCAGCCCCGAATGTGGGCTTACGCGGCAGGAATTTGTCATAAGCTTGGAATTCTGGTGCATGCCGTGGGCGGCATGGACGATCACATTCATCTCCTCATCCAGATTCCGCCGAGCTTGTCACTCGCCAAGGCGGTCGTCACCGTCAAATCGAATTCCTCGCGATGGGCGAACGAGGAGGGACACAAATTCGCGTGGCAGCAAGGCTATGCGGCGTTCAGCGTAAGCGCTTCCCTTGTTTCTGCGGTCGTCCGATACATCCGAACTCAAGAAGCGCATCACAAGAAAATGAGCTTCGACGAGGAATTTCTCGGGTTATTGAAAAAGCACGGCGTGCAATTTGACCCGAAATTTGTGCTTGGTTAGGGTGTCGCACCTACGGCGCTTTCGATTTTCTTCCTAGCTTTCCCAGCCCTTACGGGCTGGGCTAACCTGTGACGCGCCTACGGCGCTGCTCCAGAATGACACAATTCGATTTCAGTCTGGCTGGCTGAACAGCTTGTCGTGAGGATTGAATGCCAGCCAGCCGCGCTCCGCCTCTCTCTTGACCTCTGCAATGAACTGACTGATCGATCGCGCGTGCTTGTCGTTTGGGGTTTCAAAGCTTGTCTCGACAACATCAAATTCATGAAAACAATGATCGTCGGAAGTGGCATCTCCTTGAACGGAGAAGAAAGCCTCAGGCAGGCGAACTTGATGTGCAATAAATAGGCCGTCCTGCACGAAAGCATCTCTAAGAGTTTTCGTTGTCGCCTCAACAGTCAGCCTGTCAGGATTGGAGAAGACCACCTCAGCCCATTTCTTGTAGTTACCTTCGTCGCGGTACAGATAGTGGAATTTCATGTTCTCCATTTTCACGAACTCCAGTCTCGGTTAGATCCCGAGGAAAATGTTTTCGTTGTGATAGTGAAGGAACTCTGGACTCGGAGCAAATCGACGAGGGGGAGAAATGGAGGCGCCTTCGTACCTCCATAAGAACTCTCGGGCTGCCTTTTCGGTCCGATCTTTCTTAGCCTTATGCGAGAGTTTGACCTTCAGGTCAGGCGTGATGGTTAATAGACCGCAGTCAAGGGCTCGGTCGTGAATAGCGTTGAGACACAACCCGTTCCGAGGGTTGGTTCGGTTTTTTATGTCCACCGACCATGGAACGATATGGCTTGCCACAAGCAACTGCGCAATTGACAGTCCCGTGATGCAGCACCGCGTGTCATAGGAGGCTAAGACGGCGGCGCGGAAAAAGCCTTGATTGACGCGCACGTGAATGAGCGCCTCGCGGCTCCGTCCTTCAGGAAAATCGCGGGTGTCCTCCACGACTTCAGTCGTGCGGCCGGTAAGCTCGTCGAGGAGACGCTCGCTTTCAAATGCCAGCTTGTCCCAGTCGTTGCTGAACTCGTTCCAGATTTCCGCGTCTGCCCGCGCGCCGTGTGTGGCACCTGCTATATGCCTTTTCTGCAAAGCCGGGTCGAGCCGTGCAAAGTTAGCGAGTTTCCACGATACAGCCGACGGCGTACGGCCGATCGCCTTCGCCAACCCTATTACTAACGGATTGCGGATGTGAATTCGTCCGAAGGGGATTTTGCAGTATAGATTGAATGCGACGATCAGCTCCTCGCGAGTCCAATCACGACGGCGTACCACGCGCTTCAATTGGGGAGTCCGCCGGGCATGGCAGTAATCCTTTGCGGAGGAATTACGGTTCGCATCATAGCAATTTCCCCCCACAGCTCAAGTAGTCTTCGTTTCTGTCTAGGCAATCGGGATGCCAAGCCATCCCTGTGGTGCGCCTGCCGTTGGAGGACAGCGTCGGATTTTTAAAGGCCTCGCTACTGCGAACAAAAAATCTTTCTAAAGTCTGCGCTTCGGTCGCGTGGTTGGCCGCTCTAGCTTCCGGCTCCAGTATTTGAGCGCGATGACTTTGCCGAGGACGAGTTCGTAATTGCCGGACCGCGTGTTCTTGCGGATGCGCCGCACGATCACGGTGAGTTCCGGCACTCTCGGCCCCATCCCGTTTATGAGGCGAAGCGCAAAAGGAGTCTTCACGCGGGAGAAGCGGAGGGTCCAGTACGGCTTGATTTCGCGGTACTCGAGCCGCTTTCGGCCTGCGGCGATCTCGCGCAGCCACTCACGTTCGATTGTGGTGGTGATCTTGTCCATTCGCGAAGGCACATTAAACCATATCTCAGTTAAAGAGTAGAGTAGGAGGCGGCAGACCCAGCCAAAACGGCGAACAACCCAGCGCTAAAGCGCGTGATGCAAGGGGAAGCTCTTTCCCGGAGCGCTGAAACGCTGGAAAAGGCTGCCGCGCTAAAGCGCGGCGCTACGTTTGAATCTGAAACGAGGCGAGCGGCAGGAAAAGGCTGCCGCGCTAAAGCGCGGCGCTACGTTTGAATCTGAAACGGGGCGGGCGGAGGTGTCAGGCGTTTTTCTTTAGTTCGGCGAGGACTAGCTTGGCTACGGCTTTTAGGGTGTCGAAGACGCCTGTGCCCTGGATGGCGACGGCTTCGAGAGTGGGTTCGCCCTTGACCAGCAATTGCTTCTGCAGGTCCTCGACGGGGAGGATGTTGGGCAGGTCGCGCTTATTGAGCTGCAGGACGTAGGGGATCGTGGCGAAATCAAGATTGTGATCTTTCAGGTGCTCGCGCAGGTTGTCGAGAGTTTCGAGGTTGGCGTCGAGCCGCTCTTCCTGGGAATCGGCGACGAAGACGACGCCGTCGGCGCCCTTGAGGATGAGCCGCCGGCTGGCCTCATAGAAAACCTGTCCCGGAACGGTGTAGAGGTGGAAACGCGTCTTGAAGCCGCGCACTGTTCCGAGGTCCAGCGGAAGAAAATCGAAGAAAAGAGTGCGGTCGGTCTCGGTGGCGAGCGAAACCATCTTTCCCTTTTGATTCGTGTTGGTATGCTCGTACACCCACTGCAAGTTCGCAGTCTTCCCGCCAAGGCCGGGACCGTAATAGACAAGTTTGCAGTTAATTTCCCGCGCGGGAAAATTAATAAACGGCACGAGTTCCCTCAGAATCGGGCAGCGACTACTTATAGCATACGCTTTCATGCAGGGCCAACGTGTTGGGGCGAAAGTGCTTCGCAACTGATAACGGATTGGCGGCAGGGACTTGAGTGGAAGTGGGGAGGGCAAAATTGTACTTGACAGGGCGGCGAGCTAATGTTACACACTGTAACGCTACAATGACTAACACCAAAAGCAAACGTCCAAAGAACTTGGGTGAAGTGGAACAGATGGTGATGGACTACGTCTGGTCGCGTGGGCCGTGCTCGGCCGAGGCGTGCCGCGAGGCGCTGGCGGCGACGCGTCCGATGAAGGAATCGACGGTGCGAACGATACTGCGGCGCCTCGAGCAGAAGGGCTTCGCGGCGCACGAAATCGCCGGACGTACGTACATCTATCGCGCCGTGGAAGCGCCGCAAAACGTGGCGGTGCGCGCGGTGAAAAGCATCATTGACCGGTTCTGCGGCGGGTCGGCCGAACAGCTGGTGATCGGGATGGTGGATGGGGCGGTGCTCGATCGGGAGCAGCTGGAACGGCTGGCGCGCAAGATTGCGCAGAGAAAATCGCAGGGTTCGGAAGCGAAGTTGAGCGATCAAGCCACAAAGAAAGAAGAATAGCCATGCCGCCTGAAATTCTTCACGCGAGTTCGAGTTTGCTGATGCGGATTGGGGAGCCCGCCGCGCGTTCGCTGGTGCTGGGATGCTTCGCTGCGGCGGCGCTGGGCGCGTTCCGGGTGAAAAGCGTTTCGGCGAAGCTGTTCGTTTGGCGGGGCGTGCTGCTGGCCGCGCTGGCGATGCCGCTGCTCGGGTGGGTGGCGCCGTCGATTCGCGTGCCGGTGCCTGCGCCAGCTTTCGTGAAGCATGGCGCGGCGGTTGCGAGCGATGTTTATGAGAGCGAGACGATTCAGCCCGAGGCGCCGCTTGCGGCACCGGTCAAGACTGGTCTTTTGACCGCTCCCGCACGCCACAATGCGCCAATCGAACGACCAAAGTATTCGATGGTAACGGCGCCGCCTGAGCTGCGCAACGCGCCTGTTCGAGCAGCGCGCGAAATCGCTTGGCCGGTGATAGCGGCTGCCTTTTATGCGTTGATTGCGCTTTTCTTTTTTGCGCGGCTGCTGGTGGGAATGCGGCTGGGAAAGCGGCTGGAGCGCGCGGCGAAGCCGATCGAGGACGCGGGAGCGTTGGCGATTGTTGAGGCAGCTTCGCGGGCGGCGGGGCTGCGCTTGGCTCCGCGACTTGCGGAATCGGAAATGCTTGCGGTGCCGGTGACGCTGGGCCTGCGCGATTCCGTGATTTTGTTTCCCGCTGAATGGCGCGATTGGGATCCGGGCGAACTGGAGGCGGTGCTGGCGCACGAGATTTCGCACGTGGCTCGGCGCGACGCGCTCGTTCAGCGGCTGGCGCTGATTCATCGCGCGGTTTTCTGGTTCAGCCCGCTGGCGTGGTGGCTCGACCTGCATCTGGCTGATCTTTCAGAGCAGGCAAGCGATGAGGCGGCGTTGGCGAGCGGCGCGGACCGCACGCGTTACGCCGAAACGCTGCTTGGATTTTTCGCGACGCTTGAAGCGGCGCCGCAGCGCGTGTGGTGGCAGGGAGTTTCGATGGCGAAAGCCGGACAGGCGGAGAAAAGAGTGGACCGAATTCTAGCGTGGAGGGGTGCGATGTCAAATCGGCTGAAGAGATCTCTCGTGGTGGGGCTTGTTGCAGTTGCGGCGCCGGTGGTGGTGTTGACCGCGTCGGTGCATCCCGCGATTAACAATTTCCAAGAGCCGGTTGCTGCCACGCCGGTCCCGCCGCAATCTGCGGCTCCGCCCGCGCAGCCCACACCTCCGACGAGGGGAGTCGTGGCTCCGGGGCCAATGCCCAGCGCGCCAGCGGCGACTCCCGAGGCACCGCCACCGCCTCCCGCAGCCGATATCGGTTACCTTGCACCTGTCGGCGACGGGCCTAGCGCTGCGCCGATCGCCGCGATCGCTCCCACCGCACCAGTGGCGGGATTTGCGCCAGTGGCCCCAGTCGTCTGGGGTCCGCAGGACGGGCCTCCGGGCTTTGCGCGGTACACGCCAGAAGACCTGAGCCGATTGCGCAAAGAAGTTCAGGACGCCCGCGAATCGGTGAACAAGTTGAAAGCGCAAATGGCGGCAGCTAAAGCGGAGCTTTCCAGTTCCGCAACGAAGGCTCAGCTGGACGAGGCGCAACGCGCGATGGCCACGTATAAAGCCGCACAAGGCAATTACGCAGCAGCACTGCATGAGTACAACGAGCTTTTGTGGCAAGAGAAACAGGAAGCGCACGAATCCGGCAGGACATCCTACACGGGCCACTTCATGGGTCGTTACGACGATTGGGGACCGCGGTTCGTTATCGTGACGAAAGGATCCGAAGGAGTGACGATGTCGGGTTCCGAAGAGGATGCGGAGCATGCGAAGTCGCTGAAGAGCAAGATTCAGGGCGACTTCATTTGGTTCGAGCGCGACGAAAAATCGTACATCATTCGCGACCAAGCTACGGTAGATCGCGCCAAGAAATTCTGGGAGCCGGAAGAGGCGCTCGGCAAGAAGCAAGAAGCGCTAGGGAAACAACAAGAATTGCTTGGCGAGCAGCAGGAAGCGCTTGGGAAGAAAATGGAAGAGGTCCGCGTGAAGATACCCGATATGACCGGGGATCTGCAGGCGCTGGCGGCGAAAATGAAGGAGCTGAGCGCCAACGGCGGAACGCAAGAAGAAATCGGAGAGTTGCAGAGCCAGATCGGCGAACTGCAAAGCAAAATCGGCGAGGTTCAATCGGATGCCGGCCGCAAGCAGGGTGAGGTAGGGCGCGAGCAGGGAGAACTGGGGAGAAAGCAGGGCGAGCTTGGGCGCCAACAAGGCGAACTCGGAAGGCAACAGGGCGAGCTTTCACGGCAAGCTACACGTCAAATGAAGGAGCTTCTGGATGAGGCGGTGTCAAAGGGACTCGCACAGCCCGAATAGGATTTCGCTGTTTCGCTAGTGAGCCATTTCCACCGCTGAGGAAGCTGCTGCATCGTTGGGCGCTAGCCTGGCAGCTTTGCGAATTGGGTTCGCGCTTCTTTCAGGATCGGGACGTCCGCGTCAGCGTTCTTCCACAATTGGAAGAAGTCGTCGTAGGCAGCCTTGGCTTTTGCCTGATCACCGGAGACCGCATAGGCTCGCGCCAGTCCTAGATGGGCGAGAACCCCAACGGGATCGTTCACGACCAAACCGCGAGAATCGACGATTTTGTCGAACTGGGCGGCAGCGTCTGCGCCTTGACCTGCACGAAGATAGGCTTGGCCGCGCACGTAAATCGAGTACAGATTGTTCGCGAAGCTGCTCGGGCCTGGAACGCCCAATTCGTACGTGGCGGAGGGTTCGAGGAATTCGATGGCTTTCCACGTTTCGCCGCGATTGAGCGCAAGCTGAGCGCGAAGCGTGGGCAAATAGACGAAGCGAACAACGGTATCCTCAGGGAAGCGTTGCGCCAAGTCATCTGCAAGAGCTTGCGCGCGTGATGAATCTGCCGCCACCGCGAGCGCGAGCGCCGCGGGGTATTCCGCGTCGCGTCCATTTGAAAAAGCGAGAGAGTTCGCTGCGTGTTTGCGGGCTTGAGCGGGATTTCCAAAGAAGGCCTCCTGCACAGCGGCGGTGGCTTCGTAGTCGGCGGCTTTTTCTTTTTGTTTTGCCTGCTGGGCTGAAGTGACCGCTTCCTGGAAGATATCACTGGCTCTGGCGAGCTGGCCGGAATAGGCGGCTGAATCCGCAACGTAGAAAAGCATAGGGCTTTGGGCGTCCGGTTTGGCTGCAGCCCACTGCATCTGTTGCAGCATGCCTGGCTGGTCGCCTCGTACGAAAGCAAGCTGATACGCATAGAGGTGCAAATCATCCGAATCCGGATCTTTTGCGAGTCCCTGCTTGGCGGTGGCGGCAGCTTCGTCGAGACGATTCAACTGGAGGTAGCTAGCGACCAGGTTGCTGTAGGTGAGGGCGTCGGGAGGTGAGGCCTCCGCTACTTCGCGAAACTGTGCGAGAGCTTTATCGTGCTGCCCAAGATCTTGATACACGATGCCCAGATTATTGCGGGCGACTTCTTCGCGCGGGTAGGTCTGCAGCCACAGCTCATAGACCTGAGCGGCCTTCGCGAGATCGCCCGTGACGAAAGTGTAGTAGTGAGATTCGATATAGAGGCGTTCCCACTCGCTGACGTGGGCGCGGAGGTCATAGGCCTTCCTGGTGTTATCAGCGGCAAGATTCGTTTCGCCGAGATTGTGGTAGGTGGTACCCAACGCGGCGTAAGCCATGGCGAAATTCCGGTCGATGGTCACCGCGCTCTCGAATAATCTCGCGGCTCCGTTGTAGTCGCCCGTCCGCATCATTGCCTTGCGGCCGAGACTATAGGCTTGGAGCGCCTGGAGCGATGGTGTGGTGGCCTGGTCGATGGGAGCGTCGAGCTTCTGGACGGTCTTGAGCGATTCGCCGAGTGTCTCGCGCAATTTGGTGGATGCGTCGCTCAACGCTTTGAGGACCCGTTCTTTGCTGTCCGCTTCGGCCTGCTGTCGAGCTAGATTGTCGCCCGTCTGGCAATTCACGGCGCTAATTCCAATCACGTAGTGGGCGCCGAGATTCGAGATTGAGCCGGTGAGATACGCCTTGCTTCCCGTGCGCGCGCAGAGGTCACGAGCAATCTCAGGAGTGAGCTTGGTGCCGCGGGGCCGACCCATGAGCTGCAGAGTTTGCTGGACGCGCTGGTCGGAAACCAGGCTCAAGAAGGGAGATTGTTCGAGCTGGACAGCCAAGCCTTGCTGGAGCGTGTCATCGAAAACCGGGTCGCCCGTCTTATTGTTGAAATCGGCGAGAACGACGGTGTCTGTTTCGTTGAGGGCGTGCGCTCGCCGCGTATTGAAAAGCCAGCCAGCCACCACTAGGGCGACGAGCAGGACGGCAGCGCCAGCGACCCAGACCCAATTGCGGCTGCGCGCTTGCGGCAGGGACGCCATCATGAGCCTGACTGTTTGGCCCGATTCAACGCTGCGCTTGAGTTGCTTCTAATCAGCACAAAGATCAGCGGCACTCTGGTACCGCTGGTCCCTATCTTTGCTCAGCGATTTATCGATGATCTCTTCGAGCCTTGGAGGGATTCCAGGGTTCACGCTTCGCACAGGCGCGGGTGGCCGGGTGAGAATGGCTTCGATAATGACGCCGCCCGTAGCGCCGCCGAAGGCCTGGCGGCCCGTCGACATTTCGTAGAGCAAGAGACCCAGAGAGAAAATATCAGTGCGCGGATCCAGGTCGTCGCCGCGAATTTGCTCGGGCGACATGTAGGAAGGAGTTCCACTAATGAGTCCCACGATGGAAGCCGGCTCCTGCGGTTGTCCATAAGGAGAATCGGCGTCGCCACCGGCCACGCCCTTGGGAACCAGTTTTGCGAGGCCGAAATCGAGCACCTTCGCTTGTCCGCGTTTCGTAACAAAAATATTGGCCGGTTTTATGTCGCGGTGAATGATTCCCATTGCGTGCGCGACATCAAGAGCATCGGCAATCTGGATTCCGAGATCGAGTATTTCCTCGAGAGCGAGCGGCTTTCTGTTGACGTAGTTGCGCAGCGTGGCGCCGTCGATGAACTCCATGGTGATGAACGGCCGGCCATCCCGTTCGCCGATATCGTAAACGGTGCAGATGCCCGGATGGTTGAGAGCAGACGCTGCATGCGCTTCGCGGCGGAAACGTTCGAGGGCCAGAGAATCGTTCGCCAGATTTTCGGGGAGGAACTTAAGAGCTACCGCACGGTCTAGCCGAACGTCTTGCGCCTTGTACACCACGCCCATCCCGCCCGCGCCGAGCTTTTCCTCAATGCGGTAATGAGAGATGGTCTGGCCAATCATTGGCGGCACAGGCTGCAACAAGCCACGGTCTAGATCAGAGCGTTGGTTCGTCGGAATCGACGTCGCCGACAACTTTTCGTCTTTCTGCCTTGGGTGGTTTGGGGGATCCGAGCACGTTGAGCACGCTTGAGCCTTCGCCGTAGGAATTCACGGCATCGAAAGGCTCTTGCTCGAGAATAATGTTCTTGCTGCAAACCGTGCAGACGAGCGCGGCATAAGCTCCGCCACTCGGTTGTCTGAACTTGTTGCAGCGCATCACGCGCCCACAACAAACAGGAACCCAGACACTGGGTGTGTTGTCCGGAGTCATGCGCCTCCCTAGCAACGCGCAAGTGGGCGGGATTATACACTGGAACTGCGCAGTGGGACTCGCCCTAGACTTTGACATTCGGGGGTCGGCTCGAATGCATGAGTCCTTGGTTGGCGTGAGGCGTACTCGGCGGAGCGCGTTCCCGAGGAATCCCTCTAAAGATGTCTGAAATATTATTGGGTCGGACTCGCACGGGGTGCCGTCCCCAGACGGTGGTAAGCTGGCTAAAATAGGAGAGGGCGTACAATTTGGTGAAATCTACTGCTTGTCATTGGAACTAAAAGGCTTAGGTCGCTAACGTCCGAAAATGTTGCCGGGGCTTTCGCCTACCCACCTTCGACAACATTGACGCAATTTGATGATTTTGCTATGTTTCCTCAATGCCCCACGGAGAGTGCTCGTGAAGCGTCGCGCGATCCGAACGACAAGCTCCTCCCGAAACAGCCAGAAACTTATGAAAACTAAAGCCTTAAAGAAGTCGAAAGCCCAGGTTGCGCCTCCAGACCCCGATGCCCCGGCGCGCAAGCAGCAACTGAAGGCCTATGAAGAAGCCCTGAAATATTTTCAGCAACAGAAGTTCCACCGAGCGAAAGAATCGCTTCAGCGCGTCCTGGAAGGACCCAGCAAAGAACTGGCTGACCGCGCGACAATGCACGTGCGCATTTGCGAGCAACGGATTTCGCGTCCGCCAGCCCCGGTGGTGAAATCCGCCGAGGACCATTACACGCAAGGCGTAGCTCTGATGAACCTGGGGCGTTGGGACGAAGCCCGCGAGCACTTCGATCGTGCGCGCAAGGCGGCTCCGAAGGCCGACCATATCGTATACGCGATGGCGGCGCTTGATTGCCTGACCGGCGAAGCTGACTCCGCCATGGCGAACCTGAAGATCGCGATTCAACTGCGTCCGGAGAATCGCTACCACGCTCGCAACGACGAAGATTTTTCATTCCTACAAGAAGATCCTCGTTTCACTGAGTTGCTCTATCCTGAGCGAGAAGCCTCGGGCGGGTAACTCCGGCACCTTCCGTGGAAAATAATTTGCACCAACGGTTTCGGCCTGCTCGCGTAGTTGCGCTCGGCGGGGGCACAGGGCTTTCGACTGTCCTGCGCGGACTGAAGGAATATGTCGCGGCGCGGCGCCCTGAAAAGAAGCCGAGGCCGATCGCCGATCTTGCCGCAGTGGTGACGGTGACGGATGATGGCGGCAGTTCGGGCCGCCTTCGCCGGGAATATCGCGTCCTACCGCCAGGAGATATACGCAACTGCATGGTGGCGCTCTCGAAGGACGAGCACCTGCTCACGCACCTTTTCAAGTATCGTTTTCCAGGCGAGGGCGGACTGGGAGGCCACAGTTTCGGCAACCTCTTCCTGACGGCGCTCACGAACGTCACGGGCGATTTTCCCGAGGCGATTCGGGTTTCATCGCAGGTGCTGGCGATTCGGGGGCGGATTTTCCCTTCTACGGAGCAGAACGTCACACTCGAAGCGGAGCTGGAAGACGGGACGATCGTTGCAGGCGAGTCGAAGATTTCGAAATCGCGCAAGCCGATCCGAAGCCTCCGCCTTGTGCCGCGCCGCGTTCGAGCATTTCCGGAAGTTCTGAGAGCGATTCGCGAAGCCGACCTTGTTCTAGTCGGTCCCGGATCGCTCTACACGAGCATCATTCCGAATTTGTTGATCGATGGAGTGGTGGACGCGATTGCCCGCTCCCGGGCGACGTGCGTGTACATCGCAAACCTGATGACGCAGCCCGGTGAAACTCAACACTATTCGGTGGCGGACCACGTCCGCGCGATCTACGAACATACCCACAGGAAGCTGTTCGATTTCGTCGTTATCAATCGCGCGCCG
>Ga0073928_10004937_pt1 | contig 19134 bp, 21 predicted proteins | sample PaiPotPPA55metaG_FD_76969 | JGI IMG/M metagenome (GOLD analysis project Ga0073928, IMG submission 76969) | Iron sulfur acid spring bacterial and archeal communities from Banff, Canada, to study Microbial Dark Matter (Phase II) - Paint Pots PPA... ... | reverse complement strand
TCGAGCCCAAAGTTCAACCCATCACCCCGGCCGCGCCGACTCCACGTCCGCAGCCGATCAATCCATCAGCACCAGGGCCACAGTAGTAAATCAATTCCGATAATCCACAAACCCAAATCAGGAGGAAGTGATGCCATCAGGAATCATCATGCAGTCGTCGTCGGTAGGAGCCACCAAGGAATCCATCGAAAAAGTGTTGGTGGAGCACGGTCACGAACCGGAGAAACCGGAAATAGAAGCGCCGGTCGCGCCCAAAGAGGAAGACTTCAAAACTACTGAGGAGTTCGAAACCGCGCAGGAGGAATTCGAAGCCAAACAGGAAGAAGAGCTCGAGGAAGAAGGCAAGAGCGCAGAGGACAAAGAGAAAGAACGCCTCGCAGCCCTGCCCGACAGGAAATCCCGCCGGCAGCGCGCGGTCGAAAAAGCCACCAAGGATCTGAAGGACGAGAACCGCAAGCTAGCGGACCGTCTGGCCGTGCTTGAAGCGGGCAAGGGCGGAGTCGAGAAAAAAGAACTGGCTGCCGCTGCTGCAGTTGCTCCCAAAGCGCCGAAGCGCGACGACTTCAAAACCGACGCCGAGTACGACGACGCGCTCTTCGATTACCGCTACGAGCAGCGCCGCGCCAAAGAGCAGCAAGAGTCAGCGCGCACGCGCATCGACACGCAGCTCAAAACAAATTTCACGAATTACCAGGCCTCAGTCGCTGCCTTCAAGGAAGAGCACGACGACTGGGACGAAGTTGTGAATCAACCGCTCGCCATCCACGAGAGCGTATACCTGGCCGTCCAGGAGCAGGAGAACGGACCCCAAGTGACCTATTACCTTGGGAAACACCCTGACTACGCAAAGCGCCTCGCTGAGATGAGCCCACTGTCCGCCGTCATGGAAATTGGCCGGCTCGCCGAAAGGTTGAAGCCCGCCAGCGCCCGAGAACCAGGCACTGACGCGGACCCCAAAAAGAAACCCGCGCCGAAAAAGATTCCGGACCCGGTACGTCCGCTATCTTCCTCGACCACCAGCTCATCGCTCACCTCGCGCGAAGCCGCAACCAAGCACGACTACAAAGCCTTCGTGGCGGCGCAGCGCATGGGAACGTAAACAGGAGATTTCAGCATGGCCAACATGATCCTCACCAACCAGGAGATCAGTTTCAAGAACCTGATGGTTCTCGGAAACGAACTCTCCTTCACTAAGAAAGTTAAACGCACCTATGACGACAAGTTCGGACGCGCCGGCGCGAAGATCGGATACCTCATCAACATTCGCAAGCCCGCGCGCTCCGTCTCCACTGCCGGACAAGGCATCCAGCTGCAGGATTACATCGAGCGTTCAGTTCCGCTGATCCTCAACAAGCAGTATCAGCAGGCCTGCGCCTTCACCTCGTCGGATATGTCTTTGAGCCTCGACGACTTCGCCAACCGAGTCACGAAGCCGAAGATCCGGCAGATTGCAAACGATATTGATTACGACGGTCTGCAGCAGTTCGTGAACGTGCCGGCAGAAGTGGGAACACCGGGCACGGTGCCGAACACGCTTGACACCTACCAGAATGCCACGCAGTTTATCGCGGATGAGGGCTTCCCGATCGATGACGCGGACGACATCACCACCCACATCTCACCCAAAATGATGCGTGTGATCTTCCCGCAACTGCAGGGTTTGATAACGAATGGTGGCGGAACCGCATCACTCGGCTTCCTGCGCAACCTGGCAAAAGGCGAAGGCGGGGGCAGTGATGACTTCATGAAGGGCAAGGTGACGGAAGCTGCGGGGATGAGTTTCTTCCGCACGCAGAACGCGCCGACGTTCACCACCGGCACGCAGGGCGGAGCGCCAGTAGTCAACGGCGCCGGGCAAACCGGCAGCTCGATTGCTACCACCGGCTGGACCGCTTCTACGACTGTGTTGAACCAGGGCGACATCATCTTCTTCGCCGGAGTTCACCGCATCAACCCGCTGACTCGTCAGTCGACCGGCGATCTGCGGTCCTTCGTGGTTTTGTCCACTGTCACTTCGAACGGCTCCGGTCAGGCTAACATCCCGATCGCGTGCGTCGATGGCGACGGTCTGACGCTCGGTGGTCCTTACCAGACGGTCGATGTGTCTCCGGCAAACTCGGCGGCCATCACCGTGCAAGGCGCCAGCGCCGTAACCAGCCAGCGCGGTCTGATTTTCCACCCCGAGGCCTTCACCTTCGGTTGCGCGGATCTCGAAATGTACGAGAACCAGCACATGATGGAGATGGCGGCGGATAAAGACCTGGGCCTCGCGATCCGCATGTGGGGACAGCCCGATATCAACACCGATCGCCTGGCCTTCCGGCTGGACGTGCTCGGCGGATGGCTGACGATGTATCCGCAAGGTGCAGTGCGCATCACCAGCTAGCTCCAGAGTGTGGCTTAAAAGTCACACGTTCCAAATTCCAAACAGAAAAGAGAAAAACTCCAATGAAACGAATTGCATCGCTTCTCGTTCTTCTGGCGGGTTTGGCTGGAGCTTGCTTCAGCCAGACTGCGCTTACACAAACCACTCTCACTTCGGCGGTCTCCGGACCATCGCTCTATTCCGGAACCTCGCCGACGATTTCAGGCACGATCACGCTGACTGCGTGCACCGGCCTGGCCGCACCGATTCTTCCCGGAACTCCCTCGAGCATTATTTATGTGGGACGGGAAGCAATGGGCGTGTTCTCCCTCAACACCACCTCCTGCACGGCGGTGGTGAACCGCGGCTATCTGGGAACGCAGGCAGCTCCGCATCCTCTCGGCGACATGGTGCTCTACGGCCCGAACTATGCCGTAACTCTGTCGCAAGGCGGCAATCCGGTTCCGAGCGGACTCTTCCAGCAGGATCCCCCGGCGAACGGAACCTGCACGCCAGCCAGCACTGCGACCAGTCCATGGGTCAACGTGCTGACCGGGGCGCAGTGGCTGTGCTCGACGATCACCAAGACTTGGATTCCGGGCTTTGTGAATCCGCTGACCACGGTAGTGGATGCGCCGAATACAGCAGTCGCTTCGGCCACCACGATTCTGCCGAGCGGTCCGCTGTTTCACCTGACCGGCACGACTCCAGTGACCACGATCACCGCGCCGGTTGGCTGTGACGCAACCGCTGTCGGGGGTTGCACGTTCTCGGCGATTGTCGACACCGGAACCGCCTCGATGTTTGGCACCGGCGGCAATCTGGAGATCGGCGCGGCCATCACCACACTGAGCGGCAAAACCTATACCTTCGTGTGGGATGCAGTTCAGTCGAAGTGGACCATCAGCGGCTAGTAGCTTCACGTTTCGGGCGTTGAGCGAAGTATCAGCGCCCACCCTTTTTAAAATTTCGCAGCAAAGGAAAACTCCCATGGAAAATCTCGATGGAAAAGATGTCATCAAGCCCGTAGCGTTCGACGCGCATGAACAGGCCACGCGCGGCGAGCACGTTCCCACAGCCAAAGACAGCCCGGATCTCGATCCGGAAAAGGTTGTCGAATTCCCCAAGGCGGTCGACCACGTGCAAAAAGATAATGCACCCGAAGGCCACTTAGAGCCTGTCCTCGTGAACTCGGCGGAAGAAGAGAAGGCATATCTCGCATCGAACGCAGACGAGAACGCAGATCCGAAAGCTGACAACCTCAGCGAAATGTCGAAGGCCGACCGCAAGCAAGAACTGGGCGGCATGAAGAAGGCCGAGCTGCTAGACGTGGCCGCGCAGCACGATGTTCAGGCTGATGACTCGATGAACAAGGGCGAAATCACCTCAGCCATCAACAAGAAGATCAACAAAGAAGCCACCGCGTAGAGTTCGGCGGCTTTACCGTGATTTAAAAATCACACAAGGAGACTCACATGGGCACAAGCAATTTCAATCTGGAAGATCCCGCCAAGCAAGAAGCAATCCGCCGCGGGCCTCACGAGTACGTACCCACCGCGGGCAAGCACGGCAGCTACGTCGCGAAGCCCTACAAACACCAGGAATACCCGAAGATGATGGGCAAATTCCCGCGTCCGCAATTCGCCGCTTTCAAGGGCAAACCGGACGGCGACAGGCTGTTCGAAGAGGCGACGAAAGAGTGGGACGCGGCCATGATCGCGACGACCGTGAACTCGGCGGCCGAAGCGCAAACCTGGCTGAAGCAGAACGGCTAGGTGAGCGGCGTGACCATAGAAAATCCGCTCTCGCCCACTGCGGTAATGCGGAATTTCTGCGGGTAAGGCGCGATCGAGATGATGTCGCCCACCTTCACGCGTGGAGTCATCGATTGAAAACCAACCAGACCGTCGTTGGCGCTTAACGGATTGACTCGGTTCACGCTAGCGAAGGAGATGATGTCGCCCGGTTTGGGCACAACGATCTTCGAAGGGAATGACCACACTCGCCCGAACGGGATCGCTTGCTCGAGCGCGATCCCGCCGAGCCCAACACCGAGCAGCCCCATAAACCCACGACGATCCATGCAGAAAGTCTAACCCATGCCCGTTCTCGCTCCATCGAATCCGCTGGCACTCTCAGCCACCGACTTCATCAAGTCGGGGTTGCGCCTGGTCGGGGCTCTGCGTTCCGGGTTGAATCTGACCGCTGGCGAGTTAACCGACTGCCAGATGGTGCTCAACTCGATGCTCGATGCTTTCTCGATCGAGCGAACGCAGATTCCCGCCGTCTCGATCATTTCGACGAACACGGCGCAGGTTCCGCTTTCACTCGTTGCCAATAAGCAAGCCTACAAACTCGGCAACGCGGTGGGCACGGAAGATTTCCTTCTGCCGCGGCCGTCGCGCGTGGAGCGGGTTTCGATCATGTACTCGGCATCGCAATCAACTCCGGTCGAGTTCGGGATGGAGATGTATGACAGCGTGCAGTGGCAGGGCGTTACGAATAAATCGTCGCCTTCGCTGCTGCCCCAAGTCTGCTTCGTCGATGACTCGATGGCCGTGTTCCCCGACATGGTGCTTTCTTTCTGGCCGGTCCCGACGCAGGCGAACCCGGTGATTCTCTATCTGTGGCAATTGTTGCAGCAGTTCTCGAGCCTCACTGCGCAATTCCTTTTTCCTCCTGGCTATGCCGAGATGCTGCGCTTCCAGCTGGCCATGCGCCTCGCGGCTGAGTTCCCTTGCGACATGGCAAAGTTCGCGATCGTGAAGGAACTCGCTCAAGAAGCGAAAGCTCGTATCGCAGGCATCAACGTGAGGGCGCTCGAGGCTACCTGCGATGAAGCGCTTCTCCCATCGGGCGGCCAAGGCAACATCTTCACCGGAACTTCTAATCGCCGGTAATAACTCATGAAATTTGGCTTCATCGGTCCCGCGTCCGCTTCGGCATCTCCGCTGGTTGCGGCGGAGCAGTTAGTCAACTTTCGTCCGCAAAAGAACGAATCGCCGAACGCGCGCACCCCCTTTCTCCTGCTGGGCACCTCTGGGCTTTCTCTGTTCGCGAATCTTGCGAACGGGCTGCCTTCGGTACGCGGCGAGTGGACCGGCAACGGACGCGCCTTCGCAGTAGCTGGCACGCATTTTTACGAAGTGAACGCGCTGGGCGGAGTCACTGATTACGGCGGCGTTGGCACGCCGAACAACAACATCGCCGATGACGGATTGCCGGTCACGATTGTATCTGCCGGAACGGTTGGAGGCGCTTACCCTTCGCAGCTGCTGATTTGTTCCGGTGGAAACCTCACTGTGTTTTCGCTGGCTTCGAATTCCTTTCAGCCGATGACCACGCCTCCGAACCAGAACCTGATGGTCGAGTTCCTGGACGGCTACTTCATCGCGCTCGGGGCGAACAACAGCTTCAGCATTTCAAACCCGGAAGATGCCACCACCTGGCCGGGGCTTTCCGTCTCGCAAGTGCAGGTGTTCTCGGATCAGCTGCTTTCGATGATCGCCGCCAACCGTCTGCTCTGCGTGTTCGGCTCGAAGCGCGCGGTTTTCTACTACCAATCCGGCGCGCCCCTGTTTCCTTTCGACGTGGCGAGCGGCGGCTTCATGGAAGTGGGCATCGTGGCGCAGTTCTCAGCGCAACGCGTCGCCACCCGTCAGGGCACAACCATTTTGTGGCTGGGCGGCGATGAACGCGGGCAGGGCGTCGTCTACGCAGCCAATGGCTTCACCCCGCAACGGGTATCGGACTCCTCGCTTGAATACTGGATGTCCCAGCAGAAAACTGTTTCCGATGCGGTCGGTATGGCGCGCCAGGAAGAAGGCCAGAACTTCTACGATCTCTGGTTTCCCTCGGCGAATGCGGCCTGGACGCTCGACGTGGATCTCGGCTGGTGGCATCGCCGCAGCTCGCTAGTGAATGGAGTCGAAGGCGCGCATCTTTCGCGCTGCCACATGAACGCCTTTGGCTATCACCTGGTCGGGGATCGCACCAGCGGAAATATATACAAACTCTCGAGCTCGATCTATACCGACAACGGCGCGCCCATCATCCGCAAGCGCATCGGCCCGACCGTCCAGAATGAAGGCGGACAGATCCCCGTCGGCATTAATGAGTTTCAGGTGGACTTCGAAACCGGCCTTGGACCTGAACCGCCGCTGACTGACGCCTTCGGCAATCCCCGCGATCCTTACGCGATGTTTTCTTACTCGGAAGACTATGGCAAGACGTGGACGCCGGAGCGGCAGATCCCTTGCGGACAGGCGGGGAACTTCAACGTGGTGGCCATCGATCGGCGGCTTGGGAGCTGGCGCAGCTGGACGCCCCGCGTGCGTGTATCGGACCCGATTCCCTGGCGCATCGCCGAGGCCTACTACAACGGCACGCAGGAGCAGAAGAAGCGCTATGCGAAGCAAATGGCTGAGGTGAGTTGAGTATGGCGCGCGAACTTCTCGACACCATCGTGCCGGCGGACTGGGACAGCCAGGCGCCGGGAGTCAACACCGGCTTTCAGCGCACGCGCTGGCTGCAAGGCATCAGCGACCTGGTGAAGCGCCCCATCTCCAATCGCACCACAGCCACGACTTCGGCGACGGCCGTGAACGCGACTGGTGCCCCGGTTTCGACGGGCATCGGAACCATCGCGCAGCAAGCCAAGCGCTATGCGGAGTTCACGGTGAAGGCGCGAATCACCTTCAACATCAACGCCGTCGCGCCCGTCTATCACTACGTCTATCGCACGCTGGGAGCAATCCCGGCCAATGGTGCGGCACCGAACGCCGGGGATGTGATCGTGGGCGGCGATGCCTTTGCCGGCGGATCCGCTCCCGGCGCCGGCGTCAACCAGATCGGGACTTTCTCCTACCTCGACACCGGTCTCGATGTGACCAAACAGTACCGCTACTACCTGGCGGTGAATGCGCCGAACGGGAATGTGGTGAACCTGGTCAACAATTCGCAGCTGCTGGTCATGGAAAGAAGTTAAGAAGCTGATGTCACTCAAAGTCAGGATTGCGAGTTCCGAAGAAACCGAGACGCTGAGCGCGCTTTCCGTCAAACACGGCAACGTCCCCTTCATGGAGGGCCAGTCGATCATCTCCGTGCTCGAGCACGAGAAAAAAGGCGAGAAAGAGATTATCGGATTCGCCGCGGTGCAGACCGCGTTGCATGCGGCCGGCTCCTGGGTGGATGAAAAATATCGGCTGCAGAAGCACAGCTACGAGCTGCGGCGCGTGCTTGACCGGGAACTCGAGCGGCGCGGCTTCTCGGTGTACTTCGCTTTTCCTGCAAACGAATTCGAGAAACACCTCTTCGCCAAGTACGGGACGGTGGTCGAACACCTGGCCCAGATCAGACACTTATGAGGAGTTTCTAATATGCCGTTCGGAGGGCTTCTCTCAGCCGGCGTCAAAGCCGGGACTTCCCTGCTCGGCGGATTGTTTGGCTCGAACGCTGCCCAGGAAGCGGCCAAGGAACAACAAGCGGCCGACCAAAAAGGGATCGACTATCTCGGGCAAGAGCAGAAGACTGGCCTGGCCAATTACTCGCCCTATCTCAGCGCCGGTTCGACAGCATCAGGCACGCTATCGAGTTTGCTGGGCACGCCAGGGCAAGGGCTGCTCACTCCCTGGACGCAACAGTTCACCGCTCCCACGGCGGCGCAAGCGGAGCAGACTCCCGGCTATCAATTCCAGCTGCAGCAGGGAGAGAATGCCGTACAGAATTCCGCGGCCGGCCGCGGCGGCCTGCTCTCCGGGCGCACCCTGGCCGATCTGAACAATTACGCGCAGGGCACGGCTTCGACCAACTACCAGAACACCTTCAACAACGCGGCGACGCAGTACCAGTCGGCTTACAACACCTTTCAGAACAACCAGAACAATCAGTATTCACGGCTCATGGGCGTCTCGGGACAAGGCCTACAGGCTGCGCAAGGCGCGGGCAGCTTGCTTTCGAACCTCGGTGGCGACACCGCTTCGCTGTACGCCGGTCAGGGCGCTGCAGCGGCTGCAGGAACCATCGGCGCGGCGAATGCCTGGAGCGGGGCGATGTCCGGCGTCGGCAATGCCGTATCCAGCGGCTTGACGCTCAACTCGCTGAACGGCAGCGGAGGAGGCGGTCCTCCGACGACCGGCTACAACCCGTCGCTCTGGATGGGGAACGGTTCCAGTGGCGGAAGTACCGCCGCGCCCTTCAGTCCGTTGCAAATGCCGACCAACTCCTTCCAGGGAATGGGACTGGGATAAAAACCTATGCCTATCACACTTCCATCTCAGCCGAACTACAACGTCACCCCGCCGCAAGTTGCGGACCCGCTTGAGCAGTACGGCAAGATGCTCCAGCTCAAGGCGCTCCAGGGACAGCAGCAGATGCAGCCGCTGCAAATGCAGGAAGCGCGGGACACCATCCAGTCGCAGCAACTCGATATCCAGCAGAAGCAGCTCGCGCTCAAAACCCAGCAAGCGCAGACCACCTACTGGTCGAACCCGTCGCAATTCCAGGCCGATGCGCCGGCCGGCGGTGATCAGCTCGCGAAGACGCTCGGAATCTCGGACGACGATCCCCTTCTCGGAATGGTGCGCGGCCAGATCAAGGCCGGTGTGCCTGGCGCAGCTGCGATCGCTGACGCGAAAGCGACGCTCTCCTTCCGCCAGGAAGCCTCAAAAACCACTGAAGAGCAGCAGAAAGTGCTCGACGATTCCCACTCCAACCTGCAAAAAATCGTGACACCGATTAACGCTGAGAAGGATCCGGTGAAAAAAGCGGCTTTGCTTGAACAGGCCCGCCCAGGTCTCGCGCAGGCGGCAAGCTTCGATCCGTCGCTCAAGGGGATCATTCCGCTGCTGAACGCGGATAATATCGACGCTTTCGGCACTCGTCTGGGAACGGCGACGGGTGTAATCGATCAGCGGGCGAAATCGGCTGCTCTCTGGAAGGCGGAACTGGAGAACGATCAGACCGCGAACCCGATGCTGAAAATGCAGAACAATCCGGATGAGGCCTTCTCGGGAGACAAGCTCCCGGCCTCGATCGGATATCTCACCACGAAGCTGAAGGATCCGGATCCAAAAGTGTCGACGCTGGCGACGCAGCTGTTAGGACAGGCGAACACTTCGAAGAATGTCTCACTCGAAATCGACAAGGCAAAGAAATCAGCAGAGCAGGCGATCGCAGATGGGGATCCGAATGCCGCGGCGCAGCTGCTGGTCAATGGAACGGTAGCTCCTTCCCAACTGATCTCTTCGCGCAAGCCGGAATTCGCGCAGAAAGCTTTCACGGCGGCGGCGCAGTTGCAGCCGGGCTGGAATGCGCAGCAATCCGAGGCCAGCTACAAAGTCGCGGGCTCGCCGGCGCAAGTCGCATTCTTCGGCTCATCGAAATCTCTGACCGACAAAGGCGGCACTCTCGACCAGCTCGCGGCAGCAGGGAAAGACATTCCCGACGGACAAATTCCGATCTTCAACACCGTGGCTGATGCTCTTAAAGCATCGACGGGCAGCGGGCCAGTCGCAAAATACGCAGCGGTTGCGCTCGGTGTGGCTGATGACTATGCGAAGGTCATGGGCGGCGGCCAGGGCAGCGACTCTTCGCGCGAACAAGCGCTGAAGCTGATCTCGGCGAAGCAAAGTCCTGAGCAGCGCGCTGCCTCAATTGAAGGTATCCGCGGAGCAGTAGGCTCGCAGACCACCTCACGCATCGGCAACAACACCGTCCTGCAGAAGATGTACGGCGGCGACGCCTCGAAGCCGGCAGCTGCTGGCAAGACTCTCTCCAGCTCTGCGATCGAGCAGGCTGCGAAAGATCACGGTTTAACCGTCGATCAAGTGAAGGCCCAAGCTAAGGCGGCAGGCTACACCATCCAATGAGCGGCACGGCTATTGATTTCTCGAAGTACGAAGCTGCTGCTCCAGCTCCAGCGGCGATCGACTTCTCGAAGTACGAGAGCGGCAAGTCGCAAACTCAGAATGCTCCTCCGAAAAGCCTCTACCAGCAAGGGCGCGATGCCTTCGATACGGCGCACGGCAAAGTCGGCATGCCGGGAAGTTCTGAAGGCTCAGGCCTGGCTGGAAGTTTGTCCGACTGGGATGAAGGTTCGTTCGGAGAAATCGGCGGAGGCGTAAAAGATATTCTCTCCGGCAACGTCGCGCGCGGATTGCATCGCATCATCAGCGGCGGCGGAACTCTCACCCTGCCCGTGGCCGCGATTGCCGCCCCTGCAGCACCACTAACGGCGGCCGGAAGTCTCGTTGGCGGAGTGGCAGGAGGAAAGCTCGCCCAGACGGGCGCGACAGCTCTCGGCGCGACTCCGGATCAAGCGGCACTCGCGGGAGATGTAGGCGGAATTGTCGGAGGCGTAGCGGGGGGAGGAATCGCAGCCGGAGTAAAGCCAGCTCTTAATGCAGTTGGCAAAACAGCCACGGCCGTCGGTGACTCGCTCGATCCCGATCTCGTCGGATTAGTCTCACCGCGCGCGGCGCATGCTCTGCGTCTCGCGAACAAGGTTGGCAAAGTCGCAACCAAACTCGGCGGTGAAGCCGCTCCGGAAGCTGCAGCGGCCGAACTCGATGCGACCGGACAGAACCGACCGTACGCCGGAGCCGCTCGGCCGACACAAGCAGAACTCGACGCCACCGGAGAGAACAAAGCTTTCGCCGGCGGAGTGGACGAACCGCGCCCCGCAAAACCAGTCACACCGGCAGCAGTTGCGCGCGGACAAGCGGTCGATTTTTCGAAGTACGAAACTGCTCCTGCTCCGGCACCACCAGTTGCAGCGCCGCCAGTTTCCGTCACTCCGAAATCAGTTCAAGCGCAACTAGAGAACGCGCTCGGCGGAAAACCAGCAGAGCCGCTGATCAAGGGAGTCTCTCTGCGCAACCAGGCAGCGGTTCAAAAGGCGCGCAGCTTGGCGGATCTGTCGGGCAGCGTGCAGAACGCACCACCTACCGCTGCCGCAAGTGACCTCACCTCCCAGCTGCAACAGTCACTCGACAAGGCGAACACAGGAAAAGTTCCCGCAGACTCGACTCCACCACCGAGCACGGTTGGCGACCTGCCGACGCAGATCAAGAATGCGTTGCAACAAACTGAGACGCTTCCGAAAGGTTTCACGCCCGTCGAATCTACAGCGCTGAAGGGCTACAAGTACTCCCCCGAAACGCGCGAGTTCGAGTCAGTCACAAACAGCGGTTCGCATTACATCCATGGCGACGTGAGCCCGGAAGAAGTTGATGCGTTTGAAGCCGCCGACTCAAAAGGGAAGGCCTGGTCAAAGCTGAAGAGTCAGAACCCCCTGGTCGCGAAAGTGGTCAACGGGAATCGAGTTGCGACCAAACCCGGCGGCGCACCTGGCAGCGGTGAAAATCTCTCTACTCTCTTAGGTGAATCGTTGAAGCAAGCGCAGACGCGGAAGCTATCCGAACTCCAGTGAGTTACTAAGTCAGACAAAGCCCCACTTATGAAGCACACCTTCGATCATTTCGCTTCTTTTATCTTCGCCGCCGCGCTCTGCCTGTGCGCCTGCATGGCCCACTCGCAGGCGGTTTCTCCGTTCATGGCGCTCGGCAACGCGCAATTTGTCGACAACAACGGGAATCTGCTGACCTCCGGCGTGCTCTACAGCTACCAGGCGGGCACCACCACCCAGCAAGCCACCTACACCGACTACACCGGCCTGAGCCAGAATCCGAATCCCATCCCGTTCGGGAGCGGAGCGCGCGCCTCGATCTGGCTGACGTCGACCTCGAGCTACAAGTTTGTGTTGTGCATCCAAAACGATGGCGCGAGTTGCGCACCGTCGGATGTTTTGTTCTCGGTGGATCACGTTCCCGGCTGCATGGGCTGCTCGACCGGCGGGAACACCTACACCGGGACTTTCATTTCCGGAACGCCCAACCCGGCATCGACGGGAATTCTCGAACTCGCATCGATTGATCAGATCTGCTGGCGCAACACCGCCAACAACGCGAATCTCTGCCTCTTCAAAGATACGAGCGACATCCTGGGCTGGTCGGGTGGAATCATCAAATTACCCATGGGCGGCTGCACCGCCACCAGCGCGGGTTACATCACTCTCTGTGCATCAGTTGTGCAGAATTCCTTCATGATGGGAGTGGGCGGGACTTACTACCAGCTGATTGTCGTCGGCGATGTCAACGTGAATAGCCAGGTCACGCAGCTGCACTTCGGCTCGACCGCCACACCGCTCTGCAATTCGCTTGCGGCTGGCCTTATCGGCTGGAATGGAACCAACCTCTGCAATTCCGGCCTGCCTTTCGGCGCGACCACGATTCCACTCTCCTCGACCGCGCCAACGACTGGCCAGGTTCTCGTATACAACGGTACAAACATCGCGGGCGCGGCGGCTGGCATTCAATCGAGTTCGATCACTACGCTCGGCAGCAACGTCGGAGTCACCGCCAGCACAGCGACGAATTGGATTTCGAAGGCAGTCACCATGCCCGCGAGTGGCTGTCCCTGCCGCGCGTTCGTAAGCTACAGCGCCTACTTCTCGCAGACCGGCGCCGGCGCGGATGTGGCCTGGATTAGTGATGGAACCAATGTTTTCGACACTGCCCAGACGGCGAACACCGGCTCGACCTCAAACTATGGCATCAATGCATCGAGCTACTCGCCGGTGACTTACGCGAACAGCGCGAACGTGACCTTCACCGGCGCTTTCTTCAGCAATTCGAGCGCAACCGTGATGGCCAACACCGTCGTTACCGGCGCGGGCGTGCAGAATTCCTGGCTGAACATCGCGATCCAGCCCAGTAACTAGAAATCTTTTCCTCCCTTTCCTCATGAAAAAACTTTTACTTCTTCTCATCCTCGCCGGCGCGCCCGCATCTTTGTTCGCGCAAGGCGTCTTCAGTCCGCCGCAGACTGCGTTCAAGAACATCAACGGCATCGTGATGCCGATCGCGAACGCGACCATCACGGTGTGCGCGGCGAACGCGGGAGGAATTCCCTGCAGCCCGGCTCTGGTCTCGACCATTTTCAAAGACTCAGCACTGACCCAGGCGCTCGCGAATCCTTTCACCGCTGACGCCAACGGAAATTATCAATTCGCCGCGGCTGCCGCTACTTACACGGTGACGGTCACAGCCGCGGGCTTCGCTGGCAACTCCTATCAGGTATCGCTCGGCTCTAGCAGTTCGGGCGGCGGGGGGAATCCGACCCTCGACAACTGCACACCGGATCAGACGGGCAACAGCTTTTTCAGCGTTGCTTCGCTTACGAATTATTTTCTTGCTTCGTGGCAGTTCATCTTCAACACCACGACCTACATCAACTGCACGGTCTACGTTCCGACAGCGCAGACGGGCGCGACGCTCGTCCTCGACATTGCGACCAGCGATTCGACAGCCGGCCACACAGCGACGTTTCAAACTTGTGACGGACTCATCACGAGCGGCACGATCAACCTCGCCTCCGCTCTGACCTGCGCCGCGACGCAGACCTTTACCACCACATCGACCGCTTACAACCGGGTGACTCTGACCTTCAACGTGCAATCGACGCTGGCGAGCGGCGGAATTCTAGTGGTGAAGATCGCGACCTCGCCGACTGGCACCGCGCCCACCGCCAACTTGCTGGTCTATCCGCACTTCATCCTATGAAACTCGTAAGCATGAAACTCGTAAGCATGAAACTCGTAACCCTAAAAGTTCTGCTGCTGGCTGTGATCCTGCTGGCGCTTCCCTGCTGGGCTGGGCGTTCGTTCAACGGCTCAACCGATCACACAACCGTCTCCGGAGTGGGCAACGCGATCGACCTCACCGGATCAGCGGGGACCTGGAGCTGCTGGTTCAATCTGCCCAGTTTGCCCGCGAGCGGCAATTCCTACTCCTGCATGGGGAAGACTACGGCCACCTGGAGCGGCGGCTATGCCTTCTTCATTCAGAGCACGGGCGTCATCTCGTTTTTCTTCTACATCAACATTTCGCTGAATCACAGCCATACGGTCGCCTGCTCCACCACCGTCACGACCGGACACTGGCACAACGCGGTCGCGGTCTATCAGAACAACGTGGACGCGAGAATCTATTTGGATGGGACGCAGTGCGGCATTGATAGCGGCGTGGGCACCACCGGCTCTTTGGTCACCAGCGGCTTGAGTCTGCTGCTCGGAGGGCAGCTGCAATCCTGGGCGCCCTGCTGTACGAATCTTGGCTCGCTGGGAGAGATTGCGATCTGGAACGTGCGCTTGTCGCCGGGGCAGATTCAGGCGCTCGCAAACGTATGTCCGGCGGGGGCGTCGGCGCGGCGCATGGGCTTTCCCCCTCCGGTGGGATATTGGCCGATGACGGGCGCAAGCGGATCGTCGATTGAACCTGACTTTAGCGGTAACGTGCTGAACGCAACTTTGAGCGGAACCGCTGCGGCGAATCACCCGCCTTGCACTCCTTGAGCGAAGACACTTTATGAAAAAACTTACTCGATTGCTTTTCCTGGTGCTGCTTGGGGCCTTACTGCTCCAGGCTCCCCTTTCCGCGTTCGCGCAGTCGACGCAATTTAATTCCGGATTCATCAGCGGCACTCAATGCGTCCCGGTACCCGCGAGCGGACTCGCGATGGGCAGCTATTCCGTCACCGGTTCCTGGACGGGAACGCTCACCGCATACGGGGTGGTCGGGCAGGGTTCGCCGGTCTCACTTCAGTCCCAGACTGCGAATGGCAGCTACACCGTGTCGAGCGCGGGTTACACGCTTTTCGAAGTCTGTGGAAATTCCGTGGCCAGTGGCACGGCATTTGTGCAGGTCTATGCCGGAGGAGTTTGGGTGCTTGGCGGCGGCGGTGGCTTCCCCGTCACCTCGGCACAAACTGTCAGCAGCGGCGGTTCGCTCACACCCTCCGGGACGGGCATCATTCAGGCGACCAATGCAGGGAACAGCCCAGCTTTTCTTTCTCCCACTCCCGCGGTGTGGAACCGGCAGGGGCCAGTGCTCGAAGCCAGCGTTTCAGCAGATCAAAACAGCCTCTATGAACCAACGGTGATCTGTGACACCAATCCACAATTGATTTCTGGCGTGACTCTCTCCTGCCAAGGCGCAGGAGTAGACAGCGGAGAAACGGTCCTGACCAACGCCGTGATGAAGATGTACTTTTCGTGTGGCTTTTCTGTCTCCGCCATCTGTTATGCAGAGTCAACAGATGGGTTTAACTGGACGCGAAAAACCGGCACGCTTCTTGCTACACTTATTCGTCCAGACATCGTGAAAATTGGCAGCACCTACTATCTCTTCACGTCAATTACTGGTGGATCGGCGATCAACTTATATACGGCAACAGACGGAGTTACTTTCACACTCAACACCTCCGGCGTGATCACAGTAGGTACTGGTGGAGCTTGGGATTCAGGAAACGTAAATAACAGTATCGTTTGGGTTGAGGGTTCAACCTGGTACATGCTTTATGACGGCAGTACTGGCGGAGGGGGTTATCAAATTGGTTTAGCGACTGCCTCTGCTGCCGCGGGTCCGTGGACGAAATCGGGAAGCAATCCCGTCGTCGGCAATTTACCGGGCACTGTCGGTCATCCGAACCTACACAAGCTAGGCTCAACCTATTGGATGTGGGCGCTTAGCAGCGGAAGTTCCACCGGCGTGCTGCCGAGCGACACGGTGCGCTACACCTCGACCAACCTAACCAGTTGGACACAGAACCCCTCTGGAGTTTTTGTCTATCCGCGTGCTACGGCAGACGAAGGTGCGGGCGCCCTGCAGGGGCAAGTTGCGGACCCCTATTTGGTAGAGGTTAATGGCAGAACTCTTTACTGGTACGATGCCGCGCCGGATCAAGGCAGCCTGAACTCCACCGATGGGTTTCGCATCAAGCTGGCTGTTGCCGACATGCCCTTCTCGCAGTTGGTCACAACCAATGAGGGTGCGAACAATCCACAATTCTCGGAATTCACCGTCCCTGCCTGGGGCGTGCAAAATACCCCGTACCAATCTCCGGGAGGGTGGTCTTTCCCGTTGGCTTTTGGCCAAGCTTTTTCTGTCGGATCGGCAGTGTCCCCGTCACGCTTGAATCTCCAGTACGGAAACACCGGAGCGTCGCAAGTCTTTGACCTGGGAGTGAACCTGTATCGCACAACGGGTTCCGTCCTCCGAAACGATACGACCTACACCGGATTCGGCATCGATGCCGCAATAGGCAATACCAACGCCGCCGGTGGAGTAAGTGTGTGGACATACGACATTAGCGGCGGTCAGCACTACTTACTAACTTCCTTGAACTACAACGCGCCCACCTTCAACATTGGCCCTACCTATCTGACTTTGAACGGCTCTTTCGGAGGAGACGTCAGCGTCTCCCGACTCGCATCGGGCGTCGTTGGTTTCGGCAATGGAACTTTAGGCTCGACCAACGCAGTTCTCAAAGACGCCGCGCAAATCTCAGTCGGCACCACGTTCACCTCGAGCGCGGGCTGTACTGAGACGACACTCACCGGTGGCGCGACCGCGGGTTCGTTCCTGGCCGGAGCCACCGCTTGCACCACAACCATCACGATGGGAAATACTGCGACGTCGCCGAATGGCTGGGCCTGTTCGGTCTGGGACGTGACCACCACCACTGACTCCCTGAAAGAAACGGCCTCGACTGCGACGACGGTAACTTTCAGTGGGACTGTGGTCCTCAGTGACAAAGTGATTTTCAGCTGCCTCGGATTCTAAGCAACGCAGAGCAAGACGGCGGAATGTGGAGCGTTGACCATGTGGACTTTTGAGCAAGCATCGGGCCGTCTGTTGAAGGATGGAATATTGATCGGGTGCGGGTATTCCGGCTTCGGAGAAGGCAAGAACAACCCTGCGATGGAAGCTATTTGCGATGTTGGTGTAATCCCCTGCGGACTCTGGGCGATCTGCGGACCGCCATACAATACCGCCGAGCACGGGCCTTACGTGCTGCGACTCGAGCCGGATTCAGCGACGTACGGGCGCACCGGATTTCTGATGCACGGAGACTCGATCGAACATCCTGGCGAGGCCTCGAAGGGTTGCATCATCATGGACCGCATCACGCGCACACGTGTGTATCAATCCGGCGACACCAAGCTGCTGGTCGTCTCCGGAGTTGTGGTGGCGGATCCGGAAATCTCTGTCTGAAGCTTTTGCCTGGTAGGTAGAAAAGGAAAACTCAATTATGGCCTTCGATCCCATCACCGCCGCACTCTCGCTCGGCTCGACACTGATCGACCGTCTCGTCCCGGACAAAACGCAAGCCGCAGCGGCCAAAGCGACTCTGGTCGAAATGCAGACCAAGGGCGAACTCGACCAGATCACCGGGCAGCTCACCGTGGACCAGGCTGAGGCAAGTTCGAAATCTACGTTCGTCGCGGGCTGGCGGCCGTTTGTTGGTTGGGCGTGCGGGGCGGCCTTTTGTTACGTCTATATCTTTCAGCCGATGGTCCAGTTCGCGCTCGTTGCCTTCAAAGTGAACTTCGACCTGACGAAGATGCCCAATCTCGACATCGCGGATATGATGCCGGTGCTGCTCGGGATGCTCGGACTCGGGGCGATGCGGAGCTACGACAAGGCGAACGGAACTGGGAACGGGCACTAGAAGTTTGTATAGCTTTGCGGTTCCGATCGCAGCTGCCGGCGGAAGCTCCAGGAGCTGAGGCCTGAGCCTGTAATCGGCCACTGGCGCGGCATTCAGAATCTTAGCTTTAAGAATTACAAATTAGGAGAGAAACCATGAACCTCGCAATCGTCATTCCCTCAGTCGGCGTGGTCTGCTTCGTCGGCGGCGTCGTATTCACGAAAGCCGTGCTCACTGAAGCCTCTTCCATCAAACAGCATGTGACCGACGAGATCACCAAACTGCGCGGCGACATTTCCGCGGCCGTCAGGGCGAAGCTTTAACTTCCGAATTTCACCAGCTTCCCTTCCCCGCCGTCAGAGTTGCTGTCGATGGTCTGCACCCCGGCGGGAAGCGACATGGTCTGCTGGAATGCTTTCCACGCCCGCAACACTTTTGGCTCGATCAAAACCGGCACGGGCAGGCCCATCTCTTTTCTCATAGCGATCCAGCTATGCAGGGAGAACGTGAAGTCGTTGGCGATCATGTCGCGCAAGAGTTCGTAGACGATGTGATTCAAGGGCTGGGAGCGCTGTGGCGGCTCGTCTCCTTTGGCCATTAAATCCGAGCACGTCACGCAGATCGACACCGAGGCTTGAGGGGAGCGCGGGGCATCTTCCATGCCCACGGCGCGCAGACGTATATCGGCGACGAAGGCGATATTCGACGGTTCGATCATCTGGCAGCACTTTAAGCAGGGAGCGGCTTGGCGGATCGGCATTTTCGTTTTCTCCAGTGTTTATCATTGTGGAAACCGTTGTGGAAACGCGGAACCAGTCCACTCTACCACCGCTGGTTACTTGGGTAATCTAGTCAGTCAACAGCGCAGAAGAGGAATCTAACTCCATGACCGCATCCGCCGCCGCCCAACTCGAAGCCACTCTCATCACCGTCACCAAAGACGAGCTCACTGAACTCGCCGACTGGGAGCGGAAGTACGTCGAGCGGAAGAAAAAAGTTTCCGAAGCCGAAAAAGAGCTGGAGTTCCGCCGGATACAGCTCGCCGAAAAAGTTCTGGGCGTGAAGTCGAAAGACGAGCTGAAGGAACTCTCGCCCGAGCAGTTGCAGAAACGCTTCGCCAAACGCTGGGAAAACGGCGAGTGGAAAACGGAGCGCGGCGCCCCGGAATTTCAGTTCTCGGAAACCAGCCACGGCCGCTATCCCGCATGGGCTCAACTCTA
>Ga0073928_10004934_pt1 | contig 19141 bp, 12 predicted proteins | sample PaiPotPPA55metaG_FD_76969 | JGI IMG/M metagenome (GOLD analysis project Ga0073928, IMG submission 76969) | Iron sulfur acid spring bacterial and archeal communities from Banff, Canada, to study Microbial Dark Matter (Phase II) - Paint Pots PPA... ... | reverse complement strand
GTCATCCCTATCCCCTGCGTCGCATGGGCGTCCTTACCTAAGGCAAGAGCCGGATGCGGTAGTGCCGCTTGTCCGGATCCGTGGAGGGGGTTGTGAGCAATCATGATCCCTACTCCGACTATTTTGAAATGACTGCTAGGAATATCTATGAGTCCGATTGCGGCGCTCGTGGCTGCAAAGTTCCACGGCGTAGCGCACGCTCTTTCATCAAAGCGAAAAACACAGGTACCAGAATCAGGACGTGAATCGTTGAGGTGATCATGCCGCCCACGATGGGAGCGGCAATTGGTTTCATCACGTCTGAGCCCACGCCGGTCTCCCACAAGATCGGAATAAGACTTGCCAAGACGACGCTGACCGTCATTAGTTTCGGGCGGAGACGATGGACAGCCCATTCGATCACTGCTGCTTCGATGTCTTCTTGCTTCAGAGGCGCGCCGCTTGCCAGACGATGATTCAGTGCCTCGTGTAGATAGACGACCATAACCACGCCCGTCTCGACCGCGATGCCAAACAAAGCGATGTATCCGACCCAGACAGCAACGCTGAAGTTGTATCCGAGCAGCCGCTGCAGAATTAGACCGCCTGTCAAAGCGTAAATCGTCGGGAAAATGAGGACAGCGGCCTCGGTGACGGAATGAAACACCATATAGAGCAGCAAGAAGATGACAAAAAAGACGATCGGCAGAATTAGCTGCAGCCGGTCTTTTGCCCTCAGCTCAAACTCGTATTCGCCGGACCATTTGTAAGTAAAGCCAGGTGGCAAGGCGAGTTTTTGCTTGAGCAAATCGCTCGCATGCGCGACGAAGCCGCCATAGTCTTTCGTATTCAGATCGATGTAAACGTATCCGGTGAGCGCGCCGTCTTCGTCGCGGATCATTGAGGGGCCACGAGAAAATGAGATTATCGCCACTTCAGAGATGGGAATCTGTGCGCCAGAGGGTGTGCCAATCAGGACGCGCCGCAATTCCTCGACGTTGTCCCGGAAGTCGCGGTTATACCTGACATTCACTGGATACCGTTCGCGGCCCTCGACGTTTTCAGCGACCATTTCGCCGCCGATTCCCGAAGTGACGGCTTGTTGCACGTCAGCAATAGTCAAGCCGTAGCGAGCCGCCTCTGCACGATTCACTTCGACGTTGAGATAAAATCCTTGCGAAACGCGTTCCGCGAAGATGGAGCGCATCTCAGGAATCGCCGAGAGGATTTGTTGTACTTGCGCACCAACTTGCTGGATTCCTTCAAGATTCGGCCCCTGAATCTTCAAGCCGAGAGGTGTCTTGATGCCCGTCAATTCCATATCGAGACGGTTTTCGACCGGCATGGTCCAGGTGTTGGATAGACCAGGAAACTGGAGTTTCGCGTCCATTTCCTGAATGAGCTTTTCGTAAGTCATCCCCGGTCGCCACTGACTACGTGGTTTGAGCATCACCGTCGTGTCATACATATTGAGGGGAGCGTTATCGGTCGCGCTGTCGGATCGCCCGATGGAACCGAAGACAGTTTCGACTTCCGGGAATGTGCGAATGATCCGATCTTGTTCTTGGAGCAACTGCGACGCCTGCCCGATGGAGATGCCGGGCAAGGCTGTCGGCATGTAGAGAGCCGAACCTTCAAAAAGCGGCGGCATGAATTGGCTGCCGATGTGAAGCGCGAGTGGTAGCGTGACGATCAGAAAGAGCAGATTTAGCAGCAAGGTGGTTTTGCGAAACCTCAAGCACAGGCGCAGAACCGGCAAATAAAGGGCCTGAGTGATCCGTGAAATTGGATTCCGCGATTCAGGTATTAGCCGTCCCCGGATGAAAAGGATCATGAGTACGGGCACAAGCGAGATGGCCAAGATGGAGGAGAAACCAACGGCCAGCGTCTTCGTCCACGCCAGCGGGCGAAACATGCGTCCTTCCTGCGCCTCCAATAGGAAGACGGGCAGAAAGGAAACCACGATGATCATCAGCGAAAAGAAAATAGCGGGACCAACTTGTTTCGCTGAATCCAACAGGATTTTCCGTCTCTGTGGTTCGGGGAGAGGCCCGCTTTCGGAGGATTGGTGCTCGGAAAGCTGCCGATAACCGTTTTCGACCATGACGATGGCGGCGTCCACGAGGACGCCAATCGCCAGTGCCAAACCGCCGAGCGACATGATGTTCGAGGTGACATGGAGGTAGTACATCGGGATGAAGGCTGCGATTACGGCAATGGGCAGAGTCAGAATCGGAATCAGCGCCGAACGGAAGTGGAAGAGGAAGATGATAATTACGATGCTGACGATGATGGCCTCTTCGAGCAAATCGCGTTGCAGCGTTTCGATGGAGGCGTGAATCAACCCTGAGCGGTCGTAACCGGCGACCACTTCCACGCCCGGTGGCAGCGAGGGTTTGATTTTCAGAAGTTTCTGCTTGATCCCATTGATGACGCTGAGGGCATTCATCCCGTCGCGCATCACGACGATCCCGCCAACGGTTTCCCCTTCGCCTTGCCACTCCGCAACTCCTTCACGAATGTCTGGCCCAAACGTAACGGTTCCCAAATCACGGATGAGGACCGGCGTGCCGTTCTTAGTTGTCACAGGAACTGTTTCCAGGTCGCTCAGCGAGCGCAAATAGCCCAGTCCGCGAATCATGTATTCCGCTCCGCCCATTTCAAGCAGGCGTCCACCAACTTCGTTCGTACTTGCTCGAACTTTTTCGATGACAGTCGAGAGAGGGATGCCATAAGCGCGAAGTTTGCCTGGGTCGAGGTTGACCTGGTACTGGCGCACGAATCCGCCGATTGTGGCTACCTCGGCCACTCCGGGAACAGTTTCGAGTTGGTAGCGCAGAGACCAATCTTGAAGGCTGCGCAAGTCGGCCAAACTGCGTTGATGGCCGTGGTCCACAAGCGCGTATTCATAAACCCATCCTGCGCCGGTCGCGTCCGGCCCGATGACAGGATGCACGCCTGCTGGCAAACGTCCCGTGATCTGTTGCATGTACTCCAAGACACGCGACCGCGCCCAGTACAAGTCTGTAGTGTCTTCAAAGACGACGAAGACATAGGAGTCGCCAAACATGGTTTGTGCCCGCACGGCCTTTACATGCGGTGCGGCAAGCAGCGTAGTGACGATGGGATAAGTAACCTGGTCTTCGATGATGCTAGGAGGTTGGCCCGCCCAAGGGGTGAGGATAATCACTTCCACATCAGAAATGTCTGGCAACGCGTCGAGCGGAATGCGACGCAAGGCCCCAATTCCTGAGACCACAAGGAGGACGGTTCCCATGAAAACGAGGAAACGATTTCTGGCACACCAATCGATCCAATGGGAGATCACGTTACATTCCTCCTGTGGCGTTCACGCTGAGTTGTTTGCTGGCGACGACTTGCCCGTTTTTCTTGGCGAGGATCGTGACCTGCCACGTTCCCCCGCTGCCCAGTTGACCAGATCCTTCATAGAGCCCATGTCCTTTTTCAGTGAGAGGAACCTGCGTGCGCATGGCGGCCATGCCCATCGCCGGCATGGCGGGCATGGAAAAGGTGACGGAGACTTCCGCACCAGGGATTGGTCCTCCGCTCGCATCCGCGAGTCTTACGCGGAAGGTGTTGGCGCCTTTATGGGGAGGATCAGGTTCGGTTGTGAGTTCCGCCTTTGCATGTGGAGCATTGATCGCTCCTGCCGCGCCCGCGCCGGGCGGTGGAGGAACGAACGAACCGAGTGCCGCCTGAAGCTGGCTCTCCGAGTCGATCAGGAAATTGGCGGACGTGACGATTTCTTCGCCGGCCTTTACTCCTTTCAGCACGATGAAATCGTCGCCTGCACGGGAGCCGAGCTGCACTTCTCGTGGTTCGATGTAGCCGTCGGCGCGGCTGACAAAAACAATCTGGCGCGTACCGGATTGCAGGACGCCTGTCGCGGGAATCACCAATTGTTTTCCCATTGAGACCTTCAGTGTGACGTTGACGAACATGCCCGGGGACAGCTTCAATCCGGAGTTGGAAAAGATCAGCCGCGCCCGCGCGGTCCGCGTCATCATGTCCACTTGGGGGTAGATGAAATTGACGCGGCCTTCGAAGACCCTGCCCGGATAGGAATCCACCGTGAGCGTCGCCCGGTCGCCAACCTTGATTCTTCCCAAATCGTTTTGAAACACCTCGGCGAGAACCCATACGGTAGAGAGATCGGCGACGGAATAAAGCCGCGTCTCCGGCTGAACGGTGAGATTTGGCAAGGCGTTGCGCTCGGTGATGTACCCCGAGACCGGTGAATCGACTTCTAGTTCCTGCTGAACTTGGCCGGTGGATTCTAGTCGGGCGATTTCTTTTTGCGGAACACCCCACTGCTTGAGGCGTTCCGCAGCCGCATCGAGCAATGATGCGGCGCTCGCGGTGACACCCTGCACCGTACTCTGCGCCACTTGCTGCTGATTCTGCTTGGCCACTAAATACTCGCGTTCTGTGGCCACTAGGTCCGGGCTGTAAACTGTGAATAGCGGCTGTCCTTTTCGGATGTATTGGTACGTGGCATCGGCAAATACTTTTTGGATATAGCCGGAAAACCGTACTTGGACATAAGCCAGTCGCCTTTCGTCCACAGCGACACTGCCGGTGGTGCGAATCTCGTCTGCGACCAATTTTCGTTCCACCTCGCCAGTCTTCACCCCGATGCTCTGCAACCGTTGCGGCGAGATTTGCACCGGAACCAAGGGCACTTCTGTCGAAACGGGCGGTGTCGCCATCGAGTTCGCTATAGAGTCCTGCGTGGCAGAATTCGACGGCTTGGTTTCTGCATCTGCCATTGGCTTCGCTCCGCGATAGTGGAGCCACAACCCAACGAGGACGACCGTGAGCAATATGTTTCCAATCAGTGCCAGCAAGAACCCTCTTCGATAGGTTTTCATCTCTTCGCCCCTTCCTCGCGCAATGACAGCCCGGTGAGTTGTTCGAGCCGCGCGATGGCAGTCTCGTATTCAGCGACGTTCTGCCAGTAGTCCTCGTCAAGATGCAGCACATCGAGAAACGCCGTTAGTACCGCCTGAAAATCCTGTTTATTCGATTGGTAGGCCGCGAGGCCAGCTTGAAATTCGGACCGCGCCTGGGGAGACAATCCTTCGCGGTGAATCTTGAGCAGCTCGGCGGTCTGCTGCGCGATCACATATTGCGTTCGCAGCTCGGAAGCGACTTGCTGCGATTGTGCCTGGAATTCGCTTCGGGCACGAAGCTGTTCGGCTTCGGCCTGGGCGAGTTCGGGACGTTGTTTGCGTCCGCGGTAGATGGGCACGCGTACACCGACGCTCAGCATGTAATAGGCGCGGAACTGGGTGGGGTCGGTGCGTTGCCACATGTACTGCACGTTGAAGTCCGGATAAAAGTCTTTGCGGGCGAGGTCCACTTGCAATGACTGCTTTTCGATCATCTTCTGCGTCCCGGCAAGCTCGGGATTTTGCGCCTGGGCGGCAATCAAAAGATCGTCGTAGGTCTGTGCGAGAGGTGTCTCGGTGAGATCGGCTGTCTCGATGTCCGGTGATCCCTGTGAGCGATTGAGAAGTTGCTTGAGCTGGGCTTCGAGCTTGCCGACCTGAAGATGATGCATCGCGATTTCGCGAAGCAGTTTCGTTTTTTGCAGTTGCGCCTGGAGGACGTCCTGCTGCGTTCCCATGCCGGAACGGTAGCGGGCATCGGCGGCCTGTTCTACTTGCTTGAGCAACTCTCCGTCCTGTTCGAGGATCGTGAGTGTTTTGGAGAGATACGCGAGCTGGAAATACGCGCCCTTGACCTCGGCGAGGACGGCGCGGCGCACGGATTCGACTTGTTGCTGCGAAACATCCGCGTCGCGCTTCGCAATCTCACCCTTCAAGCGCAACTTGCCCGGGTACGGAATATCTTGCGAGATCCCGAGACCGAGGTAAGCAAAGTCGCTGTTGGTGTAGCCAGCGAAGGGACGAGGGCTGCCGACGCTGACATGCTGCAAATTGAATTGCGGGTCGGGCAGCGTGGAAACCTGCGACGGCACCTGTTTCGCCGCCTGCCAGCCTTGCCGCGCCACCTCAATCTGGGGATTGTTCTTCTCCGCTTCCGCGAGTAAATCGGAAAGTGGAGTGACCGCTCCCGCGTGCGACGGTACGGACTCCTGCGCAAAAACATTTCCCGCCAAAACAACGGAAAGCAAAATCACACAACGACTTCGAATAAGAGCTGCGCAAGACAATCGCGCAGCGGGATTCTTTCTCGCTATCGAAAACATCTTTTTCTCCTGAACGCGCATAAAGAGGCCGCGGACTTTCGCCGAGACACTAAACAGGCGTCTCGGCCGAAACTGTTCGGCGGGTTAAACGGACAGTGGGAACGGAAAAAGAGACAAGCGGGCGCTGCCGCACCGTTGCAGAGGATCAGATCAGGAGGGAAGAATGAAGAGTGTACAGCTCTGGAGGTGAATGCTGTGGAGCCTCGAAATCCAAGCGAGAAACTTCGGGGTAAGGCGTTGCCTGAGGTGAGGCAAGAATATCGGTGACAACCATCACCGGCGCATGGAGCGTCACGTGCGCGGCCCGCAACACGCTAGGAGATGGAGAAGAAACCATGCCCTTGCAGCAATCGTGACTTTGATTGGATGGATCGCATGGCATGGAGCCGCAGCACTTCATACTTTGCTGATCTTGCGTCATCGCGGACGTGCAGTCCGCAAATTGCAGGCCCAACAAGGCGATCAAAGTCACGACGATGAGTAGTTTCTTGCTCATTGCCCTATCTCGACTCTAGATGGGTTAGACGCGCGAGTCAATGAAAGGGTGGAGCGTTCGTTCGGGAGGGCGCTAAACCGAGCCACCGCGTTTTAGGACTGTGCACGAACTGTGCACGAATCGAACGTTTTCATTCGATTCGGGTTACTTTTGAGCGAAAAGCAGATTCCCCGATTTCTTGGAAACATTAGTAGTTAGAAGTAATGGACGGAGTTGTTGGAGTCGAGTTGCGTGCGCCCAAGGCAGGCGCGCTACCAGGCTGCGCTACGCCCCGACATCGAGTGCATCCTTAATTCTACTGTACCATGCGGTTTTTATTCCACTTAGGCCAATCGCAAATATACACAGACTTTTCCCCATAGCTTCCCATCGCCGTGGACCACCTGTTACAACTGTACTCTACCCAGATTCCTTGCAGGAGGACGAAAAAGGTTTGGTTCGGCCCGGAAAGTTCTTTCAGGTGGAGTTCATGGTCCGCCATAGTTAGAAATATGCAGGGACGCTCGGTGGCTGGGAAGATGGCGAGGCGTGGATCTTCAATTTCTGCAGCAAGCCGAACCTCGTAATTTTTCTCTCGATCTTCCTTTCTAGTCCTAATGCGCTGCACCCGCTGATCTGGACCTGATCTTGCGTGTAAAGAAAACTAGGGTCGCCCCTATTAGGCAAGCGCACCCAAGCATCCAGAAGCAATCGAGAAAACTCAGAAATGATGCTTGCTGCTGAATGATGTGCGCCAATTGCGCCTTGGCATGCACAGCCGAATCCGCAGCAGAGAATCCGCCGTGGGCTAGCTGCCGCGACAACGCAGCCAGCCTCTTACGGTAGGGAGAATCATAAGGCGTAGCATAAGCGACCAAGACAGACTGGTGATACTGCGTCCGCCGCGCAAGAAGGGTTGTAAGGAACGCAATCCCGAAACTTCCACCTTGATTTCACAAAGCCCGCGTCCTGGGAGATGCCAGATTACGCTCCGAACCCGGAAAAGCGTTACGCTCAACATGAACGGCAAAATATTCTTTGTGGCGCGATCAGCACCTTGCGGCCGACAATTCGCAAGGTGATTGAGCTTGAACAATTGCAGGAGCATTCGATGAAGGAAACAGCGGCTATTATCGGCATCTCCGTTCCTGCCGCGAAGGCGCGCTTGCAGCCCCTGCTCGGTTGCAGAGACTCTAAAGCGCGTCGAATCCCTTTTGCAGGAAAAGAATCTAGCGATATTTTGTCGCGTCGATCACAGCGGCGAGGCCGAGTAGGTTGGATTGAAGATGCACACTACGCAGTTCATCCTCCTTCGGCAGTCCCAAGGGTGGTGCGCCTGTCAAGGTGGCTTCTCCCACGATCGCAATTGATCTTCCGCTGAAAGCCTTGATCTGGGAGGACGCCGGGGGCAAAGTATCGGTGTCGCACAACAGCCCGGAATATCTTCAGCAACGGCATAACGTTTCCGCCGATCTGGTAAAAAATATCAGCGCTGCTGAGACGCTTCTGCATTTGGCAGTAAAATAGAAGCGCGAAAGGATGCGGCTGTCGGTTGAGCGTTTATGTCTGAAAGAACAGCGAAGGATTCTGTGCCGTCGGCCAACGGCAATCCTAATCTTGCGCGCGATCATCTTGCCAATGAGCGCACGTTTCTGGCGTGGGTGCGGACTGGCGTCGCCGGCGTCGTATTCGGTTTTGCGATTGGCCGCTTCGCGATTGCCATTCGGCAATGGATGGCGATTCAGGGACAGGGCAATACTGCACGAACGACGGGAATTTCTGTCTGGTTCGGCACGGTGGCGATCCTTGCGGGAGTGCTGGTCTGCCTTACCGGGTTAGTTCGCTACCGGCGAACGCGCGAGCAAATCGAATCGGGAAATTTCCAGCCCGCAGGTTTCATCATCGACCTTGTGGGCATTGTGACCGCGCTCTTCGGCTTGGCTCTCGCGGCGTATCTCGTTTATATTGAACTGCATTTCTAGCTAGAGTCTGCAGATCAGCAGTTCGCGTTCGTAAACCATTTCTTTCGGCAAGTGGTCATGAAGGCCGATGAACAGTTCTTCGTGCTCGATTACTTCCTTGCGCCAGGCTTCCCGTTCGAATTTTTGCAACTCCTCAAATGTTTCCTTGGAGAGATCCATGCCATTCCATTCCATGTCTTCGTAGCGCGGCATCCAGCCGATGGGAGTCTCTCGAGCCAGAGCGCGACCTTTTGTGCGGTCCACGATCCATTTCAGAACGCGCATGTTTTCCGAGAACCCCGGCCACATGAATTTGCCTTCCGCATCTTTGCGGAACCAGTTCACGTGAAAAATTCGTGGTGTTAGCGTCAGCGACCGCTGCATTTTGATCCAATGCCGGAAGTAATCGCCCATGTGATAGCCGCAGAAGGGGAGCATGGCCATCGGGTCTCGGCGAACTTTCCCCACGGCTCCTGCTGCCGCCGCCGTAGTTTCCGATCCCATCGTCGCGCCGATGTAAACGCCGGAACTCCAGTTGAAGGCTTGGAAAACGAGTGGCATTGTGGTCGCTCTGCGGCCCCCGAAGATGATAGCGCTAATCGGAACGCCGCTGGGATCTTCCCAAGCCGGGTCGATCGTCGGGCATTGCGAGGCTGGCGCGGTGAAGCGCGCGTTTGGATGCGCCGCCTTGGCGCCTGTTTCTTTGGCAATTTCCGGAGTCCACCTTTGGCCCTTCCAATCGAGGCATTCCGCTGGCGGCGTGTCCGTCATGCCTTCCCACCAGACACCACCGTCCGGAGTAAGCGCGACGTTTGTGAAAATGGAGTTTTTTGCAAGCGTGGCCATCGCGTTGCGATTGGTCTTTACCGACGTGCCAGGCGCTACACCGAAAAATCCTGCTTCGGGGTTTATCGCACGCAGAAGGCCGCGTTCATCCGGCCGAATCCAGGCGATGTCGTCGCCGACTGTCCAAACTTTCCATCCCTCAAATCCTTTGGGGGGGATGAGCATTGCGAAATTTGTTTTCCCGCAGGCGCTCGGAAAGGCGGCGGCTACATACGTCTTTTCACCCGCCGGATTTTCTACCCCGAGGATCAGCATGTGCTCCGCCATCCAGCCTTCGTCGCGCGCAATGTTGGAGGCGATTCGCAACCCGAAACACTTTTTTCCGAGCAGCGCGTTCCCGCCGTAGCCAGAGCCGTACGACCAGATTTCACGTGTCTCCGGGAAATGCACGATGTACTTTTCCTTATTGCACGGCCAAGGCACATTTTTCTGACCGTCCGCGAGCGGAGCCCCGACCGAATGCATGCACGGTACGACGCGAGGTATTCCCGTATCGATTTGCTGAAAGACCGGCAATCCAATGCGGGCCATGATGCGCATGTTGGCGACCACGTACGGAGAATCTGTCAGTTGCACGCCGATCTGCGACATCGGCGAACTGAAGGGCCCCATGCTGTACGGCAAAACATACATCGTGCGACCGCGCATGGCGCGGTTGAAAAGACTCTTCAGCTTCTTCCGCATCTCATACGGATTTTCCCAATTATTTGTCGGACCCGCGCTGTCTTTTGAGAGTGAGCAGATGAATGTTCGATCTTCCACGCGTGCGACGTCGCCAGCATCCGATCTTGCGTAATAGCACCCAGGCCAAAGAGTTTCGTTCAGCTTGATGAGTGTTCCTGACGCAACCATCTCCCGGCGCAAAATATCGATTTCTTCCTGCGAGCCATCGACCCAATGGATCGCAGCGGGCTTTGCGAGGTCCGCCATTTTTTCCACCCAGCGCAACAGGTGCTCGTTCTTGCTGAGCGGCACTGCTGGATTGCGGCCAGGCATGCGTGTGATATTTTTTGCCACTGCTTCGTGCATGATAATAAGTAATCTCCACTATCAATTTTACTAGGACAGGCAAGGAAAGGGAAATGGCACATCGGTTTTGGACGGGTTCGTGCCTGCGAGTGTTTAGATCGCTTTGGTTGGTTCGCTCACGACGGTGGAGTTGCGTTGCAAGAAGTAGTTGATAGCCGGAGTGAACACAAGAGACAGAACCATCGAGCTTAGCAGGCCGCCGATCACCACAACCGCGAGCGGTTTCAGCATCTCCGAACCAGCACCGAGCCCGAATGCCAGGGGGAGCATGCCTGCGACCGTCGCCATTGCCGTCATCACGATGGGACGCAAACGTCGCCGGCCCGCTTGAATCATCGCCTCTTGTGGCGAGAATCCCAGAGCGCGGAAGCGATGCTCGGCATCGAGCAACAAAATACCATTTTTGGCGACGATCCCGATGACCATGATCATGCCCATGCGAGACGCGACATTGAAGGTCGTATTGGTAATGAGTAGAGCCAAAAATCCACCAAAGGTGGACAATATCGCCGAAGCGAGAATTGCCGTCGGCGCCGAAAATGTAGCGAACTCAAACAGAAGCACGGCGAACAGAAGCAGCAAGGCCAACAACAGAACCATTAACAGGTCCCGCGATGATTTCTTGTCTTCCTCATACAATCCCCCGTACTCGACGCGGATCGAGGAAGGAAGATGAAGATCGCGGACTACCTTTTGCACGGAGGCAACACCTGCCCCTAAGCCGACGCCCTCTAGGCGGGCAGTTACTTGAACCAGGCGCTGCAAATTCTCGCGTCTAATCTCAGTTTCACCGGGGTCGTTAATGGTGGTGGCCAGAGAACCGAGCGTTGCGGTGTGTCCGGTCGAGCTTGCCAGAAGGGTATTGCTCATACGGTCGAGCGACGAACGATTCTGAGCGGGAAAGCGCACGCGAATGGTGTAAGCGCGATCGTTAAGAACGACGGGAGCCGGAGCCGGTTCGCCCGCCAGCACTGCGGAGGCATCGAGAGCGACTTCCTCGGGAGTAAAGCCGGCACGCGCCGCGACGGAGGGGTTCACCTGAAAAGTTACAGCCGGGCCGCTGATGGTGTTTTCCACACCATTTAGGACGTCCACCACACCCTTTACCTTCCCGATGGCGTCGGCAACGCGAGGGGCCGTATCGTTCAACAGTTTTCCGTCTTGTGAAAAAAGCTTGATGACAATCGGTTCTGGCTGGCTGGACAAATCGCCAATCATATCCTGCAAAAGCTGAACAAATTCGACGCTCGTCCCAGGCTCGGTCTTATTGATTTCGGATCTGACGTCTGCGATCACCTCGTCAATGCCGCGCTTGCGATCCCGCTTCAGCTTGACGGTGAAATCGCCATTGTTCGCTTCCGTGACAGCTGCGAGACCCAGTTGCATGCCGGTACGCCGCGAGGTGTTTTCCACTTCTGGAGTGGAGTGAAGGATTTCCTCGATGTGCAGCAGGATGCGGTTCGATTCTGCAAGCGAGCTTCCGGGCGGGGTGAAGTAGTCTAGAATGAATGATCCTTCGTCCATTTCCGGCAGAAACTCGGTTTGCAGAAAACTGTAACAAACGTAAGACAGAATGATGATTACAACGGAGCTACCCACCAGCGCCCACGGATGCTTCAGAATGGCTTGCATAGCGCGGGTGTAGAAGTTCACGATGCGACCGAAGAAACCGGAAAGGTGCGCCTCTTCCGTGGCGAGCAACGCCGCCATGTCGGGCCCTTGGGAAGAAGTAACGGGGGGGACGGTATCCTTCCGCCGCACGAGGTACTGACTGAGTGTGGGAGTCCACGACATCGCCAAAACGAGCGACGTGAATAGCGCGACGGTCATGGTGACGGCCAACGCGCGGAAGAACGTTCCGGTGACACCAGTGGTGGAAATCAGCGGGAGGAAAACGACGATAGGTGTGATTGTCGAGCCGATCAGAGGTTTGGTCAATTCTCTTAACGCGCTTTGGATGGCAAGCAAACGGCTCTGCCCGGCGTCACGGTGCAGCACAATATTTTCAAGCACGACAATGGCGTCGTCAATGACCAGACCAACCGCCGCCGCGAGGCCACCCAGTGTCATCAGATTGAAACTTTGATTGGCGACTTTCAGAACGATGAAGGTGATGAGCAGAGTGACGGGAATCACCAATCCAGCCACAAGTGAGGTTCCCCAATCGCGCAAGAACAAAACCAGAATGATGGACGAGAGCACAATGCCTAACAGCACTGCGTCTCGAACGCTGGCGATGGAGTCGTGAACGATAGTCGATTGATCGTAAAACGGCTCGAGATGAACACCGGGCGGCAGGATCGGTACAAGCTCCTTAATCAGAGTGTGCACTTCGTTAGCGACTGCCATCGTGTTGCTTTCCGGCTGGCGATTTACATTGATCAGCACTGCGGGTTTGCCATTAGCCGTAACGATGGTGTAGGTCGGCGCAACGGATGGAGCAATCGTCGAAATGTCGCCAAGCCGGGTCGGCACGCCCGCGGTAGTAGTCTTAACGACTATCTGAGCGATCTCGTGGGGACTGCTGACACGGCCGCTGACGAGACCAAGAGCGAGTTGATGCTGGTTTTCAATCAGGCCCGGAGAATCGATCAAATTCGTGCGGCGAAGTGCGTCCATGATGTCCGTGACTGTGATCCCAGCAGCGATAAGACGAGCGGGATCGGGCATAACTTGAAACTCAGGCACGCGGCCGCCCTGGATAATGACAGTGGCCACGCCGTCGAGGCGGTTGATGCGTGGCTTCAAGTCGTAAGTGGCGATCTCCCAAAGTCTGTTTTGCGGGATGGTGTCCGAAGTCAAGCTGTAGCCAATGATCGGAAAGACCGCAAAAGTCATGCGGTGTGTTTCCATTTTTGCCTTGGAGGGAAGTTCGCTCTGCAAACGCGCGACGACCGCATCGACGCGCTGCAGCGTGAGAATCATGTCGCTATTCCAGTCGAAGAAGAGATCCACTTCAGCGGAGCCGCGGCTGGTGATGGATTGGACTTTCCGCAACCCCGGAACGCTGTTCACCGCCTCTTCAATCGGACGAGTGATGGTCACGAGCATCTGATCGATGGGCATGACGCCGTTGTCCACGCCGACGACGACTCGCGGGAAATCGGTATTGGGAAAAACGGAGACAGAAATCGAAAATGCCAAATAGCCGCCGACCAGCGTCATGCTGACGATCAGGAATAAAATGGGACTCGACAAACGATGAAACCAGGGCAGTTTTTGCTGCTCAGCCAGCGCAGCCTTCTGCGACTCGGACGAGGGTTCCATGCGCGGCTACTCCTTGTCCTTGTCGTCAGGTCTCGCGGAGCCTTCGGCCTTACCGTCTTTCTCACCTTTTCCCGCTTTGTCGCCTTCGGCCTTCTCTGAAGGCGCGGCTGCTTCGATCTTGATCTTGGTGTTGTCCGGCAGCGCGTAACCCCCGGAACTGATGATCGGGTCGCCCGCATTTATGCCGCTGACGATTTGTGCATCCTCTCCATTGCGAACACCGACCTGCACGGTCTTCCAGTGAGCTTTCTGGTCCGAGCCCGCGAGGACTACATAGTCCGTTCCACCTTCGGCGTTCTTGAAGACGGCGCCAGCGGGAACGACGACGGCGTCCTTGACCGTCTTGCCCGTCATCGAGAGTTCTATAGTCATTCCGGGTTTCAGAGCGGGATTCGGTTTTGCTGCCTCCACCCAGACTTCAATAGTGGTGCTGCCGGGATCCAAAGCGGGGCTCACAAGCGTGATTCGGCCTTTGACCGGCTCGTCAAGGCCAGCTACTTTCAACTCTGCCGAGTTCCCGAGTTTTAGTTTCGCGGCCTCCGATTGCGGGACGTGAGACTTGGCGATCAGCCTGCTCAAATTCATCACGGTGAGGATCGGTTGATTGGCCGTCGCGAGATCACCAGGATACAGGGGGCGGTCCGTCACGACGCCGTCAATAGGGCAGCGAATCTCGGAGTAGCTGAACTGGGCTTCCGCCGTGCGCATCTGTCCCTCAGCCGATTGACGCGACCCGTGCGCGGATTTCAATGCTTGCGCTTTCCCCAGACGTTGCAAGTCCGCGAGCTGCTTCTGTGCGACCTCATTCACAGTTCGCGCTTGCGCTAAAGCGACTTCAGCCGCATCCATTTCACGCTGCGGAATGGCGCCTTGCTGGAGGAGTTCCTTCCTGCTGTCATACACCTTTTGCTGCGCATCAAAGGCGGCCTTGGCGGCCGCGGCATCGAGCTGCGCTTTTTGTACCTGCTGTGGAATTGTAGAATCTACAGAGGTGACGTAACCGGCATCGGCTTGCTCAAAATTTCCCTTGCTTGTCTCCGCCTGACCGGCGAGATCCTTGTTCTCCAGGACGGCCAGCAGTTGCCCCTTCTTAACGCGGCTCCCGCGCTGAACCTTGAATTCCGTAATCGGTGCCGTGATCTTCGGAGAGATTACGGCCTGCTCGACGGGATAAACGACCGCTTCCGCAGATACCGTTTCTGAAATTGTGGCACGTTCCGCGGGAGTGATTTGCACCGGGACGAGAGGCTCTACTTCCTTCTCCGCATCCTTGCATCCTCCCAAGAGCAGAAGGAATGTAGCAAGTGTGCCAGACGACACAAAAGTCCTCCTTAAAATTCTCATACTCTGGACTATCGATGTTCTCATGGGGTCGTGAGCACTCCCGTCAAAGTCTGCAAATTCGCGAGCGCAACACGGTATCGCAGCGCGCCGTCTTGATACGCGGCGTTGGATTGTGCGTTGGTGGTCTGCGCGTCGACGACTTCGAGCACCGTTGCTTCACCATTCTTGTAACGCAGCGTAGTCAATCGGAGGCTTTCGGCGGCGAGGTCGGCGGAACGGCTCAAACCAGTGAGCTCATTTAGAGACGTGTCAGCTTCAGCGTAAAGCGATTGGATTTCTGCGAGCAGCCTGCGCTGCGCCAGCGAGAGTTCGCGTTGCGTTTGCGCGCGACGAAGTTCGGCTTGTTTAACCCGGCTCTGGGTTGCGCCCCAATTCCAGATGGGGATATTGAGTGTCGCGCTGGCAGAAGAGCCAAGATTCGAAAATTCCTGACCGTTGACTCTAATTGGAAAATTCACTCCAAAATTCGACGCGTCAATCCCATACCAGTAATCGAGACCGAGCGACGGCAGATAACCGGCACGCGCGGCGGTGACATCATGTCCTGCAGCCCGGACTGCTTCAAGCGCGGCGCGCACATCGGGATTTTCCTGTGCGGCTCGCTGCTGGACTTCCGCCAGGGTTGGCATTGGGATGCTCGCGTGCAAATCATCGGCGACCTCGAAATTGTCGTTGAAGTCCGGAAAGATCAGAACTCCTAGGTCCAGGCGAGCGTTTAATAGGGCGAGTTGCGCTTCCTGGAACTGTCTGCGGCGCTCGTGGACTTGCAGGTCGGCCTTGATCACGTCGGCGTGTGCCACCTCTCCTCCTCTTTCGAGATCCTGAGTCAGTTTTAGGAAATTATCGCCTTCGTCTGCGCCTTTGCGCGCCATCTCCAGTTTTTGTTGTGCGGCTGCAACGGCATAGTAATCTTGAACAACGGTGACAACTAGGCCACGTGAAGCGATCTCGGCCCGCGCCCGCGCAACGGCTGCTTCGGCTGCGACGCGTCTGTAATTCGCCATTCCCGCAAGGTCGATGGATTCGTGCACATTTGCTTGGCTGATATACTCGTGAACTGCGTTATTCGCAATGAAAACGACAGGAACACCCGTTTTGTTCGCAAGTGTGGAGGGCGCGCCTTGCGTATAGATTGCCTGGTTGTTGTACGTAACGCTGGGCAGCAGTGCGGCGCCAGCTTGGAACCGATCCTGCCGAGCGAGCGCGGCATCTGTCTGCGCGGCTTGAAATTGCGTGCTGTTTTTTCGAGCGCGGTCTAGTGCATCCTGGAGAGTGACCCGAAGCGGGGGGTTGACTGCAGACGTGTTGGGTTGCTGAGCAGACTGGGCATTCGGTCCCAATGAAGATGCCGTTTGCTTCGGCACGGGATTCTCAGGCTGCTGGCTCGCGCTTGGAAAAGGAAATACAGCGAGCGCAACGAGCGCGAAAACTGTCGATCCATGCGAAAAATAACGAGTGTTCACAGGCTTTCTCTCGAGCGGGCCGCGGACCTTCGCGTGCCGCTAATGTGAATTTAACGACCTTGAGATAAACATACGATTAATCCGTCTCCACATGCGCAACGCCGGATCCCGGCAGATACGCTGCGAAGTGACTTCCCGTCGCATCGGATCGCACTAGTTCCAGCCGGCCGTGATGCGCTTCGGCAATCCATAGGGCAATCGACAGCCCCAGGCCCGCCCCGCCCTCGCGCCCCGAACGCGATCGCGCGGGATCAGCCCGGAAGAATCGCTCGAAAATGCGCGGGTGTAGCTCCGGCGGTATCCCCGGCCCCGTGTCGGTGACGTGTACTTCGAAGCCCGCAATTGTAGCGCGACACGCAACATCCACGCGTCCACCCTCCGCCGTATACTTGATAGCATTATCCAACAGATTCAGGATCATTCGCCGCAGCAGCGCCCGGTCCCCGTGAACCAGGCATTCCGAGGAAGCATCAACTCTCAATTCAACATTTTTTTCGCGCGCCAAAGTCCTGGCCGAATGCGCGCACTCCGCGACTACTTCCTCCAGGTATACATCCTCGGGCGAAAGAAGATACTGCCCCGAGTCGGCGCGCGTTAGCGTGAAGAGGTCTTCCACGATTTTTATCAACCGCGATGTTTCCTCGTGGAGAATCCCCAGCGATTCGAGATAGTCCTCTGCCGCTCGGCCCTTCTGCGACATGGCCACCTCGGCCTCTCCGCGCAGAATCGCCAGAGGTGTCCGAAGCTCGTGAGAAGCATCCGCGATGAACCGGCGCTGACGCTCAAAAGACTGGTCGAGCCGATTCAGCAGATCGTTAAAAATCGTGGCCAGCTGTCCGAGTTCATCGTTCGCATTCAGCACCGGAAGACGTTCGTGCAGGTTGGTTGCCCCGATCCGCCGCGCGTGCGCTCCCATCGCGACAACGGGAGCCAAACTCTTTCTTGCCAGGAAGTAGCCGCCCGTCCCCGCGAGCAGCACACCGAGAAGAATCATCCAGGCAAAGGTCAGCCGAATCGTTTCCAGCACTTCGTTTTGCGCATGTAAGGAATGGAGAATGATGAGCAAATAAGTTTGGCCGTTACCTTTGAACTGCCGCGAATACGCGCGGAATCGCGAGTGCTCTCCTCGAATCGTTTCCAATTTGACTTGCTTGTTCTCACTAGTTTTTGCGAAACGCTGAAATTCGCTCGATGCAAGTGTGCGCGTCACGGAGCCGCCAGATTTTTCGCCGGAAGAAATCGGCTCGCTGGAAGTAGCGATATTCTCTCCGGCCGGTCCGAGCACCACGAAAGTATCGCTGTTCGACTGATGTTCAACCATGGACTGCTGTGCCGCCGTTAAAATTGCGGAAGCCCGCGTGCCTGGAGGATCCGCCAGCTCAGCCTGAAATGTCACCAGAAACGAATCCGCCAGAACGGCCAGGTCCTCATCCGTCCTCTGCATCGACGTTTCTCGAACGATCAGGTAGGTAGTCGCAGATACCAGGACCAACACCACCGCGAGGACCGCGGAGTACCATACGGTCAGGCGCACGCGGACGGAATCAAACATGTTTCTTGCGATCCGAGACAGTCGTTTTGCTTTGCGTACCGGCAGGCTGCGCCCGCCCTCCACTGTCTCCGTCCCCCCCAGACTGCAGAATGTAACCCGCCCCTCGCCGTGTTTGTAGCAGTCCCGAACTTCCATCGGGATCAATCTTCCGCCGGAGGCGGTTGATATAAACCTCGATCAAGTTTGAAAACGGATCGAAACTCTCATCCCAAACGTGCTCGGCGATCGCCGCCCTGCTCACCACTCGTCCCGCATTGCGCACCAGATATTCCAGGAGCGCATACTCCTTATGGGTGAGCGAAATTGCATGTCCCCCGCGCGTTGCGCTTTGTGTCGCTGTATCCAGCACAAGGTCTCCGACGTTGAGCCTGGGTGGATGCAATTCCGTCGAGCGCCTCAACAGGGCGCGAAGCCGCGCCAGCAGTTCGCGAAACTCAAAAGGTTTGGTCAGGTAATCATCCGCTCCGCGATCGAGTCCGCTGACGCGATCTTCGACGGCGTCTCGCGCGGTTAGCATTAGGATGGGCATTCGCCGCCCGGCTTTCCGCAGCCTGCGGCAAACTTCGAACCCATCGGGTTCCGGAATCATGACGTCCAGAATAATCACGTCGTACTCGTTGATGTCCGCCTGATAAAGCGCATCTTCACCGGTGGTGGCCGCATCGACCGCGTAAGCCTGCTCGCGCAGTCCCTTGACCACAAAACGGCGTACCCCCGGATCGTCTTCCACAAGCAAAATCCGCATGCCTGCATGATACGTGAAGCACAGCCGAGAGTGGAGTCTTAGCCGTCTGCCAGCGGAGGTACTTCACCTGATTGGGCGGAATGAATTAGAAGGGGACGCGAAACAATCGATCACCAACGGCAGCAGCTAGTGTGCCGTCCCGGAAATACGTTCACATAGTCGCTGGATTTTAGAGAAGATCGAATCCGCCGTGGCTGTCCAGACGAAAGGCTGCGCGTGGTCGTTGGAAGTTTCAGCATACTGGT
>Ga0073928_10004932_pt1 | contig 19141 bp, 18 predicted proteins | sample PaiPotPPA55metaG_FD_76969 | JGI IMG/M metagenome (GOLD analysis project Ga0073928, IMG submission 76969) | Iron sulfur acid spring bacterial and archeal communities from Banff, Canada, to study Microbial Dark Matter (Phase II) - Paint Pots PPA... ... | reverse complement strand
TGGACCGGATACCAAAGCGATCGAGCGACTGGCCCGATAACGATGCGCGACGGGCTCGGACGCTTTAATAGCCTTGTGGATGGCTATCATCTGGCAAAAAATGTGTGCGCAAGTTAGCCCTTTAAGGGGAGGTATTGCGGAGCTTGGTGCACTGCTGAGTCCAAATGCGATAGCCCTGCGCTCTTGAGGCGGGGCGACGGTGCAGAGCGAGTCTGCCGCGGTGCGTAAGGGTTCTTCGGCGTTCCGTCGTGCTGATAGAGCCAGCCGACGGCGGTCTCTCCAGCGCAAGGCCGCCCGTGGTGATCCAGCGCTTGTCGACCCGCGGCGATTTTGCGCTATGCCAAGCCCGTCGCGCGGCGATAGAATTCAAAGGCTACCGCAACAAAAGCAATCAACCGGGAGTGACCGCCATGGGTCTTATCGGACATGTCATCCAATCGCGAACGGCGTCCGCCGCAGGCGTCTGCGTGGTACTGCTCGCTGTCACCTTCGGCGCGGCACGGGCGGATGACAAAACCTACGTGATGAAGCTCGGCATCGCCACCATCAATGACGCGCAACACGAATGGTGCAAGCGGTTCGTGGCAATGGTCGAAAAGGACTCCGGGGGCCGAATCAAGGGCGAGATCTATCCGGCGAGCCAACTGGGATCCATACCGCGCGAGATCGAAGGCGTGCAGTTCGGCGCAATTCAAGGCTATATCGGCCCGCCTGAATTTTTGGTCGGTGTCGACAGTCGTTTCGAGGTGCTCTCGGCTCCCGGGCTCGTCGCCGACATGGCGCACGGAATCCGTGTTACGGGCGATTCCGAGCTGCAAAAGATGATGTTCAGCTTGGGCGCCGGCAAAGGCATCCATGGCGTTGCGCTGTTCGTCTCGCAACCGTCCTCGATCGTCGCCCGCAACCCGGTCCGTCACCTTGCCGAGCTGAAAGGCAAAAAGCTGCGAGTTCTCGCCGCCGACATGCAAGAGGAAATGGTCAAGCGGCTTGGCGCGTCGCCGGTAGCGATGACGCTCGCCGACGTGCTGCCGGCGATTCAGCAAGGCGCCATCGACGGCGCCGTGCTGGCCCTGACGGTCGATGCAACCATGCGTTATTACGACGCTGCGAAATACATAACGCAGACCAACCAGCCCTTCATCTTCTCGGAATCCTTTCTCAGCAAAAAATGGTTCGACGCCCTGCCCGCAGACCTGCAAAGGATCCTCGATACGGACGCAGGCAAGGCCGCAGCCGAGGTCAATCCATGGCAGGCCGATTTCTTTGTCAAACAGACAGAGGTTTGGCTGCAACATGGCGAGATCATCAATCTGCCGGCGGAGGAGCAGGCTGAAATGATGAGCAGCCTCGAATCGGTCGGCCGCGACGTGTCGAAGCGCAAGCCGGAGCTTGCCGCGGCGTACGAGGTATTCGCTGCGGTGGCAAAGCGGACGAGATAGGATCCCAGCCTGCACGCACTGTCGCTGCATGTTCGACAGCAGGCGGCCCGCCGGGCTGCCAACGGCCATGACCAGGGGGCCATCAAATTGAATAACCGTTTTCTGGAGGAAACCCATGAGTAATCGCATAACCCGGCGCGGCGTCAACACCGGGATTGGCGCCGCTCTGCTTTCGCCCGCACTGGCTGCGACGCCCGCGTTCGCGCAGGACGGCGAGCCGATCAAAATCGGCTTCAGCATGGCGCTGACTGGCCCGCTCGCGGCCAACGGCCAACAGGCGCTCCTCGGCGCCCGGATTTGGGAAGAGGAGACCAATGCCAAGGGCGGCTTGCTTGGCCGCAAGATCCAGCTCGTGAATTACGACGACCAGTCCAACCCGGCCACCGTGCCCGGCATCTACACGAAGCTTCTCGACGTCGACAAGTGCGACCTCGTCGTCGGCCCGTATGCGACGAACATGGTAGCGCCGGCTATTCCCGTCGTCATGCAAAAGGGCAAGGCCTTCATCGGCCTGTTCGCGCTCGATGCCAACCGCGAGTTCCACTACCCGAAATACTTCTCCATGCTGCCGACGGGGCCGACCCCAAAAGAGGCGTTCAGCGAAGGCTTCTTTCAGGTGGCCGCCGCGCAGAATCCGAAGCCGGAAACTGTCGCGATCGCGGCCGAGGACGCCGAATTCTCGCGCAACGCGGCAGATGGAGCCCGAAACAACATCAAAGAGTATGGCTTCAAGATCGTCTACGACAAGACCTACCCGCCGAGCTTGACCGACTTCTCGCCGATCGTTCGCGCGCTACAGGCCAGCAATGCGGATCTCGTGATGGTCTGCTCCTATCCGCTGAGCTCGGTCGGCATCGTGCTATCCGCCAGCGAGCTCGGCTTGAAGCCGAAGATGTTCGGCGGCGGCATGGTCGGGCTGCAGGCGACCGCGATTAAGAACAAGCTCAAGTCCAAGCTCAACGGCATCGTGAACTACGAAACCTGGGTGCCGTCGCCCAAATTGATGCCGCCAGCAGCGGACTTCTTCAAGAAATATCAGGCGCGGGCGTCGGGCCTGGGCATCGACCCGCTTGGCTATTATCTCGGCGGATGGGGTTACGCCTATCTCCAGGTGCTGGCCGACGCGATCGCGGGCTCAAAGAGCGTCAATGACGATAAGCTCGCCGACTACATGCGCAGCCACGAGTTCACCACCATCATGGCCGCCAACATAAGGTTCGGCAAGAACGGTGAATGGACCAAATCCGCGGCCTTGCAGGTCCAATATCACGACATCACCGATGCCGCGAACCTCGATACCTGGCGGGGCATGAGCTATCAGACGGTGCTCACGCCCGACGACGAGAAGACCGGCAGCATCATTTATCCCTACGCCAAGGCGTTGGGGTAATTCTTCTCCGCCGCGCGCGGGGGAGATGCGAAGAGGAGACGCTGCGGTTTCGCAGCGTGCGCGCCGTCGGTGCCTGTCTTGGATTTGGCGGAAATCTCTTGCTGCAACTACTCCTCGATCCGGAGCGGCTAGAGTTTGCGGCTCAACGCACTAGCGCGGCAAGCACGGCCGCTGTCTCAAATCGGAGCACGCAGGCTGGCAGCGGGTTTGCACCTGCCAGCAAACCTGGCGACGTTCAGTCGGTGGGGCTGATGCCGAAAGAGATGAAAACCGTGCTGGCAGAGCGGGCCTGACTCGAAACCGAGGCTCGCAAGGTTCAACGTGGGTGTGCGAGTCATTCTTTTTCCCTCTCCAGTAGCTCCGATATTGCGACTACAAGGTCATCTACTGGATTGATGCATACCGTTAAGATATGCTCCATGTCGTCGTCGTCGAGACTATCCAGTTTGGCCTTCAAACGCTTTACGTCGGCCTTTAGCTCTTGTAGGAACCGCTCCCGTTCGGCTGGTGTTCTAGTCATTTGATTTGATCCTTTCTTTTTCAGCCGGATATATGCACGGGAAAATTTTCAGTGCCAGTTCCGGACATGCCGACCAACTCGATTATCGATCGGCGGCACCATCGGGCGGGATTGTCTGGCATTTTGGATTCCGAGTGGCAAGAAAGCAACTTGACGAGCCGAAGCTCTCAAAATGACGTTTGCTAGTTCGAGTCCTCTCACCCCAGCCAGCGTGTCCCTCGGGCAGCTGTATTCGATGAGAGATCAGACGAGTACGGGATGGACGACAAGGCCTGGGGCATGAAGATTGCCCAGCATCGTGGGATGAAGCGCGCGATCGTCGCTGGCCCGTGGCGCACTTCCACGACCTTCTCAGTCGGAACGATGATCTCCTCGAAGAGGTGATCTAAGCGCCGATCCTTCGCCTGCTCTCGGATGGAGTCGGCGACCTTGTTCTCGAAATTCAAGTAAGCGTGAATGATGTACCGGCGTTTCGCCGTTCGCACCACCAACGCCATCGAGCGGCTGCATGAGGAGTTCAAGCGACGGATCAAGACGCAGGCAGTGCTGCCGTCGGCGGACACCGCGGCCATGTTGTTCTGGGCGTCGGCGAGCCCCGGCAGGCATGAGCCGGGGCCCTGTTTTTGGACTGCTATCTAACTTTACCACCGACAGCGCACGACAAGCGCGCCAGGCCTATTGGCCACCCATACTGCAAACATCATCTACGCTCGGGAACGAACCGCTAAAGTCGGTGAAATCACATACGGTGATAGTTGAAATGGAACGGCCGCGGCGCGCTCCGGTTGGAGAGAGCGTGGTCACTGTCGGGTTGGAATTGACCGAATTTACTATCGGGGCTACGGGCAAAGTCGGCCCAACTGGGGTGATCGTGTTCGAGGCTGGGTTCAAAGTTGGCGTGTTAATTTGCTGACATAACGCCGAGACGACGAATTGTCCGAGTAGAGTTATGACGAGAAGAAATCCACGTAGAAATTTCATAGTGGTCTTCTCCTTCGTTGCCCCTCGCGGTGTTTAGCCGGCAAGCCGCGTCGTTCGTCGGGGGCGCTCTGGAATACTGCGCCCGCTGAAGGGCACCTGTCAACGCACGGCTGGGACGGGAGGGACCGCCGCGGTTGGCGCGACCGCGATGATTGCGACCTCCCCGGGTGGCGGGGCCGGCGGGGCGAAGACCGCCGCGGCGATGATTACGACCGCCGCGGCTGGCGCGACCGCGGTAACACCGAAGTTGGCGTGATCGGGATTGAAGCGTAGGCACGATTTCCCTCTTCGAGGCGCACTGGCAGAAATAGCGAGATCCGAAAAACCTGATCCGACTCCGGACACCGCCGCACCTTAAAGCGGTAAGACGCATCGTAGGTAGGCCCGCAGGCATTCCATCAGGCCAGCCCAGACAAAGCAGGCTTGATCTGGCCCGGGATTGTTGCCAGAGGGATGTCCATGACTCCCGAGACTTTTATGGCGCGTGCGATCGAGCTTGGCCGCGCAGGCCTGCACACGGAAGATGGCCGTCCATTTGCGGCGGTCGTGGTCAAGCAAGGCCAGATCGTCGGTGAGGGCAGGAGCCAGCAAAAAACTTTGCACGATCCGACGGCGCATGGCGAGATCGTCGCGATTCGCGATGCGTGCCAGCGGCTCGGCACGACCGATCTGAGCGGTTGTGAGCTCTACACCACGTGTGAGCCGTGCCTGCTTTGCGTTGCGGCAATCTGGTGGGCAAAAATCAGCAAGATGTATTACGCGCATACCCAGGACGATTGTGAGCGCATCGGGTTTTCCACGAAAACACTTGTTGATGAGGTAACCCGCCCGCTTGCCTCCCGGAAACTGCCTGCGGAGCGTATCTGCGCGGACGACGCGGAGATCCTATTTCAGAAATGGGCCGCCTCGCCGAACTTCAGCCCGTGATGGCGACGCCTCTCTCGAAACAATCAACGCGGTATTGTCAAGCACCCAGCTGAGACATGCAAACGGTTTGCCGAGGGGGGAGAGAGCGGCGCTGATCAGCACATGGTGTCGAGCACGACCCGCTCAACTCTCATCGGACATGAGCCGATCGAGCTCCGCTGCCGTCAGGCCGCGATCTGCCGCTTCCCGCTGTATCGAAGAAATGGTCTGTCGCAGACGGGCCTTGGCCTCACGGCGAATGCGATCCTGTTCGTCCAGCCGATGGAATTCGGATGGCGACAGCACGACTGCCACCGGCTCGCCGTTCTCGACAACCGTTACGGGCTCGTTACGGGCGGCCTCGATCAGCTCACGTTTGATCTGGCCGGCATCATTCAAAAGCCTTCGCATTGACGCGGACGATGAGCAAGCTTGGAAAGAAGCTGATCCGATCCGCCAAAGCCGCGGCGTGAGGATCAATTTGCCAGCCTCGCTCCCGCTCAGAGCATGCGGGCCGCTTCCTCGTCGGTGAGCACACGCCCGGAAGGCGTGAGCGCATCGACAAAGCGCGGCAGCTCGTAGCTCAGGCCGGAGACTATGTCGCCGCGCTGCATGCCGCTGTAATTCGCCAGCTGATCGAGGGTGTCGGACCCGAGCGCATCGGCGATATCGGTCTGACCAATCCCCTTGTTCGGGCCGCTGCCAACCCAGGAATTGACGACATCGCCCTGCCCGCTCTGCTGAAGCTGCTTGAGCAGATCGCCGAGGCCGCCATTGAGGACCGCACCGGCGGCTGCGCCGCCGAGAATGCCTCCGAGCGGGCCTTTGAGCAGATCGCCCAATCCCCCGCCGGCGCCCCCGCCGCCAACAGTTCCGCCGCGCAGAAGGCCGCCGAGCGGACCTTTGAGGAGGTCGTCCAACGCGTTGCCTGCAGGGCCAGCATCCCCGGCAATCGTGCCGCCGCGACCGCCGGTCGGGGACGCCGGTTGCGTGCTCGGCGATGGCGCCCTGCGAAGGTTCTTGGCGGCATAGACGGCGAGCAGGGCGAGCAACACTTTCGCCATGGGAGACATGCCCTGGCTTTGTTTTGAAGTGGGCGCGGGTGCCGGTGCCGGCATCGGTTTCGCTCGCGGAGCGCCGGGAGCGCCGGTTGTCTGAGTCGTTTGAATGGTGTTGAGAATGTCTTCGAGCAAGCCCATTGCCGCCTCCTGCCTGCCCCACCTCAACCTGAGCATCGCGCACAGCAATGGCTGACGCAAGCGGTCAGGTGCGGTGACCCGGTACCGCCGGCCTCCAGATCAGCGCGCAGGACTGTAGGAAATCAGCGCGCGGCAGCCACTGCAGTTTTGCTGCGCGTCTTCGCTTTATCGCTGGCTTTATCATTCGCTTTGTCGTTGCTCGCAACGCCGGTGCGAGCCTCGCGCAAGGCGAGCGCGATCTTGTGATAGTCGCCGCGCTGCTGGATATGCGCGGGATCCTTCCCGGGCAATGGGCGGTGCAGGCCGTACTTGGCTCCGTGCGCGTCAATCCAGTTCCAGACCTCGCTTTCCCGGTCGTCGGCGCCGGTGATGTCGATGGCGCGCCCGTGGCCGTAGCCGCCGGTGCGGCGGCTGCCGCCGTGCAGCGAGTTGCCTACGCTGGCCTTGAAGCCGGAAGCGAGGCCTTGGCGATAGTCGTCGCGGAAGGCGCTCAGCATGGACCATTGCAGGCCCGCCGCATCCATCGCCTTTCCGGCATGATAGAGCTGCTCCCGGAACTCGGGATCCATGCCGCCGATGACGTAGTCCTGCATGGCGAGCCCCGCGTGCTTGGCCGCCGCCGGGTCCTTCCAGCTGAAGTCGCCGGTCCCGTCCTTCTTGACCGGCACGCGCTGATAGACCTGCCAGAGATAGTCATCGACCTGATCCATCACGGATCCGGTGCGCTTGTGCGGTGGGATGGATCCCTGATCGCCGCCGACCGCGGCGCCATCCCTGGGCGCGAAGGCGACAAAACCGTGGACCTTCACCAGCGCCCGCTGCACTGGACCGCCGGCCTGCGGCGCAATGGCGCTGGTGCTCACCGGTGCATCGAGGTTGACGAACCGCACCGTCGGCACCGAGCGGGGAAAATTTGATGGAATGTCGCCATCCTCGATCTCGTCGGCAGCTTCGATCTGCAGCGTGTAGGGATGCTGGGAAAGGTCCTGCTCTGAAGCGGCAATCGCCGGCCGCGGCTGCAGATAGACCACGGTCTCGTTGCGAACCGCGGTCTCGTCGCGAGCAGGCTCGATTGCGACGGGCACGGGCTTGCTGTCCTGCCAATCAAGAACGGCCGAGGTCGTAATCGCGCCGGCGACCGCGCTGGCCGCGAGCGTGAGCGGGAAGGCGAGCTTGCGATGCCGGGCCGCGAGGACGGTGATCGTTTCCCACCCAAGGAACAGGGCCAGTCGCGCGGACGGCCGTGAGGGGAGGTAAAGCGCGCCCCGCCGCGGCACAGCAACCACCTGCTCGATCACAGCGTCAGCTCCCCCGCCAGTTCCGAAGCAGATCTCCGCCGGATCGCGCACAGCCATCGCGGGGCGCCAACCCGCGCCCGCGTGCAAATCCCGTCGTGAGAGTGCAGCCCCCCATCCCCGAACATGATCCCCAACGGTTAAAAGTTCAGTTCAGAAATAAGGGGAAATAGGGGCGCGACTCGCACGAATTTACGGCAGTGCACCGTGCAAAAGCACTGTGGCGCAAGTCGGATCCTTCGGTCGAAGCGACCAAGGCCCGGCGCCGAAAGCAAGTTTTAACGTGAATTGGCAACAAATAAGGCTGCAATGCCGCATTGTTGCCGCGCATTATTGATCTTTTTACCATCGCAAGAAGTGGGGCGTTGGGGGCGGACATGAAAGTCGGGATCGCGTTTGCTGCATCGCTGGCATTGTGCACGCAGGCAATGGCAGAGCCGGTGTCCTATGCGGTTGACGGGGTAACGGTCGGAACGCAACTCAATCTCAATAATGCTGCGTACCGGGAATATAAGTGCAGTGCGAGCGACCAATTCAACGGATTGACATGGTGCCAGAAAGCTCGAGCTGAGAAAGAGCGCGGCAAAGCCTACAGCGCATCCTATTCGCTCCTGCATGGGTCCGACGGTAACGTGGTCTATGTCAACCGTTCGCAAGAGCCGTCATTTTTCAACACGACGCAGGCGCAACAGGATGTAGAGCGCTATTCGCGCAAGATCGGTGAATCGCCGCACCTCGTGAACATGCCGGCTCGAAGCGGGCTGGCGCAGGGGATGATCGCGACCTGGGGCCAGGTTACGCTCGAGCCGCTCGACCAGGCGAGCATCAAGCTTCTGGCAGCGGGGAAAAGTCCGAAGAAAGGATTGCTGATCGATTTCCTCGGTAATTTCGTACGATCGGCAAAGGAAGGCTTGCCGATCTACCGCATCGCCGGCGGTCCTGGATTTGTTTGGGCCGCAAGTTTCGATCAGAAAGGACGCGGAGCTCTCCGCACGGCGGCGGTAGACGCCTCGGGATTGGTTCCGATCCCGCCGCAGCCGCAAGCCGCATTGGAGCAGGAGGCAACGGCGGAGCCGCAACCAACGGCAGAGCCGCAACCAACGGCAGAGCCGCAACCGGCGGAGCAGCCGGCGCCGGCTTCGGATCTGCAAGCAGCAGCGGAGCCGGACGCCGGATCAGGCGCGCAGCCGGCCCCGGTGGCGGAGTCACCTGCCGAGGTGCAACCGGCCCCGCAGCCGGAGCCAAGATCAGCGGCGCAGCCGAGCGCGCCGGCCGGCGACATAGCCGAGACGAAAGTCGATCGCCTTGCGCTGACGCAGCAAGTCGAGAAGCTCCGGGACAAATTGGCGAGCGCCACTGCAACGATTGCGGAGCTGGAAAAGGCCAAGGCCGCGGCGCAAGCTGCCGAGGTCGAGGCTGCCAAGGCAAGACGCGATGCCGATACGGCCAGACGAGAGAGCGAACAAGCCAGAGCTGCAGAAAGAGCCAGGTTGGAGAAAAGGATTGCGCAGCTGGAGGCCGTCGGCACCGCGCCTTATGCAAAGAGCAAACGATGGGAAAACGCTCTGTACGGCTCGGTGGGCGGCCTGATGATGGTGCTGCTGGCTTCCGCGATCGGATTCTTTTTCAAGCGATATAACGCGCGCAGCTCCATGGCGAATGCAACCGATACGTCGGTGCAATTCCAAACCGGCAGCACGGCGGAAGTCGAGGCATTCGTTGCATCGCCTGCGATTGCCATCGCGGAGGACGCGTTTGGACGCGAGCTGGAGGAGCAGGTTGCCGCTCTCAACGCGACGCAAGCTGAAACCCAAGCCGAGGCAACAGTGGACCCGCAAGCCGAGGCCGGCTTGCAGGTTGGAACCCCTGTCGCAGAAGAAGGCCAGCCCAAGGACGTGGAAAAAGCTCCTGCCACGGCGTGATGAATTCCACAGAGACCGCGGGCAATCACGCTATTTCAGCACCTCCGTAAGAGCGACGCATTGCGTCGCCCTCCATCCGCAGCATCGGATGTGGCAACGGAGGACAAAGTTTGCTTGTAGGGGCGGGTTTGAAACCCGCCCCTACATCGCCCATCACCTCACTTCAGCCGTCTCGCGGCTTCTTCGATCAGGCTCAGATCGGAGTATTTCTTGACGTCAAAGCTCGACTTGATGAAGCCCATCGCTGCCGTGGTCTCGACATTGCGCTGCAGCGCCGCAAGGTCCGGCATCATGTTCGGATCGCGATAATAGTCCTTGTGCGTGAACAGCCAGCCGAATCGCTCCGGGGGGATCTTCAGCAGGTCCGAGGCGATCTTTGCGACCTCGGCGTGGTTTGCCGGATCGAGATACCAGTGCTCGATCCGCATCATGTCCTCCATGCAGTCGATCAGCACGGCGCGGTGCGCATCGATGTAGGATTGCCGCGCCGTCCAGAACACGAACTGCGACGCACCCAGGCCCTCGGTCTGATCGTACAATGGAAAGCCAGTCTGGTTGAGCATGGGATTGAGCGCAAACGGCATGACGGCGGTGACCAGGTCGGCCTTTTTTTCCTCGAGCATCGCCGGCATGGTCGGAAACGGTGTCTCGATGACGGTGAAGTCGCGTTTGTCGATGAGACCATGCTTTTTCAGGCCGGCCTTCATGGCGATGTCGACGCCGGTGCCGATGAGATTGGTGGCGAGCACCTTGCCTTTGAGGTCCTCGATCTTCTTGATCCCTGAGTCCTTGCGCACGAAGAACTGGTTGCTGAAATAGCCGGGGACGCCGTCGCGGAACTCGTCGGCAATGACGCGCAGGTCGCTGATGCCGGCGTTGGTGATCGCGATGCCGAGTGTCGAATAGGCGAGGTTGACGAACTCCAGCTCGCCGTTCGCCAAGGCGGTGATCATCTGCGGGGTGCCCTGATAACGAACCGCCTCCATGTTGTAGGACGTGCCCCAGTGCTTCGCGAGGTCCTTCTTGGCGACGAGGAGCGGCGCCCAGTTGGCGACGGGGACCACGTAGGAATTGCGGATCAGGAGCGGCTCGGCGCGAGCAGCCCCGCTCGCCGCCACGGCGAGAGCGAGCAACGCAAAAACAGCTTGCAAGCAACGCACGGTTTTCCTCCTCTGTGTTGTACCCCGTCCCGCGCATCCACGTCTTTGCGCGACGGCCAAACGTGGATGGCCGGGCCAGGCCCCGGCCATGACGAACCTGGGTTACGCCAGCCAGCGCTTGCGGCGGCGGTAGTGCTTGGCCTCACGAAACGATTTGCGCCGCCCCTCCGCGATGCCGAGATAGAACTCCTTGACGTCCTGGTTGTCGCCGAGCGCCCTCGCATCGCCGTCGAGCACCACGCGGCCGTTCTCCAGCACATAGCCGTAGCGCGCGTACTTGAGCGCCATGCGCGTATTCTGCTCGGCGAGCAGGAAGGAAACCCGCTCCTTGCTGTTGAGCGCGCCGACGATCGCAAAGATCTCTTCCACCAGCTGCGGCGCCAGTCCCATGGACGGCTCGTCGAGGAGGATCATCTTCGGCCGCGACATCAGGGCGCGGCCGATGGCGCACATCTGCTGCTCGCCGCCGGAGATGTAGCCGGAGATGGAGTCGCGCCGCTCCTTGAGGCGAGGGAAATAAGAATAGACGAGATCGAGATCGCGCCTGATCGCGGCATGGCCGTCGCGACGGGTGAAGGCACCAGTGAGCAGGTTCTCGTCGACGGAGAGATGGGCGAAGCAGTGGCGCCCTTCCATCACCTGGATGCAGCCTCGCCGTACCAGGTCGTTCGGGCTTTGCGCATGGACCTCTGCCCCGTCGAAAATAATGGATCCCTTGGTCACTTCCCCGCGCTCGGCCGAGAGCAGGTTGGAGATGGCCTTGAGCGTGGTGGACTTGCCGGCACCATTGGCGCCAAGAAGAGCCACGATGTCGCCCGCGCTCACTTGCAGCGAGACGCCCTTGAGCACGAGGATGACGTGGTCGTAGACGACCTCGATGTTATTGACGGAAAGGATCGGGGCAACCGGCATCAACACAGCGGTGCGTCCCGGACGCAGTGCAGCATGAGCAGCGCATAAACGCCTAGGATCAGCGGCGCATCGCTTCGCGCACTCATGCCTCGGGACAGCATCCCAAGCTCGTTATGTGCGCTCGCGCTGCACCGCATCCGGGACACAGGTCGGCAGAGCTATCAGTTCATCATCAGGCAGCCGACGCTGATCTTCTTCTCCGCCGCGTATTTGGCGGCGGCTTCCTTGACCATGGGCAGGAGCACCTTGTCGTCGCCGGTGTACCAGTCCGACGTGATCTTCCAGTTCTTGCCGTCCCAGGTCTGGATCCGGGCGGTGCGCACTCCTTCGTGGTCCTCGCACGAGACCTTGATGGGCTTGATCTCGCTCTCGAACCCGAGCTGCTTGACGCGATCGGCGCTGAGATCGAGATTTTCCAGGCCCCAGCGCACCTGCTCGCCGGTGAGCGGCTTTTTGCCGAACCTCTCTTGCGCGGTGCGGATGGCCTCGATGCCGAGCATCGCGTTGATCAGCCCGCGGACATAGAGGATCTCTCCGGTGTCCTCCCATTTCGCCGAGCCCTGGCCCTTGTCGTAAACGTATTTCTTCAGCTCCTCATGCAGCTTGAACTGCCCTGCGGTGTGCTGCAGCGTGATAGCGTGATAACCCTTGGCGCCGTCCTCGGCGGGACGCACGTCAGGCTCGGCGCCCGACCACCACACCCCGTACATCTTGTCGCGGGGATAGTTGACGGCGACCGCCTCCTTGATCGCAGTCGAGTTCATCACGCCCCAGCCCCATAGCAGCACGTAGTCCGGGCGGTTCTGCCGGATCTGCAGCCAGGTCGCCTTCTGCTCGACGCCGGGATGCGTCACCGGGTAGAGCAGCAACTCGAACCCATGCATCTGCGCGCGCTTCTGGAGGAGGGCGATCGGCTCCTTGCCATAGGGAGAGTCGTGGTAGACGAGCGCGATCTTCTTGCCCTTGAGCTTGTCCAGCCCGCCTTCACGCTGCCCGATGTGCTGCACGAGGATGTCCGCGGCCGTCCAGTAGGTGCCGAGCAGCGGGAAGTTCCACTGGAATACCGAGCCGTCGCGGGACTCCGAGCGCCCGTACCCCATGGTGATGATGGGGATCTTGTCGATCGGTGCCTTCTCGGTGAGCGCAAAAGTGATGCCGGTCGAGAGCGGGATCACGTAGGCAGCGCCGGTCGGGCCCTTGCCCTTGAGCCGCTCGTAGCACTCGACGCCGCGGTCGGTGGCGTAGCCGGTGTCGCATTCCTCCCACGCGATCTTGACCCCGTTGATGCCGCCGTCGCGCTCGTTGATGAGCTTGTAATAATCCGCGATGCCGTTGGCGAACGGAGCGCCGTTGGGCGCATAGGGGCCGGTGCGATAAACGAGTTGGGGAATGAACTGCTCGTTCTGCGCCCATGCCGGGGCGGCATACGCCGCGGCAGCGAGCAGCGCCGCCGGCGCAATTGCGAGGAGTCGTCTTGCTTTCATCGTCTTTTCCTCCTTGGGTGGGCAGTTGGCCGCCCAATTGTCGACGAGCGGTCCAACCGCGTCTTGAACCGATAATGCCCGTGATTTGTCCCCACCTCAATACGGGAATGGCCACAGGCGAAGCTTCTCCTTGGTAATGGCCCACAGCCGGGCGAGGCCGCGCGGCTCGACGATTAAGAAGAATATGATCGTGGCGCCGAACAGCATGAACTCGATGTTCGATATGGCCGCGGTCGAGAGCGGAATGCCCAGCCAGGACGGCAGCTGATTGAGGAAGATCGGGAGGAGGACAATGAACGCGGCACCGAGGAACGACCCCAGGATGGTGCCGAGCCCGCCGATGATGATCATGAACAGCACCTGGAACGAGCGGTTTACATCAAAGGCGAGCGGCTCCCACGAGCCGAGGCGCAGAAACCCCCAGAGCGCGCCCGCCACGCCGATGTAGAACGAGGAGACCGCGAAGGCCGAAAGCTTCGCATGCAGCGGCCGGATGCCGATGATCTCGGCGGCAATGTCCATGTCGCGCATCGCCATCCACATGCGTCCGATCCGGCCGCGCACCAGGTTCTTGGCGGCGAACGCAAGCACGACCGTAAACGCGAGGACGAAAATGTAGGTTCGCCCCGGCGTGTCGATGGGAAAGCCGAAGAGCTCGATCCGGCCGACCGCAACCGAGCCCGATGGCGCGTAATTGGTGAACCATTTCACCCGCGCGAAAGCCCATTCCAGGAAGAACTGCGCCGCCAGGGTGGCCACGGCGAGATAGAAGCCCTTGATCCGCAGCGAAGGCAGCCCGAACAGAAGCCCGACCATCATCGCCATCAGGCCGGCGAAGAGAAACACCAGAATGATGTTGGTCTGCGGCAAGCGCAGCGCCAGATTGTACGCGGCATAGGCACCCACCGCCATGAAACCGCCGGAGCCGAGCGAGAGCTGGCCGCAATAGCCGGTGAGGATATTGAGCCCGATGGCGGCAATGGACAGGATCAAGACCGGGATCAGCACCTCGGTGTAGACATACTGCCCGGCAATGAGCGGCACGCCGAGCAAGGCAAATGCTACCAAGCCGATGACGAACCAGCGGTCCTGGGCAATGGGAAAGACGGCTTCGTCGGACTGGTACGAGGTCTTGAACTGGCCGACTTCGCGATAGAGCACGGAATCAGACTCGCTCGATGATGCGCTCGCCGAACAGCCCCTGCGGGCGAATCAGCAGGAAAACGAGCGCCAGGACGTAAGCAAACCAGTTCTCGATCCCGCCGCCGGCGAGATCGAAGGTGCGGATGAGCACCGGCGCAAGCAGGACTTCGGCGAGCTTCTCGCCGGCGCCGATGATCAGCCCGCCGACGATCGCACCTGGAATCGAGGTAAAGCCTCCGAGAATAAGCACAGGCAGCGCCTTGAGCGCGACCAGGGAGAGCGAGAACTGCACGCCGAGCTTGGCGCCCCACATCATTCCCGCGACCAGCGCCACCAGCCCCGCCACCGCCCAGACCATCAGCCAGATCTGGCCCAGCGGAATGCCGACCGACTGCGCCGCCTGGTGGTCGTCGGCGACCGCACGCAGCGCGCGACCCACCCGCGTGACCTGAAAGAACACGGCCAGCACCAGGACCAGCACGGCACAGATGATTGCCGCGATTAGCTCCGCCGGGTCGACCAGGATCCCGCCGGGAAACACCGATTCCAGGAGAAAGATGGGATTGCTCGGGAGCCCCAGGTCGATCTTGTAGATGTCGCTGCCCCAAAGCGTCTGACCGAAGCCCTCGAGAAAATAGGCAATCCCGAGGGTGGCCATGAACAGGACGATGCCTTCCTGATTGACGAGATGGCGGAGCACCAGGAGCTCGATCGCATAGGCGAGCGCAATCATGATCGCGATCGAGAGTGCGAGCGCGAGCAAAAGCGGCATGAGCTCGGAGAGCCGCGCGAGCGACAGCGCGGCGAACAGTACCATCGCGCCTTGGGCGAAATTGAATACCCCGGAAGCCTTGAAGATCAGCACGAAGCCGAGCGCGACCAGCGCGTAGAGCACGCCGGTCAGGAGCCCGCCGATCAACGTCTCGAGCACCGGGCCCAGCATGGCGTCAGTGACTCACGCCGAGATACGCGTCGATCACGCGCCCATCGGCCTGGACCTCGGCCGGTGCGCCGTCGGCGATCTTGATGCCGTGGTCGAGCACCAGCACGCGGTCGGAGAGATCCATCACCACACCCATGTCATGCTCGATCAGGGCGATCGTGGTCCCGAAATGATCGTTGAGATCGAGGATGTAGCGGGACATGTCCTCTTTCTCCTCGAGGTTCATGCCGGCCATGGGCTCGTCGAGGAGAAGAAGATCGGGCTCCATCGCCAGCGCTCGGCCAAGCTCGACGCGTTTCTGCAAACCATAGGGCAGCTTGCCGACCGGAATCTTGCGAATGTGCTGAATCTTGAGGAAATCGATGATCTTTTCCACGGCGCGGCGATGCTCCACCTCTTCCGCAAGCGCCGGCCCGAGCCAGAGTACCTGCCAGAAAAAGCCGCGGCGCATCTTGAGCGTGCGTCCCGCCATGATGTTGTCGAGCGCGGTCATCCCTTTGAACAAGGCGACGTTCTGAAAGGTGCGGGCGATGCCGCCGCGGGCGGCTTCGTAGGGCCGCATGCGCGAGCGTGTCTTGCCCCTGAAGCTGATCCGGCCGCGCTGGGGATGATAGAAGCCGTTGATGACGTTGAGCATGGACGTCTTGCCGGCACCGTTCGGGCCGATGATGGCGCGGATCTCGCCCTTGCGGATGTCGAACGAGACGCCGGTTATCGCTTTCACCCCACCGAAGGCGAGCGAGACATCATCGACCGAGAGCAGCACCTCGCCAGCCGCAAGCGAATCCTTAGCTGTCCCGCGCAAACCGAGGCTTTTTGGGGGCCTTTCGCGCGCGTTTGTGCATCTTCCGTTCACGGTCATCGGTGGCGATCGGTGGCGGTGATTGTGGCGGCGAAGATTCCCTGGCCCAGCGGCGATCGAACCCCTTGGCCGCGCCGCGAAGGTACAGGGGAGAATGATGCCCGTAAACATCTTCCAGCGCCTTGAGGCTCAATCCCGCGTATCCCGCAACGGTCCACCAGTCGAGTCCGGATTGCATCAAATGCGTCACGCTCGTATGCCGCAGCGTGTGCGGCGATACGTCGCTCAGACCAACAGCGCGGGCACTGCGCGGAAGGCGATATTGACCCGACCGATGGGCTTGCCGTTCCATTCGACCGCATGCTTTGCGCCCAACCGATGTCAGCGTTTGAGATGTGCGAGCAGGCGCGGCGGCAGCGGGATCGGCTGCTGCTTCTTTGTCCTGCGGCGCGAGCGTGCCGGCAGGAACAGGCCGTGCTCCAGATCGATCCAGCCGCGAATGTGTTGCTTGACCAGCGCCACGATCCCTGCCCCGAAGATGGCCTGCTGTTTGCTGGTTGGGGTTGGGGTTGGGTAGTCAGGGCCTCGGTCGAATGCTCCAACACTCGGTCCGGTCTGCCATGGAGAACCGCCATTATCGGGAGCAAATAACCCGGCTGCCAGTCCTTTCAACAAATTTCACCGTGATGGCGAAATAGCACTGGCAATCCGCCGACGATGAAGCGATGTGGTCGGACCGCCAGCACATGCGTCCTGGCAAGCACAGGAGAATCCAAATGTCTGCTGATACCACGAAACAGAAGACCGAGAAGGCCGGCCCGAGGCCTGGCAGCAAGACGGGCAAGGTTGCGGAGCTGATCCGCAGGGATAAAGGATGCACCGGCGCGGAGGCACTGAAAGCCACCGGCTGGCTGCGCATCAGCATGCCGGCTATCACGCGCGCGGCCGGAATCAAGCTGAGGAAGGTAAAGGAGGAAGGCAAGACGCGCTATTTTGCCGCCTAATCCTGGGCACTTTCGCAACAAGGCCCCGCGCTTCCGCGGGGCCTTTTGTTGCTCTGCCTTGATCGCTGAGCGGCGCGCTCCACCTCGCCTGCAGTCCCCGCGCCCCGGTTGCAACCGGCGAGTCGGGGCGAGTCCGCGCTGTTACTCCGCCTGCAAGACAGTGCCTAGAATTCCTTTGCTTCTTTCGATCGCTTTTGCGGCGATATCCTTGTATTGATCCTTGATTGATAAGGCGGCAATCGCGCGGTCTACAAACACGGGGTTCAACTCGCTTATCGCAGCAAGGGTTTGCTTCACGTGATCACGGTAGCCTTTTAGTACTTCAATGAGAGAATCCTCGTGCTGCTCGCCCGCCGCCGCAATGTCAAAAATATCACGCGGCGCGATGTTGGACGCACGATAATAGACTTTTTTTGTGATAATCTCAGGGATCGTTTCTAGCAGTACGCTTTCGCCTTCAACGCTGGCCTGTGTTGTGGGCGAAGGCGTCATCGCGCCTGCCACAATGAAGTCGATCTCTCCTATCCCACGAAACACGAATTTCAAGGATCGAGCACCGTCGCATTCGTAAGCGTCGGGCTGAATTTCAAATCGAAACTCGTTTGTTTGAGGATTTAGAAACGGGAGTAACTGCGGGTCAGTCAGGAAAATATCGACATCGCGGCTTTCGCGATGGCCTATCTGAAGCATCAGCGCCGTGCCACCGCCGAACGTCCAATGATCAATGACCTTGGCTTGTCGGATGTGGTCACACGCTATTCGAAATAGCTGCTTCCAACTCGGCTTGGGCTGTGCTGCGCCTGTCACGCAGCGAGCGGGTAGTGCTGGCCGGAGAACTTTGCAAAGGCTTGCTCGGAGGCGATCAGTTGGTCCTTAGTCACACCGAACTGATGGGCAAACTGGACCTGCAGGTGCGGCTTAACCTCACTAAAAAAGGAAGAGATGTGACCGGGGCATACCTCGGCCGCAGCAGCAGGGTTCAGTAGGAATTGGACAAGCTCCTCCGCATCCAGCTGCTTGCTGTAAGGCGCGTTTACGGTTGTCAAAACTAGCGTGGGGCTCATGACGTTCACTATTGGTCGCGGTCTTATGGGCAGTTTTACGGTTTCGCGGCATAGCGCTGTTGCGAGTTGACGGATTCCCTGCGCTGGTCGTTGTTGAACTCTTGCATGATTGGCAATATAGTCAATTGTGCCAATGGTTTCAACAGTTTTGCGGTTTTTTTGGCTTATTCTGGAAGGAAAAATCCGTTCCAGACGCATCCTTGTTCGTGTTGAACTCATCTTCAAGGCACCTCAGCAATATGTCGAGATCGCCTTCCCGCTGGATGCTCTGCACTGCCGTGAGCAGATTGAACCGCCCGGAGAGACGGTAAGATAGCTGCACCCAAGCTTCTTTATTCCGCCCTATATTTTGCTCGGGCGACGTTGAACAACGAGTTCAACAACGCCGATACGGGAGGCACCGTCATGGCTTCGTACCTCTTGGAATTCGGACGAGACGCCAACTATAGGAGGTTTGGGGCTGGACGCTTGCCGGCTTCTGGCGGTGGGTCAAGCATGTGGGGCGCTCCTCTCCAAACGGCACGTATCGGTGGCGGGACCGGTAGCGGAGAATCGCAGAAACCCTTATTTTATCGCAGAAAATGACGTGCATAAACTATCGCCAGCCGCGATGTCCTGCCCGGTCGGCGCTCTCATGCCGCCGCTCCGAAACGGCGGACTGGCTCCTCGTTATCGCGAACGGAACCCGGCGGTGCAGCAAACTCCGTAATACCTCCACCTGAAAGGGGGAGCCGGGTGGGGGTCAACTCGCGGCGGTGAGGATCTGCAAGTTCATGTGACGAGCACCGGACCCCCACCCGACAGCATTTGCCCCGGCTCCAAGGCCGGAGCAAATGCTGTCGACCTCCCCCTTGCAGGGCTAACTTGCGCACACATTTTTTGCCAGATGATAGCCATCCACAAGGCTATTAAAGCGTCCGAGCCCGTCGCGCATCGTTATCGGGCCAGTCGCTCGATCGCTTTGGTATCCGGTCCAG
>Ga0073928_10004931_pt1 | contig 19143 bp, 15 predicted proteins | sample PaiPotPPA55metaG_FD_76969 | JGI IMG/M metagenome (GOLD analysis project Ga0073928, IMG submission 76969) | Iron sulfur acid spring bacterial and archeal communities from Banff, Canada, to study Microbial Dark Matter (Phase II) - Paint Pots PPA... ... | reverse complement strand
TTTCGGTTCCCCAGTCGATCCCGAAGTGTACAAAATGTAAGCAAGGTCGTCTGCACCCGCAGGACAGTCGACGCTGTCAGTCCGCTCGCGAGTGAGTGCCTGCCACGCGATACCAGCGGCATCCCCTATCAACGCAGCATCACCGTCGCAGGCGTCGGCGTACCAGATATTCTTCATCGATGCTCCGCCCGTGAACGCGCTTTTTACGGCAGCAGCCCGATCGCTGAGCGTGACCAGGCCCGCCACGCTACAGTCACCGGCGATATAGCTCATGCGCGCTGCGGGTGCTGCGGGATCGATCGGAACATAAGCGGCGCCCGCCTTCATTATTCCGTAGATCGCGATCACTGTTTCAATCGACTTGGGAAGCCACAGCGCCACACGATCGCCACGGGAAACGCCGTTGCGAGTCAAGGAACGCGCGAACCGGTTCGACTCTGCTTCGAGTTCCGCATAAGTGATGCTGCGGCCATCCATCACCAGCGCAGCACGGGTAGCGTAGCGCGCCGCGGTGTCGCTTAGAATCTGGGGGAGGAGGTCGATCAAAGGAAATCCTCGCCAAGTGCAGCGTAAGAGATCGCTAAGGAGGTAACTTTACCACCCTTTTTGCGCCGGGCCACATCACCTTTGGGCACTGTCATACGATATCTCGTCAGTTAGATCTTTGTCTGATGGATCGCGAGCTGGCTGTTCCCGATTTGGACGATCTCATTAGCCGGAAGCACATCCAAGGCTGCACGGACGACATCATTGTAGTCACCGTAGTTTGCGAAATCGTGCCAGACTAACCAGCCGCCGGGCCTTAGCAGCTTGAGCGCGCTTTGGGTGTCGCTCAGGGCTGCTTCATAGTGATGTGCGCCATCTATAAAGACGAGATCGATCCGGCCCTTATAGGGAGTGAAGTCGAACAACAAGGAATTGCCAAAGAGCTGCCGTATTTTAAAACTGACGTCCTTGCCCTTGTAATCAAAGCCTGTCTCACACCTATCGATTATCGTCCGGTCTGCCGCTCCTACTTCACCCTTCGCATCGGCTCGACCGTCAGCCGGCAGGTCTAAAGTGTAAACCACGCAATCAGGGTCCGAGTTCAAGGCAAACGTGAGAGCCGTCCGGCCTCGAAATGTTCCAATCTCAAAAACTGTTTTGGGTGATACGACTCGTGTGATAATCGCGAGGTAAGCCAACTCGTCGATGGGAGTAGCGATACCTTGCCCCGGCAAATGCTCAAGAACGACCCGAGCCGATCCCGAAGGGAAAATCTCCTGAATACCCTTGCTGATCCATCTGTCCCGCCCAACCAGGCTCATATATTCCCGAAATACCTTACCGGGGTAGTGACGGGCCGCAGAGGGATTCTTCAGCCACAATTTAATGGCGAGGTAATTCAAGGTCTCGAGCATGCCGCATGCGACCCGCAAGCGCTTCCTTTTTGTTAATAGCACTGCCGTGTACCAATGCCGGCGTAAAACCACACCTTGCTAATCATTCAGAGGCGCAGGCAGCGGGCTATTATCTTTCGCTGCATTTCTGAGGTTCCGGAATACAGGGTTCCGGACAAGGCGTCTCGAACTTCGCGCTCGATTGGATACTCCTTCATATAGCCATAGCCACCGAAGAGTTGCAGGGCATTTAAAGCCGAACGCACGTGATTCTCGCTCACGAACAACTTCGCAATGGCGGATTCCATCACGGTAGTTTTGCCCTGTCCGTGCAGCCATCCGGCGTAGTAAAGGAGCAGACGCGACGCCTCTAGCGCCACCTTCATATCCGCAATTTTATTGGCCACCGACTCGAATTTTGCGATCGGCTGGCCGAACTGCCGCCGACTGCGGGCGTACGTGATACAATCGTCGAGCAGACGCTCCATCGCGCCCACATGGCCTGCAAAAATGCAGGCGCGTTCCCATTCCATCGCAGAGTTGAAAATCGCCGCTCCCACGCCTTCCGGTCCGAGGCGCTCAGATTCCGATACATAGCAATCATCGAATATCACTTCGCCCATGGGTGAGGTACGAAGCCCCATCTTGTTCATCGGTTGTCCGAAGCTCATGCCGGGTGTCGCCCGGGGCACCAGAAAGCCGGTGAGCAATTTGGGTTTTTTTTCGGCACTGCGGTCGATATAGGCGAAGGCTAAAACCACGTCCGCGAGCGGCGCATTGGTGGAGAAGGTCTTGACGCCGTTGAGCCGGTATCCGCCATTAATCGGTTCAGCGCGCGACGTGAGCGAGAAAACGTCCGAGCCCGCGCCGGGCTCCGTGACCGCGTGTGCTCCAATCGCTTCGCCCGAGACCAGTTTCGGCAGCCATTGCCGCTTTTGCGCCTCGGTGCCGTAGCGCAGAAGCGGCATCTGGCATGCCCACATCTGCGCATTCAAGCTGAAGATCAAGCCATTGTCGCGGCAGCCGCGGCCAAGCGCTTCCATCGCGACGATGGTTGTGAGCAGGTCCTGTCCCTGGCCTCCGTATTCGACCGGAATGGGTAATCCGAGCAGTCCGAACTGTGCGCATTTGTGCCACAATTCGCGCGAAAACGAGCCGTTGCCGTCGCGCGCCGCCAGATCATCATTAAGTTGCTCGCGGGCGAAATCTAAAACCGCGCGCGACAGCGCGAGCTGTTCCGTACTAAGCGCGAAGTCCATTTGGCACTCCCGGTTGAGCGAGGGCGAAGGGCTTTTGCCTGAACCCGTCGATCCACAACAATCCCCGCTCGGTGATCTCTCGCATCCGATCCGGATCTTCCGCGATGTGGACCCTGCCTGGCCACACTTCCACTTTAAGCCGGGCCCGCTCTGCCGGGTCCAGCTTCGACAGCATAGAGCGCTCGACTAATTTAAAATTGTGGTATTCGATGTCGTCCGCGCCGTATAGGAAGAGACACTGCACTCGTGAGCGAACGAGCGCTTGGAAGTCCTGCTTAAAGCCCTCGGACACGCGCACAACGGAACTCGCATCCGCAATCCCACGGCCAGCCTTCTCCGGATGAGCGTTTAAGCTGGCCATTTCACCCGGCAGAACAGCGACCACAACTATCGCCTCGATTGATTGACCTTCTTGTTCAATCACTGAGATCGCGGTTCTGCCATCGAAGCAGAAGCCAATCAGGGCAAAGCGCTGCTGAGCGAACTCACTGCGCATGTAGCGAATCGCCGCGACCGCATCTTCGGAATAGGGACTATCGGGGTCGATCGCTTTACAATCACCTTCGCTTTCGCCGTAGCCGTGATAGTCGAAACGCAGACATGAAAAGCCCCGCCCCGCCAGCCATCTGGCGCCCTTTACAGACAGGCGGTCACCCCACCATCGATTTCGCCCGAACAGAATGACACAAAGTCCCGCCGGCGCAGCTTCTGATGCGGGCGGCGTGAAGATGCCATAAAGTTTGCCGTGCTGTCCCGGGATAACTACCGGCTGCTCAACTGATGCACATGCAAGTTCGGCTAGAACCTCGCCCCACTCCATGCAGGCACTCCTTCTCAGCAGCATTCAAGTCCATCGGCGGACAAGGCCTGACATGTTCCAAGCACAGCTCCTGACTAAACAACTGCGCCGAAACTCTCAACCGCCGCAACCGTTCGTTAATCGTCGTTTATTAAGCGACGTTTGAAGGAAGTGTAGCATCGAAACCGGCTTGGAGGAGAGAGCTTTCGAGCTGCTTCCTTGGAAGGACGAAATCCATTGGTTACCGCTGGCACGGGGGCAATCTGTGGGGACTGAGCGAGCGCGAAAGGCTTTTGCCTGAAGTCGTCGATCCACAGTAATGCTCGCTCTGCCAGGTTGCGCTGACTTTCGGGGTCCTCAGGCACATGGGCCTTGCCAGACCGTACTTCTACCGTGATTAGGGCTCGCTGCGCTGAGTCCAGTTTTGCCAGAAAAGAACGCTCGATTAGTTGAAATCCGTGATATAGAGAATCGTCTCTGCCATAGAGAAAGAGACACGGCACCCGCCAGTGAACCAACGCTTGGAGTTCCCGCTTGAACCTTTCCGACACATGGATTTCATACGGGGTCTCAAAGGACCCGCGTCTGCGCGCTATGATTTTCGCAAAGTGTAGGCCCCGCCGTAACGCTTGGTGAATGATTCGCTTCTTGTGAAAGAGAGGCAAATTGAAAAAAGTACGTATGCGGTCCGCGTTTAAGTAACTGAATAGTTCACCTGGCAGCTCAGTAGCCATCGGCGCAATGCTTGCTATCGTTTCGATTGCAGCACCCTCTTGTTCGAGCGCCGCGAGGGCCGTCCTGCCATCGAAGCAGAATCCCACTAGCGAGAACCGCTGTTGAGCGAACTGCTTTCGCATAAAACCAATAACTGAGACCGCATCCTCGGCGTACGGTCGATCGCCATGGATGCTTTGACAAACCCCTTCACTTTCGCCATAGCCATGATAGTCAAAACGCAGACAGGCGAAGCCGCGCGCTGCGAGCCATCTGGCGCCCTTTACCGATATGCGGTCACCCCACCACCGGTTTCGCCCGAAGAATATGACACACACTCCGGCGGGTGAGGATTCCGGTGCAGGCGGCGTGAAGACGCCGTAAAGATTCCCGTGCTGGCCCGGCATGATTACAGGCTGCTCGGCCCATGCCCGCGCGAGTTCGGCGGGCGTCTCATTCCAATCCATGCAACCACTCCGCCGTCGCGGCTAACAGGACATCGCTGGTCCATTGGGGGCGGACAAGCGGCAGCAGGCTCCAAGCCGGTTCCTGACTGGTCAACGCCACCGCAACTTTTCCGCCCCGTTGCTCTATTTCTGAACGCAGGCGCTCATTGCTCGTGGAAAGTGTGGGCCTGCTCTGCACTTGCGCGATCAGAGTATTCCCCGCCCAGTTCTGCAGCGATCGGCCCAGATCGGCCTCGCGCGCGGTGCTATAGAGCAAACGATGGATATAGGTGCCAACGACCGGCAGCACTCCATCTGTCTCGAGCCTTTTCAACAGGTCATCGACGGTGCTACCAGGGCGCTTACCCTGGGACACCAGGCAAAACAACAATGCGCGGATCGCAATCCGGAAGTAATCCTCACCCCGATGCAGCGGTTCCCAAAGGGCGAGGGCGGCGGCATCATTTCGGCGGGCCATCGCTTCCGCAGCTATATGGCATCCGAAGCGGACTCCCACCCACACGATCCGGGAGGCACCCGAGAGCTGCCGCGCATAGTCGGCGGCAGTACAGGCATCGTCAACCAGGTCGGCCAGCGTCACCTCTCGCGGATCACCGGCCGAGTCTCCATGGGCCCTCGCATTGTAGCGGAAAGCGGCGAACCCTGCCTTTGCTGCGGCCCGCGCCCCGAGTACCTCCATCCGCTGCGTCACCATGTGCTCGATCCCGAGGCTATGACAAAAGATCAGGACCCCATCCTTGGCAGGCGCGGCATCCGCGGGATGGAAGGCGCCATAGAGCGGCCGCCCCTCGGAAGTGAAAAAATGCGGAAGTTCATTCCGAGAGCTGGCGCTCTCAAGCACTGATGGTGCGGTTGCCAGGTTTGGCATGGAGATCAATCCCCTTATTGGCATTCACTAGCTGCAAGACCCTCATCTTTGAAGCGTGCGAAAGCTATAGTGCATACCTTAGGGCCTTCATAGATTACGAGCAGGGTGGCCTTCAGAATTGAGCTTTCAATGGCTTGGAAGCCTCGCCTGTCCATCTCGTGTAAAGCGAGTGCGCGAGTCCCCAGGCTATCCGCGCCGTTCCGGTGTAGACGCAGTAATGGTAGGTAAGAAAGTCGCCGCCAAATGATAGTTTAAACTGGGTCAACTGCGGATTCATTGTCCCGGCACCGCCGAAATCATATTTTTTCATGCCGGCAGCCTGGTAGGTTTTCATCTCATGCCAGTATAGATAGCGATTTAGTAACCCAACTGTTATGGTATCGGCGCCTTCGTCGAGGCGGCGCGTCCCGGAGTACAGCATCATTGCACTCCGGCTTTCCTCGTCACGCAGCACCAGCCGCCCGCACGTCGGCTGGCCCTCAAAATAGAGCATGAAGACGTCCGCGTGCGGCAGATATTCGCTGAATCTCTGCGGTTTCAAAACCGGTATCTGCCCCTTGCTGCGGGCGAAGTCCTTGTACAACGCGAGGAAATCCGAACGAGCGGCTTCGGTATTCATGACAATATCGATCCGATCGCTCATCTTCTCCGCACGCCGCACCTTGTAACGGCAATTCGTGTGCATCCCAGCGTAGATCGCCTCCTGACCCTTGCATAGATCCACGAATATGGTCCGCAACACGTTTTCGCTGATTGGGCGGATCCCGTTTGAGAAGACCGTGGGTGATGAGAACACACGCAACACGTCGAAGGTTCGTAAATTCCTTACAAGGCCGGCCAGCTGCTCTCCGCTAGGAAAGAACACTTTACGGTAGCGCACTAAGCGCGCTATCTGTCGCTCGAAAACTACCATCTTTCAGGTCCCTTTTAGCCGTTTCAACGCCACTGGTCGTGAGGGACACGGTTTAACAGCCCCACGCGCGAGCAACTCGCTGGGCTCCATCGCTTCCGCTCTACTCATTGATGCTAAAGTCCTCTTTTCCATAGAAAGTTCTTATCTTCGGGGTCTAAACCGAATAGAAGAAGAACCGCCCAGAACACACCGCCTGCAACGGCCATGTTGGGAATCAGGGCGAGCTGCGCCGATGGACCCATCCAACTGCGCAGCAATCCCAATGCTACGGCGGCGCACACAGTTGCCCCTATTCCTTTGAGCCATCTGCGATCATAGGGCCAGATGCCAAGTCGTACCTTGACGGCGAGCATCAGACCGCAAAGCATGCCACCTTCCGCAAGCGCGGTTGAAATCGCGCCGCCATTCATACCGAGCCGGGGCACCAGCATATAGTTCAACGCTATGGCGCTGATCAATGCGCTGGTCGAAATCGAGCCGGCAAGCTTCTGGTTCCCGGAAAAGATCAAGATGGGAGCGGCCGCACCGATCATGGCATCTGACATCAACCCCAGACACATGATCAGCAGGGGCCAGGCGCCCGGCTGATAGTGCATACCGTACAACACGTGCATGACGCCCACAGGAGCAGCACACACCAGCAAGAACAGCGGCATAGTCAGGTAAAAAGACCACTTGGCGCCCAACCTGTAGAGTTCTTCCAGGCGATTTAGCTCGCCGCGCGAGTAAAGATCCGCGACCCGCGCAGCAATTACGCTGTTGAAGATATTCGGGACGGTGTCGAACAAGGCCGAAGCTTGCGACGCGGCCTGATAGATTCCGACCTCGGTCGCGGGCAGGAACGCCCCGATCACCAAACGGTCGACCCGATTGATCAGATTAACAAATGATCCGGCGATCGAAGCAGGAAGAGAAAATGCGAGCAGTTCGCCCACGTATAAGTGCACCTTGTCTCGTGATCGCAATGCCGGCCAGAACAGGCTTACCACGAGGACGAGCGCCAGCATCAGGGCAAGTGCATAAGACAGCACCATCGCCTCGATTGCGCCCCTCAGCCGAGAATGAAAGTAGTGCAGGGCCACAATCACGAACAGCAGGTTGAGGCCTGGCTGAGTGAACATTTCCGTGATTGCGCTGTAGACCATGGACAGCGTGAGTTTCGTCGAAGCCGAAGCCACCATGAGGCAGGTTAAGAGCGGCAGCGCGAGGGCGAAACTGCGAATGACGGCGGTTAGTTCGCTTTTGCCGAACAATGCTGCGCAGAGCCACGGTGCGCCGATGTATGCAGCGGCTCCAATCACACCTCCCGCGAGGAGACCCAAAACGATCGACTGAAGCAGGACGTCTCTGCGACGTCCGGTATCCGACGGATCAGCAACTGAAGCGCTGTAGATAACCCCGGAGTTAAGTCCGAGGGTCGCGAAGGGTCCTACCAGCCGAAACAACGTCCAGCCGATCCCGTACAGCCCGAACTCGGCGGGTCCAAGCAGGCGAGCTAAAATGACTTGACAACCGAATTGCAGTCCTTGCCCAATAAAACCGCCGGTAAGGACGATGGACGAGCCCTTCGCCAACCACGCAGCGTCAGTATCCTCGCCAGCAGCTCGGGGTATCTCACCTGAAACTGCGCCCGCTGTGCGCAGGCCAAGACCGGTCGGACCGGCTGCCTCCGTAATGATTGAGTTCAAACTCGCTTTCACCTCCATCGCGCTTGCCACCCGCCTACATCTTGGTCCTGCAGCGCACTCAAGCCTGAGTGTCTGCGATGTTCCGGCGACGGCCTCACTGCCTGGGGCGGCGCGGTCCTCCTCCCCCGGGTTCTGTTGATTTGCTGCGGAACCCTTTCTGAGAGTTTGTAGCTCGCGGCCAGCATGATCCAGAAAGGAGCGCACAACATCGGCTGCTCGAAAAACAGGTTCAAGGCGGCGGTCGGGATCATCGCAATCAAAATACCGGCGCTTGCCACTTGGTCGGCGTCGGCGACTCCGCGCATCACCAGTTTGACGATCCTGATGATGCCGCCGAACCAGGCAAAGCAGATCAACCCCAGACCAACGAGGCCGGTCCGCGCCAATGCCATGAGAAACGAGTTGTGCGGCATGCCAACGTTGAAGGCACCCAAGCCGCCTCGCTCGATGGCATGCTTGGTCTCGCCGCGCAGGTTCTCACCACCGTCGTCTGCCATTATTGGTGCGCCGAAACCCACACCGAATACCGGGCTTGTCATCCAAACCGCGGCCGTCTTGCGCCATCGCTGCAGACGGAACTGAGCGTCGGGATCATTCTGAAAGTCTGCGCCACTGGAAACGCTCCGCCAAAAATTGTGCAGCCTGGCACCGCCAGGGATCGGGAGTTCTCCTTGAGCGCTGATCGTGATAAGAGCGAACAAACCAGCCGCAAGCGCTGTGAGATAGATGCGAGAACGCCCCACTCCAAGGATAAAGATGAAGCCCGCGCCCAGAGCGAAACCAAGGAAGGACGACCGATCCATCACCTGGGCCAGGGTGGCCAGACACAACAGAATGGCGCCAATATGTAAGGCTCGATGCTCCCGCCGAATCGCAAGATATGCCAACAAGCCCGTCAGCGCGGGACCCAGACCCGGAGAGAGAATACCCGCGGTGAGGTATGCCACTGCTTGATGGCCTGGGAGACCTTTCGAAATCTTGTTCAAACCGAACAAATTGATGTTGGTGACTGTCTGAAAAACGAAGAGCGCCGCTCCTACGCACGTTGCATAGATGAAGTATCGAACGAGTTTGGCCGCCTGCACACGTTGCCTAAGAGCGAAATAGGTCACCGGAAAGAAAATGCTGTAGCCAAAGATTGCCAGGTCGCGCATCGCCATGATGCGGTACTTGGGAAATGCGAGCGTGAAATGAGCCACGGAAATTAGCAACAGCAACCACACCGCTCGCCCGATGGCGCCGGCGCCGCCGCCACCAAAGACCCAATTCAAAAAAATGCCGCCCCGCTGATGAATGGTGACAACGATTAGCGTCATCAGGGTCGCATCAGTGACAAACAGCGGAACTGGTCCAATTTTGATACCCAGCGCGGCTTGGTTCCCGAGAAAGGTTCTAGTGAGGACTATATAGGCCAGGATGAGCAGAACATCGGACGGTAAACCTTTCAGGCTCAGACCTAGGCCCAAACCACCAGCCGGAACCTGCGACGCAGTATTCATTGGACGGCGTGAAGCGAAGTACCGCTGCCCGGGCGCCGAGTTCACGCCTTGGAGCTGGCCGTCCCCGGCCTGATAATCCGGTCTCATCGCGCACCCTTAGCACTGAGGGTTGCAAACACGGTCCGAACCATGATGTAAAAATCTAGCCAGAGTGACCAGTTCCGAATGTAGAAGAGGTCGAATAATTCCTGTTCCTCCAATCCACCCCCATTGCGAATCATTACCTGCCACATGCCCGACAGTCCCGGCCGCACGGTCGTACGCAGGGCCCTGAAAGGAGGCGAAAATCGATCGAGGTGATATTCGGGCAGCGGGCGCGGGCCGACCAGGCTCATCTGCCCACGAATGACGTTCCACAGTTGCGGCAGCTCATCGATGCTCAGGCGCCGCAGCAGGGTCCCGACTACGGGAATAATGCGCGGGTCGCGGACCAGCTTCATATTGTGATGCCATTCGTGGCGCAGCTCGTCGTCGCTCGCCAGGCGCTCCGCGAGCAACGCCTCGGCATTCGGAAACATGGTGCGAAGCTTCCAGACCTTGAACCTCTCGCCCCCAAGCCCCTCGCGCTCCTGGGCGAAGAACGCAGATCCCGGACTGATAATCTTAATCAGTACTATACAGAGCCCGATGATCGGCGCGGCAGCAACCAGCACAAGGCTCGCCACGATAACATCCAGCGAGCGCTTGATCGCCTGATTCTTGCGCTGAAGCAACTGACTGGTAAATTCGATCCCAAGCAAACCGCCGAGGTTGCGGATACAGGCATACTCGGTCGGCAGCTCTTCGGCATCATGGATCAGAACTACGTGGCGAAAATGGTCCTGAAGCCGCGCCTTGATCCTAGTCAGCCTCACACTGTTCCAGACCAGGACCGTCGAAACACCGGCGCGGGCGAGCGCTTCGGCCTGTTCGAGCCCTCCAAGCACGGGCAAACCTTCGAGCCGGCTGCCGGCCAGAGTCAAATCAGGTGTCAGTATGCCCACGATCCGATAGCCTAGAGAGAAAGCGCGGTTGGTAAGTTTGGCCGTCAACCGCGCCTGCCGCACTGTGCCAAAGATAACAGTCGGCTCACCCCACCAGCTCAACCAGGATACGGCCGACAGCAGAGTAAAACGAAACAGCGGCACCGCGACGAGACTTGTAGCCCAGGCAATCACAAATGCCATCCGGGAATATACTGCGCTCGCCTTGAAAACAAAGCTGCAGGCGGCCATCGCAATAAAGGCAAACGTCGTTGAGAAGGAAAGACGTCTTAGCGTTTCCACCGCTCCCAGCCCAAAGCCCGGATAAAGGGCGTTCGCACCATAGGCCAGCGGAAACATAAGGAGCAGGGGCAGAAGCCCGCTATAAATTTGGGCCGGCTGATGCAGGACCGTATCCGCCCACACGAAATATGCAAACAACCACGAAGTAAACAATGCCAAGAGATCGGACGTGACTAGCAGGCCTAAGCGGGCAAGTTTGACCCGCGGTGCGCGCGTCCACCACCGGGCGGCGTCAGTCCCCAGCGGGTCGAGCACACCGAGCCCGGCAGCCGCCCCGTTGTAAGGTGCCTGCCCACTCACATCCTGAAGAGTAGGGATCTGTGCCAATCTATTCCTCTAGGTAAACGAGCCTGAAATCGACAACTAAGGTGATGATTTGAACGGTCGCGCTACGAAGGTTCGAGTGCGCGAACCTTTCCGCCGACTCAACGAGGGGAGATCTTCGCCATCAACTTATTATCTTGAAGCGGCGCGGCTGGGGCTGCAGGCAAAAGGTCATGCCCCAGAGGTGCAGCAGCTCTCAGCAATTCCCATTTTGTTCTTTTGTCGGTGCGCGATCGCAAGACGGAAAGCCCGACTGTGGAGTTCGGCACAGACGTCCATATTGAATTTACCGACCGCCACGCGCCTCGCCTCTGCTCCGATCCGCTGCCGGAGTTCCGGATTGTCAAGGAGATCTGCGGTGACGCTGGCTATGCGCTCGGGCGACCGAACCGGCGTAATGAACCCGCTCCGGCCTTCTTCGATCATCTCACGCACTGAGCCGCAGTCGGTGGTAACAACGGCCTGAGCGAGCGCCATCGCCTCGCAGACAGCCGCCGGACCGGTCTCGACGCAGGATGAAGTCATCCAGAAGACGTCGAAGGCCTGAGCCAAATCACCGACCCTGCTCCCGGCGTCCTGCTGAATTATGTCAACTCCAAGCCGTAGGCCCAATTCTTCAGCTTCGCGCCACAAGCAGGCATTATACTTCGCATACTGAGGGTAAGTCGCGCCGAAAATGACGAAACGCGTATTGGGATGGGTCCGGCGAAGAAGAGCCGCGGCTCGGATGAATGTTAGGTGGTCTTTGTACCACAGCACGTTGGCGATGTTTCCGATCACTAGGTCGCCGGGCTCGCAGCCCAACTCGCGGCGCGCCGCCGCTCGCCTTTCGGGATCGGGACAAAAGTCGTCGTTGATATCGACTGGCGGCATAAACGGGAAGAAATTGTCGCGCATTGAATCGGTATAAAGGCCAACGGTCTTTTTGCCTGTAAACAGTACTACATCCGCCCAGCGGTCGATTAGGCGCATGGTGACACGTGCGTGGAGCCGGCTCCTGGGGACGTCCGGAATATCCCACGCCAGAGCTGTTCCTTCGAGTCGCGCGGCGATGGCGCCGTGCGGATGAAGTATCCCGTGAACCATCACAACGTCGATAGCTCTTTGCCGGATAATTCGCCGAATCGTGGCGACCCCGCCCGGCAATGCGCCGACGAATCTCAAATGGTATCTGGGGTCGAGACTCGCGCGGAGGCGGTGCATCGGGGCCTTGAGGAAAGCGACGCCGGCCGAGCGGAAGCGATTCTCCGCATTACCCGGCTGATCCGGTATCAGAACAGTAATATATGCACCTCGCTTCTCGAGTACCGGCGCCAGGCGCAAGCTCAGGTTGTGGGGACCGCCAAAGGTCGGATACTGAATGATGTTCAGAATCCGTATTGGCCGGTCTGCGAGAACTTGAGCGGGCCGAGGCGAAACTACCGCGCATGAAGCGTTGGTCACGCGACAGCCCTCCCGGCCCCTTGAACATTCGGCCGTCCATTCAGTTCGTAGCCGTACCGCCGGAGGAACGGCGCCGCCATTGCGCTTACCACCGCGCGGTCGAAACCCGCCATCCCTAAGCGCCACTCGTCGTCGGGTTTCAGGATGACGTTTTCCTGGCTGAAACGGCTCGGATTGCCGTTAATACTGTGGACGCGGCTGAGACATATCGTGCGGTTCGCAATTTTAGGCCGTTGCTCGGCAGGCTCATCGATCATCGTGAAAATTCGCTGTAGCTCGCGATCAGGTTCCGCAATGAAGTCTTCGTAGCGGATCAACAAGTATCGCCCCGGGATGTCGCACAGGTGCTCGACTTGCTGGGCTAGTATCCATCGAAGCGCACTGTTCAGCGGACCATATGTATCCATGTAGGTATTAGGCAGGCTGGGATCGCGCTTCTTTCTCCGGCCAGAGAACGCCACCGCGCGCGGGTCGCGCACGAGGTGAACTACGTATACGTCCAGCTCCGGAATCTGCGTAGTCAAGTATGTCCGCGCAGGGCTTTTGCTGGAATCCACGATCGTATGGGCGCCGCTTTCCTCGGATATGGCCCGGTAAACGTCCAAAGCCTGTCCGGCGTGCTCTGCCGCCAATTTCAGGAAACGCTTGCGTCCGCTCGCAGTGGTCAACCTCCACAGATCCTTCAACCGGAAAAATCGGTAGCGATTGCGCGTACGCTCGGCGAAGGCGGTGCCCAACGGTACGCCACCATAGAGCCTGCGAAATACTCGGCTCCAAATTTCACATTCTCTGAGGCGAGTGCCGCAAGCACAGACTCGCGCATTGTCCTGAGCGAAATCCCAGAGATTACCCAGCTCTCCGCCCGAAAAAAATCCAGGGCTCTGACCGAGGATGTTGTCCAGTAACGTGCTTCCGCTGCGGCCGAATCCAGCGATTAGAATGATCCTTAGTTTGTGACTTGCCATTAGCCGTCCTACGGGTTCTGCCGAATTACAACGGCGTCGTCCATTCACCGTTTCGCAGAAATTCCCCTTCTTTAACACCGGTAGTTAGTATCACCGGCGCGAAAATCGTGGTTGGCGTTCTCTCGACTCGGAGCTGATTGGAATAACCGTGCTGGTTTGCGGCGACAATATTAGGATTCAAGCGCAGGCGGCGTCTTACCAAGCGCCTGCCGTAGGATGAGCGCGATAAACTCTGGATTGCCCAACAGGTAGCGTTTCCACAGGCGTCTGGGTTCGGTCAGCAGGCGAAAGAACCATTCGAGACCCGCACGCATCATCCATCGCGGAGCTTGCTTCTTAGTGCCGGAATGAAAATCAAATGCGGCGCCGACGCCGATCAGGACCGTCGCGTTCAGCTTCCCGATATGACCACTCGTCCAATATTCCTCTTTGCGCGCGCCGAGTCCGCACCAGACAATATCTGGATCGGCAGCATTGATTTTCTCTATTTCCGCCTGGTCCTCTTCAGGGGTGAGCGGACGAAAAGGCGGCGAGTGCTCGCCAACAATCCGGAGGCCGGGGAAACGCTCGCGGAGCTTTGCCACAAGACGCGCCGCAACCGCCGGCGGCCATCCGCCATAGAAGAAGTGCTTATAGCCTCGCTCAAGCGAGCGCTGACAGGTGGCGAGCATCAAGTCAGGCCCATATACGCGGTCGACTTGCCGAAACCCCATCATCCGGAGGATCCAAGCCACCGGCATGCCGTCAGGCGTTACCATCCCTGCGCGGTTATAGATACGCCGCAGTTCAGGGTCTCGCTGACAGTCAACGATGCAGTGGGCAGGAACCGCCAGCACGTAGTTCTGTTCCTGCTTCTCAATCCATTTCTCGATCGTGTCGACCGCGATTGTCATATTGACGGCCGATACACCTACGCCGAGGATATTTCCGCGTTTCATAAAGCTACTCAGTCGGCAACCGCACGTAGATAAGACTGCGCCACCGGCTCGGGAGCGGCGTGCCTATTTGGGCTTAGCTGGGAACTCGCGCGTCCCCAGGCAAAATATCCAATATCGGCGCGTAACCGTGCGCTATCCAGTATACGCCAGCAGTCGATGACAAATTTGAGTTTGCTGCCCCGGTATTCTTCGACCGCCAGCTTATATTCGGAATCACGGTTAGCCACCACACACACTGCGGCCGCGTCTATACACTCTCGCGCAGAGCATGCGTAGTCAACTTGATTGGCGAGAGAACTCCTAGCTCCGTCGAGCGCCAGGGCATCGTAGACAACGACCTTCACATCTCTCTCCAACAGGTTCTCTACCAGTTTCATGGCTGGCGATGCGGTCAGGACTGGAGTCTTGGACTTAAAGGAAAGCCCCAGAATCCCGACTGGCCCTGGACAGAGTTCTAGTGCCTTAAGTACCAGTCCGAGAAGATGCGCATTCTGCAGCTCGTTGGTTTCTTCGACTGCCTTGACGATCTTGGCGTCGTAGCTATAGCGGTCGGCAAGAGCCAGAAATGCCTTGGTATCTCTTGGAAAACACGGACCACCATATGCCGGCCCGCCGCGAAGGTAATGCGGTGAGATTCTTGGATCGTGCCCAATGGCATCGGTGATCAAGTCTATTTGCGCTTTAGAGATTCGTTCAGCGAGATTGGCCAGCATATTGCCGAAACTGATCTTTACCGTTAGGTAGGTATTCAAACTGACTTTGGCTAGTTCGGCACTGACGATCGACATCCGGAAAACATTCGGCTCCGATTTGCAGATCTTACGGTGAATTTCCTCGACCACGTCGCCGGCACCCGGATGATCTTCGCCAATCACGATCAGTTCGGGTTTCTGGAATCCCTTGATGACCTCACCCAGAGCGACGAATTCCGGATCGTAACAGACGCTGAACCCCTCGCCCGGACGCCTGCCAGAGTAACGCGCGATCAGCGGGATCAAGTTCTGGTCAGTAGTCTCCGGCATAATCGTGCTGCAAATAACGAAGGTGTGATGCGCCTTCGCACTGGCTCTGAGCGCGGTAGCAAGACCACGAACTGCTGATTCCAGGTAAGTCGTCATGAACGCGCCGTCGGCGCCGCTAGGTGTGGCTACCAGAATGAACGTCACGTCCGTTTCGGCGATCGCGCGGGTGTGGTCCGTGCTAGCAACTAGCGTTTTGCCGCCGTGCCGGGAGATCAGCTCCTGCAGGCCCGGCTCAATCACCGGAGCGCGCCCCTGATTAATCGCGCCGACTATACTCTCCTCAATGTCCACGCCGATGGTTTGAAAGCCGCCCTCCGCCATCACGGCCGCAAGGCCGACGCCCAGTTTCCCCAGCCCAACTATAGAAACGCTGCGCAACATGAAGCCTCCTGTTTTTGATGCAACTAGATTTCGATGTGCCCGATCCAGCCGGGATGTGGTGTGAAGCGCGATTGGCCGCTGCAGTCCTCGACCAGGCATGACTGCATTACCGGATCGTCACTACATATCCGGATATCATCAAGCGCGCGAACGCCGAAGTCGCATTCGTCATGCGCGAGCGCATGAGAGTACATTCTCAGTTTGAGAGGATCAAAACCCATCAGCCGAGTGGCTACCAGATCTACAGCGAGCGCGTTTTCTCCACCCACAAGCAGTCCGGCCGGTCTGGGATCGGGCGTAAGCGGTCCGCAATTCTCGCCACCGATTACGCCGTCAATTACAGAAAAGATGCGCCGCTGGGGTGTGTTGCGGAGATTACCGTCACGGTCGGCAAAGTAAAACATCCGGAGGAGGTCCAGCGTCATTCGCCAGGCCGAATCGTTTCCATACCAATTGCCCGCATCCAATGCGCGCTTCTCTTCTGCCACCTTGATGCCGAGTCGCCTGGTCGTGTGATTGTGCAGCCAGTAGATCGAACGATGCAGATATTCGAGCGGCTTGGTCCGGCGCGCCAGAAAATGGTCGTACATCCAGCGCTCGGTCCTGATGAGCCGCTCCTCAATCGGCGAAAGAAGCCCCTCCGGATACTGGTCGCCGCCGCGCCCAGGCGAGCCGAGAGTATAGTGGATAATCAAGTTTTTATTGGTGGCAGTGCCGACCAGCCCCTTCGCGTTCAGAGTGACGCCGACCTTCTTGTGGACTTTGAGCTTAGGCACCGAGATCACCACATCGGCGTCGAAAATTGTTCTGGACAGCTCATATATATGGTCGTCGCCGGTGTGATGAGATCGGGTTTCGGCTCGGCTGTAAACCGCACCATACACGCTCTCCAGATTCCGTTTTTCAAAGAAGGCGCTCGCGCGGCCAAGATTGATTCGCAAACTGCCTTTTGGATCCCCGGGCAATGGCTCCAGCATCGAGGCGAAATGTTTCCCCGCCGACCAGTAATTACGCAGGTCGCGCACCTCGAACGACGGACCCGGAATTCCCGAATAAAACCGCTGAATCTCTTCGAATTGGGTGACCTCGAGCAGCTCTGCAAAATCGCAGTCGTACTGCGGCGCATCAGCGACGGTAATACTCCCCGAACCCCTGAGCGCAATCCAGCAGTAATCGGCTATCGCTCTGAGAATAGCAGGATGAGTAATAATTGAGTAGACAGACTTACGCTCTTTGTGCCTGCTGAGTACCCAATTCGGTTTGATTACCACATTCATTCCAGGCTGGATAAGCTGACCGAGTGGGTTCCATCTGTGAGTACCAAACGCGTCGGCGTCGAGGCCCAGAACGTGCAGCAGCTGACGCACACCATCATAGACGAGGTTCGGCTCGTCGCTGATGTACTCCGGGAAAGGATACTCCGGGTAGCTGCCTGACGGATGATAAGGAGACAGCTCCGGATACACCGATTGCTCGAGCCGAGTCACTCCTACAGGGGTACATTCCTCAATGCTCCGGTGAATCCGCATGGTCGCGGAGCCTTGCGACACAATTGTGTCAGGCGTCGCCATAGGTCAATTCAAGATGTTGAATAAGGAAACGATGTTTGCCGCGGCTGGTCAGTGGAATCGACTTTACCGGTGACATCGAGAGATCGACATCTGGGCCTAGCTTGAGAAGCAGTCTTTGCCGGATTTTTTCAGCCGCGCCATCACACCAAGTTGATTTCGGGATATAATGAAACCTGAGCTCTCCCTTTGTGGACTGTTCGAATTGGAATTGCTGCACGTCATCAAAGGTGTCGTCGTGCATGTTAATGGACGTCATCGAGATATGGCGGCCAGTGCTAGTGACAATAAACTCCTGCAGTCGGCCTTCAATCCTTTCCCAAACCTGATAGGGGCGGCCGCACGTCTCACATCCTGTTCCTTTGAGAACTGCAAAATCGCGAGTACGATACCGGATAAAGGGCGTCCCATACATGATCAGTGATGTAGCCACTATCTCGCCAACGCCGCCCGGCTTGGTAACCATCTCCCCGCGTTCATCGATTAGCTCAGCTATCCCATACTGCGGCAGTACGTGATAGGTATCTTCGTGTTCGCAGTATCCTGCCAAGGCTGCCTGTTCGTAGTGCCCATAGTGGCTGAAGACGCGCACACCGAATACTTTGGTGAGGTACGCACGCTGGTAGCCATAGAGGTTCTCTGAAGCACAAAGAATTCCCTCCAATGACGTAATTTGCTGTCCGCTCTCTTCAAGAAAGCGTGCGAAGATATAGCCAGACGACGGGTAACACCTCAGCCACTTTGGTTTGTACTCGTTAGCGCGTGCCACGAAAACCTGCATGTGCTCCGGTACCAAGTGATACGAGGAGCATCTCAGCTCTTCAAATTCTGGCACGTACTGAATGTGATCAGGCGTATCGATGGGCAAACCTCGCAGTACCAGCTGACGGTCGCCTTCGCGCCATCCGACTCGATAATATTGATGCGCTTTGGACGCCAGCTCCCGCCCGAAAGCTACTGGGTCACGATAGAAGCCGAAAGGAATCCCGGTACTCCCGCCGGTCGTCACCCGCGAGCGGCCCGGCCAATCCGCCGAGAACGCCTCAAGGCTATCACGGAGAAGCTCCTTGGTGACGAATGGGAGTCGCTCCAGGTCGCCGAGGTCGCGCACCGCCACTGGAGAAATACCACGGTTTTCATATAATTTGCGATATCCGTTGGCATTAAGATAGGCGTGCTCGACAATCTTCCTGAGCTGTTCAGTTTGGTAATATTGAATCTGCGAGGCAGTCCAAGTCTCTGACAGTCGCAAAAAATCCAGCCACTCCAGGTAATGCGGGTTTTCCAAATCTCTATGCATCGTACTTCGATTCGGCCACAGATCAGCCTTTGCGCGTACTGAGTTTGATTGGCCGAGAATGTATCAGCCTCCTAGGCCAACTGATCGCGATGTGAAGTAGTGAGATGCCGCTAGCTAGCGTTACCAACCCGAATGGCGGACCTGTTCTTCAATCCATTGGTAGGTACGGCGGAGGCCTTCTTCGAGACTGATCTCAGGTTCCCAGTGCAACGCTTCGCGAAGCCGCGTGTTGTCTGAATTGCGGCCGCGCACGCCCTGAGGACCCGGCACGTGTTTTTTAACCACTTTAATTCCGGCTGCATCGGCAATGATGTCGGCAAGCTCGTCAATCGTCACCATCCGGTCCTGCCC
>Ga0073928_10004929_pt1 | contig 19146 bp, 29 predicted proteins | sample PaiPotPPA55metaG_FD_76969 | JGI IMG/M metagenome (GOLD analysis project Ga0073928, IMG submission 76969) | Iron sulfur acid spring bacterial and archeal communities from Banff, Canada, to study Microbial Dark Matter (Phase II) - Paint Pots PPA... ... | reverse complement strand
TCTCGCACACGTGGCGGCGGATCGATGGCTATCAAACTATTGCGCTGACGAAGGCAGCGTGAGATAATGCGCGCGACGGATTACGCCGCTTCGCAACATTTACACGAAACTCGGCGCGATCTCCCTCAAGCGTCAGAACCGTCTCACTGCCAGAAACTGCAGCGCATTTGTTGAAGATGCACCAAAAGGAACAAATGGCATCCGAGCGCGGCATATCCACTTGGGTGTTCCCAAGTCCGAGCGGTGAACCACTCTACAAGGACGGGATTCTACGTAAGGACTTTCACAAGGTCGTCAAAGCGGCAGAAGTGCCAGGCTTGACTTTCCATGGGCTTCGACACACTCACGCTACAATATTGGCCGCGTTGAATGTGCCGATGCGCTCAGTCATGGACAGACTCGGCCATAGCACGAGCCGCATGACGATAGAAGTCTACAGCCATGCGACAGCGGCCTCGCAAGAACAGGCCGTCTCAGCGCTTGATACTTTTTACGAGGGCCTAGACCAAAAAATAGGTCGTCAGATAGGTCGTCAAACTTCAGGAAACATTGGAGGATAACGGACTCGAACCGTTGACCTCTTGCATGCCATTTAACGCCAACCGGATACTTCGGGTACGTAGTGACGGGCTTTTGTTCCTGGGTGCTCATTTTCTTCGTCGCTTCTGAGTCCTATAGAGTCCCGCGAGTTCCCGTGGGTACCCGGCAGTCAAGCTGTAATAAGACTGCACAGAAATAGAGCGGCGATCATTTGAGTCGCCGCTCTTGGTTATACCTAGTGATGCAGTGCGCGGATGAATTCATTCAGCGCATTGATGGCGGCGGTCAGAGCGGTGAGCAATTTTGCTAATTGCCCGATCTGTCGCGACCAACCTCGGCGAGCCATACGGCCTCCAAGATTGGGAGAGCCTCGCTTTTTTTGGCTCCCCGAAGGGCGTACTCCGGATCGACCCGTCAGCCCCGAAAAGCGGTGTTAGCCGCTCCATAAGCTTTGTTCGCGTCCGCAAACCGACGCTCCTACTAATTCTTCGAGGCTCGCGTGGTGTGCTGGAGACAATTACAGTTGACTACGGCGGCGAAGGTTTGACGCGCTGGTCGTATCGTGCCTGCAGAAGGCAGGTGGATATCCGCCCTCATGAGTCACTCTAGAAAGCGTGGAACCAACGCAGTAAGATAAATCACCACAGAACATGCGGGGAACTAGTCGACCAAAGGTTGACCACGGAAGAAGATTAGCGCGACTGCTACAATCATCAAGAACGCTAAAAGCAATATCAGGCTGCTCCACCCCAGTGCTTTAACGGCGAAGTCAGACCAGCGAAACGCCTTCTCGGCAGCAGGTGAAAGGGTCGTCAGACGTTCAGCTTCCAGCTGAGCCTTTTTCTTAACCTCAGCGAACTGTTCGCGAAGCACTGTGTATAGATCCCTGACGTTCATAACGAAGGTTTGGGATTGACGACCGGTTTCTGTGAAAAGGGCGAACCTCTCAATGGACGCGTTTGCGGCCGCGATAGCGTCGTAGGTGTCAGACAGACACTCGAGATCCTGGGTTTTTGTTTCCCTGATGAACTCCCCATTGGTAAGCGCCTGTTGTTGGCAGATGCTTCGCAGCGGTGCAAAATGCAGCACCTTGATTCGAGCATCCTCGTTCTTAGATGACTGGAGGATATTGTCGATGTCTGACAGATCGTTGCTACACCTCGCCAGGGCGACGACAATCTCTATGCGGAGCAGCTCGATCATGTGCGTGCGCGCCTTGAGCAATTTGCGCCTTTCGTTGAGCAGGCCCGGAATGAGAGCGGCTAACACGCCAAGCATTGCGCCGAGCAGCACAAAGTAGCCGCCGACGACAGCGTTAACAGGAAACGCAGCTGCCCCAATGGCGCAGTTCACTCCCTCTATCGCCTCGCCCGAGCTTCATGTTTATCGAGCACGTTTTCAAGCCCGGACCTTCCCAGTAGTTCCCTAAGCGCAGCATCTACGAAGCCGGAGAAGCTTACGCGTCTGCCTTCGTGCCGCAAACGTAGGAGCGCGGTCTCGACATCAACGACGAGCGCACGCTCGAGGCTCACCGATCGCCGCTCGAACTCTGTCCCGCCTTTAGCCGACCTCCGAGGCTTCTTTGCCATGCCAACTCTCCTTAAGGTGTCGTCTTATTAATAATAGAGCAAATACTACTTGACGGTCGATATAAGAAGCATTATCATGCCAGTAGGAGGCCCGACATGCTCGCTGTTTCCACAGAGCGGCACCCGGTCATTTCAGACGCCCTACCTACCGATGAGCGGATCTTGGCTATGTGGCTGCACGGCCGCGGCATCCACACCAAAAGAGCTTACGAGCACGACGTGAGGCTCTTTCTGCGCTGGGTCGGCAAACCTCTTACGATCGCCAGGCTCGAGGATCTCCAAAACTACTCGGATACGCTGACCGGGGCACCGGCATCGATCTCGCGTCGGCTCTCAGCAATCAAGAGCATCTTGACGTTCGCTGCGCGGATCGGTATAACTCCGGTTAATGTCGGCGCGGCCCTTCGACTGCCGAAGAACCCGAACCGGCTCGCCGAGCGGATCATCAGCGAGTCGGATGTCCACCGCATGCTCGCGGCTTGCGAGAAGTCCGTCCGCGACCACGCTCTAATCCGGCTGCTTTATGGCTGCGGCTTGCGGATCTCGGAAGCCTGCGGCCTGACGTTCACATCGTTGCACGCTGACAAAGACTCCGGCACCGTCACCGTTCTTGGAAAGGGAGAGAAGACCAGGACGATTCGGGCTTCCACCGGCACGTGGAGCGAGCTGCAGCAACTGAGACCCGATCCGGACTTCGATGGCTGGGTGTTCCGAGGTCGCGGCAATGACGCGCTTACATCCTCGGCTGCGTGGCGGATCGTCCGGAAGGCTGCGAAGCGCGCGGGCCTCAAGGTGGCCGTCAGTCCACATTTCCTCCGACACGCGAATGCTTCGCATGCGCTCGCTCGCGGCTGTCCGATCGCCGTGGTGCGCGATACCCTCGGCCACAGTTCACTCACGATCACATCGCGTTATGTCCACGCAAACCCAGACGAATCGAGTGGCAATTACCTGAGCGTCTAAGTGGCACGCTGCCTGCGTCCGCTCGATTCTGCGTTCACGTGCGACCAAAGAACTGGTGCCTGCGTAAATCACGCCTTGAAGGAGCAATCTATGGCAACTGACTCTCTCTTTGATAGCAGCGAACAGCTGAGAAAAGACTTCCTTTCGCTTGGTGACTTTGTGTTAAGCGTCATAAAAGACTGCAGGCGGCGGAACCAACCACTGTCCGACGCGACGGCGACCTGTTTGGGCGATCTTGTTTGTCGAACTTGTGATGCGGTCCAGCACATGTGCGACGCCATCGACGAGCACATTGGACTGGAACCCGAGTCCGAGGAGGAGCTCGCTTCGGCCGACCACGCCGCCGAGGTGGCCAAGATAGAAGCCAAGACCATGTCCAAGGCGCTCCGCTCAGTTAAGCGAGCGGCGCGTCTGAAAATTCCCCGCAGCTGGAACTAACCTCAAGCTCTGCGGCTTTGGCCGCTGGAAAGGAACTCAAGATGGGAAATGTTGTTGCCTTGCCGGTCGAACGTGCTCCACACCAGCCGCTCATCGATTGGACAAGCGAACCGGCAGACGGGCGAGAGAGAGCCATTCGGGAGCACATTCTCTCTAAGGAATTAAACAATAGCTCGTCGATGCTTAGACTCAGGCTCACCACGGCGGTGTGGGGCGCGATTGAGAATCTGGCATCGGATGCTCAGGCATACTATGCGCGCTGTACAGTCAAAGTGGATGAGGAGCAACTCGAAGATGAACGGGCCGAGATAGCTGCGGCTGAACGCGAGCTGTCGGGAGAGTCGAAATTCTCAAAAACCGCGGGCAGCACTAAGTGGACGTCCGGAGTCGAAGCTATTGCTGAGATGTCATCCCGCCAGTGTGGAAAGTGGTATGCTGCTTTGAGCGATGCAATAGGGAATCTCAGCTGCGCGCATCCGATTTCACGCGCCACCTCCCAGATCATGTGGGAACTATATAAGCGAGCACCGCAGAAGCGGCCATCAGAGCGCCGGCGTAAACGCTCTGCCTGACATGCTCGGACCCGGTTTAGCCCGGGTCCTTTTCTTTGCCTAGCGTTACCTATTGAATGTAATCCGCGCGCACGGTAGGTGAGTATACCGCGACACCCATTGCGTTTGTGCCTGGGGTAGTACCAAGAACGGGGCCGACGACCGTGACGACCTGACCGCCATCCAGTGACTTTACTTTGTCGCCCACAAGCAGTAGCAGAGACATGTCCTGGATCTTGCGGCTCATCTCGTTCATCTGTTGAGCCTGGCGTTTGGCGGCCTTCTCAACGTCATCCAAGTTCCGGTAGTCAACGTTCGACATCGACGCGTCAATGGTTGCGGTCACACCCTCGCCGCATATCGCATTGGCGGCGTTCGTGCCATCGTCGAGCATAATGACGCTGTCGACCTTGCAGGTGATCTTGGTGAAGGCGCCTTTCCACTTCTGGGGATTGCCATATATCTGAGTCGCTGATGGCCCGCCGTTGCTTTTCCACTGCGCTATTTCAGACGCCTTATCCTGAGCTTCAGGGCCGACCTGTGATGGCGTGCATGCGGTAATCCACACCGCAGCCGCACCGCTGAGAATGCAACCAAGAGGCAGCCAAAATGTGAGGATGAGCTTGCGCAAACCGTGCGCCTTCCTCGAGCCCGGCTCGGCTCTCTCGGGTGACGTTGCCTGGCCGGCAACCAAGACCCCCTTGTTGGCAGGAGTTCCCGTTGCTGGCGCGACCGCCCGGCCTAAACAAAGCCCGTGGATAGGCGCTTTCGCCAGACTTGTTTTGCGTATTCGATTCAATTAGCTTGACAGTTTATCATCTTCTGGGGACCGGTCGGCGAACGAGTCCGGTCCCCGAGAAAAGGAGGCTGTATGGAAAACCCCAGACCGACATCGACCATCGCCGTTCATCAAGGCGACGATGTTCGCACCAAGCTGGCCCGGATCAAGGCCGAACACGGCCGGTGCCTGACGCAGACGGAGATCGCCACCCGGCTTATCCTTCTGGCTGATGCTGAGGCCATTGAGCGCGCTCTGTCCGGGGAGCTGGTAGAGCCGACGGTGGCAGCGTGAGGATCAACATTCCAGACGCCCAGGTTCGCGACGCTAAGGCCGCCTTCGAGGCGATCGTCAGAACGCTCGACACCGGCATCGCGGGCTTGCGCGCAGCTGAACTGGCTGAGAGAACTATCAACGCTCGGGCACGTGCGGAGATCCTAAACGGCATGGCCGAGCAGGTCGAGCGCCTGAAGTTGCTCCTAACATGAACGACAGCACTCAGACCACAGAAGCGCCACGCTCCGCCACGTCTCGCCCCGTCCCGGGCAGTCACTCCAGCAAGTTTCGGTCGCAACCTTTGGGACCGGCCTCACACCCGCTGAGCGACGTAGACGGCTCACTCCCAACGTTGCCAGCACGCGGCCGCCAAGATCATGCCGTGTTCGCCATCGTTTCCCTTGCCCTGGAGATCGCCCCCGACGCTTGCGGGCGAGGCGAGCATGGCCCTAGACCCGGCCATGACATCGAAGCACGATGCCAAGAGGTTCAGGTCGATCTGGAACCTATCCGTAAACGCATAGCCGACGAACTCGACGTGTTGCTGAGAAGCATGAATCATCGGGCGGATTTCAACGTGAAGCTTAGCGTTCGCTTTGAGCCGCCACCCACTACCCCGTTCTGGCGAGATTTCGAATGATGAACGACTTGCCCCAGCAACCCACCCGCGGCGGTCGCAAGGGCATCAATTGGCTGCGCGCCCGAACTATGTACTTGGCCGGCGAGAATCTGACCAACGTCGCTCGAGCAATCGGCGTTCGTCGGCAAACTGTCAGTGAACGTGCGGCTGCAGAAAACTGGCGTGCGCTGCGCGACGCTAACCAGGCCGAAACCGGGCGGAAACTCATCGAGCAGGCGGTCGACGACAATGTCACGGTGCTCAAGCGGCACGACGCGATCGGCGCCAAGCTGCTCGACGCTGCGGAAAAGCGTATTGATGAGATGTTGGCTGATGGTGGCGTGAGTCTAAAGCAACTCCGCGACGCCAGCTCCGTGGCGGTTCATGCCGCTGAGCTGCAGCGCGGAGCCCGCGCGATTGGCTCCAATGACTCTTTTATCAACAAGAACGAAGGCGGCTACACGGTCACGCTACGCCGTGGGATGGACAGCGCGGCATTCGATATCGTCGCCAAGGCGCTTGGATCGCAAGAGGCGGCGCAACAAGCGATCCGCGCAGCTCAAGAAACAGGTGTGGCCGACACGGCCTAAACAGCAAAAAAGAACCGCCGGTCTTCCTCAAGACCCGGCGGCGCGAAAGGATCACATGAAACATGATTAGTCTATCACAGGTCACGGTCTCGCGGAATCCAAGGGTCCGCTTTCAACTCGATCTCTTCGGGGCGCGCCCAAGCTTCCAGTTCTATCCGGGCGATTGGCAGCGCAACGCTAAGTTGCGTATGTGCTCACTCGCGGCGCGTGGTTTGTGGCTCGAGATGATGTGCATCATGCATCAAGCCGAGCCGTACGGACATCTACGAATCGGACCGCAACTGGTCACGAGCGAAATCCTCGCGAGGGTTCTGGGGATATCCATTGAGGATATCCTTGCACTCCTCAGCGAGCTCGAACAAGCTGGCGTATTCAGCCGAGAATCGGATGGAACGATCGTCTGTCGTCGCATGATTTCTGACGAGAGAATACGCCAGTCAAGAGCAGCTGGTGGTGTTAAGAGTCTTGACAATCCAAGGGTTCCCCAACGTAAGGATATCCTTGATGGTATCCATGGAGGACCACCCGAAGGATGTAACGCCGTACCATCCCCTTCATCTTCGTCGTCATCTTCATCTTCGTCTTCAGGTTCTAAAAACGACGACGACGAGAGTTCAGACCTCAGGCTTGAGGAACGTCTGCGAAAAACCGGGTTGACTCGTCCACAGATGACCGAGACATTAAAGCGCGGAGTTTCATTTGCCGAAGGCTGCTTGGCCTATATCGAGTCACCGCACGATGGCGTCAACCCGCTTGCGATCATCGGGGCCTGCATACGCGACGGGACCGCTGTGCCCGATCCGGAGCCGCAACCTCCAACACCGCTAAAGCCGATCTCCGCGGAGGATCGTGCAAAGTACGGCGCAATCGCGAAGGAGCGCGTACTTAGCAGACACCCGAACCTCCGTGGCGCCGGCCTTTCCGTCTCGCTTGAGCCAGCGGTCGATCGAGAGATCCGGGCGATCATTGCCCTGGAAGCTCAGTGCGGGGCAGCGTGATAACCGCACTTATCATGCTATTTGACGAGTTGGATCGAGCCGATTCGACCTTCACTTCAATCGGCTGTATAACTTGAACTGATGAGCAAAACAGGTGATGGTCAAGTTCTGATCGAGGATGCTGCCGGCGTGCGTTTGCGGCTGCATGAAGCCCAGCTTCGCTGCGAGGCTCAGGGCCTCAAGGCGCACACGAAACGCATAGCTGCCGCTGTGATACTTGACTTCGATGCCGATCGGGCGCCGGAACTACTGCGCCGGGCTCAGGGAGGCTCATGAACTTTCCCAGTCTCACCGCCTTTGTCGAGCATGCTGCCACGCTTGAAGCGCGCATGTACTCTGCTGTGTCTTTAGGCGTGCGCGACGCAGCGAAAGTCGTTCACAAACGCACGCGGGCAAAGTTCGGCCACTACCAGGAAGGTGACGGTCCATTCAGCTCATGGCCCGAGTTGCAAGACGCGACCAAAAAAGAGCGCGTCCGTCAGGGATACAGCGAGGACGAGCCACTCCTGCGCTCAGGCGACCTGATGCGATCATACACCGTGGAGCACGAGGGGTTGGTCGCCGGCGTGGGATCGCCGCTCGAGAAGGCCCTCGGTCAAGAAATCGGCGTGCCCGGCAGCAACGTGCCAGCGCGCTCGACGTTAGGTTTGGCGTTTGTCGAGTCGGAGCGTAAGGGCTTCGGAATCCTCAACGAGCACATCGGCTCGGTTCTCGTCTACGGACGCGACGTCGCGCAGCTGAGCGACGACCTGTCGGAGCTTGAACCGGTTGACGAGGAACTCAGCCAATGATGGCCGCCTGGCGCGTTGCCGTGTTGTTCAACTCGACTCTAACGGGCTCTGGCTTTACTCAGCTCACCACCCAAGCGACCGCATCTGAGGCCGCGATTGCGCGCGTCAGAGCGAGTATGTTCGCACTGAAAGCCACCGCTCTCGGCGCGCTCACTGCAATTGGTGCTGGCATGATTGAGCACGGGGTCGTAGCAGCAGCGAAATTACAGCAGGCCATGACTGCAGTGGGGATAGCTACCGGGACTGCTGGCCAGCAACTTGAGTATTTGCGCGGCGTTGTTATGCGCACCTCGATGGCAACTGCTCAGGATCCCGTGACAATTTCTCAAGAAATGGCGATGGCCGCCCGATCTGGCATCAACCGGCCGGCCATGCTCGCTTCGCTCTTCCCGGAAATCGCTAAGTTCGCCGACGTGCAGTACTTGCTCCCACAACACGCCGACCCGGTTGACTCGGTCAAGCGCGTGGTGCAGTTTGCCCACTACTTCAAGGCCTACGATCAGAAGCGTATGGCCCTCATGATCGACCAGATGAACAGAGCGATGAACGTCCAGCCCGAAGATGCTTCGCGCATGGTCGCGCAAGGCAAATACTTCATTCCGCTGGCCACTTCGCTCGGCGTGTCGATTCCAGACCTGATGGGATATATTGCGCTGATGGGTCAGACCGGCTTCTTGCTCGGCAAGGGAGGCGCGGGATTCCAACGCGTGCTGCTAGGCGCGATCAATGCAACCACGCTCACGTCGCACTTATCCGCTGCGCGCGCCAGCGGTCTCCTCGACCTCGGCATGGTGAGGGACGGCCGCTTCACCTACCTCGACAAGAAGGGCAATCTTGAGTTCTCGAAGTTGATGTCTGTGCTGCAAGCGGCACGCTCCCACGAGACGCCAACGCAGTTCGCGCGCGACACGTACAACGTTTTCGGAACCCAGGGCCAGCAGTTCCTCATGGCTATTATGGACCCGGCCGCGCAGCAACAGTACGCGCGCATCAAAAAGGCGATGCACGACCAACAGACTGTCGAGCAGCAGCAGGCGAGGTTGATGGCGACCGTTTTGGGTTCATGGCAACAATTCACGACCAACTTCAACGCCATCGCCATCAACGTTTTCTATCCAATGCTTCCGAAACTCGGTGCGTTGTTTGGAGATCTCGCGAACCGCTTCGCATCGGTTGCTAACTATCTGTTCGCCCACCCCGATCTCGGCATGTTCCTCGCCAAGAGCGCCTTTGCCGCGGTAGCGACCACGGGAGCGGCAGCCGCAGTCTCACTGTGGCAAACGGTTGCGGCCTTGAGAGCGATTGCCGTAAGCCCACTTATTCGCGGTGTTGGCGGTCTTGGCAGTGTTGGCGGGACCGCCGCTGCAGTAGTCGCCACCAGAGCTGCGACGGCTATACCTGTCCTGGGATGGGGACTTGCTGGGGCCATTGCCCTCGACACGATGTTCCCAAATAGAACCGGCCGAACACCCGGACTGCGCGCGCCAGTCGGTTCCAGCGGGTGGCAACCGGTTCACATCACCGTTAATACGACGACCACTGATCCGCGCAAGCACGCTGAGCTAATCATCCAGCACATCGCACGGCGCATACCGTTTGCTCTGCGGGCTGGAGCTGGCTCTGTCGGCCACCCACGTCTGTCTGCCGCTAGCGGCGCGGGTGCCTTCTAATGCACTCACGGAGGCTCGCTATCTGATGGCTCAGGTCGATCCAAAGATCGCAAGCAAGGCCGAAGACGCGCTTCGCAAACTAGGCGCATTCTTGACACCTTTGGTGTTGAAAGATTTTCTCTTTGTACACGGCGACAAGATTGCCTCAGGCGACACTGGTGCTTTCTGGGAAGCAATCGATGAGTTCCGCACCGCGCATCCCGAGCGATTCTCTTCGGGCGTGCCGAATCTGCCGAATCTCATGGAGCGCAACGCCGACGGTAAGCTCCGCTATAGCGGCAAGGAGGCCGAGGCCATCGTCACCGCCCACTCCAAGGCGCTGAACTACGGAAAGGTCCAAGCTGCGCTGCCCCAGCCGGTGAACCTCAGTGAGCGCGATGATAAGGGCGAATTAAAATACTCCGCTAGACAGGCGGACGCGGCCATCGAGCGCGTTATTGCCGCTATGAGACGAGGAGCATCATGAGCAAAGACACCTGCAATCATTCAGACTACAGGCCACCGGTGAAATCTACCGATGAGCGGTGCGGCGAAATAGCGCGCGAGACCCGCGCTGTGTTCGCCGCGACCATTGTTGCGGCAAAAGACCAGCTTCGTCGAGAGGAGCTGCGCGCCAGCCTTCACCTCGGCCTTACAGTGGCGGGGGCGTACGATCACGCGGAGCAGTTTGCTGACGCCCCGGCCACGTGCGAGCAGTTGCGCAAGGAAATCTTCGAGCTCGAGGAGCGCGTCAAAGGCCTCGACGTAGCGGTCGACTTCTTGGAAGCGGCTAGAATCAAACGCGAGATCAGCGATCGTGCGCCACGTCTAGAAGCCGCAAACCAAGCGGTGAATGAGTACCCAGATCGAGAGAACCTCGAGCACACCAAACGCCGGCATGGTGCCGCTGTTGCGGCCGTACGGAGCGGGATATCCCTCGCGCAGAGTCAGGAGAGCCTACTCGAAGTCGACGCGAAGACTTGCAAGCGAATCGCGGACTACGATTCCGTTGTCAACGCGGCTAACACCTTGCGAGAGGAAATCGGTGGGATCGCTGTGGGTCTCATCAATATACGGGCCAAGTATGGCGATCTCGCCGCCATTGTGGTGCAGCCGTGACGACACCTGTCGCCATCATCCCGCGCCAAAGATACACCATCGTCGATCACGTTGGGGGAATGCTTACGCTCCACCCCGGAAAGCCAGTTACGGAGAAGGCTGTCATTGAGCTGGCAATCGATCAAGGCGTTGCCTTCGATCTCCCTCAGACCATCATGCTCGCGCGCGGAAGCGGCGAGGTGACGCTCCGTGGAGGAACAACGTTGGCCGTCAACGCCTGCGAGTTAGTCCTCAAGCTCGACGACGCTCTCATGAAAGCAGTGATCGCCGACGAACGCATCACGTCGCTAAGCATCGGAGGGGTCCGTCTAACGCTGGAGGCGGCACCCCAGGGGTCGCCTTCGAAATCTATTCGAGCCGACCGATCGGCCAGATAATTGCGCTTATCATGCCAAGCCGCGGTGACGTCTTAGACTTGATACAGCAGTGGCAGAGTGTTAAGCGTGCAAGCCAGCGGTCGGATCAGACAGCCAATGGCAAGTTTACGCTGCTGCCGACCCAAACAATGCGGACGCTTATGGATTTGGGCTCCAAAATGGCGCAGGCCCTAGAAGAGATCGCGAGGCGATAGGCGCCTTCGCCGATCGCATGCCGAATATAAATCTCGACCTGCTCCCAGCCCAGTATGACTTTATAACCTGCGAGGACCAGTACGCGGCCTTCGTCGCCGGGCTCGGCGCGGGCAAGTCGAGGTGTGCTTCAGAGTGGTTGCTGCTTGGCGCACTGCGTTGGCCTGAGGCCCGCCATTTTATCTTCAGCTCGACCTTCAGCCAGCTCAAGTCCGGCACGATGCAGACGTTCTTCGAGGTGTGCCGGCGCCTCGGATTTCGCTACGTTGACCGCATACGCGACAAGATGGTCTACTTACCGGACATTGGCTGCAAGATCGAGGTGTGGACCTGCGACGACCCCGACCTCTTCCGGTCGCTAGAGATCGATCGCGCGTGGATCGACGAGGCGCATCTCTGGAGCCTCCACGCGTACAACGTACTCATCGGCCGGCTCCGCGGCTCCGACCATACGCGACGTGTGCATCCTGATCTCAAGCTCCAGTTGCGCTTGACCGCTAACCCGCCCCACACAACGGATCACTGGCTCGTGGAGAAAACGACGACGCCAAGCGAAAGGACTGGCAAGCCGCCGATCACGCTCTTTCAGTCATCGACGTTTGACAACTACATGCTACCCGCCGCATACGTTGACGGGCTCAAAGAGCAGTATGATCCCGAACTCGCCGACATCGAGCTCAAAGGCCAGTTCGGCGACATCGGCAGGGGGCGCATCTGGCGAATGTTTCAGCGGCAGAAGCACGTGCTCTCACCGATGCAGGCTCTCGAACGCAAGCTGCCGCCGCTCGAGTGGGATCCACATCTACCTGTGTGTTGGTCTCTCGATTGGAACGCCGACCCAATGTGCTCGATCCTGTTCCAGTGGCGCAAAGTCGACGTCCCCGGTTATCAGCGGATCGTGATGTACGTGCTCGATGAGATTCGCGTGCGCCACTCCGTGGTTGACTTTGTGGTGAAAGAGTTTTTACAGCACGAAGCGTCAAAAATCGCGCGCCAGAACCGCCAGTTGATAATCTATGGAGACGCCACCGGAATGACCCAGACCAATAGGCAGACAGGCACTTCCGATTTCGCCGCGCTCAACAATCAGCTAACGTCTGCTGGGTTCGTAGGCGAGTTCAGGTTGCCAACCGTCAATCCCGCACTCCGTGATCGCTTTGCCGCCGGCAACGGTAAGCTGGAGAACTCGAAAGGCTTAGTCGGCGTGGTGATCCATGAACGCTGTCGTTACCTCGCTAAAGACCTTGCTCGCACGTTCTACCAACCGGGCAGCATGAAACAGCTCGCTGTCTCGCTCGACGACGGAGCCACGATCACGCACCTCGGCGATGCGTTCTCTTATGCCATCTACCACGAGTTCCCAATACGGGTCCCAACGACAGGTGTCATTAGTTTGGTGCGCTGAATAAAGGCCGTTCATTGAAACACACGCTACAACTGTGACGGGCGTTCCACATAGCGGGCTGGAGTAGCGGAATCGCACAGATGTTCCGTTAATCCATTGGGTAGGCAAAATCAGATCCCCGGAAAGGAGGGAGACAACATGACTGAAACGGCGACACTCGAACTTTCGCGCGAGGCCATAACGCAACAGCTTGAGGCTGGCGCGCGCCACAGACTCAAAATGTCGGCTGCTGAAATGATCTCTCTCTATAAAAAAGGCGAGCTGAACGAGCCGAGCTCGGTTGCAGACTTACTCGGGCTCGCAGCCTTACTTCCGGAAGAGGATCCGCTACACGTCGAGCTCTGAGCTCGACCTTCATCGAGCAGAACTGCGCGAATGCATCGCCGGCTATCAAGCCGGCGATGAGTCTTCTTTTGAGGAATTTCGCAAACTTGTAAACCTCATTCTTGAGTTGACCGTCATGAATTGGCAGTCGTTCCCAAAACTCATTAGTCTTGAAGGCGGGCGCAGAGGCCCACGTCTGATGTCAGGCCCGGGCGGTGCATCTGATCCCCTCTTGCTCAACGACGGGCGCTATCTGCGTCTCAGTATCAACCTTGTTCTTGAGAACACTACTGACGGCTACCGACTTAAGGTTGTGAAGTCCGCTTTCCAGTACCAGATCGACAAAGCTGGGGACCAGTGGATATTTAGGTATGACTATTTACGTCACGCTGGCGCTCAGATACCGCCAGGTCACTTGCAACTGAGGGCCGACCCTGTCGAAAACTGTCTCGAGGGGGGACAAACTCTTGAGCGCATTCACTTTCCGACTTCAAGGGTAAGTCTCGAATCAATAATTCGGATGTTGATCCGCGATTTTCATGTTCCCCCCAATGCGAGTATGGATATTTGGCACCCGATTCTCAAAGATAGTGAACATGCATTTTTCGAAATCGCGCGCAAAGCCGTAGAGGAATGATTGAGCTTCAGCAGCTCGAGAGAGAACCGCGCACGATATCGTGCGTTCGCTGGGCCCGGGGTCCTGTAGGCGTGATAAGTCACCTTATCCGGCGCTGCTTAACCGCGCACAGCCGATCAAGCGCCTAGGTCTTGACAGCTCCAAATGGCTAATTCCATGATGAAATGCGTAGTGGCGCTCAGCGACACCACCTAAACATCCTGTTGGGCACTCGCGGTGATCCAAGGAGGCTTGACGCTGCCTTTAAGGTCCGGGGCTGTAATACATATCCCGTCAAGTTAGACTCGCTGGTTGAAACCATGAGGAGCAACTTGCTTCCGACTCTTTGTGATGCGATTGTGGTGGAAACGCCAGTCGACTTGAGCGGCGATGGCGCGACAGTGATCATGAACTTGTTGGCATCCATTCGAAGTCTACCAGATATGCTGGCGATGGATGACGGACGCAAGTGGAAAAGTTTACCCGTGATAGTTGTGAGTCATCAACCCGTTTTCGAAGGGCTCGCGGCCGAACCGCCCGTCCTGATAGATGAAGGGGTGTACTTTGTCACGGTAGGCGGCGACTTCAACGCGGTATATGAGTCTGCATCTGCGGCGGTAATCGTATACCGACAACAATTGTTAGCCCAGTTTGACGAGAGTGGTTTTCTTATCACATTTGATCACGGTCGCAGTCGAATTACACCAGCCATAAGCACTCGCGATCGACGCATGATCGAGACAGACCTGTACTACGGGCCGGCGGATCGACGTAAAATTTCTCCTAACACCTTTTGGACGATCGATCGCGAACCGGAAGGGCTAGCACACGAAATTGAGGTCTTGAAATCACTGATCGACGATCCCGAAAAAGGGGAAACCGATCTCCAGCGTTTCATACGCGACAACCCCCATTTTTGGACAATGGGTGCAGCCCAGGCTCGCAGGCACCTGCGATTCCCGGTGGATGATCCACGCAGGCAGTACCTTGAGGTCGATTTCTTAATCGAACCGATATTCGGTGGGGTTGAAGCGGGCGCGTGGGAAGTGCTCGAAATGAAGCGTGCGCAGTATCGGGTCCTAGCAGGTGAGAGCGGGTATGCTCGGTTGTCGGCGGTGGTTACTTCCGCAATCGCGCAGGTGCGTGAATATTCCGAGCACCTTGAGGACCCCGAGTGGCGCACATTTATCGACTCCAAGTTAGGCTATGTTCCAAAGAATCCGAGACGCGCAGTACTCATAGGCCGGATGCCGTCCGGTATGGCCGGCGAGCTTTTCCGAAAGCAGCGTGCATATCAGCCTGACGTACGCATTGTGACCTATGATGAGGTCGTGTGGGGTCAGGAGAGCATTCTGAATTAGGTGCGTGCGGGGTTGGTTGCCCACATAGAGAGAAGTACCAATTAATCATGGCTATGACAGAAAATGACCTCGAGCGCAACTGGTTCGAGTTTCAACTGAACGTCGCGTCGCTGAGGCGCACACTTGGTCCGCGGTTCAACGACGCCGGACACGGCCGAAAGGGTTACCAGTTTCTCATCGGCCAGCGACCAGAGAATAAGGGCTACCGAGTGGATGCTGGAGCGACGGTCGGGGAGCCAAACGGTGTGCCTGATGTCCTTGGTGTCGCTGCAGAAGGTTCCTTCACGTCGCGGCTCAAGGCCGTAGTCAATAGTGGCGCGATCGTAATCACCTTCGATTCACTGATTCAAACTTTCGCCGGAACGCTCGAACAGCCGAGTGCATTCTTGCTGCAGGCTGGTGAGGCGCTGAAGCACACGTCGGGGTTGTCGCCAGGAGTTCGCACATCTATTTTTCTTCACGCTCTTGCAAACCATCACCGCCACGTGGATGAGTGGGCGCTAGAATCAAGGGCATACATAAAGCCGCAGACACCGAGAGAGCGATCACGGCAGCGCACGCAATCGAGATCGATGGAGCCGCTTGCCACCGTTCTTGGCTGTGCAGTGCCAATCAAGACCAACGTGACCTTCGACGGCTTGGAGGCGCTCATGGCGCCCAGGAATGACTACTACATGATCGAGTGGCACGTGTTGAGAGTAGGGCAGGATGTCGCGATCCAAGCCGGACTTAGCGGCGCTCATATTGGTGTAACCAAGGTTGAGGAAGTGTCGGAAGCGGAGTTCAACGCGATGCCGCTGACGCAACGTAGGGTTGTTTCGGGTCCTGGCCATGCGGCCGACTAGGGTGTTTTAGACGCGGGAAGTTAAGATTCTGCGGCGACGCTTCCCATGGGTTATCACGATGCCTCGATCAACCACCCGCCTCAAATCGCTGCGCCGCGGCTGCGTCGAGTTTCTGACGAGATAATCTTTGAAGCGGTCGGTCAACCGCCGCACGCGGTCGGCGCATTCCCGACCCTCCTTTGGCGCGACCGCGACCCTCGCAAGAGATCCAGCAACCTTGGGGATATCCTCGCGCGACAGCGTCAAAGTGCCGATTGTGGTGTCGGGTCCAAGGTCGTCGCCGTACAATCGCATCAGGCGACGAAACAGACCAAAAGGCAATGACCGAGCTCGTTTTCGTTTGACTCCCCGTGGATCAACCGTCAGGACCGCAACGCTCACCCTATAAAAGAGTTCGATGGCGGTCTTGAAGTGCATGTCTCTGCCGTTGAGCATCGCGTTGCTGATCCACTTGACGCCGCGTGACGAGGGAACGTTGAGGAAGTCGCTAGCCGCGGCACCAAAGTTCTTCGCGAGCTGCGCTAGCGATACGCCTATCGCCGACGTCGTCCCGCGCACCCACGATCGCAGAACCCTCGCGTCGCGCGCTAGAATTGAACGGCGTGGTCTACCTATCGCTGCCACAGGAGGTCCTCGCTACTCAAGAATGTGCAATTTTGAGTACAAACTTAGCAGATTGTCTAAGATGGCCTGCTACGGTACACTATGACCCGACGAGGTCCACAAGTTGATGACCTAGCGGGTAAGACGGAGTGATGGCACAATGAAGGCGACGCGGTTTATGGGCGTGGTGTATCGACGGGAAATCCGCTGTTCGGTTAATGGTTGCGACAAACTCGTCTGTTTGGCCGGGTCGCATTCTGCCGTCGTTGATCCCGATAGGAAGCCCGTGCGCTACCCTACCCAATTTGGGTTTCTGAAGTTGCGCCTAGACTGCGAAGCTGGCCACGCCAACGAACTTGGCGTCGAAGATGTTTTTGTTGAATTGGCGGACGGGGTCGGCGACAAACCCGCAATACTTCTCGGGATCGGCCCTGCCAAGGATATACAAAGAGAAGGGACGCAAACCAAGCCCCTCCCGAACGTATTAGAGAAGACGCCGCTGTTATATGGTCCCATCCCGAGAGATCAACTGACCCATGAGGTCATAGACTCGGAAATCTTGCCGCTGCACGTCGTGCTCGAACACACGTATAAGCGGCTACTTTCAATCGCAGCGAATCTACACGTTTGGGAAACCGCGATACCATGGAGCAACGACAATCCAGACGCGTACAACCCCCACCTCTTGGCGCTCAACACGGGGGTGCATGGTCACGAATCGTTTCGCGGCAACCTCCTAACGGTGCGCCCTCGGGCGTTTGCGCTCGCTAAGGCCGTGGATGACTTCCGCTCACGACTCGCTGAGATCGAGGGTGAAAATCAGAAGATGCGTGATCGGGCTGAACAGCACTGAGCGCGCTTGATAACGTGACTTATATTGCGCAAGCAGCTTTGCGCATCGCACGCAACTTCCGCCGAGCAACGGGAACAGAGCTACGTGCCGCGTAAAAGCAACCCGATGAAGAGCGAGCAGCGCCTCAGCATAGACGATGCGCCCGACGTGCTCACTGTGAAGGAGACCGCAGCCCTTCTACGAGTTGATCGCAAAACGATCTACAGCCTGATCAACAGCGAGAAGTTGCATGCCATGAGAGCAGGCACCAAGTTTATCGTTCCAAAGTTGGCGCTGAAGCGGCTTCTGGGGTTGGTTTCTTGAGCGCAGGCGAGGCAAAGCGCCGCACGGCCCGCCGCGGACGTGGTGAAGGCGCGGTGTATCAGCGCAGCGACAATGGCCTATGGTGCGCTGTCGATCAATCCGATCGCCGTCGCCGTTATGTGTACGCGCGAACCAAGGCCGAAGTGCTGGAGAAGCTCGACCGAATCCGTCATACCGGCGACTCGCAAGACTACGAACGCCTAACGCTTGAGACACACATTGATCGCTGGCTGCAGGAGGCAGTTCAAGGTTCAGTCCGGCCGACCACACATGCGCTTTACTCGTCAATTGCAAAGACGCACATCAAACCACGACTCGGCACAGTGCGGGTGCAGAAGATCAGGGCCGACCACATTTCCACGATGCTACGCGATATGGAGCGCGCCGGCGCATCGCCTCGCCTGCGTCAGATCGCGCTTTCCGTCCTCCACATGGCTCTGAAGCAAGCTGTGCGGCGGGGAATTGTGCCTCGCAACGAATGCGATCTCGTAACCAGGCCTCGATCGCGCCGCAAAGAGATTCACGCGCTCACCGACGACCAAATCACCGCGCTCTTGACCGCTGCGCTTGGCGATCGACTATACCCCCTGTACGCGTTGGCCCTATCGACCGGCATGCGCGCAGGCGAGTTGCTTGGCTTGCAGTGGGTTGATGTCGATGAAGAGCTCGGTGCCATTACCGTGCGCCGGCAATTAGTGCGGAGACCGACGACGGAAGACGCCAGGTCCACAGAACTTGCTGAACCGAAGACGTCGATCGGCCGGCGGCGGATTGATCTTCCGGTCAACGTTATGAAGACGCTGTTGGCGCACAAGGCGGCGATGGATGCGGAGGGCCATGCTGGTCTTCGAGCACACGTATTCTGCACGCCAGCCGGAAAGCCGCTGCACTACAACAATCTGATCAACCGATCGTTCGTGCCGCTGCTCGAGAAGGCGGAGTTGCCTCGAATCCGCTTCCACGACCTTAGGCACACTCATGCGTCGCAACTCCTGCGGACCGGCGCGCACCCGAAAGTGGTTTCCGAGCGTCTTGGGCACGCGCGCGTGGGCTTCACGCTCGATGTCTACTCCCATTTGCTTCCCTCGATGCAGCGTGATGCCGCGGACCGAATTAACGCGACATTTGATCTCGATAAGCTGCAATCAGACTGCAAGCTCGCTCGGGACGTTAAGGGATCCAAAATAAAAAAGCCTTGATTGACAAGGCTTCGTGATGGTGGAGGATAACGGGGTCGAACCGTTGACCTCTTGCATGCCATGCAAGCGCTCTACCAGCTGAGCTAATCCCCCGCGCAAGTTTCATTTTGGCATGGGGTCAACCACGCCCTCTTCCCGCAGCAACTAGTGCACCTGCGCGGTGCCCT